>Ga0209711_10000393_pt1 | contig 44741 bp, 47 predicted proteins | sample ArcticOcean_MG_C_7_FD_187441 | JGI IMG/M metagenome (GOLD analysis project Ga0209711, IMG submission 187441) | Marine microbial communities from western Arctic Ocean - ArcticOcean_MG_CB11_88 (SPAdes) (version 2) | ecosystem: Environmental > Aquatic > Marine > Oceanic | place: Arctic Ocean... | reverse complement strand
TATTTGTGCCCGGTGGTCATGGCGCAATGCTCGGTATTCCGGAAGATCAAAATGTACGGAAAATACTGAACTGGGCACATGAAAACGAATTGTTTACTGTCAGCCTTTGTCACGGACCGGCAGCATTGCTGGCCACCACACTCAATGATCAGGCATTTCTTTACGCGGGTTACAATATGGCGGTGTTCCCTCATTCAGTCGATAAGATGACGCCGAAGATTGGATATTTACCCGGTCAAGTTCCCTGGGAACTAAGCGAAAAACTCGCTAGCCTGGGCGCTAAGATCGTCAATACCAAGGCAGACAAAACTGTCTGTTTGGATAGAAAACTGATTACAGGCGCAAGTCCTTTGGCAGCTAACGAATTAGGAAAGCTGGTAGCCGAAACCTTATTGAAAGAGCTGAAATAAAAACAACCGTGGCTCAGTGAGCAAGACCCAACGCCCATATCAAACCAGCAGAGAATTGTAATGAACACAGCAGCGCCAAAACTGTTTCAACCACTCACGTTTCCCAACGGTAAAACCGTACCCAACCGGCTTTGCAAAGCAGCGATGGAAGAGAATCTTAGCGATGAAGGTCAGATCCCGGGGGATCGCCTGCATCGGCTATACAGAAGTTGGGTAGAAGGCGGCGTCGGACTGATACTCACTGGAAATGTGATGGTAGCCCCTGATGCTCTGACGGGTCCTGGCGGTGTGGTACTGCAGGAGAGTACCGATATTGAACCGTTCAAGCGGTGGGCAGAAGCCGGTAAGTCGGAAGATGGCCAATTCTGGATGCAGATAAATCATCCGGGGCGTCAGGTGTATGCCGCAATGGGTGAAACCGCGCTTTCGCCATCAGATAAAACAATGGATATGGGCAATTTTTCTAAAATGTTTGCCCAACCCCGGGCCATGACAGAGGAAGAAATAGAAGTCTTGATTCAACGCTTCACGGCTACCAGTAAACAGGCTGAATTGGCAGGATTTACAGGGGTTCAGGTTCATGCCGCGCATGGCTATCTGATCAGCCAGTTTTTATCACCACTGACTAATCTGCGCTCCGACCAATGGGGCGGCGACATCAATAATCGCGCCCGTGTATTAATCGAGATCGTAAAGCGAATACGCCAGTCTGTTAAGCCGGAATTCTGCGTTTCAGTAAAATTGAATTCGGCTGATTTTCAAAGAGGTGGATTCGAGCTGCACGATGCCAAAGCCGTCATTCAACTGTTAAATGAGCTGAATGTCGATTTGGTGGAGCTATCTGGCGGCAGTTATGAAAGCCCCGCCATGCAAGGCCGAGTCACAGAGAAAGACGCGGAAAAACCCGAAACAACTTTGAGAAGAGAAGCCTATTTTGTTGATTTCGCAAGGGAGATAGCCTCAGTTGCGAAAATGCCCATTATGGTGACCGGTGGAATTTTGCGCCGCGTTGTAGCTGAGCAAGCGCTGGAAAAAGATAGCGCAGGTTTCGGCGTAGAAATGTTAGGGCTAGCACAAGCTATGGCCTTCCGGCCAGATCTGCCCAATCAATGGCGGGAACATGAACTGGAAATAAAACTGCCGCAGGTTAATTGGAAAAACAAAACATTTGCCGCACTTGCCGTTATGGCCGTCACCAAGGTTCAATTGAAAAGACTTGCGCAGGGTAAATCACCCAAGGCCAATGTAAGTCCTTTTTTCTCGCTTATAGGTGATCAGATCGAAACCAATAAACGGACTAAGCGCTACAGACGTTGGCGTGAAAATACTGCGCAGGCCGTGTAATTTTCAACAGGAGAATGAGGCCAGGTCTTGAATGATGAATTGGCCGCAACGCAATCATGCAGATCGCTCCGACATATGGCTTCTCACAGGGAGATGAATAGATGAAAGAACACTTTGGCCGGCGCGCGTGGTTCGTCGCGATATTGCTTACGATCATGACGGGCTGCACCGATGATCGGATTTCGATCATTGAGGATTCGGATGCGCGGCGCATCGTTCGACTCGACGTCGAGTCGGCAAACGTCTACGTGATAGAAGAGAACGAACGTCGCCTGATGATCGATGCCGGGAACCCGGGCGACGAAGACCGCTACGAAGCGCTTATGCACAAAGCGGGCATCGATCCCGCCACGATCGATTACGCGATTCTGACCCACGGCCACATCGACCATGCCGGAACAGCGGCATCTTTCCAAGAACGTCATGGCATCCAGGTGATCGGCGGTGCCGACGATCAGACGATGATCGCAGCAGGCGGTGAAGTCGACCTTTGCCCAACTTCGATGACAGCGCGCTTCCTCAAAATGACGCTCGAAGGTTCGCGCTATCCGGTGTTCAAACTGGACCGTGCGATCGAGATGGACGGGCCGGTAATCGATCTGGCTGAACTCGGTATGTCGGGGAGGATTCTGCCACACTCGGGCCACACGCCAGGATCAATGGTAATCCTGATCGGTAGACACGCGTTCGTCGGGGACTTGATCCGAGGTGGGACTATCGCGAACGAGACGCCAACGACACATTTCTTCATGTGCGATCTGCAAGAGAACCAGCGAAGGATCGGGGAAATTCTTGCGCTGAATGGAATTGAATACTGGCACCCGGGACACTTCGGGCCGTTTCCAGCAGAGGCTGTGGGCGTGTATCTGGCGAAGGAGGTCGGCGACTAGGTAGGGGACAAATAAAAGGGCTGTCCTGAGAAAAAATCAGCACATATAGCGTAACGTAGCAAAGGAACGGTCCGGTACTCACTAGGGCCTTGCTACTAAGCATGAGAAGCTCAAGCGGCATATTGCCCATCATCTCAGTGGGCATCGCCGAAAAGATAAAGAAGGTCTTAACGATCAGTGCGCCAGACATCAACAAGCGATAGCTACCTTAACCAAGACTGCTGAGCCCCATGGCGTTTATGGGTCGCCCGGCTGCATTAGTGTCGAAGCCAAGCGTGAACCTTATGCGGCTTAACGGGGATTTATCTCGGGGCGGCTTTTCTGCCGCGGCGCAGATTGCGAGGGCATGTTGTACTCGCTACACGCGCCATACGCGACAACAAAGCGATACGCATATATCAAAGAAAAACGAAGGGTATAGAAGCCTGGAAAAGGCTATTTCTGTACAAGTCCATAGATGTGGTACCGAGGGCCGGAATCGAACCGGCACATCCGTGAAGATACCGGATTTTGAATCCGGCGCGTCTACCAGTTCCGCCACCCCGGCACATCTATATAAAGCAACTTGCGTTGATCCGATCATGGCTGTGATCGGCAGGCCGCGATTATAGCCATGTCTTATGTTGATGTGAACTGTTGTGTGAGCTCAGGTGAACAAATTCTTTGTGGATGCGCCGATTGCGATCAAAAATCCCGTTTTTGATGTTGGTTGGGCGTGAATCAACGGGGCGATATCCGCTTTTGCGTCTATTTACGCAAAAAGCCTTAATTTATTAGGGTTTAAGCTTGTTGGTATTTCATAGTTTGATAGAATCCGCCCGTTACAAGAAAGTGAACCGCGCTGATAACTCAAGGATTGACGGCTAGGCGGAACAACAAGGGACTACTTAGGCTGTTTAAATGCGCTTAGATCGAATAGAACGAGACGAAGAAGTGTTGGTCGATGTCATTGACTGCATAAGTCAGCCAGGCTTGAACGATACTTCTTTCGCATGTCGTACTGTTGATGTATCTGAGACGGGCATAAAAATGTCGTCGGATATGTCCATTCCGGTGAATACCATCGTTGCGTTGCGGCTAGATTTACCAACCCAGCTTTATCGTCTTGAAGCCGAGGTGCGCTGGAATCAAGTCAATGGCGAGAACACTCTGGGCTTGCTGATCAAAAAGGACAGCCAAGATATTGGTGCCTGGTCTAAGATGTTTCAGTTGGATTTTTAGGTTTCATTTGAACCCAGACTGCGTTTTCTTTTTTATTTCCACTGCCACTGCCACCTCTTTTTAGCCCTATCTTTATGAACCGATTAATATGGACGTAAGCGACTTCGAATTTGAGCTGCCCGCACATCTGATTGCCAAGTATCCGGCAGAAGATCGCACGGCGAGTCGGCTGCTGCATTTGAATGCCAGCACTGGTGAAATTAAGCATTATCACTTTCGTGATTTGTTGGGCCTGCTCGACCCTAAAGATCTTATGGTCTTCAATGATACGAAGGTGATTCCCGCCCGCATGTTTGGCGTGAAAGCAACCGGCGGCAAGGTGGAGATATTGTTAGAACGCGTGCTCGACGAGCATCGTGCCGTCGTGCAGATGCGTAGCAGTAAACCGTTAAAATCCGCTGCTAAAATCGCGCTGACCGGTTCTGACTACAGCGTCGAAGTGATTGAAAAGCAAGCGGGTTTTTATGAAGTGCGTTTTTCTGATCCGGGCGTTTTAAAGATCGCCGATGCACTCGGTCACATGCCGTTACCCCCTTATATCGACCGCGCCGATGAGTTGGCGGACCAAAGTCGGTATCAAACCGTGTATGCGGATCAGCCGGGCGCGGTTGCCGCGCCGACCGCGGGCCTACATTTCGATGCACCGCTGTTGGACGCCATTGCGGATAAAGGTATCGCGTCATCGCGCCTTACGCTACATGTTGGTGCCGGCACCTTTCAGCCGGTTCGGGTTGATAAGGTTGAAGAGCATCAGATGCATTCAGAACAAATTATTGTGCCTGCGCCGGTCTGCGAGGCGGTTAATGCTTGTCGAGATCGCGCCGGTCGTGTCGTGGCCGTGGGTACAACCTCTGTCAGATCGTTAGAATCGGCATCACGACAGGGCAGTATCGAACCCTTCGAGGGTGACACCGATATTTTTATCTATCCTGGTTACACGTTTCGGTCTGTCGATGCGATGGTGACTAATTTTCACCTGTCGGGCTCAACTCTGATGATGTTGGTGAGTGCTTTCGCTGGCGTTGAAAATATCAAGCGGGCGTATCAGGTGGCGATTGACGAAGAATATCGCTTCTTCAGTTACGGCGATGCCATGTTGATCACGCGCTAGCAACAACAGCTGCTGCGAGTCTTAGCTGCACGATGCCAGTTGGCAAGATGCAAGCTGCAATCGACAGCAGCAACTAGATGTCCATCAGTACCGGAAATCGATCAAGCACGCTCGACCAATTGGGTATGCGTTCTCCGACCGAATAAACGGTGACCATTCTTGGCTGCGTGCCGATTGTCCCCAGGGTCAACCTGTTGACAGCAGACTCAAACAGATAGCGACTGAAGGCGGTGTAACGCTGCTCTCCGTTGGAAAACCAAAATGCCACTTTTTGTTTGGCAGCGCCTTTGGCTAGCGAGATCAACTCGCCGTGACCATTGATAATGGGAAACGCTGTCTGGTCCGTGATTTCAAAACCCGCCCCCCTTAAACAAAACATCGGGTCGTGAACCGCATGGCGGTTGTTGCTGCCGTCAACCACGACGACGACGAGTCGGAGATTTGCCTGGCTGTACTCATGTTTGATTGCCTCGGCGTCGCCGAGAAAAGTGCGCTCTGCTTCACTAAAAGCAAGCACACGGCCGTCGAAACCATAACCACTGATAGGGATATCGCTAAGAGCGTCTTGCGATTGGCCGGTTGCATTGACTTTAAAAGCAAAGGTTGCGGCCACAACGAATAATACGATAAGCCACTGTAAAACTTTCCCGTTAGCGCTATCCATGATGCATTGCTACCTTGCGTGTGGTCAGTAACATGACAATGGGTGCCGCGGCTAGAAGTGCGAGCAAGACGCGTACAGCGGCTGCATTAGCCTCGTCCACGCCGGCCATCGCCATTACATAGCCAAAGCTCGGTAGCCATGCGATGCCCGCCAGCAGGAGAGGCAAGCAAGCGATATCTCGTCGCACAAACTGCAACGCGGCAATTAATAGTGCCGCGTGTATGACCACGTTTAGATCCGTCATCATGCCGACAACCAGGCCAAGCCCTGCCGCCAAAGACAAATAGATTGACGGTTTAACATTGGGTTTTAGCAGAACAAGCCAAAGCACGAACCAGACCGCGAAAGCGATATGACCACCGGCGTCAAAGGGGCTGTGCCGCCATTCGTTAGTGATACTCGACGTCAAAAATGCCGCGTGCATCACAATGATGATGCCGGGCAGTCGCTCAACGAGCTTGTTCATTTTCATGACCATTGCCTAAAGACATACCCAGTGTAAGAAAAGCAAATAGTAGGAACATCAGAGCAACCGTTATCGTGCCGCCCCAGTCGTGAAATGTGCCCATGGCAAAATCCGCGCCGTAGAGTAGCCCTACAATAGAGACCAGCAGGATGCGCAGGGTATTGGCCAGCCATGCAAAGACAATAATCATGGGCCAGATGTACCAGTACTGCGAGTCTCTGTTGCCCAAAATGAGAAAGCCGAGGACGCCACCAGACATGAGCATGGTTTGAAGCGTATCGATGCCATCGCACTCTGCGAGCACATTAATCGTAAGCCCACTGACAATCAGACTCACGCCTTGCCGTTCGACATCGAGTCCGAGCGCGGCCAGTACATGTTCGTTGACAATCGCGCCGCTCAGTCTGAAGTACCAGCCAATGCTATCGCCGTCTAGAACGATCCACGGAAAGGCCAGCAGGGCAAAAGGCAGTAGTTTCAATACGTCGTTTGCACGACCTGATGCGAGGTTTTGATACATGGCAATGTAAAAAATGGCTGTCCAGCTGAGTGCAAAAGGAAACACAAAGCCGGTCCCAAGGCCTGCTAACCAAGAAAGTGCCGCCGCCGCCAGTAATAGTTGGTGGCGCCGCGACAGCGGCAAGGGTTCGGATCGTAATCGCCATGGACGGCACAGATATGCTGGAATCAGCGGTACAAAAATCAATAGTAGAATTAACGGCTGGCTGTCCCACCAAGTCAAATCATGCAGCCATATATAAACGGCCCCGGCAGCAAGCACAATCAGCCAGATCGAGGCGTTACCTTTCATTAAAGGTCTGCCTTCTGCTGTGCTTTTGCAACCTGCAGTAAACTTACGCGAAGGTCACTTCGCTCCGGTTGGTCGAATATCATTGCGGCGAGGATATCGCTGGCATTTTTGTAGTCGCCGCTTTGATAAGACTCGATGGCAATAAACTCGCGCGCAAATGTTGAGTGTTCGGTGATGCGCGACAGTACCGCCAGCGCGCGTTCGTTCGCGCCTGCAGCGATGTAGATTCGGCCAACAAGTTCGTGGCCTGCAACGGTCATACTAAATGACGGGTTAGCAATGATGGTTTCAAGCGCGGGGTTATAGGCTTTGCGCTCTAACTGTAACCTCGCGTAGAGATCGGCCGCGCGCGTACCGGCGATCGTTTCCGAGGTTGCGTGTTGGCGCAAAATTGCCTCGCCCTCTACCACTCTGTCCGTCTTCAGATAGAGCTCAGCGGCGATGACTTGAATCTGCTGGTCCCATGGTTGTAACGATTCGACGTATGCCAGCGTGTCCTTAGCTGAACGGTTTGCCCTCAGAGCAGCAACCCATTGCAACTGCAGCCAACGTGGTGATGTCGCCATAGGCTTGGGGAGGTTTAGGGCGGCTTCCGTCCAGCCACCTGCGAGCGCGATGGCTGTAAAAATTTGATCTGAACTCAGCAAGGCTGTTACGGCTTGGTTAGTCTCGTTTCCAGCCTCGGGGTTTTCGTTGGTGCTCTGAAGTTGTGCTAGCTGCTTCGTTATAAGCGGTAGTTGGCTGGGTTTTAGTGCCAACGTTACCGGTGACGCTTGGCTATCAAGTTTGTTGTGAACCCGAAAATTCAGCACCTGGTAAAAGCCATCGAAGATGACGGGGTTCAGCGTTGTGCTGTCGAGTTGCAGCGCTTGCATTAGAGCGAGTGCATCCGCGTAGCGCGCGGTCGAAATTTTATTCAGTAGCGTGATCCAGAATATTTCTTCTAGGTCCGCTAGGCCGTCGAGCACAGAAGAATCAAAGAACGGCTCGGTATGGCTGGCGAGGGTCGCAACAATCAGCTCCAGATCCGGTTCAATGACCCGTGGTACGTTTGGCGTTGCCTGCATTGGACGTATTAATCGACTCCACAGTGCAGCACGAATATAGGCCAGCTGATCTTTTTCCGCCCAAGTCTCCCAGATATCTAACGCAGCGCGACTTTGCCTGTTCCTGACAAGAAACTCGGCCAGCGCATGAGCGCGTTCTGGATTTTCTGGATCAGACTTAAGGGCCTGCTTATATTCGTAAAGGGCATACCGAATTTGACTGTCTGATTCCATTTGAAGGGCGCGTGCATGTCTCACATCGGGCTCGAAAGGCTGCAATGCTAAGGCTGCGTCCAGGTGTTCAATCCTTGCCGCCGGTTGATCTGACAGTTGGGCCAACAGTAGCTGGCGGTGTACTTCATCTTCTGCTTTGAGTTCTGCAGACCTTGCAATGCTGCGAGCGCGTGCCAGCTCGTCGACCCGAACGTGCGCGATGACCGTAGCATTCAGCCAGCCTAATTGATCAGTCTCACGGTCACGCCAGTGATCACGCAGAGCGTTGGCGGCCTCATACCGACCTGTCGAACTCAGGAAACGATAGACAGGAATACTAAAAGTCTCCTCCTTTTGAATCAGTTCAGGGTTCCTTCGATAAACTTCCGCCAGTTCGGCGATGCGTTTGCTTTTCAGCAGGGCGGTGGCATGGACATGCGCCCACGCAGATTCGTTTTTGGCGGGAAAGCCATTGCCTCTTGTTTCGTAGTACCTTTTTAGCGCCTCGCCAGGTGCCTCTTCAAGCACATCAATGGCTTGCTGCAGCGACGCATATTCGGCAGCCAGTCGGTCGCGTTCCCTTTCCTGCAGTGCGATCGCTGCGACCCCCAAAGAGACCGCAATGATGCCAACGAACCCGATGAGGATATGCCGAGACTTTTTGTTGATTAGCGCCTTCATTTAAACTTGTCTTTTGCGATAAGCAAAAAAGCTGATAAACCCAAAGCATGACAACATGGCCCAGAACTGGGGTTCTGGCGCGCCGACGCTGGCCGTCGATGTTGCGAAATTGTTAAAACCAAGTGGAGAAAGATTGGTGGTGCCAGTAAATTCCATGGCGATTTTCATAATCTGCGGTGTGCCAGTCGTATCGAACGACCATGCCCAGGGCTTCGAGTCCAGTGACCCCTCTACCGTGTTGTGCAACCCTATTGGCGTTTCGACGCTGCTGACAAGGTTATTTGAGTCATCGTAGGCCGATATTTTCCACCGCTCGTAGTTGCCATTAGTGCGACCATCGAGATCCCAAATCTCTCCTGAAGCCGCATTGACCGGGTTGTCATACTGAATCAAAAGGTCTTCAGATGTACTTACCCCATTGTTTGTCAGAAACCAGTCTCCAAGCTGGCTCTCAAAGCCAACTGCAGCGTTGTTGTAGTCTGCGTCAGCATTAGTTGAAACGTAGCCCCAAACATCACTGCTGTTAGCGGTATCCTCTAACCTTAATGCAGACCCCAGATCGATTTCTAAATTTGAATCACTGTCAACGCCAAAGCTCACACCATATTGGGCGCGATACTGCGTGTTGATTGCCAGGTTGTCCGCGGCCAAGGTGCCGTCAGGTAGATATCCGCCGACGGGTTCAAACGTGATGAGATCGCTTGCTTGTGCCATGGCCTGACCATTGACTGTCGCTAGAGCCAGAAGTAACGCGAATCTCGCAGGTGATTGAGTTATCGCGCGGGGTCGTTTGTCAGTGTCTAATTTTTCTCGTCTTTGCATTGTGCAAGACAAAATGCGAATTTTTTCTGATATTGCAAACTTCTTTAGCACGATTACGTCCTTGTAGTGTTTAACATTTAGCGGAATTTAAGTCTCGGCAGTCGGCTGTAACCAACTGCCTCCATAGGAAAAGCAATTGGCATGCCAATCAGAAAGTGTTTGCGGGTATTGAGAATAAGGCTCGTCAATTTTTGCGACAGGCACGGCTGCGACCACGCCAAAGGTCAAGTCCAAGTGCAAGTGCAAGTGCAAGTGGAAGTGGAAGTCTAAGTCGAAGTTAAAGTCGACATTAAAGTAGAAGGCAAAAGGGTGGCGCGGTTTTCTTAGCGCTACCCGGGGCTGAGGAAGTGCAGGCGTAAACTAAGCCTAAGCCTAAGCCGGCTCAGCCCCTGTTATCTTAATCCAAGGTGTCGGACTGCAGGCGAGGTTAAGGCAAGAACGTTCTGCCCAATCGAGTCGAGTTTAAAAAGCCGGCCATTCTGCATAAAAACCCCTGCGATTCAGGTATTATGCGCTCCTCGTTTTTGTCAGAAGATCAGCCATTTTGGAATTTCAAGTTTCTCATACCGATGGAAACGCCCGTCGAGGTGAATTAAAGCTCGCGCATGGTGTGGTGCAGACCCCTGTTTTTATGCCCTGCGGCACATATGGCACGGTTAAAGGTTTGTTACCGTCGACGCTGGATGAGATTGGCACGCAGATACTGTTAGGCAATACTTTTCACTTGATGCTGCGACCCGGCATGGAGGCGATTGAGGCCCACGACGGTCTGCATCGGTTTATGAACTGGGACAAACCTATCTTGACCGACTCGGGTGGCTTTCAGGTTTTTTCACTTGGCGAGATGCGCAAGATCACCGAGAAGGGCGTGAAATTCCGCTCGCCGGTTGATGGCAGCGAAGTGTATCTTGACCCTGAAGTGTCGATGAAGATTCAAACCAGCTTGAATTCCGACATTGTCATGGTTTTTGATGAGTGCACGCCGTATCCGGGTACCCATAAAGAAGTGAAGGATTCGATGGAAATGTCTTTGCGTTGGGCCAAGCGCAGCAAAGACGCATTTAAAGAATATGAAAACCCCAATGCCCTGTTTGGCATTGTTCAGGGTGGTGTACACAACGATCTGCGAGATATCTCAAGAGATGGTCTGGCGGATATTGGCTTTGATGGTTATGCGATAGGCGGTTTATCCGTCGGTGAGCCAAAAGATGAAATGCTTGATACGGTTAGCCATGTGGCGCCGTCATTACCGCAGGACAAGCCGCGCTATCTGATGGGTGTCGGTACACCGTCGGATCTGCTGGAGTGCGTGTCGCGGGGCGTTGATATGATGGATTGCGTGATGCCAACCCGCAATGCCCGTAATGGCCACATGTTCACCTCTAAAGGTGTGGTGAAGATTCGCAACGCCGTACATAAGCGTGATGACTCGCCCTTGGATGAAAACTGCGACTGTTATACCTGCAGCAACTTCTCGCGCGCCTATTTGCACCATTTAGACAAGTGCAAAGAGATGTTAGGGCCGCAGTTGAGCAGCCTGCATAACTTGCACTATTACTTCGACTTGATGGCGCAGATGCGCGTCGCCATTGAAAAGGGTGAGCTAGATGCCCGTATTAATAGGATCTACGCCGGCTGGGGTGAGACGCGGCCTGTTTGATCGCGTTTGATCGCGTTTGATTTAGTGCCGGTGATTCGGGAGAATACGGCACCTTTGAGTATTAAGCGTTAGAATCATCGATCGGGCGTAGCTTTGAAGGCGCTTGTTGTTGTTTCCTGGCATTTAGCCGCGAACATTTTAGGCGGTTTTTTTAGACGACTATTTTAGACCCGCACGCATCGACAGCAGTTTGTCGCTGAGTGTTTTAAGAACATAAACAAGAACCTAAACAAGAACACTAATATTAACGTTTCAATATGGCCTTTTGGCTAAGAGTTTCTAATTATGATTATGGATTTCTTTATCCCCGCAGCAATGGCTGCAGAAGCAGGTGCAGGCGGCTTTAGCTCATTTATGGGTCCCGATCTGTTCATTATTTTGGCCTTCGGTTTTGTGTTCTATTTCATCATCTGGCGCCCCCAGAGCAAGCGCGCCAAAGAGCATAAAGATTTGGTCGGCGGCATTGGCAAAGGCGACGAGATCGTCACCAACGGTGGCTTGCTTGGCAAGGTAACAAAGGTTGAAGAGCAATACTTGGTAATAGAAGTAGCAGAAGGCGTTGAGTTGAAGCTTCAGAAGCATGCGGTTGCTGCTGCGCTGCCTAAAGGTACGATCAAGAAGATCTAACGTGTCGCAGTTCGATGCAAGCACTTAATTCAGCTGAACCACTAAGAAGCCAAACCAAATGTTAAATAAATATCCCTTGTGGAAAAACCTGCTCGTCTTGACGGCGGTTGTATTGGGCGTGATATTTTCACTGCCGAACATTTATCCACCGGACTTTGCTGTTCAGGTGTCGTCCGAAAACAATGGTGAGAGCGTCACAACCGATGCTTTGGATGCGGCCGTTGCCTCAGTTGAAGAGGCCGGTTTTGACTACTTTGATCCAATGATCACCCCTGATGGCAACATTTTAATCCGTTTCAAAACGGATACGGAGCAAAGGCAGGCCAAGTCGGTTATTCAGCGCGCAATGTTTGATGCACCCGGTGAATACGTTGTTGCGTTGAACGCAGCGGCGTCAACGCCAGAATGGTTAAAAGATTTGCGGGCTGAGCCGATGAAGTACGGTTTGGATCTTCGTGGTGGTGTGCATTTCTTAATGGAAGTGGATACCGAATCGGTTGTGACCAACCGTATTGATAGTTTAGAGACGGACGTGAAGCGCAAGTTGCGTGAACAGAAGATTCGCTACAAGTCGGTGGACTCGCCACGTCGTGGTGTATTGCATGTGTCGTTCCGCGATGAAGATGTGCGCAGTGCTGCGCGTAGCGAGTTGGAAAGTCAGTATCGCGAGTTCACATTTTCGAACGGCGACGATGAATTTCCTTATCTCGCCCTAACCATCACGCAAAATGCCATTGATGAGATGGAAGATTTTGCCATTTCCCAGAACCTGCAAACCATTCGTAATCGAGTTAACGAGCTTGGCGTTGCAGAGCCATTGGTGCAACGGTTAGGTCGAAATCGAATCGTCGTCGATTTGCCGGGTGTTCAGGACACAGCAGAAGCCAAACGTATTTTGGGTAAGGTTGCGACCTTGCAATTTCGTTTTGAAGCAAAGCCTGATGCACCACGTTCAACCACCATCAATTTTGACTATGAAGGTCGGGATGCAACGCTTGAGAAGAACATCATTTTACGTGGTGACCGTGTTGTTGATGCGCAGGTAGGTTTCGATCCCGATTCAGGTTTGCCGCAGGTCAACATCACCTTGGACAGTGAAGGTGGTAATTTGATGCACCGCTCGACGCGAAATAATATTGGTCGTCGAATGGGTACAGTGTTTATTGAAACCAAAACCCGTGACAGTTACGAGATGGTTGACGGCGTCGAGGTGAGAAAGTCAGAGCCCTATGTGGTTAAGCGTGTTGTCAGCCTGGCGACCGTTCAAGCCGCCTTGCCACGCCAATTTAGAATTACAGGTTTGGGTGCAGGCGAAGCACGCGAGTTGTCATTGTTACTCAGAGCCGGTGCACTCGCAGCGGATATGTATATCGTTGAAGAGCGTACTGTTGGTGCCAGCATGGGGCAAGAGAATGTTGACCAGGGCGCCATGTCAGTCAGCATCGGCCTGTCGTTGGTGCTGTTGTTTATGTTGGTTTACTACCGCGTGTTTGGCTTGGCGGCCAATTTGGGTTTGATGATTAACTTAACCTTGCTGGTTGCCGTTATGTCGAGCATCGGCGCAACGCTGACCTTGCCAGGTATTGCCGGTATCGTCTTGACTGTCGGTATGGCGGTTGATGCAAACGTGCTGATTTTCTCGCGAATTCGAGAAGAGTTGAAAAACGGCTTGTCACCTCAGTCGGCGATCAATGCCGGTTTCGAGCGTGCCTTTACAACCATTTTAGATGCGAACTTAACAACCCTGATTGTCGCTGTGATTCTCTACAGCATCGGTACGGGACCCGTGAAGGGCTTCGCCATTACTTTATCGATCGGTATTCTCACATCAATGTTTACGGCGTTGATGTGTACCCGAGCGATCGTCAATCTCATGTACGGTGGCCGTAACATCAAGTCGCTGTCGATATAGGAGCTGACGAGTATGAAAGAATTTAATATAGATTTTATGGGTTTCAGGAAGATCGCAACGATTTGTTCGTTGGTACTTGTTGTCGCCTCACTTGCCTCGTTGGCAATCAATCAACTTAACTGGGGTTTGGATTTCACCGGTGGATCGTTGGTTGAGGTGGAGTACGAAAACTCAGCCAATCCGAATGCGATTCGTCTGCAGTTAGATGAAGCAGGTTTTCAAGGTCATGTAGTTCAGTTCTTCGGTTCCGATAAAGATATTCTGGTACGTATTCCGCCGCAGAAAAATCTAACGGATAAAGAGAACGCTCGGCTTGGTGATCGGATTACAGCAGTGCTGAAGGAAGGCGGGCAGGGTGTTGACTTGCGACGTTCTGAATTCGTTGGGCCTGCTGTCGGTGAGGAGCTTACTAATCAAGGTGGTCTGGGTTTGTTGGCCGCGCTGGGTAGTGTAATGGTTTATATTGCGTTTCGTTTTCAGCTGAAATTTGCCATTGGTGCGGTAACTGCTTTGTTCCACGATGTCATTATTACCTTGGGCGCATTTTCGATTATAGGGTGGGATTTCGATCTGACAGTGGTGGCCGCTTTGCTTGCGGTGATTGGTTATTCTCTGAATGACACGATTGTTGTCTCGGACAGGGTGCGGGAGAATTTCCGCAAAATTCGTAAGAGTAATCCCACGGCAATTATTAATACGTCTCTGAATCAAACATTAGGCCGTACGCTGGTGACGTCTTTTACGACGTTGTTGGTGTTGGTGGCGCTGCTTGTGATGGGCGGTGAGCAGATTCGAGGTTTTGCGATTGGTTTGACGATTGGTGTTGTGATTGGTACCTACTCGTCGATCTACATTGCTGCGAATGTGTTGTTGGCAATGGGAATTTCAAAGGAAGATTTGGCCATTCCGATTAAGGAAGGTCAGGACGACCCGGACATGATGGAAATGCCTGACCGCTAGTTTGTATAAGTGCTTATGAAAAAGAGTCTCTATTGAGGCTCTTTTTTTTGTCTGTGATTTGATCGGGCGCTTGTTTGCTGTCGCGTTTCGGCTTGGGGCGATGCCGGTATATCTTTCGTGAAATGGCGCGCAACCCTGCGGGTTTCGCGCTTAAGTTTCACTGCAGATAAACCGACATCTTGTTTAGTTCGTTGTTCTCGTTGTTAACTTTTTGCTTTTAACTTTTAGCTTTCGTGAATTGATGTGTAAACCGTAACGGTTGCTAAGAGGAAAGCTGGGGAGGTTCTGGCGAAAGTTAAACGCAGTGCTGGGGGGCGGAGTGAAGGCAGCCCGAAGGGCCGCGAGTCATTTCGTCAGAAGGTCTGCGGCTTGACCCAAAAATATCGAACCGCGCTGCTTTTGATCTCAAGTGTAACGTTAAAACACAAAACCGAAGATCTAAACGCTAAATCAAATGCCCTAAATGCTGCTTAACCACAGGGGTTAATGCGCGGAATACTTTGGGTCCGGCTGCGATAATGTTGCCTGTTCGCATGTGGCTTGCGCCGCCGGCGAAATCACCAAGTCGACCGCCCGCTTCTTGAACCATCAGGGTGCCTGCGGCGATGTCCCAGAGGTTTAGGTTCCGCATCCACATGGCATCAAGGCGACCTGCTGCAATGTAGGCGAGATCCAGCGCGGCGCTGCCGCCCTGTCGCATGATAGCGCCCTGGCTGATCAGCTCTGCATAGATATTACCCTGAGCCGTTGCAATGTCTTCGTCTTCACGGCCGCCGGTTGAAATCATCGCGCCTTTTAAATCGTTGGTGTCGCGAACGCGCAGTCGGTGTCCGTTCATCGCGCAGCCTTTGCCGCGGCTAGTGACAAATTCTTCTTGTCTGAGAGGGTCCAAAATAACGCCGTGCTCGACTTTACCTTTGAACATGCAGGCGATGGAGATACAAAAATGCGGCAGGTTGTGGGTAAAGTTTGTTGTGCCGTCAATGGGGTCGATAACCCATTGGTATTCAGCATCGGGGTTTTCCGGTTCAAAGACATTTTCCTCGCCCACAAAGTTGTGGTCTGGATAAACGGACTTCAATTCTTCGATAATAATCCGTTCGACTTCTTTGTCAGTGTCAGTGACATAGTCGTTCGGTCCCTTTTGGGAAATCTTGATAAGGTCGGGACGATCGAATGCTCGGATAATATGTTTACCGGCAGTTCGGGCGGCTCGAAGTGCCATGCGGGCCATGGGTTCCATAAATGAAGTCCGAATTTTATAAAGAGCGAGTATTTAAGGCAGCGCATACTAACATTTCTAGTGTAGAATTAGATATGTCTACAGCGCGATCCCCATCGAATTTATCCCCAGAGGATAATCTGTTCCCCACAGTCCGAGTGATTCTGGTGGAAACCTCCCATCCCGGTAATATCGGCGCGGCGGCGCGTGCGATGAAAAACATGGGTATTTGTAACCTCTACTTAGTGAATCCTACTCAGTTTCCCCATGATAAGGCTATTTGGCGTTCCGCCAGTGCCGGTGATGTGGTGAGAAATGCCGTTGTGGTAGATACGCTTGATGAGGCGTTAGAAGGTTGCCAGCTTGTGATTGGTACTTCAGCGCGGGACAGACGCATTCCTTGGCCGATGCTCGATCCGAAAGACTGCGGCGAGAAAGTGTTCACAGAGCAGGCTCAAGGCGCCGAAGTTGCCCTGGTGTTTGGTCGTGAAGCCCACGGGCTGAAGAACGAAGAGCTTCAAAAATGCCATTTTCATGTCAATATCCCGACCGGCAAAGCCTATTCGTCACTCAATTTGGGTATGGCTGTGCAGGTGTTGAGCTACGAGGTGTTGCAGGCAAGTTTAAACGGTGTGAAGGCCACCGAGCAATGGGATGTCGGTCCCGCAAGTGCGGACGAGGTTGAGCACTATTTTGGTCATCTTGAGAAGACGTTGGTTCAGATTGGCTTTCACGACCCTGAAAACCCGCGGCAATTGATGACGCGGCTGCGACGCATGTTTAATCGTATCCGGTTGGATAAGATGGAAGTCAGTATTATGCGCGGATTTCTGACGGCGATTAACAAAAAATACAAGTAAAACAGTGAGTTAGCCGGTCTTTCAAGGCCGGTTTAGCCTCCCTTTAAATTGCTTCCTATTCCCTCTGCCAACGCACTTTTAGATTGGTCTAATAGCCTCCTAACGTCGTAACACAATAGTCTAAGCAAGCTCTTCCATTGCGGGAGTACTTGACTAGAATGGTTGGTTAAAAGGTTGACTAAAATAGTAGGGTATTGCATAGTGCAGCCCCTTTTTAAAGTGACCTAAATGAAGATGGCGCGTGATAAAAAGTGCCCTAATCTTAATAGGTAAAAATTATGAGACTCACAGCAAAAGGACGCTACGCAGTCACGGCGATGCTCGACTTAGCAGTCCGCAAAGATGTCGGACCCGTCAGTCTGGCAGATATTTCTGAAAGACAGGGCATTTCCCTCTCTTACCTGGAGCAGCTTTTTGCTAAACTGCGACGTCAGGAATTAGTCAAAAGTGTTCGAGGCCCCGGTGGCGGCTATCAGCTAAGCCGACAGGCCAATGAAATATTTGTTGCCCAGATCGTTGATTCCGTCGATGAAAATGTCGACGCGACCAAATGTGCTGGACGCGCAGATTGTCAAGGTGGCGAAACTTGTCTAACACACGAATTGTGGACAGATTTAAGCCAACAGATACACCAATTTTTAAGCAGCATTGACCTTGCGAGTCTCATTGAGAAGCGCGAGATTCAAGAAATAGCAGCCAGACAAGAAGCAAGGTGTGACGAGTTAATTCGTCTGCCCGCACAGGAATTAGAAGCATGAACTCACCAATTTATTTCGATTACGCAGCAACAACACCCGTAGACCCGCGCGTCGCCCAAAAAATGAGCGACTGTTTACTTGCAGAAGGTAACTTCGGTAACTCCGCAAGTCGTTCACACAAATTCGGTTGGGAGGCAGAAGAGGCGATTGAAATCGCGCGTCGGCAAGCCGCCGATCTTATTGGTGCTGACCCACGTGAAATTGTCTGGACATCCGGCGCAACGGAATCTGACAATTTGGCTATTAAGGGCATCGCCCACTTTTACCAAAGCCGTGGCAAGCACATTATAACCTCGAAGATTGAGCATAAAGCGGTACTAGACTCTTGCCGTCAGCTCGAACGTGAAGGCTTCGAAGTAACGTACTTAGAGCCAGACAGCGCGGGTATCATCTCGCCTGAAGTCGTCAGTGAAACCATTCGAGAAGACACAATTCTCGTGTCACTAATGCACGTGAATAACGAGATTGGTGTGATCACAGATATCGGCGCGATTGGTGAGATTTGCCGCGCCAAGAAAGTGTTTTTCCATGTGGACGCGGCACAAAGCGTCGGCAAAGTGGATATTGATGTGACGGCCATGAAAATTGACCTATTGTCAGCCTGCGCTCACAAAATTTATGGACCAAAGGGTATCGGCATACTTTATGTCAGCCGTAAGCCTCGGGTTCGTTTAGAAGCACAAATGCACGGTGGTGGTCATGAACGCGGTATGCGATCAGGTACACTCGCGACGCATCAGATTGTCGGCATGGGTGAAGCGTTCCGCATCGCTAAGGCAGAAATGCACGCCGAAAACATTCGTATTATGGCGCTGAAGCAACGCCTCTGGGATGGCCTCAGCGATATGGAAGAAGTCTTTATCAATGGTAGTCCTGATCAGCGTGTACCGGGCAACTTGAACGTTAGCTTCAACTTTGTTGAAGGGGAGTCACTGATTATGTCGTTGAACGATTTGGCTGTGTCCTCGGGTTCAGCTTGTACATCGGCAAGCCTTGAGCCTTCATACGTCCTGCGCGCTTTAGGTTTGAATGACGAGATGGCACATAGCTCTCTGCGCTTTTCGATCGGTCGTTTTACAACAGAAGAAAACGTTGATTTTGCGATTGGTAAGATTAGAGCAGCGGTAGAGAAGTTGAGAGAATTGTCGCCCTTATGGGATATGTACAAAGACGGTGTTGATCTCAATAGTATCGAATGGGCTGCGCACTAAAAATTTATTGGAACCGTTTAACGACGGTTGATTGAAAAAGGTTGAGGAAAGTCTAATGGCATATAGTGATAAAGTTCTAGATCATTACGAAAACCCGCGGAACGTCGGCAAGATGGACGCGGAAGACGATACAGTTGGCACCGGTATGGTTGGTGCACCTGCTTGTGGTGATGTAATGCGTCTGCAGATTAAAGTCGGCGATGACGGTGTCATTCAAGATGCTAAATTTAAGACATACGGCTGTGGTTCGGCGATAGCATCAAGCTCACTGCTAACGGAGTGGGTTAAGGGGCGAACGCTCGATGAAGCTGCTTCGATTAAGAACACGGAAATAGCTGAAGAGCTCGCTTTGCCGCCGGTAAAGATTCATTGTTCTGTTTTGGCAGAAGATGCGATTAAAGCTGCGGTAAAAGATTTTAGAGAAAAGCATAGCGCTTAAGACAGCTGTTGAGAGGCACCGTCGTTTAGACGGTGGCTCACAAACGAGTTTAAACGAAAGTTTAAAGCACACTGTAGGTAGCAACTTGTCGACAACAACCTGTCGCCAACAATTTATCTCCAACAACGTGCAAACAGCAGCATAGACTTACACTAGTAAAAAACCTGGTTTAAACAATCCGGTTTAAAGAGAAGCACATGGGAATTAGCCTGACAGAGAAAGCCGCGACACATATCAACGACTATTTATCGAGTCGAGGTAAGGGTATGGGTATTCGTCTTGCGGTCAAAACAACCGGCTGTTCCGGCCTCATGTATGTACTCGAGCCAGTTGATACACCTCTGGAGGAAGACCTTAAATTCGAGACCCAAGGTATCGAAGTGTTTGTTGACCCAAAAAGTCTGATCTATATAGATGGTACTGAGATGGACTACGTTAAACAGGGTCTCAATGAGGGGTTCGAATTCAAAAATCCAAATGTCCAAGCGGAATGCGGCTGTGGCGAAAGCTTCACGGTTTAGCGTCCGAGCTATACCCGCCTAACTCTGACTGCTTACCATGGACTTCAAACAAAACTACTTTGAAATATTTCAAATGCTCGCGTCCTATCAAGTTGATACGGATTCGCTGGCCGATCGCTATCGAGAATTGCAGCTAAGTGTTCATCCCGATAAGTTTGCCGATGCAAGCGATCAGGAAAAGCGCTTGGCTGTTCAGTGGGCAACCCAGGTGAATGCCGCATATGTCACGCTGAATGAACCTCTCAAGCGTGCAATCTATATGCTCGAAATGAGCAACACCAATATTGAGCACAACCCGACGCTTGATCCGATGTTCCTGATGGAGCAAATCGAATTGCGTGAAGCGCTCGAAGAGATTGAGGCGAGCGGCGAAGCTGGCTTAGCTCAGTTGGACCAATATAAATCCGACGTCTCGAATGTGTTTGAAGGTCTTCAGCGTGATTTCGAAGCGCAAATAAATGATTCGATTGTTGAAGCAGAACAGACAGTCTACAAAATGCAGTTTGTGCATAAACTATTAGCTGAAGCGAATCAGCTTGAAGAAAGGTTGCTGGACTATTAGCGAGTTTAAGATTCTAAGATCTATCTAGGCACGAGCTGGACACGCACTAGATAACAGTTAAGTAACGGCACATTCACTGATTCATGACCGATTGAGAAATTTCTAAGCGATACTATGGCGTTATTACAAATTACAGAGCCAGGTCAGGCAATTGATCCGCATCAGCGTAAGCGAGCTGCGGGTATTGATCTGGGCACGACAAACTCGTTGATCGCCAGCCGGCGTGAAGGTGGCGTGGCAACGCTGCCTGATGAAAACGGTGATCATCTGCTTCCTTCCGTTGTTCGATACTTGTCGGACAAATCCGTTGTTGTCGGTACGCAAGCACTGGCAGCGGCTAAAACCGATCCAACCAATACCATACTTTCTGTAAAACGATTGATGGGCCGTGGTATGGAAGATATCAGTCGGCTTGGCACGAGTCTGCCTTACAACTTTCAAGCATCCGATTCTGGTATGCCCCTGCTCGAAGTGGTATCGGGTGTCGTCAGCCCTGTTGAAACGTCAGCTTCAATTCTGACTTCTCTCGCGCAGCGCGCAATAGAAACCTTGGGCGGCGAATTAGATGGTGTTGTCATTACCGTGCCCGCCTATTTCGATGAAGCGCAACGGCAAGCAACGAAAGACGCGGCCAAGTTAGCCAATCTAAATGTACTGCGACTGTTAAGTGAACCAACGGCAGCTGCTGTTGCCTATGGTTTGGATACGGGCGCTGAGGGTATCGTTGCTGTCTATGATCTGGGTGGCGGGACGTTTGACATATCGCTGCTAAAACTCAACAAAGGCGTATTTCAAGTCTTGGCCACCGGCGGAGATTCAGCTCTGGGTGGCGATGACTTTGACCGAGCGCTGGCAGAATGGATCGTTGCAGCGTCGGGTCACGATCGGGATTTGAGTCAAACGCAACAACGCACACTGATGATTGAGTCGCGTCGAATCAAAGAATTACTTTCTACACAGCAGCAAGTGCCCGTGGTCATCGAATCAGAGGATCTGTCTTTTAGTGGTGTGCTAACCGTTGCTGAATTCAACGAGCTCGTTGCCCCGCTTATTCAAAAATCAATTAAAGCCTGTCGTCGTGCTGTACGCGATGCGGGTGTCAAACTACCGGATATTCATAGCGTTGTGCTTGTCGGTGGATCGACGCGGATGCCGAGTGTTGTATCTGCAGTGGCGGAGTTCTTTGCAACCAAGCCTATGTCGGATATTGACCCGGATCGCGTGGTTGCGATGGGTGCTGCACTTCAGGCTGATGCGCTGGTGGGCAACAAGTCGGATGAAGAGATGTTGTTGCTAGATGTTTTACCTTTGTCTTTGGGCCTTGAAACCATGGGTGGTTTGGCTGAGAAAGTGATTGATCGAAATACCACAATCCCCGTATCCAGAGCGCAGGAATTCACCACTTATAAAGATGGCCAAACGGCGATGCTGATTCATGTGGTTCAAGGTGAGCGTGAACTCATTGAAGATTGTCGTTCATTAGCGCGTTTCGAATTACGCGGCATACCACCGATGGTAGCCGGTGCTGCAAAGATTGGTGTGGTTTTTCAAGTCGATGCCGATGGCCTGTTGTCGGTGTCAGCGACGGAAATGAGCACGGGTGTGCAGGCCCATGTTGAGGTGAAACCTTCCTACGGTTTGAGTGAAGTTGAAGTGACCAATATGTTGAAGGCATCATTTAGTCATGCCAAAGAAGATGTCACCGCGCGGATGATTTCTGAAGCCAGAGTTGACGCTGTCAGAGTATTTGATGCCGTCAGTAATGCGCTGGCAATCGATGGTGAAGCTTTATTGTCCGCCGCAGAAATTACCACATTAGAAAATGAGCTGAAGCAACTTGAGACGGTGTTGGATGAAAAAAATGCGGCGTTGATATCAGCACAAACTGCCGCTTTAGCGAAAGCCTCCGATGACTTCGCCGCAAGACGTATGGATGCCAGTGTAAAATCAGCCCTCGCGGGACATTCGATAGATGAGATTGAGAAGGAATAGTCCATGCCACAGATAGTCGTTTTGCCCCATGGCGAAATTTGCCCCGAAGGCGCCGTCATTGATGCAAAAACCGGTGATAACCTTATCGAGCTAATTTTGGACAATGGTATTGCCCTCGAGCATGCCTGCGAGATGGCCTGCGCATGCACAACCTGTCATATCGTTGTGCGGGAAGGTTTTGACTCTTTAGCCGAGTCGGAAGAGCTTGAAGATGATTTACTGGACAAAGCTTGGGGTCTGGAAGCCGATTCGCGGTTAAGCTGTCAGGTTGAAATTGGTGATAAGGATCTTGTCATCGAGATTCCGAAATACACCATAAATCAGGTGTCTGAGAACCATTAATAGGGACGATTCAGCATGAAATGGACAGATGTTAATGATATTGCGATAGAGCTTTACGAGGCGCATTCGGATATTGACCCACTGACAATACGCTTTACCGATTTACATGCCTGGGTGCTGGCGCTGGAAGGCTTCGATGATGACCCGAACCGGTCAGGCGAGAAGATTCTTGAAGCCATACAGGCTGCATGGATAGAAGAGGCGGAATAAGCGCCAATTTACTGATTCTAGCGAGCTTTTCTCGCAAATTTGATGGTATCTGCTAGAATCCGCGGCCTCAGATGACCCCCGAGAGGGAATTATTGGTCATTTTCGTGTCTAAACCCGCGTATAATGCCGGGTTTCATTTTTTCAGAGTTTTACCTTTTAGGAGATATCCACATGGCGGTTGAAAAAACCTTTTCTATTATCAAGCCTGACGCAGTTGCCAAGAACGTCATCGGCGAAATTGTTTCTCGGTTTGAAAAAGCTGGCTTGAGAGTCGTTGCTTCACGCATGGCTCATTTGTCAAAAGAAGAGGCACAGGGCTTTTACGCTGAACATGAAGGACGACCATTTTTTAATGATCTGGTTGAATTCATGACATCCGGCCCCGTTGTTGTTCAGGTTCTTGAAGGTGAGAATGCTATTTTAAGAAATCGTGAATTGATGGGTGCAACTAACCCGAAAGAAGCGGATGCTGGCACTATTCGAGCCGACTTTGCTGAATCAATCGATGCGAACGCTGTACACGGTTCAGATGCACCTGAATCAGCCACACGCGAAATCGCTTACTTCTTTTCAGCCGATCAAATCTGCGAGCGATAATATGACAGAGTCTCTTACCAAGCTGGATTTGCTGGGTATGACCCAAGAGCAAATTGGAGCGCTGCTCGTAGAGCTTGGTGAGAAACCCTATCGCGCTAAACAAGTGATGAAATGGATACATCACCGTTTTATTGATGACTTTGACAGCATGACGGACATTAGCCTGAATCTGCGTCAGCAATTGAGCGAAAAGACAGAAATCCATGAGCCAGAGATCATAAGCGAGCAGATATCAACCGATGGTACGCGAAAATGGCTAATGCGAGCGCGTTCCGGCAGTGCGGTTGAAACAGTGTTTATTCCTGAGGGCAATCGCGGCACTTTATGTGTGTCGTCTCAGGTTGGCTGCGCACTTGATTGTAAGTTTTGTTCTACCGGTAAGCAGGGCTTTAACAGCAATTTGACCGCCGGCGAGATTGTCGGTCAGGTTCGCATTGCGCGCAGAGTCCTTGAAGAAGCCTACCCCGATAGAAAGCGGGCTGTGACGAACGTTGTGTTAATGGGCATGGGCGAACCACTCCTTAATTTCGATAACGTCATTGCCGCCGTGAGTATCATGATGGATGACCTTGGTTATGGTATTTCCAAGCGAAAAGTGACCATTTCGACTGCCGGCGTTGTTCCTGCTATTCGCAAGTTAAAAGGAACGACGGATGCTTCTTTAGCCATATCGTTGCATGCGCCGAATGATGAATTGCGTGACAAATTGGTGCCGATCAATAAAAAGTACAAGATTGCGGAACTGCTGCAAGCTTGTAAGGAATATGCACAAGGTCTAGGCGATAAGCGCACCATTACAGTTGAATACACGCTGATGGATAACGTTAATGATCAGCAGGAGCATGCCATCGAGCTGGCTGTTCTATTAAAAGACTTTCCCTGCAAGCTCAACCTTATACCTTTCAACCCTTTCCCGGGATCTGGGTTTAAACGACCCAGTAATATCGCCGTGAAGGCTTTTAGAGAACGGATGGTAAAAGCGGGCTACAATGTGACTGTTCGCACCACGCGAGGTGACGACATTAATGCCGCATGCGGACAACTTGTTGGCGAAGTAGAAGATAAGACTCGGCGTCAGGAACAATACCGACTTATCCAGACTGGGGTCGCGTAGTGATATCGCATTCGACGAAAATACGTGGTTCGATCAAACCCCGATTTATACGTCGTCGAATAAACAACGTCTGTCTGATTAGCTTGGTGTTCATTGCAATGTTGGGCCTGTCGGGATGTATCACCGAAACCACCGGCGCAATTCAGCAAGCGCCCGATCCTGTTAAGCAAGTAAAAGCTTATGTCGATTTAGGTGTCGGTTACGTTCAAAACGGCGAGTTTGCCCGAGCAAAGGACAATTTAAATAAAGCACTTGAAATAGACTCGGATTCTGCCGACGCGCATCACGTATTTGGCCGTTTGTTTCAGCTGGAAGGTGAATACGCCTTGGCCGAGGACCATTATAAGAAGGCACTTGCTTCAGAACCGGAACTTACCAGAGCGCGAATGACTTATGGCGCCTTTTTGTACACCGAAGGTCGTTATGAAGAAGCAGAGAGAGAACTTTCCATCGCCGCGGACGATCGGCTCTATCAGATGAGAGCGCAGGTGTTTGAATATCTCGGTATGACCTACACAAAATTGAATCAACCTCGTGAGGCGGAACTCGCTTACCTACGTGCGACGCAGCTTAATCCAAACCAAGCACGGGCCTTGCTTGAATTGTCAGAGATACGATTCGATCAACGCAATTATGTCGAGGCGCGCAATTACTATAGGAAGAGCCTTAAAGTAGCCGCGCCTTCATCACGAAGCCTTTGGCTATGCATACGTCTAGCGCGCATCTTTAGCGACGATGACCAAGAAGCTAGTTGCTCACTCACTCTTCGAAATGTGTTTCCGGCATCCGAGGAATATAAACTCTATCAATCGGTAGCATCAAAAAATGCCAGACGCAGTTAACCAAAAGGACGATTTAAGATCGACATCAACAGCATCGACACTTCTGCGTGATGCTCGTGAGGCAATGGGCTTGTCGCAGCTGCAGGTCGCTGAAGAGCTTTACCTGACGCCGTCTTATATTACAAAAATAGATGAAGACCGTGTTCGTGAAATCCCCAAGCAGGCCTTTGTTAAAGGTTATCTGCGATCCTACGCGCGAGTTGTGAACCTCAATGGTGATCAAATTGTTGCTTTATATGAACGGCTCGATACAGATGCGATAGCGCCGCAGGCGATTCGCCGCGTAACGGAAGAGCCAGTTGGGCCAATTACCTTTACGGGTCCGGTATTGCAAACCGGCATTATTGGTCTTGCAGGACTTATTTTCATTATTTTGGCGGTTTGGTATTACTCCGAACCCGAGATAGTACCGCCTACGACACCTGAGCAATCGGGTAGCCTCGACAGCAATAGTACACAGAACAGTATGCAGGGAAGTCGACAAGAGCTTGAATCCCGTGTGTCCGCTAGCGGTTCAGATCAAAGCACTAACGAAAATGACGGCATAGATCGCAGTGTTTTTGCGGACTATGGTGAAGCAGCGCTGGCGCTTACGGATGCCACCGACACTTCGCTGGCGCAGGCCGATAAGACGGCTGTTGATATGTTGGCCGAAGATACGTCAGCCTCTGATCTCGAAGGCAGTTTGCAAACGAGGCCAGATGAGAATGTCGACGTTGATAGCTCTCAAAGTTTTTCATTGGACCTCTCGTCCTCATTGCAGAACAACACAGTGACTGAATCTGATTCTGGCAAGTTAGTCTCGGTTGGCAGAGAAATAATTGATGGTACCCGCTTCATTAGCGTCAGTGCGGGTGGTGACGAGGAATTACATTTCACCTTCGCTGACGAATGTTGGGTTGAGGTTGAAGATGCAGACGGCGATGCGATCTTTGGCGATCTTGGTCGACAAGGCGATGATTTGACGGTGCTGGGTAAAGCGCCCTTCGACGTTCTGTTTGGCAACGCGCCGGCAGTGACGATGGCGTTTAATGGTGAACGGGTAAATCTATCGCAAAGCACGAAATCTGACAATACCGCAAAGGTGCGAGTAGGTGAAGGCTAGCTAAGTAATTGTGTGCCGCGTTGAAGCAAAGGCATACATTGTTAAACCCCGAATATACGTACGGTCCACAAATTGGACAACGAGATCAAAATGAAAACTGAATCAACAATTAAGCGGCGTGTGTCGCGTCAAGTCATGGTGGGCAATGTGCCCGTGGGTGGCGATGCGCCTATTGCTGTTCAGAGCATGACGAATACGGAAACTTGTGATGTCGCCGCAACTGTCGCTCAAATTAAACGACTAGAAGATGTGGGTGCTGATATCGTGCGTGTGTCCGTTCCCAGTATGGACGCGGCCGACGCTTTCGGTGAAATTCGCAAGCTAGTGAATGTCCCTTTAGTGGCCGACATTCACTTTGATTACAAAATTGCTCTGAAGGTAGCCGAGTTAGGTGTAGATTGTTTGCGCATTAACCCCGGTAACATTGGTAACGCAGAGCGTGTCAAAGCCGTTGTTGGAACAGCCAAAGATAAGAATATTCCGATACGTATCGGGGTCAATGCCGGTTCTCTAGGTAAAGATCTGCTGCGTAAATACAAAGAACCCAACGCAACGGCGATGATCGAATCGGCGATGCGTAACATCGAATTGTTAGACAAAGAAGACTTTCACAATTTTAAACTGAGCTTAAAAGCTTCAGATATCTTTATGACGATCGAAGCCTATCAAGGTATTGCCTCGCAGATTGACCAGCCACTGCATCTAGGCATCACCGAAGCGGGTGGTTTGAGATCGGGTACCGTTAAATCGGCCGCGGGTCTCGGCATGTTGTTGATGCAAGGCATTGGCGACACCATTCGAATCTCGCTAGCGGCAGACCCTGTTGAAGAGATTAAGGTCGGTTTTGATCTGCTGAAGAGTCTCAAATTGCGCAGCAAAGGCATTAACTTTGTAGCTTGTCCTAGTTGCTCGAGACAGAATTTTGATGTGATCAGTACAATTAACGAACTCGAGAGACGGGTCGAAGACATTACGACACCGCTTGATGTTGCCATCATTGGTTGCATCGTAAATGGTCCTGGCGAAGCCAAAGAGGCAGATATTGGTCTCACAGGCGCAAGCCCCAGTAATCTTATCTATTCGGAAGGCAAGCCAGACCATAAGATTTCAAATGACAATCTCGTTGACCATTTGGAAAAAATGATTCGCACCCGCGTTGCTGATAAGCAGGCGCTTGAAGCTGCTGAAGCTAAAACGTTAAATGTTGGTGAGGCATAGGTCCTGATGGGTAAGCAGGATAAGAACCAGAAAATTCAGGCATTGCGCGGTATGCAAGATCTGCAGCCGGAACAAAAAGAAACCTTCCGGCTGATTGAAGATAAGTGCCGGGAAGTTTTCGGCAGCTACGGTTACCGTGAAATTGGTTTGCCCATATTAGAGTCAACCCAACTGTTCAAACGGGCAGTAGGCGAGGCCACTGATGTGGTCGAAAAAGAGATGTATACCTTCGACGACCGTAACGGCGAGAGCGTTACCATGCGACCAGAAGGAACCGCTGGCGCTGTGCGATATGCGCTTCAGCATGGTTTGTTATTCAATCAAGTCCAACGGTTTTGGTATTCAGGTCAAATGTTCCGTTATGAACGTCCGCAAAAAGGCCGCTATCGAGGCTTTGAACAAATTGGTGTTGAATGCTTCGGCATGGACGGACCGGACATTGACGCAGAAATCCTATTGATGTGTGCTCGGTTGTGGAAGCTACTCGGTGTGGATGATGCGATTCGGTTGGAACTCAACACGCTTGGTAGTGCTGAGGCGCGAACAGCCTTCAAGACCGCTTTGGTGACCTATCTAGAGACGGTGAAAACTGAGCTCGATGAAGATAGCCTGCGTCGACTGACAACGAACCCGATGCGAATTCTTGATAGCAAAGTCGAGCATACCCAGAGCTTATTGAAGGGTGCGCCGGTGCTATCTGACTATATTGATGATGAATCGAAAGCGCATTTCGAAGGTTTATGTCAGCAGCTTGATATGTGTGGTATCCAATACACGATTAATCCGACGATTGTGCGTGGTCTGGATTACTACAACAAAACAGTATTTGAATGGGTTACCGATAGCTTGGGTTCTCAAGGTACGGTTTGCGGCGGTGGCAGATACGATGGTTTAGTCGAGCAAATTGGTGGAAAAGCCACGTCCGGTGTAGGATTCGCCATGGGTTTGGATCGCTTGGCATTGATGCTTGAATCGAACCAACAAGCCGGTGCTAAAACGGATATCTATATAGCTTCGATCGGTGCTGAAGCGAGACAGATGGCGCTACGCGTAGCGGAATCTGTACGAAGTACTTATCCACAGCTGTGTACACTAGTACACTGTGGTGACGGCAAGTTTAAAGCACAATTGAAAAAAGCCGATGCGTCCAATGCAACTCTCGCGCTGATTATTGGTGAGGATGAAGCAACAAATAACACGATTACTGTAAAACGCCTGAACGAAGGTGGCGAACAGGAGTCTATAACCGCTGATAGTCTGGATGAATTTCTAGGCAACGTCGTATTTTAAGGAGTTTTCCCCGGTGGCAGATGTAACAGAAGACGAACAGGTTGAAGCCATAAAGCGATGGTTTGAAGACAATGGCACATTCCTTGTCGTGGGTATCATTGTTGTCCTATCTATCGTGTTTGGCTTTAGAACTTGGGAAACACAGACTCGCGAAACCGCTGAGGCGGCATCGGCCAAATATGAAGACCTGATTGCAGCTGTAACCATTAGCCCGCTTGACGAACTGAGTGAGGAAAACCTCTCTACAGGTCAGTTTATAGCGCAAGAGCTGAAGCAGGAATATAGCGGCACGGTCTATTCACATTTTGCAGCGATGCATATTGCCAAGATCTATGTTCAAAGTGGTGACCTAGATGCTGGACTAAAAGAACTCGAGTGGGTTTTGGCGAATGACCCTGAAGAGAAGATAAAGGCGATTGCGAGTATTCGTGTTGCCAGAGTTTTGCACGGCCAGGGTAAAAATGAAGCTGCCTTAGCGCAGCTCGACGAGACGAATTCGACTGGACATGAAGCGTCATATGAAGAGTTGCGAGGCGATGTACTGTTGGCAATGGACAAGTCTGATGAGGCCAGAGAAGCTTATCAGCGTGCAGTTAATGCGCAGCAAAACAAGCGACCCATGACGCAAATGAAGTTAGATGACCTGGTCGCACCGAAGACGATGATTGCTGTCGACGACAGTGATGATACGTCCGCTCCTGAGGAGTCTGAATGAGTCACATCCGCAATTATGCGCTGTTAATCTTTATTGCCCTGCTTGCAACCGGTTGTAGTTGGTTCGGTGGCGACGATGAGGTTGAAGTGCGTGTGCCAAACGAGCTTGCCGATATTGACGCATCGCTCGAATTAAAAAAACTTTGGAGCGTTGATATTGGTCGTGGCGCTGAAGATCGGGCGATTAAGCTAGTGCCTGACTACTCAGGTAGTCGCGTATTTGCATCCGCCGCAGATGGAACAGTTAAAGCCTTGGATTCCAGAACAGGCGAAGAGATTTGGAAGCTGAATATCAAATCGTTCTATTCGAAGGATGAACGAAAAATTGCCTTTTCAAATTCATCCGACACCATCACGGGTGGCGTAGGCGTTGGAGAAGACCTCGTACTTGTTGGTTCTGCAGCCGGTGAAATTGTTGCTATGAATCAAAGTGACGGCAGTTTGGCTTGGCGCGCGAAAACGACCAGTGAAGTGCTCGCGCCACCTCAAGCGAAAGATCAGCTCGTTGTCGCCCAGACGATAGACGGTAAGGTTGCGGGTTATGAAGCGTTGGCTGGCGAGCGATTGTGGCTTTATTCTACTAGCGAACCAAGTTTGACATTGCGTGGCACAAGCACGCCGATCATCGCTGACTTTGTTGTCGCAGCATTTGCCAATGGACGCGTTGTGGTCCTTGATAAAGCACGTGGATTAGCGGTTATTGACCAGAGAATCGCGGTCGCTCAGGGTAAGTCAGACCTCGAAAAACTCATCGATATTGATGGTGAAATGGTGCTCGATAATTCTCGACTTTATGTCGTAGCCTATCAGGGCAATGTCGTGGCGCTCGATCTGGCTAGTCGCGGTCGACCGGTTTGGACCCAGGAGTCTTCAAGCTTCAGTGGCCTCGGTATGGGCTTCGGTAATATCTATGTCTCTCGTGAGGATAGTGTTGTGGTTGCGCACGATGAGGATAATGGTAAGGAAATTTGGTCGAACGATAGCTTATTGTATCGGGACATCACGGCACCGGTTGCGATAAGTAGTTATATCGCTGTGGGTGATTTTGAAGGATATCTACATATTATTGCGCAGTCGGACGGACGTTTCGTCGCGCGAGCAAAGGTTGATGGTAAGGGACTCAATAGTCCCGCTGTTGTTGATGGAAGTCGAATCTACACTATGGGTAATAGTGGGCGCTTATCGGCGTTTGAGATAGTGCAATAACATGATTCCTGTCATAGCGCTGGTAGGCCGGCCTAACGTTGGTAAGTCCACGCTTTTTAATCGATTGACGCACACCCGTGACGCCATTGTCGCTGAATTTTCGGGTCTCACCCGAGACAGACAATATGGCAAAGGGGCGATGGGTGATTTTGACTATATCGTTGTCGATACCGGTGGACTAACCGGTGATGAAGATGGCATCGATGGTCCGATGGCTGATCAGGCTTTGTATGCCATTGAAGAGGCGGACCTCGTCTTATTTATAGTCGATGCCAAAGATGGTCGTACTGCCGGTGATGAGGCCATTGCAGAGATGCTGCGTGGTCAGAATCGCGATGTACTGCTTGTCGGTAACAAGATTGATGGGAAAAACCCTGACTATGTTGCCGGTGAATTTACAAAATTAGGTTTTGGCGAAGCCCTGTTTATTTCCGCCAGCAATGGTAATGGTACACGTCAGCTCATCGATGATGTCATTGCTGAACATCCCGTCATCAAACAAGTAGCCTTGCTTGAATCTGAGTCTGCACCTGCTAACGGCGGCATTAAGATCGCTGTTGTGGGCCGACCGAATGTGGGTAAATCGACGTTAGTAAATCGTCTTTTAGGCGAAGACCGCGTGGTCGTTTTTGATGAAGCGGGCACAACACGCGATAGTATTTACATTCCCTATGAACGGGAAGGGCGCGCTTACACAATTATTGATACCGCGGGCGTACGTCGTCGCGGTAAAATCAAAGAGAAGGTCGAGAAGTTTTCGATTATTAAAACCCTCGATGCGATCTCAAACGCGAATGTTGTGATACTGATGATTGATGCCAGAGAAGGTATTGTCGATCAGGATTTACATATTCTAAGTCACATTCTTGATGCGGGTCGAGCGCTGGTCTTTGCGGTTAATAAGTGGGACGGCACCGAGCTCGATCAGAAAAATCATGTGAAGCGAGAGTTGGAACGGCGATTGACCTTCATCGACTTTGCCTCGACACATTTTATCTCTGCGCTACACGGTTCCGGTGTGGGCCTTATCTATAAGTCGATCCATAAATCTTATGAATCTGCTACCCGCAAAGTTCAAACCCGCGTCGTGAATGACATTTTGATAGACGCTGTGAAAGAACACCAACCACCGATGGTTAACGGTAGACGAGTCAAATTACGTTATGCGCATGTTGGCGGCAGTAATCCACCCATCATTGTTATCCACGGTAATCAGACGGCGGGTATTCCTGATTCCTATCGACGTTTCCTCGAGAACCGTTTTATAAAGGTACTGAAGCTGGAAGGTACGCCCATTCGAATTCAATTTAAGACGTCTGAGAATCCTTTTCAGGACAAGAAAAGCGAGATGACGGACAGGCAAGCCAATCGAAAGAAGACGGAAGTCAGCAGTCATACCAAAAAGCTTAAGAAGAACAAGAAAAACAAGAAGCGTTAGAACACGCTTCTTTTCTCGCGCATTTATTCAGGCGAAGCTGAAAGAAACAAATTTGGATCAACGCGGCTGTTGTTCAAGCTAACACTCCAATGTAGATGAGGACCCGTTACACGTCCGGTCATGCCCACTGCGCCAATCTTGTCACCCGCTTTAAGTTCATCTCCCACCGCAACATCGATTTCACTCATATGACAATACATGGTGATGAGTCCCTGACCATGGTCGATTAAAACCGTATTGCCATTGAAAAAATAATGGCCCGTCGCGGCAACACGCCCTTGCGCAGCAGCAGAAATGGCAACGCCAGAATCCGCTGCGATATCCAAACCACTGTGCGGATTTCTTGGCTGATCGTTAAAGAACCGCTTCAAACCGAATGGACTAGAGATAGGACCTTTAACCGGCAGGGCGAAGTCAGCTCGGCTTGCCGCGGTTTGTTTTGGGGTGCGAGCAAAGGAGCGAAACACCGCGTTCATTTCCTTTCGTTCTGCTGCGATACGATCGAGGTCTTTCTCGTAAGGGTTTACTTGGCGCTTATTGGTAATGGTTAGTCGCTGTTCTTTGTAACTTTTGGGTTCAACATCGAACGACTGCTGCTCGCCATCAACGTGTAACGTGTGGCTGCCGGCGGATGCACTCAAGGCAATACCGACGATTGCGTAGGACTGATCATTGGCTTCAATCATCATCACCTGACGCTTGTTGTACGTAACGTCTTTTGCACCCTTATCGATTTTAATGACCGCGACCCCGCCGGGTACCGGCGAGTGTTGCGGTAGTGCGACGCTGTTTTGACTAGTGATTAGGCAAAAACCGAATAAGGTCATCGAAACAAGGCGGGCGACAACGTGTTTCATGATGCTGGGTTTCCGTTTTTGTCTTCTTCAGTCGTCGGGATAATGTCCGCCACGATGGAGTCAGTTGACGTTGACGTGACGGTAGAGCGGAATGAACCACGCCCTAGTTGCGTATCGACCTGGTCGCCTTCCTTCATGTCGCGGCTGTCTTTGAGGATGACTCGGTTGCCCTCATGGTCCTTCGCAAGGACCATCGCGTATCCTCGGTGCAGGGTTTTTAGTGGGCTGACAGCTTCGAGGCGTTGTGTAACAGTGTCGAAATCCTGCGATGCGTTCTTCAGAAAGCCTGCTCGCTGGGTTTCGAGTCGTTGTTGTAATGAGCCAAGTTCACTTTGTTGCAGCTGTATATCTTTTACAGGGCTCTTTAATCGACTGGCAGAAACCGCAAAGCGTGTTTGCTGTTTCGATAAGGTTTGCTCCATCGCCGCGGTCAGTCTCAGTGCCGTCTCGTTAAAAGATTGGCCGGCAAACTGCTGCCGTAAACCACCGGTGATTCTGGCTTCCAAATCATCCAAGCGTTGATGCCAATCTTGCAGACGTTGACCGGGATGTCGCAGGCGTTTCTGTAAGTGCGTAATGCGCTGTGCCAACGCTGTTTGAGTTTGCCGGCCGATACGAATTAAGTGTGATTCGAGACCGCTCAACCTTGATTGCCAAACATCAATGTCGGGGCTGATGACCTCAGCTGCCGCAGAGGGGGTTGGTGCACGCAGGTCAGCGACAAAATCGGCGATGGTGACATCTGTCTCATGTCCAACGGCGGCAACGATCGGTAGATCACTGTTAAAAATGGCCCTTGCGACAGGTTCTGTATTGAACGACCAAAGATCCTCCAGCGAGCCGCCACCGCGTGTGAGTAGCAGTGCATCAAACTTTTCAGCACCCCAATCATTGGCGAACGCGATACTCTCGACGATTTGGCGTACGGAATCTTCCCCTTGCACAGCGGTGGGGATAACAGTGACTTCCATGGCAGGAAAACGCCGCTTTAGTACATGCAGCACGTCTCTGATCGCAGCGCCCGTTGGCGAAGTAATAACACCAAGGTGTTGGATCATTGCGGGTATGGCCTTTTTTGCCTCAGGCGCGAACAGACCTTCGGCTGCGAGTTGTAGCTTCAATTTTTCGAAAGCGTGCCGTAAGGCGCCATCACCGGCTTCTTCCATGAACTCGCCGATCATTTGGAAATCGCCTCGGCCCTCATAGAGACTGACCTTGCCGCGCAAAATGATCTGCATACCGTTTCGCGGTACAAATCGAATAAGACGATTACGGCCTTTAAACATGGCGCATTTAAGCTGCGCCTTTTGATCTTTCAGGGTGAAATACCAATGTCCGGAGGCGGGCACTGAGAAGTTCGAGATTTCACCCTCGACGAAGATATTGGGGAATTCGCCTTCGAGCAGTCGCCGAGCTGACTTGGTCAGATCGGCAACGGAGAAGATCTCACGATTTGAAATGCTGTTATCCATAGGTAGCATCATACCTATTGTCATATCAGCTCAACAGTCTTTGCTGCATAAGTCAGCAATCGGTGCTGATAAGCGAAGTAGCTAGTCGGTTGCCGCGCGCATTTTTACGGGCCTTTTTAAACACCAAACTCGCATATGCAGAGCGTGTAGGTATAATGCGAATCTTTGCGACATCGCTAAAAGATGTGCCGATAATCTATGACTGACTCAGACGTAAAAGCGCTCAACGATCTAACCGCTTCACCGCACAATATCCACGCCGAAAGGATCCTGATTCTCGACTTTGGGTCACAGTACACCCAACTTATTGCACGACGAGTAAGGGAAACAGGCGTCTATTGTGAAATCCGTCCGTACGACATGACGCAAGCGTCGGTGGACGACTTCGCACCCAACGGCATAATTCTCTCGGGCGGACCCGAGTCCGTCACCCGCGATGATACCCACCGAGCACCTCCGCATATATTTGAACTGGGTGTGCCCATCCTTGGTATTTGCTACGGCATGCAAACTATGGCGATCCAGTTGGGAGGCAAGGTTGAAGGCTCCGACGAGCAAGAGTTTGGCTATGCCAGAGTCAACGTTCAGTCCGAAGGCAAGCTGCTGACCGATATTGAAGATGGCACGGATGCGTCAGGTCGCTATCTAGACGTTTGGATGAGTCACGGCGACAAGGTTGTTGCGCTACCTGACGGCTTTACCAAACTGGCCAGTACCGAAACAACCGAATTCGCCGCCATGTGCGATGAGTCGAGAGGCTTTTACGGTGTGCAGTTTCATCCCGAGGTGAATCACACCTTGCAGGGCGAACTGATCATGCAGCGCTTCTTAAAAGACATCTGTGGTTGCGAATGTCTCTGGACGCCTGCCAATATTGTTGACGACATCATCACGCAGGTACGCGAGCAGGTCGGCGATAAGCGCGTCATCTTAGGTCTCTCTGGCGGCGTCGACTCCTCTGTCGTCGCTGCATTGTTATCGCGCGCGATTGGTAATCAACTGACCTGTGTCTTTGTGAACAACGGCCTGCTTCGATTGAACGAAGCAGATCAGGTCATTGAACTGCTAGGTAAAGGCTCTAGCAATGTATTTGATTTAGAAATCATCACGGTTGATGCCGAAGAAAAATTCCTGACTCGCTTGGCTGGCGTCAGCGACCCTGAAGAGAAACGGAAAATCATTGGCAACACCTTTATTGATGTGTTCGATGAAGAATCCGCCAAGATCGAGCATGCAGACTTTCTTGCGCAGGGAACGATCTACCCAGACGTAATCGAGTCAGCGGGTAACAAGGACGGTAAGGCGCACGTTATTAAGTCTCACCATAATGTCGGCGGGCTGCCTGACTACATGAAGTTAACGCTCGTTGAGCCATTGCGAGAGTTGTTTAAAGACGAAGTACGAAAGATTGGCCTTGAGCTCGGCTTGACCCATGAAATTGTTTTTCGGCATCCGTTTCCAGGACCCGGTCTTGGTGTAAGAATACTTGGGCCAGTATCCAAAGAATTTGCTGACCTGCTGAGACAGGCGGATCATATTTTCATCGAAGAGCTGCGTGCCGCAGATCTGTACGATAAAACCAGCCAAGCCTTTGCTGTCTTCCTACCGGTTAAGTCCGTTGGTGTCGTTGGCGACGCGCGCCGCTATGAATACGTGATTGCGCTGCGTGCGGTTGAAACCATCGACTTTATGACCGCCAGATGGGCGCACCTACCCTATGAATTCCTCGAGCGTGTATCAACGCGTATCATCAATGAGATCAGTGGCATATCACGGGTCACCTATGATATTTCCAGCAAGCCGCCAGCAACGATTGAGTGGGAATAGTGTCAAGTAAAAATATGTATATAAAACAATAGTTTTCTATTTTCACACTCGATTCACACAATTCCTAAATCCTTGATTTAATAGATTTTTGCTCTTATCATCTTCACGGAGACTTTCACAGATACGTTATCTGTTGATTGTCATAGAGGACGATATGGGAATAAAACCTAAAACCAACGCTAAGACATTCTCCCAAGACATTCTAAATGGTAAGGGTGAGGTCTATCTGATGCCTCGTAGTGGGGGTGTTTATCAGTTCCGTATGTGGATACCCGATGAAAAGAAGTATCTGCGTAGGAGTCTCAAAACTACCGATAAAGAAACTGCGATAAATCGTGCAGAAAAGAGGGTATTTGAAGTTCACAGTGACCTTGCAACTGGAAGAAAACTCTTCGGAATTACCCTCGGTGAATTAGTCGATAAGTACCTCGAATGGAGGTGGATAGATGTTGAGATTAACCGCATCACCAAGGAACGTTGGGGAACAATCCGTTCTCAGACAAATGCGTTAATCAGAGTGAAAAACTCTGAACTACGTGTTGCGGAGTTAGACGAAAATAGTTTCTATGATTGGAGACAAATGCGGTCTAAAGATAACCCTACCGTTAGTCTCGTCACTGTAAGAAATGAAACTGCAACCATAAAACAGATGTTCGAGTATGCGTATCGAGAAGGGTTATCACATTTTCCAACGCTTAACTTCAGACCTCTTACCATCAAAAAAGATGATATTGGTAGGAGAGGGACATTTACTGTTGAAGAATATGACTCCCTCATTGGATTTATGCGTCAGTATGTTTCTAAAAAACACTGTCCTAATCCAATAGAGAGAGAACAGAGATTAGTCAATAGAGATTACATTCTCCTCCTATCGAATACTTGTCTTAGGGTAGGGGAACTCAGACAGATGTTATGGTCTGATATCTTGGGGGTGGAGGAGAGAACTAACGAAGTTGGTCAATTAGTCTCTTTAGTGTCTCTTCGTGTTCGTGCCGAAATATCCAAAGTAAGGACTTCACGAGACATCATCACAAGAGGTGGTGAGTATATTAAACGACTCAAGAAGAATTCTGAGTTCACTGAACCTCACCATTATCTCTTTTCAAATAAAGATGGAAAACATCAGTTGGGAACAAGAGAACTCTATAAACATTGGTATGCTTTAATGGAGGGTATCGGAATTGATAACCACCGTGAGAGAAAACTGACCTACTACTCACTCCGTCACTTTGGGATAACGATGCGTCTGCGGATGGGAGAGTCTATTTTTACCGTTGCGAATATGTCGGGAACGAGTGTAGGACACATAGAGTCTCATTATGGACATATTGATGAACAGATGAAGATAGATGCTGCACTAAAACACACAAAGATTAATAGAACGGGAATAGGGGAAATTAGTGCAATTTAGAGGTGTTCAGAAAAGGTCTCCGTAATACTCCCTTGAAACCCCCATAAACACTGACCTCAAATTCGCAAAATTGGGTGTTCCGTATCCGTTCGATTTAGAACATTTGGAACACAAATTAATATTTCTGTTTTTCTGCAATAACCCCTCGCACACCGCCTCTTGGGTCAGTTGTGTCTCCCTCTCGCCTGGGAATTAAGTGAGTATGACAGTGCATAACGGTCTGTCCGCTTGCAACTCCAATATTATTGCCTACATTGAACCCGATTACAGTATCGTCACTGTCTAAAATATTTTTTCTGCGTTCTTCAAGAAGTTGCTGTACTGCATTTCTCTCCGATTGATACAACGAGAAAAAGTCTTCTACGTGGCGTTTTGGAAGAATTAGAGTATGTTGCTTGGTGACAGGAAATCCATCCAATATTGCGTATGCCAGTTCATTCCTCGCAATAACTCTTTCTTCAGGTATTTCGCAAAAAATACACCCCTTTTCTCGTAGTTAATATGACTCTCGGACTTTTCTAAAATCCGTATCATCTTTATCTCGTTTCATTGCATTACACGAGTAACAAAGAGATTGAAGGTTGGACTCATCGTCTGAACCACCTTTATTACGTGGAATGATATGGTCAATCTCGAGTGCTTTATGTTCTGCAGAGATACCACATAGTTCGCATCTGAACTTTGCCCTACTTAGAATCCGATATCTGATAGTGCCTTTTATATATCCCGATGACTTTCTTCTATGACTCCATGGGTCTTTTCGTTTTTCAAGATACCCTTCTATTTTTGATTCACACAAATCAATTAATTTGGATATTTCTTGTTCGGTCAATGCATTAAAACCAATCAGTGAGAAGAGATTTCTGTCCTTATCGGTAATACCTCTATTCTTGCTTAAGACTTTGCCGACCATATTCTTAGTTATGTGTTCATAGTACTCTACTTGAGACTTATCCCTGTTCAATAGTGCTTTTGCAATCTCATCAACCGTTGCTGAACCACTCCGAATTAAGAGTTCAATCAACATTGTAGGTTGGTATATATGAGACATCTTCATTTCTTCAGTGATGAATTTCGATAATTGTTCGAATTTATGACTCATTAGGGAAATACTCCGTTACATACGTTTTCGAGTCGGTATCCACCGACCGTCTCGGTATCTTACCCACCTGCTGTTTGGAACAAATCTTTTCACCATGATGCCATTTTACACCAACCACCCATTACTGGTCGGGAGAATAGATGACCAATCCTCGATAATAGAGAATAAAGGGTAAAGGTGTAGAGATTCCCGTTCGTATAAATACTTTTAACTGCGTAATACAAAGACAAAACAATTTAATGGGTTGTGAGGTACACAGAATACTGGTTTAGAACCTACTTCTGCTTCTCCCATTAAATCTGCTGCTCATTCTCTTGAAGGGAATGTGTAGTAGTACCCCAAACAAACACAAAGGAATTAAAAGTATGCAATTTAAGAACAACGACACAATGGTCTCATTCCGTATCCCTACTGACGTAGATGCTCGTATGGATTGGATATCAGACCAAAAGTGGACTGATAAGAGTTCTATCTACAGAGATGCTGTTCGTAAGTATCTAAAAGAGAACCAAGACTTCTTCACAGAAGACTATTTTCACTTGAACCAACACCTTCAACCTAATTTCTAATGAATCTGTCTTACGAGGTTAAATCGACAATATGATTAACAAAGTCATCATTGAGAAGTTCAATAAGGAAATACCTATTGAGTCTCATTATTCGAAGACAAAATACCACCAATCAATGAACCAACAGGTATTAGATTACTTTAAGGACTATACCTCTTCATTGACTGATAAAGGTGAAGGGAAACCTAAGTTCCAGTACCTAACGATTACCTTTAACGAGAAGATACTAAGGTCACTTAAATCACACAACAGAAGTGCATTTATTCAACGAGTCTATGAACAGTTGTGGTGGAGAATGCATACTAAATTGAACATCAAGAGACCTCTCACAACCAAGACACACCAACACCTGCTGATGCGTCATTATCAAGTGATTGAAGATGTGAATCGTTACGGAAACAAGACCTTAGAACATCTTCACATCATCAATGGAGTACATCCTAAGTTCCACGACAAGGTGAATGACAAATTGTATTGGGAAAGTGTAGTGAATATGCCAAAGGGATTCATCTTTGAGGAAGAGAATAGAGGTTTTGATTATCAAGATACCGTAAAGGAACTGCATATTGTTGAGATACCAGTTAACTTGCGACCAAAGGAGAAGTGGTCAGACCTTGCTAACACTATTGATTACACCAACAAAGGACTGTCGAAGATTAACCAAGGGATGCTCATTACAGGAGAGATATTCAATTGCCTCTCACCGCACACCCCAACAACCATCACAAAGGAAAAGAACGATGAAAGACAGTTCGCTTGATGCTGAACCTATGAGTGAGTTTCTACTTCACTCGGTGAGGACTGCACCAGTAATGCGATTGGTTAAGGAACTTGAGGAAATACACAAATATAAACTTCGAGACTCTGACCTCATTAACTGTATTGAACTGCGGGATTACTACCTGAATCGACATCAGACCATCGTTTCCTATCTGCGGGATATGTTGGATAAGGATGAATCAAATGAAAACCTTTGATGAGTTCATCTGTTCAGACTATCAAGACCTAAATGAGTCAAGATTGCTTAGGAAAGGTGGTGCGCTACTTCTTGCTAGGTCTGCCAAGAAACACGGAGACGATGCCACAAGGTCTCTGAGTGATGCCAAACGGAAGATAAAGGGTTCATCCCTAGACAGTGATGAGGAACGTCTGAGGGGTATACAGGACGGTCTTCAAGACCTCTGTGATGGACTCGTCTCAATGAGAAAACAGAACGGTGCGATTACGGCAATCGTGACCACTGCCGTTATGTTGAATGAGAGGACGAATCGTCAGGTGGAAAGAATTACTAAACGCAATTGATTAGATTTTCCTTTGAGATGTATCAATGTCTTTGATTTCGCAAGTCCTATTGTCGCTATATTTCGTACCAAAACCGTGGTCTTCAATCCACCTTAAATCATTTCGGTTAATTACAAGATGTGTAAGTCCATAATGGAAAATTCTTAATTCATTAGAAGAAACTGTTAATCTCTTCATGCCATCATCGTATGGTCGAGGGAATCTGCAACTGCTGTACGCTAGTTCCACTTGAAAAGACTGTTTAGACGATAAAAAAGCATCATCCATTGTAATAGTATATGTTTGTGAAAATTGTTCATCTGCGCAATTGTTTCGAATACTTTTTGCCCATCCGCTGTCGTCATCATTTGCTGGAACAGGTTTAATTTCTGTGCAGACCAACTGTTGCATTTCTGCTGATGCAACAAGGGGTAGGCAAAAGGTCAGTAGAATTACCATCATAATTCTCATAACTTTTTCCTCTTTAAAAAGTGAACCTTGACGATGCCCTTACGGACGCCAAACTTCAATCAAAAAAATCGTGACCACTGCCGTTCTTTTGAATGAGAGGACGAATCGTCAGGTGGAAAGAATTACTAAACGCAATTGATTAAATTTTCCTTTGAGATGTATTAACGTCTTTGATTTCACAGGGAAGGTTGTTGTCAGAGTGATTTCGAAAATCTAACCCTGCACTATATGTATACCACTCGAGAGTGTTTCTGTTGATATGTATGGATGTTGTTCCAAAGTGGAACACTTTTAACTCCTCAGAAGAAATAGTAAGTTTTTGAATGCCGTTATCGTAAGGTCGTGGGGACTCACAACTTGTATATTTGAGTTCCACACCAAAAGACTGCTTGGATTCGAGAAAAGACGTGTCTAACGTAATTTCGTACGTTTCTGAAAATTTCTCACCAGCACATCTATTTCGTATTTTTTTTGCATAAGCGCTTTCGCTTTTATCTTCAACTGCTGGCACATAGGTTGCCTTGCAGACCAACTGTTGCATTTCTGCTGATGCAACAAGGGGTAGGCAAAAGGTCAGTAGAATTACCATCATAATTTTCATAACTTTTTCCTCTTAAAAACGTGAACCTTGACGATGCCCTTAAGAACATCAATTTTCAACCGTAGGAATCGTGACCACTGCTGTTCTGTTGAATGAGAGGACGAATCGTCAGGTGGAAAGAATTACTAAACGCAATTGATTAGATTTTCCTTTGAGATGTATTAAGGTCTTTGATTTCGCAAGGGACTGCTTTATTGTTGTCTATCCAATCTCCATTTCCCGTATACCACATTAACGTATTTCTGTTGATGTGAAGGTTTGTTCTGTGGTGATGATGGATTTTCAACTCATCGGAAGAAACTAAAATGTCTTTGATGCCATTATCCAATGGTCTTGGAATCTGACAACTGGTATGTGCTAATTCCACTTTAAATGACTGTTTCGTTTCTATGAAGGACGTGTCAAGAGTTATGGTGTATGTGTTTGAGAACTCCTGCCCCGCACAGTTATCTCTGATATTTTCTGCCCAATATTTTCTGCTACTCTTAAAGTCTTCTTCTGTTGGAACAGGAGTAACCGCATTGCATACTAACTGTTTCATTTCTGCTTTTAAATCCATCGGAACTAACAATAAAAATGTCATGACAAAGAGTCCAGATATTTTATTTATAAAATGCATAATTTTTCTCCTTATAATTCTCTGTTCCAAACTACTCCACCGTCTCTGAGTGTTTTCGAACAGAGAATAAGGTTATCGTTATTTTTAAATCTCTTATCGAAATTCTTAAGAAACTTTATATACTTTTCTTCCATTTATAATTTTCTTTTACTTGTATCAATGTCTTTGATTTCGCAGGGGAGATTCCGCTCGGTGGGATAGTTATAAAAACTGTTTTCTGCCCTCCAGTTCAGTGTATTCCTGTCAATATAAATTTTTTCTGTGCCGTAATGAGAGACCGCTAACTCATTCACGGAGACATCCATAAACTTATTTCCATTGTCATCTGGTCTTCTTGAGGAGATAGAGCATGTTGCAAAAACCAACTCCGCTGATAACCGCTGATGGTTTTTAAGAAGAGATGAGTCAAAAGTAAGGGTATATGCCTGTAAATATTCTGAACCATCGCACTCTTGCATTACTTCTTCAACTGCGGTCTTGCGCGAAGCATCTGAGTTTTCATAAGTTCCTGCGAGAACTTGATTCCAATAAGTTATCGGCGGGGTCTGCTTACACACCAACTGTTTCATTTCTGCTGATGCAACAAGGGGTAGGCAAAAAGTCAGTAGAATGACCATCATAATTTTCATAACTTTTTCCTCTTAGAAACGTGAACCTTGACGATGCCCTTGAGAACATCAATTTTCAACCGCAGGAATCGTGACCACTAGGACACAACCACCAAACTTTTGTGCGAGAACCCACTGTAATGTCAGAGGGTTTCAGTGGAATGTTCTTGGTTGGATGGAACTCCCTCGATACTTTTGGTATTTCTATCAACCTCATGAACTACTCACGAATCAATCTAGAGTGTAAGTTGTATAGATTTTCTCTCGACCATTCCATAAAGACCCCCAATTAAGTATACACTATGAATGTATTAACAGAGAGGTACGCATAAACTACACCGTGTCTGCGTCTAACACCTTATAGACAGTCCCAACCCCCACAGACAGTTCACTCGCAATCTTTCGGATGCCTAAACCCTTTTCCTTCATGTATTTTATTGATTCAATCAATCCTTCGTTGATGCGTGACGGTCTGCCAATTTGCTTACCTTGCTTTCTCGCTCGTTCCATACCTGCTTGGGTTCTTTCTTTAATGATTCCACGCTCCCAGTCCGCCAGGACACTGAGGATGCCAAACATCATCTTGCCTGTTGGGGTGGATGTGTCGATGCCTTGGGTATGGAGGTATAAGTCACAGTCAACCGAATGCACTTCGTCTAAGAAGGAAAGTAGGTCTTGGATGTTCCTGCCAATGCGGTCTACTGACCATACCAATATGGTGGTGAATTCTCGTCTCACCGCACCCTTTAGTAAGTTATCGAACCCTTTTCGTTTATCTCTTCCTTTTGCACCACTGATGCCTTCATCAACAAATTCTTGAACAATGGTCAAACCCTTCATCTTCGCAATCTCACGAAGAACGCTTAGTTGGTTATCAATTGTTTGGTCGGAAGTACTCACCCGACAGTAGATTGCACACTTGTTCATATCAATTTACCTATATAATTTCACTGTGTGAACATTTTGGGGTGTTTTGATATCATATTTGTATAAGAAACAACCTGTACTCTTTCACACTCGTTTCACACATATATTTATATTTAATAAAATACAATAAAAACAGTAGGTTATGTGATTAGAATAGACATGGTACTATTGAGTGGGAGTAATTTGCTGCTTACAGAGCACTGACTAGATCGGGTCATGCAAAACAGGAGGGCCGCTTAAGCAGAGCGATCGAAGGTTGACCGCTCGCCCACTTGTATTCAATTCAGCAACCGATCGGCTGATCGCCGTGGGTTTAGCTCGAAGCGATCAGAACCACAATTTGAAAAAAGAATTCAACGGCGTCATCAATGCCGGGTATGAACCATACGCTCAGTGCGGTTACGGCGACAACGACGGCGATACGTGCATATAAATTTTTCATTATTGTGCTCCCTCTGTCGTTCTTGGCGCGGCTTCAAACAGCCACAGATCACCTGAATCAATGACTGCCGGTGTC
>Ga0209711_10000391_pt1 | contig 44806 bp, 43 predicted proteins | sample ArcticOcean_MG_C_7_FD_187441 | JGI IMG/M metagenome (GOLD analysis project Ga0209711, IMG submission 187441) | Marine microbial communities from western Arctic Ocean - ArcticOcean_MG_CB11_88 (SPAdes) (version 2) | ecosystem: Environmental > Aquatic > Marine > Oceanic | place: Arctic Ocean... | reverse complement strand
GGGGGGGGGGGGGGGGGCTGTTCAACGGGATTCCGGAAAGGTTCACGCAAACCAGGTACCACTCGCTGACGGTGTGTCCCGCGTCGCTGAAAAAAAGCGACCGGTTGATCGCCACGGCGTGGACCGCTTCCACTAATGAAGAGTTAACAACTGGTAAGTATTTTTTGATTTCCCAGAACCCAACACTGTTTGCCCATACAAGACTGATACTTTTCTTTTTTCCAAAGGTAAGCACGGCAATGTCAGTACTGATGCGTCACCCACCGGTACGGATGCCGGTGTTAGTTTTGACGGGCTGACTCCCAATCAGTGGGTCAGCGAAGAGGACATCGCGAACGAGCGCGGCGGCGGCGCGGTGATGGCAATTAAGCACAAAACCCGACCGCACGTGGGCGTGCAGTTCCACCCCGAGAGCATTTGCTCGACGCCGCACGGGGAGACGATGTACGCGAATTTCGTGAAACTCGCGAACGATTGGTGGGCTGGTTTCGATTTGAAAAATCCGGCACGGGTAGTGGGAGTTGACGCAGCGCCAGTGGCCGCGGTTTTGGTTCCCCTAGGCGTGGACCCCGCGGAGAGTGGGACGGGGACGCGGAAAAGCGAAAGTTCCCACGATGAGATCCACCGAAAAAACTCTTCGCGGAAACAGGAAAAGGACGCGCCCAAACCCACCGACGACTCCGGACCCACCAAACTTTTATGGATGAAGCTCCCCGGTGTTTTGAAAAACACCCCGGGCGGCGCGGAGACGATTTTTTGGCGAACCGTGGTGAATCAGGAGGCGTTGCGTTTGGTTATGACGTGCGGGGGAAACAATGAGACAACCGAGGACGAGTTACTAACCGGTACCTCCGAAACGGACGCGGGTGGTACCTGCGAGACTGACTTCGCGTGCAAAACAAAAAAGAAAAATGGGTGGAAATACGCCGCGACGGAAGCGTCGAGGGATACATTTTGGCTGGACAGTGCCACGGCGAGTGCGGCGAGTGTTGACTCGGGAGGGAAGTGCTCCCGGTCCCGGTTCTCGTTCATGGGAGGCGTGGGTGGTGGGCTTTGGAGACGGGTTTTGTTCGACGTTACGGACGAGGAGGGAGGAGTACTGCGGGTCACTACGCGCGACGGCGACACTCGCGTTTCCGAAAACGTGCAAATAACAAAGTGGCTGGATGGAACTTTGCGTAAACGAAAGTGCGGGTCGTACTCGCGGGTGCGTTCCTGGGCGGAAAACGCATCAAGACGCGCGGAAGAAGAACAGGTGCTCGCAGGGGAGGTACTAATTCAGTCAGAAACACGCGGCTGCGAATCTCCCCGCGAACCGAACGAACCGCCTCCGTTCGATTTCCACGGCGGTTTTGTCGGTTATTTGGGGTACGAAATCAGGGGGGAGTGCGGTTCGGGGTTGGACTGGTCAACCAGGAAAAAGGCTGGTGTGTTTGATCCGTCGTTGACTTCCACGAATTCAAATCCCGGTAGTCCCAGCGCGCCAACCCCCGACGCGGCGTTCTTCGTGACCGACCGGCTGGTGGTGTGCGACCACACAACCGGCGACGTGTTCATCGCCGCGCTCGCGCCGGACGTCGCCGCCGAGCTGGGGAGTTTCGTGTCAAACCTGACGTCCAACGAAAACAGAAACGGCTTGAGCGCCGCGGCGGGTGAAGCCGCGAAAGGGGTTTTGCGCGTCGCCATCGACGACGCGGAACACGAATCCCGGGTGTGGCTGGCGCAGACGGAACGCGCGGTGCTCGGGTGCGCCAGTGGAGGCGTTTCAGAAGGCGTTACGGATGGCGTTACGAAAGGAAACACGCCCGATGGCGTTACGTCGACGCAACCTTCGTGTTCCGCGGGCGCCCCGGTTGGGTTCACGCAAGCGATGCGTCGCGCGTCGCGGCTTGCGTCGGAAGAAACACAAAATGCATCAACCGATTTGTCCGGACAGTGGCGCGACGCTGGGTTCGTTCCCCGCCGCGACCGCGACGCGTACGTCGCGGATATCATAAAATCGCAAAACGCAATCGCCAAAGGCGAAACCTACGAAGTGTGCTTGACGAACCAGCTTCACCGGAAAGGGACGACGGCGGGCGATTCTGATTCATCTTCTCCAAAAAGCACCAACCTCGGCGATTACTCTGACTGTTTGCCCATACGAAAGGGCGCCCCCGACCCCGCCACGCTGTACGCGGTGCTGCGGTGCGTGTTGCGCGCTTCCCAAATCCGGGGACACACGGTTTGCCGATTGCCCGCCCGTAATTACGTAGTTACTACATACATCACAACTAGACTGTTTTATCTCTCAGCTGGTGACCGTTCAGACCGATTACCTTAACTATTGTCCATACATCGTCCAATGTATTGCGATATACATGGCACTTGGTGCCACTCGGGACTGACACTGTTTTTTTCAATCGCAAGACAAACGAACCCGGCGCCGTACGGCGCGTTTCTGAACTTCGGCGGCTGCGGCGTCGACGGTGGTTCGAGAAAAGGCATTTCGAAGTCGTTACGCACAGAAGAAATATGCGTTGCGAAGGCGTTACGCACTACAGAAACAAGTACAGATATCCCGGGTGCTCGCGTTTTTTTGTTTGACGACGGCTCTTTTTCACGCGAAACCGGTTTTTCCTTCGCGAACGACGTCGTCGCGATTTGCTGCAGTTCGCCCGAGCGGTTTTTGCGGCTCACCGAGGACCGCGGGGATAGTGGTACGGGGTCAGAAGTAAAACAGGAGGATAGTACCGATGGAAGCACTGCTGCTACTGCCGGTCAAACCACTGAAAATGTCGATCAAGCCAATACTGATACTACCAATCAAGCTCACGTTGAAACCAGCAAACCGACGTTCACCCTGGAAGCCAAGCCCATAAAAGGCACGGCGCCGCGGCGGTTTCCGCTGGGGGGCGCCGCGGACAAAAAATCCGCGAGCGATTTGGCCAACCGGGTCAAGGACAGAGCCGAGAACCTGATGATCGTCGATTTACTACGCAACGACCTTTCACGCGTGTGCGTGCCTGGTTCCGTGACCGTACCCAGCTTGATGAAAATCGAAACCTACGCCACTGTTCACCAGCTGGTCAGTACGGTGAGAGGGACAAAAAAAGCAGACGTGAGTTCGGTGAAAAGCGCAATCGCCGCGTTTCCCCCTGGGTCCATGACGGGCGCGCCGAAAATACGCACATGCGAGATAATCGACGGGCTGGAAACCGGCCCGCGGGGTGTTTACTCCGGGTGTTTAGGGTACTTTTCGCAGACTGGAAACACGTTCGATTTAAACGTCGTGATTCGAACCTGCGTGGTTCGACCTGGCACTGATGAGTGTTGGATCGGGTGCGGCGGCGCGATCACCGGGCTTTCGGACGCGCGCGAGGAGTGGGACGAAATCTGTTTGAAAGCCAAAGCCGTGGTCGCCGCGGTGCGCGCGGTGGATGAGAGTTACCAGGCGGCGTGAGTAGTGAGTAGTGGGCAAGACTGACAATTCATTCAGGATTTTTATTGCCCTTGCTGTATTTTAAGGTCGTCATGTTTTTTTCTCTCCAGCCACGACGCACAACCTCTACGCACGCGCCACCCGGTCCGTGATGGTATCCGACGCCACGTTCGGTGCGGAAGCGAAATCGCGAGCGCCGCAACGCTAACGCGGGCGAGGCCATCCCCGGCCTGCTCAACGACATCTTTGTAACTCACATTCTCAAATATGAGCATTTCGACGACCCCGCCGATCTCGCACAGCTCCCAGCGGTGAGCCGTGTGATGCGCGACGCGGTGGCGGCGACGGGGCTTCGGTTTGAGGAGCTTGGTGAAATGCGTGCCATGGACCTTGGATGTTTAAGCGCGGTGCAGCGCCTGGAACGGGGAGGTCGCCTGTCGCGTCGAGAATACCTTGGTTACGCAGCGGCGAGGGGTGGACTTCTCGAGAAGTTGCAGGTGCTGCGCGCGCGGACGGCACGCCGTGGGACAGGTCGACGTGCGCGGCGGCGGCGAGGGGCGGGCACCTCGATGCGCTGCAGTGGGCGCGCGCGAATGGGTGCCCGTGAGACAAGTGGACGTGCTCGGGGGCGGCGGAGGGCGGGCACCTCGAGGTGCTGCAGTGGGCACGGGCGAACGGCTGCCCGTGGGACCAGTACACGTGCGCTTGTGCGGCGCAGGGCGGGCACCTCGAGGTGCTGCAGTGGGCGCGCGCAAACGGCTGCCCGTGGGATGAAGAGACGTGTACGTATGCGGCGATGGGCGGGCATCTCGAGATGCTGCAGTGGGCGCGCGCGAACGGCGCGCCGTGGGACCGGAACACGCGCGATATCGCGCGCGAGTCCGTTTTGGCGGTGGCGAACGGCGTGTTGGAGTGGGCGTTGGCGAACGGCGTGCCTTAGCGTTGAGACACTATGTACACTGCCTATGAACTATATAAAAGCATCATACTAAAGGTAGGGTAAGTAAGAACTACCTCACTAAAGGCGACTCCTACGTAGTCGCGCGACTAGTTTCGCGTTTTTTATATCGGCAATTTTCGCCACCCCGCAAAGCGCCATCGCTGTTGTCAGTTCCTCTTTCAAAATGTCCAAAACTTTTCCCACCCCGTGTTCGCCGCCACAGGCTAACCCCCAAACTAACGGTCTTCCAACCGCGACTAAATCCGCCCCTAACGCCAAAGCTTTCACGACGTCGGCGCCTCGGCGAACGCCGCCGTCGAAGATGATTGGAATTCTTTTTTGCTTTTTTTTGGAGAACAGTTTCGTTTGTAATAAATCCCGCGTTCCTTCCTCGACGCCTCGCACCACCCCTGGCAACGCCCGCAAAGTCGCAGGCGCACCGTCCAGTTGCCTGCCGCCGTGGTTGCTGACCCAAACGCCGTGTACGCCGTGTTTCACCGCGAGCTTGGCGTCGTCTTTTCGTACGATTCCTTTTACGATGATCGGTTTGTTCGTAACGGTTTTAATCCACTTTATGAAATCCCACGTCAATGAAGTGTCCCGTCCGCCGACGCGCTTCGCAATGGAAGCTTGCGTGCTAGTGGTGCTAGTGGTGCCCGTACCAGTGGTACTAGTGGTAGTACGTCGTCTTGATTGTGTTTCAGTCCCCGGTTCAGATCCTGCTCCGGTATTTTTTTTAGTCCCTGTGACCACCACGTTCTCCAACCTCAACTCTTTCCTCAACGCGAACTTGTTCCGAACATCACGCTCGCGCCGTCCCAACACGGGCGCGTCCACCGTCACGACGAACGCGGCGCACCCGCATTTTTCCGCGCGCTTTACTAAACCCTCGGTTTCTTGTCTATCACTGAAGATGTACAGCTGGAACCACATGTTCGGTGGCGGGTTCCGTGCCTTTGGTGATTTTTGCTCGTATTTGACATCGTCTCCATCAGAAGTATGACCTCGGTCTCCATCATCACGCTGAATACCTTCACTCATCCATCTGCCGATCCCCTCCTCTCGCACCGACGAAAGTTTCTCGATGCTCGTCGTGGCTTGCTGCGACGCGCAGTACAGGACGCCTTTTTTCCCACACGCTATCGCGGCCGCGGGCTCGCCCTCAGGGTGCGCTATTTTCAGCATCGCCACGGGGGCGGCGATGATTGGTACGCCGAGACACGGCAGGCCGAGCTCGGGGAGGGAAACCGCGGTATCGACAGTGGACACATCCCGCAAAACGCGCGGCCACAGCGTCAGGTCCCTAAACGCGGCCGCGTTCGCGCGTAACGTCCCCTCCGTCTCCGCCCCCCCCGCGAAGTAGTCGAAATCGTGTTGCGCCATCGAGGCAGCAGCGGCGATTTCGAAATCGTCCACGCAAACCAGACTCCCGAGGTCCACGGCACCGAGACGGGATGCCATCTTGACTCGCCTGCGTGGTGGTGAAGTGCCCGTTCTCGGAAAAGGCGGAACAAAAATGATGAGGAGAGGCTCAGCCGAGTTTGAAGACGTTGGCGCGAACGATCGCGCCTTCCGGTCCCCACAACGTGACGCGCCGGTCCGTCCCGGAACGTCGGAAGTATTCACTCTGGTCGCGCGCCCCACGTCCTACGCACACCACCCCCAAAATGGTCGCGGTCACCGCGGGGGAGAAGTTGTTTTGGATCCTCGCGTACAGCGCGTGCAGCAGCAGCATGCTCGTGATCAACAAACTCGCGGTGCAGGAGGTACGTCTTGTATTTCCCAAATCCCAACACTGTTTGCCCATACACGACTGACACTTTTCCGTCATAACAGCTGCCACTGCCCACGGTGGTGAGCGGCGCGCAGCTCGCCGTTTCCGCGTTGGTCGTGCTGGTGCTAAAGCTGATCTGGCCGACCACCATGGGGGCGATGGACCGGACGAAGGTGTTGCCGTTCGCGCTGTACACCGCGATGTTCGCGGGCGGGCTTTACGCGAACATGAAGGCGCTCATGTTGACCAACGTGGGCGCGGTGATCGCGGCGAGGAGTTGTTTGCCTGTTATAGTTTGTTTGATCGAATGGGCGTTCATGGGAAGAGCTTTACCTGGCGCGCGGAGCACGGTTTCATTAGCGGGAGTCGTGCTATTCGCGGGCGTATACATCAGGCACGACAGCGGCGTGATGGTGGACGGAGCGAGCGGTTACGTATGGCTCTTAGTCTGGTGGGTTTTACTGGCGCTGCAGATGACTTATGGTAAATGGATGACGGAGAAAATAGAAATGACGCAGTGGGAACGCGTGTTTTACACGAACGCGTTCGCGCTGCCGCCGACTTTTCTTTTGTTTTTCGTGACTGGCGAGAATGCCGAGGTCAACGATGTGTTCCTTGGTGACAACGCCTTGCTTTGGCTCATAGCTTCTTGTGTCATGGGAGTGGGGATTTCGTACTCCGGGTGGCGCACGCGATCGGTGATCACGGCGACGACGTTCACGTTAGTAGGCGTGCTGAATAAGATGGCCACGATAGCCTTCACCGTGATCGTCTGGCCCGCGGACGCGTCCTTGGCATCAATCGCCGCGCTTGTTTGCTGCATCCTGTTCGGCCTGCTGTATCAGGACGCGCCGAAGCGGAAAGAGTTTTCCACCGGGCGCTCGGCGAGCAAAGCGGGGGTGAGCATCGCGTAGTGGGAAGGAAAGGAGGTTTTTAAGAAACGATTATTTATTATTCGAGTGTCGAGTGCCAAAAACAAAAGCAGTTCAAAGACTAAATGCGCATACGATTGACTCACCAAACGCAGACACTCGCTTGATTCATCACAACCAACCTATGTACTTGTTGACGGCGCTCTCGTACGCGCACGGCGCGTTCGGTTCGGCAGTCAGTCTGCCCATCGCACGAGTCGAATCGACCTCATCGTTCCAGTCGCATCGTTCCAATCTACTGTTCCTCCCCACCATCCTTCCCCGGCGCGTCGTCCGCCATGTCGGAGGTCCACAAGGTGAGGTTGTCCCTCAGGAGCTGCATGATCAACGTGCTGTCCTTGTACGACTCCTCGCCCAAGGTATCAAGCTCCGCGATGGCTTCGTCGAACGCCTTTTTGGCCATGTCGCACGCTCGCTCCGGGGCGTTGAGGATTTCGTAGTAAAACACGGAAAAGTTCAGAGCGAGGCCCAGACGAATCGGGTGTGTCGGCGCCAGCTCGTTGCTCGCGATGTTCTCCGCTTCCTTGTAAGCAAGCAACGTCTCCTCAGCTGCGTTTTTTCGAGCCTCGCCGTTCTTGAACTCCGCCAAGTACCGGAAGTAGTCGCCTTTCATCTTTTTGTAGAAAACCTTGGACTCGCCCGCGGCAGCGCCTTCTTCTAAGTGGTCCTTCAGCAGTTTCAAAACGCGCTCGCAAACGTCGCTCAGCTCCTTCTCCACACCAAGTTTGTACCCGCGAATCAGCTTCACGGTGTCGCTTTCGGTGCCGTACTTGGATTCCTCTTTCGATTCGATCGAGCTGACGATGCGCCACGACGCGCGTCGCGCGCCGATGACGTTTTTGTACGCCACGGAGAGCAAATTGCGCTCCTCCACGCCCAGCTCGTCGCTCGGGCTCCCGGAACTCACCTCCGCGACTTTGCTCATGTACTCCATCATCTCGTCGTACCTGGTGTGGGTAGGGTTTGTATGGTTAGTGGGTGTTACGACACGGTTAGGGTTTGGATTCAGGGTAGGGTTAGGGTTCGTGGTCCCCGGAAGGAGAAGGGCGCCGGGCCTCGAGTGCGTCTCGAAACCGTAAAAAAAGTGCCAAAACAATCCTCCAGACTGGCCATTAGCTTGCGTGGACGAAAACGTGCGGTGTTGACCGTGTGCGACGAACGAACGATCGGAGGGGCATGTGTGTTGTTCCCACGCGTCCCGGTCCCGGGCGCGATGTCGGGCGGGGCGTGCCGCGTGTGCGTTGCGATTGCGACGGCACGAGTGTCGAGAACACGACGTTTCCGGACGCGAAAGGCGCGTCGCGCCCGCGGCCAGCCCCGGGGGCGTGCGCCCGCGGTCGGTCGGCGTGCGAGTGGCCGATGGATCGATGGTGATGTTGAGCACCCCGTTTGGCCATCTGCAGTTCGAGATCGCGCCAACACACACGCCGGCGACGTGCGTGTACGGAGCCCCCGATTGTTTTTTTCTTCGTGACACTGGATACACGTATGACGCGTGTCACGCACACGCAACCGCAGCACCCGAAACACAACAGATCGACCGGAAACAGGCACCAGCCGCGTGCTCTTTTCGCCTCCCACAGGCGAGACACAATGCGAACGCTCGCGCAAAAAAGCAAAGCCGAAATGGAAACTCGTGTGTGTGATGTGCCCGGCCGTACCTCTCCGCTTGCTCCGCGAGCTTGGCTTTGTACACAAGCTCGGCCCTGGACAGGCCGGCGAGGTCCTCGGCGGTGGTCATCAGGCTCATGGGGTTACGCGCGACGCGAAAACGGAGGGCAGGCCCTACCGCGCGGCGTACGAGTGGCGAAGGACAAAGAAAGGCGAACGTCGCCTCTGTTCTTTCGGGAATCCCCGCCTTTATTTCAGAATTTCACTGCATTCTCTTTGCTGCTTCCTTTCCAAGACAGATTTGAAAGCCACGCCTCACCACTTGATTCACTTCCACGGCGCACCCGGAAAGAACCACCACCCCTACTCTCCACCATGGTCGCGGGCGAGCTCCTATTCTCCGGCATGACGGACTGGAAAGCGGTGGGGCGGGGAAAACCGGCGGTAGGTGGAGTTGCCGGTCGCAGTGTCTCTCTACTACATGGGTCGATCCGACGACAGTAGTCCTCTTTCCCTTTCCGATCGCGCGTGAAAACTGACGACGCCCGCCCTCTTTTCGTGTTCAAACGCGTCTCGTCTCTCTTCCAGGATGAATCCCAAACCCCGAACGTGATGGAACCATCGCGGGTATCCACGCTTCTTGGAATCCCAATCGTGTCTGTGTGCGGCGGCGCTGCCGCGGCGCACTGCGTCGCGATAACGGAGGACGGCCGGGCGTTCGTGTGGGGCCGGAACGAATGCGGACAGCTTGGGTTGGGTGACAAGGAAAACCGTATGGTGCCGACGCAGGTCACCAAAGGTGCGGGGCTTTCCCAGTCACCACACACCGCCGCCTCTGCGATTGATGCCCCTACTTGACGACCACTCATCAAAAGGAAGCGCACTACTGGTTACGCTTACCAGTACTAGTAACGTACTTACTACTGGTAACTCTACGGCGGCGTACTCGCGGCTGTTACAAACACGTCACAAACGCGCTGTTTGCGGAACACACGATCCTACACATCACGGCCGACTGACACTTTCGGCTTTCATCGTGCCAAGGCTTCCCGGCGGGCACGAAGTTCGTGACCGGCGCGTGCGGTAAGTCGCACACCATTTTACTCTCGTCAACCGGTGACTCGTTCGCGTTCGGAAGCAACAAACACGGCCAGTTAGGTACCGGCAGCATCACGAAAAAAAACGCGAAAGGCGAGGAGGATTGCCGCCTAGTGCCGATTCAATCGGCGGGGATCGCGAAAGCCACGAGCGTTTCATGCGGCGCCGAGTTCACCGCGTGGATCTGCGGCGACGATGGTGCGAAACTTTCCCACTGAACACACACCGCCGGATGCGATTGCCCGATTACCCGTCTCCTGTTTACTGCCCGTGATACCGTTGCGTAGTAACTGTTACCGGTCCAATCCCAGATACACGTCACAACCGACTGACACTTTCGGTTCATCGTACCAGGCTCCGTGTACACCGCCGGGCTTCCCCAGTACGGCCAGCTCGGGCACGGCACGGACCACGAGTACAACCAAGCCGCGTCTAGCGTGAAGATCGCGTACGACCCGCAGCCCATGCCGCGGCACGTCGCCGGCTTGGCGGATGTCAAAAGTACGTATGTCCGTTGTATTTCCCAAATCCAGCACCTGTTTACCGCCCCTGTTTGACTGTTTACGGCTACGTATGGAACACTACCCCCGGAAAGTACCACTCTGTTTGCGCGTACTCCCCGACTCGCGACTGACCGTTATATTTTCCAATCACAGCTTTAAAGCTCGCGTGCGGGCAGAACCACGTCGTCGCGGTGGACGCGAACGGCAAGATCTGGACCTGGGGCAACGGGGGCTATGGCCGGTTGGGGCACAAAGTCCAGAAAGACGAGTTCGCGCCGCGGATGGTTGATATTCAAGGCGGCGACCGGAACGCGTGTCCGCCCGACTGCGTCGTCGCGGCGTCCCAAACAAGCACCTGGGTCAGCGCGCTGCAAGGCCAGATGTACGTGTTTGGCAAAATCAAAACCAGCGGCGATAACCACATGTACCCGGTGCCTTTTATGGATCTGCAGGTAAGTACATATTTCCCACCCACCGCATTCCGCCTCTGCGAATGCCCATACGAGACTGACGTTTATTTTTACAATCGCAGGGGTGGAACTTGCGGAGCATCGCTTGTGGGTCGACGACGTTCGTGGCGTGCGGCGAGGACCAGTCTATCGCGTGGGGGCAAGGCGCGGGGTGTGGGGAGTTGGGGTACGGGAGCGCCGGCCCGAAGTCCAGCGCCAACCCGAAACTCATCGACTCGCTCGCCGGGAAGATGGTGCGGCAAGTCGCCATGGGTTTGGGGCACTCGCTTTTTTTGATCGACGCGGAAGACGCGGCTGACTTGCCCGTGTACACACCGGCGGAACTAGACCCGGCAGCCGCGGTCGCACCCGTGACCGCGGCGAAGGGCAAGCGCAAACCAGCGCCCGCCAAGGGGCCGAAGAAGAAAGCGCCCAAGAAGAAGTAAGCAGCACGTGGCTGGAAACGTATAAAAGTAGATGTACGTCTAAGACGTCTACCCTGACACATCAAAATCATTCTGATACTCAAATATTACGTCACGTTACTATACGTCATACCACTATACACCTCCACAACTAATCAGCTCGGTTACGACTAATCAGCTATCGTAACACTAATTGCTCATATATTCTACGAGCATACGTCTCACCCAGAACTACCCGAACCCGACGACCATGGGCGTCACGATATTTCTCAACTTCTCCGGCAGTTTTTCCGCCAGCGCCGACTCAATCTCCTCCTTTTTGTACCTCGCCGAGAAGTGAATTAAAAGGATTGCTTCATTTTGAAAACACAGCTGGCGGTCTATTAACTCGTCCAGGTGCGTGTGGCCGTACCGTCGCGCGTCTGAGACGGAACACTTATCATCCACGAACGTACACTCGCAGATGAGTAGTTTCGCGCGTAACGCGTCCGAAGCGACGGTGTCAATTTCGTATTTTCCGTCACCCGCGTCCACTCCGACCGTGCCTCGATCGATCCAGTCACTGGTGGTGTCCCCGGTGAACGCGACTTCCGGGATACTAACCTGATCGGTGATTTCGACACCACCGGCTTTCAGCGCCTTTATTTCCTGTCCTGTTTTCCCGACAAACTCTTGTTTCAACTTTTCCCGCGTGGAATACACCACGTACCCCTGGCTCGGCACGGGGTGCGTGGTTTGAAACGCTTTTATTGTGATTGTTTTCGAAACCTTGTGCGAGTGGTTAGTCGTGGATGTATTTTCCTCAGGTGTTGATGCATCAGCAGAATTGCTAGTCACCCGGTAACTCGAATCTGACGCTTGGAAATCAGTCTCGAACGTTTGCGTTGGCGACATCGGCGCCGCAATATACGGCATGTCAGACCCGTCCAACTCTCTTAGGGCGTCGATGAACTTTGCAAAAGCTGTCACCCTAGTCGCGGGAAGCAAAATAGTTGGGGGGTTTAACTGCAGCAAATTCCTCGTGGCGATGTAAAACCCACACCCCCCAACGTGGTCCATGTGCGTGTGCGACAGGCACATGGTTTCCGCGTAGACGCACCGCTGAGGACATCTTCCTGAATCGAAAACTAATTTTAACTGCGGGAGCACGATGCAGGTCTCCTGGCCGCCAACGCTGAGGCCCTCGATTTTGTACCCCGCCAACGTGTGCACCACGAACCTGTCCTTCGCGGAGAGCTTCGTGTGGGGACCCGGGTCGGCGTCGTCTTGTAACGCTCGCTTGTTCGCGCCTGCGGACGCATCGAATGTTGCCATTTCTGGAGAGGTACTTTCGGCGGCGGCAAAATAATTAAGACGTACCGACCCGCGGTTCCTGTGCCCAGCGCCACCGCGCGTTGCGAGCCGGTTCCCGTGTCCCGAAGTCGAGGCGAGGTGAACCTGCGTTTGCAGCGCAGCGCGCATGCACGCGTGGTGACGCGCCAGCGAAACGACACAGACGTGCCGCGAGGTAATGACAGACGGTATGACGTCGTGTGATTTATGATGTTTCGATTGTAGAGAGAAAAGCGTCGCAAATTTCGGCAACGCGTCATTAACGCGTCATTATTCGTCGGCGGCTGTCGGGGCCCTTCCGGCATGCCCGCCCCCGGCCCTAAAGATGGCCACATGTCCAAGTCCTCACGGGACCTGTCCAAGGGCCTTGGGGTGAAATCCAACGGGTTCAAGTACGGCGGCGGCGCGGTGGAGGGGTGGGGCACGGGTAACGCGAAAGGGCGGCGGACTGGTAAATGCAACGGCGCGCGAGACGTGCAGGCGAGGGAGGAGTTGCGGAACCGGCTGTTAAGACGCAACGAAGCGAGGGAACTTGGTTTGCCGGAACCGGGTACGAAACGGAAACGGGAACAGCACGGGGATGACGAAAAGGAACGCCAGCGCGCGCGACGACCTCCCGTACCGACGCCGACTGGGGATGGAGATGCAGGTGAAGAAAACAACGCGGCGGTTGGCGAAAGCGAAAAAAAAGCCGAAGAAGTCGACGACGCGTTGAAGTACGTCTGCGCCGCCTGCGGCGGGATAAAGTGCGGATCCAAAAACAACTGGGAAAACCACGTGAACAGCAAGAAACACAAAGCCGCGTCTCAGCGGGCGAAGGGCAAGGCGATTCTTTGCGCGATGAAGGCGAGCGGGGCAGAGGACGGCGCGGGCGAAGGAGTCCCAATGTAGAAAACAACGGAAAAATATCACTCTCTTCTCAAAAACTGCACGTCATAAATGGCGACGTCGCGACATAACCCTTCCAACCCGTAATACCCTGTGCGTTCGTATTATCGATCCTAATACCCGGTGCTTACCTAATAAGATACCTAATAAACACGGACGCTGTCTCCTTGCCCTGATTAATACCCCGTGCGTACCGGCATAAAAAAGAAGCTCACGAAAGCCCGAGTACCATTTCGGTTTCCTCGTCGATGCCGATTTCGTAATACGCCTGGAGATAAAAAAGAAAGTGTCAGTCTCGTATGGGCATTCAGTCTTCGGAATGTGGTAAATGGGAAATACTTACCGGTCGGGTGGGTAAACCGGGAATGGTGGGGAACGCGCCGACCAGCGGCACAATGAACCCCGCCCCCGCCGCGCACCGCACATCACCAATGGGCAGGGTGAACCCAGAAGGCGCGCCTTTCAAATCCGGGTCGTGCGAAAACGAGTACTGCGTTTTGGCCATGCAGATGGGGAGCTGGCCGAAGCCTTGTTCCGTGAACATGGCGATCTTCGCCTCCGCTTCGTCGGAATAAGAAACCGCCTCCGCGTGATAAAGCTCCTTGGCGATGGTTTCTATTTTCTCCTTGATTGACGAGTCATCAGGGTACAGCAGTTTGAAGTTCTCCGCGTTCGCGTTGCGCTCGCACGCCGCGGAGACGGCCTCGCCCAGCGCGGCGGCGCCCAACCCGCCCTCCGCGTGGTGCGTGCACAGCACGCAGTCGTCCGCGCCAGCCGCGAGCGCGGCTAGTTTGATGACTACGATGAGTAAAACAAAGGGTCAGTCGCGTGTATCGGGCGTGTATTGGACGATGTATGGACAAACAGTCAGGGCAATCGGTCTGAACAGTCACCAGCGTTAGAGGTAAAACAGTGTGTGCCGGATTTTGGAAACGCGCAAGGCCGTACCTTCGTGCTCCGCGGGCGTATCGGTGGGGAACACGTTCATCGCGACCACCACGGGGACGCCGAACTTCTTGGTATTTTCGATGTGCCGCGTTAAGTTGGCCACGCCTTTCCTGACGAGCTCCACGTCCTCGTTCATGTACTCAAACGAAAGCGGCTTGCCCGGGGAAACGGGCGGGCCGCCGCCGTGCAGCTTAAGCGCGCGAACGGTCGCCACGATCACCGCGGCGTGCGGCTTCAAACCTGAGGATCGGCACTTCAGGTTCATGAACTTCTCCAGCCCTGAGATTGAAAAAAGAAATGTCAGTCTCGTATGGGCAATCAGTCGGCGGAATGTGGTAAATGGGAAATACATACCGATATCGGCGCCAAAGCCGGCTTCCGTGAGCACAAACCCGCCGTCGCCGACCATGGAGAGGCCGATTTCATCCGCGATGATGCTGCTGTTGCCGCTCGCGATGTTCGCGAACGGCCCGGCGTGCACCAAAACGGGGGTGCCTTCCAGGGTTTGCATTAGTGTCGGTTTAATCGCGTCCCGCATCAGGGCGGTGAGCGCGCCGGTGATTCCTAAGTCGTCCGCGGTCACCGGCGCGCCGTCCAAGTCGGGCGCCACGACCATAGACCCGAGCCGGCGTTCCATGTCCTTCATGCCGGTGGTCATCGCGAGGACGGCCATGATTTCGGACGCGACGGTGATGTCGAACCCGGTTTCTCTTGAATGGCCTTTCTCGGTGGGGTTCTGCCCAATTGTTATTTTGCGCAGAAACCGATCGTTCATGTCCACCACCCGGCGCCACGAGATTTTTTCGCGGTCGATGTTCAGCCGGACAAACTTACTTCGCTCTTCCTTGGTTAATAACTCAGGGTCATCCGTTGCGATGCCCAGTTTAGCCAAGCGTTTGGTCATTGATTTGGCGAACACCCGCGAGCCGTCTTTCTTTTTCGGACACAGCCGGTCGAAAAGCGCTGAGATACGTAACCGAAAGCGTCAGTCTCGAGTCTTAGTATGGGTGTACTGTATGGGGGATTGGGGTCCGAGTAATCGGGCCGGACACAGGGCACTTAGAGTAATCAGGCCGAATAGTGCACTTGTGATGTATTTTTGGAAGTTGGCAGTACGCCAGTAAATGTTACCAGTAGTGCAGTAGTGCACGGTAAATAGTCACAGAGGGGCGGTAAACAGTGTGTCAGGATTCTGGAAACGCGCAAGGCCGTACCTTCGTCTTTCTGCGTGGCTTCGTGGAACACGCGCGCGTCGATCGCGGCGGCGAGTAAGTTGTTCGCCACGCCTATGGCGTGAATGTCCCCGGTAAGGTGCAGGTTCATTTCTTCCATCGGGATGACTTGCGAATACCCGCCGCCCGCGGCGCCGCCTTTGATGCCGAACGTGGGCCCTGTGAGGGTAAAAAAAGGTGTCAGCATGAGTACTTACGGGCGGACAATCGGCAAACGCATGCCGCCTGATTTGGTACGCACCCATGCTTGGCTGCCGGATGCACGCCACGCACTCCTTGTCCAGATGCGCGCCCATGGCTTGTGCCAGCCCGATGGTGGTGGTGCTCTTTCCCTCCCCGAGCGGAGTAGGGTTGATTCCCGCGACGACGACGTAAAACCCGCGGCCTCGCGTGGCGCGTAACTTGGGGCCGACCTTTTCAGAAATCTTCGCTTTGAAGTGTCCGTACGGCTCGTAGTCATCCTCACCAAGGCCGCACGCCGCGGCGATTGTTTTAATAGGCACAACAGCTGCGGCTTGCGCCACGTCGATGTCCGCGGGAACCGGGGAGATTAAGTTCGTGAGCTTACGCAGGCTCGCGCGCTTGGCGACGAGGATGGGGGTCATGGTCGTGGGGAGCACGCCGGACATCTTTTCTGGGAAAACTGGAAGCGTAACGACTTTGCGCCTTTGCGATCGGCGGGGCACGTGCTCACGTGGGGACACGGACTGCGAGTGGTACGGTTGGCGGTACGGTGCGCGGTACAAAAGCACACGCGGGGTAGTGTTTCGTGACGAAGAAAACGAGCGCCGGGGACACGGTGAGTCACGCGTGCGACTTGTGTGCGTCGCCGTGGCGCGAAACGCGTGTTTTCAACCGTCTCGCCGCGTGTGTGGCTCGGCACCCACCGCCGAGAGGTGCCGAGAAACGTCCATTTTGGAGGGCCAAGAAAGTGTCAGTCTCGTATGGGAAATCAGTCTTCGGAATGTGGTAAATGAGACGAGTGCAGGTGTCGAAGCGACGAGGTCTGCACGTTACCAGAAAATCGAAACGAAAGTCGGCAGTGATAATAACAGCAAAGCGAACGGCGCGAGACGAAAGTAGGACGTGTTTATTCAACCGACCCAAGTTTGCCTGGTTCCCGCGAACCCACGTCTGCACTTTCCAACCTCGTCACCGTGTTGTTTCTTTTTTCCAAGTCAGACGCGCCGTTTTCCACGAACTTCGCGACGTCCGCGCTTAAACGATACACGTCATCCACCGCTTTCGAGAACTTTCGCAAGTTTTCAAACCCGCTCTCCTCCACGATCGCCCGCGCGACGCGGCCGGCGAGGCACGCAATGGCTTCATCCGGGTCATCCTCGTTTGTGATTTTCTCCAACAGCACACGAATCGTGTCCCTCGTCACACGCATTCTCCCCTCCAGCCGGAGTCTCACGCCCGCGTTGAGCACCCGGCCCACGGTGTCTTGTCCTGCGCTATTGGAGAGCCGCGCCAAAGAGCCTCGCGCGTCACGCAAACAAACCTTTGCGCAGTACTCGAACCGGGCTTCGTCGCACTGGAATGAATGGGGGCACGGACACAGCGCGTCCGCGATTTGCGCGTCGTCGTGACCAAGCGCCAGCGCCAGCGTCTCCGCCACCGCCCAAACCCACATCCCGTCCGCCGTCGTTTCCGACACCTCTGCCAAGGAACGCAGGGAAATTGTGTTCAAATCACGCACCGCGAGCCGGCCGTCGTACGTCGCAATCGCGCTGACCCGCAACGCCGCGAACGCCAACGCGGTGTGCGTTCCTGATTGCGACAGAAAAGAGGAAGGGTATTTGAAAAGCGTCAGTCTTTCGTAATGTGTATGAGTTAACAATCGTCAGATTAATCGGGCTGGAAATACGTACCGTTCACTTGTCTCAGTTTTTTTTCGTGAAGAAACCTCGCGGCGGCTGGCGAGTCCGCGCGTCTCACCACGCCGCCGACGTTGTTTTTGACGTCAAAGGGAAACAAAGCGTCGTCGGCGTCAAAACCGGTTAACGGCAAAATCATCCCCGGAAACGGCTCGGTGGTGACGCACGCGGTCCACGTTTGTCGAGGGAGCTTTTTTGAATACCCCAGGGCTCGCGTCTCTTCCCTAAACCCTGGATACCCCAGCCGTCGCGCCTCTTCTTCGTCGTGTTTTTCGTGGGAATACCCGGAGTCCTCGTCTTCGTCGTCCTCCGGGCCTTGGATGGTCAGCGCGGCGCACACCTTGTCCACCGCGACGGGTATGACGTTGGCTTTGTGAGTAAGTAACTCGCGCAACGTTTGCACCAAAGCGTGGTCGTTCTCGCAGCAGAAGACTTTGGGGAGGGAGGGGTGTTCGTCGTGAATGCGTTTTTCTTGAGTAATAGACAGTCGAGCACTCTTCTCATCACGGGACGACGTTTCCGCGGCGTCGTCGACAAGCGACGCAGCGCCCTCTTCCGCGCTGGGCAATTGACAAAGCAGCTCCACACCGAGCCAGTCCACCAAACCCGGGCCCACCGCGGTGCTGATTGACGTGGCGGCTGTGAGCAACGGAACCCACACGTTCGCGGTGTCATCGGAGACGATGAGCGTGTTTGAGTTCGGGTTTGGGGCGCTTCGGTTTTTGCGCGGATGGGATTCGGTGTTACTCTCGCTCAGCCGTTCCGCCGCGAACCCCGCGGAGTCGGTGTCATCGAACAACAAGCGCATGGTCGGTTTTGCGAACGGTTTTGTTCGGTGCTTCACGGAAAGTCGTAGCCGCGAGTCATCCCGCGCGGTGTGTGTTGTTTGTTTCGCGCCGCCTCGCAGCTTGTCAAACGGCGCCCGTGTGGTCTGCAGCACCACCGTCGGTACCTCCGATTCCATCAAATTTGGAATCACCAGCCCCATGGCGAGCTTCCCCGCGCCCACGTGCACGTGAAGGCGAGGCTTGGTTCTGACGTCGACGAATTTGGAGGATGGAGACGTGGGAGACGTGGTTGTTGTCGTTGTCTCGACGACGTTGTTACCCAGACGACGTCGATTTGTGTCGTCCGACGAAGTTTGCGCTTCACCAACTGACCCATCCGCCGCAATGCGTCTCAAGACACGGAGGTTACGTGACACTCGGCGTGGTACGTGTCTTGTGAGACACGACACCGTCTGAGTCGTGACCCCAAATGCGCGCATGATGCATGCGCGTGCGTATCTGTGCGAAGAGAGTGCGTCACAAGCTAAAGAAAAGTCGTGCCTTCCGAGACAGGTGGAAAGAAGGGGTGTCTGCAAAAGCATTCAGTTGGATGACTCATGCATTTTGTCGTTCAACGTTCAAGCGCCGACCTTCAGAGTTCAACACATTGCGGTCGCGCAAACCCGCGGTCGACCGCGCCGGACCGCGCGCTTGTCGCGATGGCCTCCGACTTCAACGAGGACGTGTTCGTGGTACGTCCTACCCACCGCTAGCGACGCGCGCGTCGTCTCGTTTCCCCCACCAACTAAACCCAAGTCCCGGGGCGCATGTTCAACCCGCGTCATTTTGTCATTTTACGTCGCCGCGTTCCCGGGCCCGCGCGTTTCCCACGCCTCGTCCGTGTCCGCTGACCGACGCTGTGTCCCATGGTCGTGTATTCCCCCATCCCCGGTGCGCAGGAGAGCCAGGACGGCGACGACACCAGCCCGTCGGACCGGTCGGTCGGGTCGGACGACGAGGGGGATGTGAAGTTTCACCCGACGAACCAGTCCAGGGATGACTCTGACTCTGACCAGTCAGACGACGAAGAAGGGGATGTCGTTTTTGGAGGAGACAATTCTGATGATGAAGACAATGACGATGACGACGACAGCGACGGAAGTAAGATAGACATCGATTTCCCAGACTATGGGGAGCCCGGGGACGACTCACCCCCCCGGGCGCAGACCATGTCCGCGGATGGGGACGACCCGATAGACGCGGGCTTGGCTTTCCTGGCGAGCATTGATGGGCTGTACGTTCAGCAACGCGTGGAGGTTTTCGAAGCCCTGACGGTACGGCCCTTTCCCAATTACCACACACCGCCTCCCTGATTGCGCATACTCGTCCTGCGAAGGGACGACTATACCTCTGCCCATTACCCTGACTGTTTACGTAATACAGTACACATCACGACCGACTGACCCTTTCGGCTTTTATCGGGCCAGGGGTGCGACACGAAAAACGTGTACCACGTCACGCCCATTCCGGCGGGGGTGATTCCCCTGGATTCCGAAAACGGAGGGACCCTACCAACGGAGTGGCTGTCGCACTTCCGCGCGCAAAGCGAGCTCGCGCCGCTTTTGATCGCCAAGGAAACGAGCACTTCGTGCGCGAGGTTGCTGTGCGTGTTATTAGGCTTTCCCAAATCCCAACGCCGTTTGATGCCCCTCTGTGACTACACTAGTCATTAAAGGAAGGATACTACATACATCACAAGTGCCCTGTTTGCCCGTACTCAAGACTCACCCCCGACTTACCACTTTTCGTCTACACGCGTAGGTGTCCGTTGCACCGCGAGCTGAACATGGCGTTTCAAGACGGCGCGGAGGAGACGTTTTTTTCCATTCACAGGCCGTTCAAATGCACGATTCCGGGAATGTGTTTCCTTTTGAACCCACAGGAAGTGACGCTGTTCGACGCGGACGGAGAGGCAACGGCGCGCGTGGTACGTATTTCCCACCCACCACATTCCGCCTCCCTGATTGCCCATACCAGACTGACACTTTCTTTTTTACAATCAGGTGGAGGAACACAAGTGCGGGTGGTTTTGTACGCACCAGTTCACGGCGCAGACGTTTGACGGTACGTATTTGGGCCTTTCACCAAATCCCGCCGACGCGACTGTTTGCCCATACAAGACTGACACTTTTCTTTTGCAATCGAAGGCGAACCCGGCGAACCCGCGATTGACAAGTTTCACCTGCGCGTACCGGAGTGCCATTCCAGTAAAGGGTGCAACTTCCTCGCGCCGTCGTGTATGAACCGCGATTACGACATGGACATCTTTGGGGTTGACGAACTTGAAGTAGTAGGGCACGCCACCGCGGTGTGGCCGGGGTGCAACTGCGGGGGTTTAACCGACCGGAGTAACTTGGTGCTGCGGTTTCCGCGCGACTCGTCGCCGAAAGAGAGGGCCTCGCTCGTCGCCGCGCTGTTTCTGGTGGAGTTTTACCACTTCGAATCGAAACGGCAAAACTAACGGGTCTAATGTAGCTAGGGTTATGTATTAGTGATACCAGGCGTATTAGTGGTGTCGTGCTTATTAGGCAAGAGGTGCGCCATGGCCATGTGCAGTAGTCGCCATGTGTAATAGTCGTGCCCCGCGTAGTAGTCGTGCCGTGCGTGTTAGTGGTACCGTGCGTATTTATAATGATACCGCGGCATCCAACGAACGTGACACATCGAGCAATACCACCCAATCGTGGTGCTCACGTTGTTGTCCATGCTAAATTAGTCGGGTATTCGGGTATGTTCAATTGTCGAAAACAACAAGGCACAGGGGCGGCAAAAGCATGGCAGTTCTCTTCTCGTCGCATTCTCGTTCTCCTTCAACATCACACCCGCGCGCGCGGTGACTCGGTGTCCACGGCGGAGGCGGGTCGGCGGTAACCGGCGGTAACGTTCGCGCCCCGACAAGGAACGCATCTGTGATGTTCAAGAGGCTCGCGGAAGTTGGCATTGACGGGATACAGCGCGACCGACCGACGCCGTCCAAGCCGCGCCATCCGCTGGATCTCGTGGAGGAAACAAAACGCGCGTTTTCTAAATTCGCGCCCGATGTTACCGACGCGCTCGTGTTTTTAGACCACGGCGCGGTGGAGCAGGCGCACTACGCGTGCAGCGCCGCTTTTCTGCTAGGGCTGGGAGCGCGGAACGTCCTGGCGTTACCCAAGGCGGGGAGGCGGGGGGTGACACCAAAGGAGGAAGATGCACACGTCGCAGAAAAACTTCACCTTCCAGGTTCACGAGAAGATTGCGCGACGCCGGTATGCGACGTCGCGGGAGTCGAAACAGGTACGTATTGTACTTCCCAAATCCCGACACCGTTTGCCCATACAAGACTGACACTTTTCTTTCACAATCACAGATCCCGCCACCCCAATCGTGGTCTTCACGCACCGAATGCTTGCTGACGTGACGCCTGATGTTCTGCGTGTAGTCGCGCAAAGGCCAAACGCGCATAGCTTTTTAGTCGCCACGAGCGCTTCGTGTGAAACGCACGCGGCGGACGCGAGGTTCGCGGCGAGGCTCGCGGGTGCGGGCGCGGCGGCCGCCGCGAGGGACGCGGTGGATGCGAAACTTCGGGCTGAAACTTCACTGCGAATTGCCGTAAATTCGATTTGCGAACAACAACTAACGAGTTCGGGTGGGCGTGATACTCGGGACAAACGAAGCGGCGTCGACGACGAAAAGGTGGCAAACGTTTCAAGAAATACATTCGGCGCGGAGGACGTTTGGGGGGACTGGGGGTCGGGATCGGAAGACGACACGCGCAGTACCAGCTTGGACTGTGACACGAATGGCGATGACGCGACGCAGCCAGGCACCGCGTCTCAATCACGTCAACCGCGACCCGGGTATTTAGTCACCAAAAATCGTCTGGCGCTTAAATATTTCCCCGCCCCCTTCGTGCCGCTTTCTCAAAACGCGTTTTTATTACCGGCCGGTTCCGCCGCCGCGACGGCGCGGCTTTCCAAGGTAAGGGCTGGTGGCATGAAAGCTGACGATTATGATGCATCCGTTAGTACCGTTACCGAACAAACAACCGCGTTGCGCAAAGCCCTCCCTTCGTTCGAGGACGGCACGGAGGAGGACGGCGGCGATTTCCCCGCGCCGGGTGGCGTCGCGATAATTGCCGAGACGCTTCTTGCGATTGGCGAATCAATCGGGTGCGCAAAGTTCGAGTGTTTCGCCCTCGGGCGGTGCGCGCGCGCGGTGGCGCACGCGGTGTGCATTGGGTCGCCCCCGAGTGAAAGTTCGGAGACGACATCTGATGACGGAACTGGAAGCGATTCATGGAAAAAAAGAAACAACCGTACCTGCGCGTTGGTCGTGGTCGACCGCGTTTGCGATTTACTGACCCCCTCTGTGGGTGGGTACCACTCTTCTGGGTTTCTTGCGAAAGCGATGTCCGTGGGTCAACGGAGGTCATGCGTGGACGATGATGGTCATCACACCTCGTTTCCGTTCACTTCTTCCGACTTTTGCGTGGCGTCCACTTCGCCCTTTGTCGGTGAGCACAACCACAAAAGTGTTCGTGCTACAAAACTGCCAACCGGCGTCCTGGCGCACCCCAACGACGCCGCCGCGCGAGTTTGGGTAACAAACGCGTTCGGGAAGAGTTTACGTGAAGCGGCCACGTCCGTACGGCGGTGGCTGTTAGACACGCTGCGTGACGAAGGGTTACCGGTACGTAGTAACAACGAACAAGGAAAAGGAAACCAAGGCACCGGCGACGAAATTGGCGCTTTGTGTGTTCCCATAGTAAACGACCCGAAAATGCGAATGAAACACGGGGGTCTTTTACAATGCTCTGTGGTGGTTAGGGAGGCTCTTTTGGCGGATGAAACGGCTGAAACGGCTGGAGGTACATCTTCACAAAAAATAGTACAGTCAGCGTTGCGCGACGCGTCCGCCGCGATCGCGGTTCACGCGGGGGAAGGCGCCGCCGCCGCGGCGGTCGCGTTCCGGCTGCGCGCGAGTCTTAAAACTGGTTCGAGTCCTGGCGTTGAAAAAGCCGAAACTAACCGTGCACTGTCCCCAAAGCAAGCTCTGGAGCTAACTTTCGCGTTGTTTGTCATCGCGGGCGAGCTGTCGTGTGTTGAGCGGCGCGCCCTTGACTTGCCGCCCATTGATTTTTCCTCACTGAACGACGAACTTGATCCGGACGATTTAGATTCGGAACGTGAAATTCGCGAAATCAACGACGCGCAGAAAAGCCCGTTCGGTATGAGCGACGAAAGTCTGATTAAGGATGCGCTTGTTGCGGTGATTTCAAATTCTGGGACGAAAGAAAGCGACGTCGAGAACCGACCTGCGGACGATGTGCCTTACGTAAACGACGTGCTCGGGGTTGATTTGCGGTGTACGACAAACGACCGAGCGTTTTTGGAAAACGCCGTCGACGCTTTCCTGAAAAAACTCGGAGTGGTCGCCCAAGCCCGCCGGCGGTACACAAGCGCGGGAAGTCTTTTACAAATTGATGAGGGTTTGATAAGTCTCGGTAACAGTGGCGACACTTCACAAATCACAACCGGTGTGTTAAAGGAGCTCGCAGAACGCGTTTGCGTCGGGGCGGACGGGAAGAGCGACGGAGGCGAATCTCAAAATATCGCGGACGATTTGAAACACGTCGCGTCGTCGTTGGGCGGATTGTTGAAGTCCTTCGGAGGGGAAACCTTGGGAAGGTTGGGGTTACTAAAGGGTGTTTCTAAAGCACTTTCGGTGGAGGCGCCCAAGCCTTCGGATAGCGAGGTGGTTTTGTTTTTCGTGTTGGGCGGGGTCACCGCGGACGAAATCTACGAAGTCCGCAAAGCCGCAGCTTCGCTGCTTCGCGGCGGGAACGACGGTTTTGAAACCTCGGAAAAAAAGGTTTGCGAAATTCTGATAGGAAGCACCGGGTTGTTGGGGGACGGGGACGTACTGCGGATGGTCACCGGGTAGTAGTCACGGGAGGGTTTAGTGTGACGGCATTAATGGCAGTGATAATAATAAATTGATATCAGCCCGAACCTGTGACTCTTTATTTCCTCGTCTCCGCCGTCCATTGGCGAATGATATCGTTGTACGCCTGCGTCGCCCTCGGCGTGAGCGGTTCCAGGAACTCGGAGTTTTGAAACACGTCATCCCTCGGCATGCCTCCTCGGGTTAAATCACCAGGCGTGGCGTCCCCTCCCGCGATTGCGTTTCGAATGAAGTTGGATAAAGCGGTTTCAGCAGAATCGTCGGACGCGTTTTCGGCTTGATCCCCCACGAACCCCCCAGACGGCCCGGTCATTCGATTCAAATCGTACCGTATCGTTTCTCCGTCGAACGCGGTGGTCGCGACGCCGCCTCGCAACCCTGACCTCAAATTAACCCGCCCCGGCATCGTGGTGTACTCGAACCAGTTGCCAATCAGGGGAGAGGGGCCTCCGTTTTTCTGGAAAACAGTGGCGGGCACGACCCACACGTCTGAAAAAAGAATCGTCCCGCTTTTCGGCACGACGACTTTTAGTAGGCTTGTTTTCCGCGCTAAAGCTAGTATGTCGTCGCTCGGCCCAACCGCGATCCACGCGTCGCCGTTGGAAAGCGCCTGAGATAAATAAAAGAAAGTGTCAGTCTTGTATGGGAAAACAATCTCGGGATTCGGTAAATGAAATACGTACCTGTGCGTACTGCAAGTCGTCCTGTACTAGTAACTGTTTTTCCCGGAGCTGATGTAGCTTGTCGGTAACTTTTTGGGAACTTAGCGGTCCATTTTTTTCGTTAGCCGAAAAGTTTTCGCTCCGCAGCGCCGCCGAGAGTTGCGTCCGCGTGCCCGATCCGAAGGCGAGTTTTTTTTCAAACTCGGGGCGCCACAAATCGGGCCAGTCAAAACCGCCGTTGTCCCTTTCGATTTCCAGTAACAAAGCCTTTGGGATTTTATCCACCCTGTATGCGAACAACGTACACCCCCAGCGGTACGGCACGCCGTACACCGAAGTAGCGCCCGGGGCGTTTGGCGAAACCACGGTTGGTTTGAATCCTCTTTTCGTGTTTGCGTCGTACCTTCGCGTCGGCGCTGGCGGGTCGACCATTGTTCCGTCCACGAAGTTTCGCGACCCCAACCGTCGCCAGACTTTCGGTAACCTTTGGTACCAGTCACTACAAAGCACCGACTCGTCCAGCGGTAACACCAACCCGTTCGCCACCGCGGGGGCCAAAAATTCGTCCCCCAACGAAACGACGTCCGCCTTCGCGATTTTGGTTTTGCCGTCTTTTTTAGTAGTCGAGTTTGCTTTCTTTTTGGATCGATTCGCCGCCGCGAGTTGCGCCTCCGTCGGCGGGACGAATCCGTTCGGACCGGGAAGCCCTGGTTGTTGTTGAGTCATCACAGCGTTGAATCCAACACCATTCAGACCATTCAGCACTCCTAAACTGCTGCTCGCTTTTTTCAAATCAGAGTACACGTCTTTCGGCGTCGCCGCCGTGCTAATCGAAACCTTTCCCTTGCGCGTGACTTTTCCAAACTCGGTTTCCCACTGCGGTGGGATCGAATTTCGCAACGCCACCACCTCGAGAGTCGCGTCGAACGCGTACGCCACGGATGGCACGCCGTCGTACTCCAAGTTAAGTTTCGCGCCTGCGCTTGGTGGTGCTACGCCGAATCCAGAGGGGAGCAACCCAGACGTCAAAGAGACTAACCCGAGACGCCGGCTTAAAAGCACGCCGCGATTGACTAAACGATCGGAGTGTTGGGTTTCTTTCGATTGCGTTTGGTTTTTCGACTGGTCACTCGTGCCATTACGCTCTCCCTTTGCAAAGGTTTCAACCCGTCGGCGCCTCGCGATCCGGCCGCGACCCGGTATCACATGCCATGGCGGGTAAGGCGCCGGTGCCGCGAAACTCGCGGCGCGCATGCTTGCGCGGGCGCGCGGGCGCGAAATGGAAAAGTAAGTTGGGCGCCGACTTCAGAAACGTAAAAGTCTTCCCCGAAAACTCAATCCGAGAAAACCGTTGATGCGTTTCCCTCTCTTCCTCACACCTTCCATGCGCGAGCACCTGCTGTGCCCTAGCACGGAGGGTTGTCATGTCATTGCAAGGCCTTGGCACGGACCCCTCGGTGATTTCGCCGTGCTGGAATTTCTGGCGCTGTATGGGCTGTTCTGTCCAGATGAGCGCGACATTTGCCCGATGGGAAACGCGATGGAGGTGGAGCAGGCACGTGTTCGTTTGCGCCGCGCAGTCGGTCCGGTTGCAATCAAAACACGACTCACGGAAACCACCGCAACGGAAATCGGCAAGCGTTTAGTCACAGGGACACTACACGAGATTCTTTGTGAAGGGAGGGGCGAAGGGGAGGTACGCGAAGCCATCGTTGGTTTGGGGATGGAAAAAACAAACAATAACTTACGTCCGCACGCGTTGCTTCTGCAATTTCCCGGTGAAACCAGCAACAGCACGAACCCGTTACGTAACTACGGCGCGAAACGACGTAAGCAGTTTTTAAACGCGTGTATACAACACACTTGGCTTGATCCAAACGGGGACGACGAAACGAACGGGTGCGGAGGTCGGGAAAATATGGAAACAAATACAATCAAACAAAGACGACCGCACGTTTGTGTCCTGTGGTCGGAACACAGACAAACGTTCTGTGTTACGAAACCGGTGTGTCCTGAGTTCGCGATTGAGTTCGTACGAAAGTGTGCTCTATCGCACTACGACAACAACACACAAACAAACCGCGGTTACGAAGCGGCGCCGCCCACGCCCGCGCTCGCCGCGGTGATAGCGAACCTCGCCCAAATAACGGAGGGTAAAGTAACCCTGGACCCGTTCTGTGGAACGTGCGGGTTACTACTGCCGGCGTTGGTTTTGGGTGCACCGACTGCGATTGGCGTTGACGTAACACCGTTGGTGGTGGGAGATGGATCGACTGGGAACGGGAACCGAAGCAAATCAATCGAAATCATCACCGGGAACGTGTTTTCGTTACCCGCGCGACGGTCAGACACCTTCAAAGTCGACGCCATCGTGTGCGACCCTCCGTACGGCTTGCGGGCGCCGAGAATTTGCGTTACTAACGCTAAAGATGAGTTAGTCGTTGACGCGGTTGCGATGACGAGCGCGACGCTTGGTTTCATGGATCCGGTGTTTAAATTTGCGGGTTGTGCAAACGGATTAGCGAAAGGCGGACGGATCGTGTTTCTTCAACCCACGCACTGGTCGAAGGACGAAAGCGAAAGCGAATTCGCGCACGGCGATGTCGGGTCGGATTTAGCGCGCAGAAAGTTAAGACGAGAAAATACAGACGTAGATTCCGATAACACGCAAGCATTGCATCCCTCGTTGAAGTTAATAGGGACTTGTGCCCAGGAGTTCAAAGGTATGACGCGACGAGCGGTGGTTTATGTGAAAACAGAGTAGTATAGTCATATTCGTGAAGTGTGGTAGATGCTGTTGTTTTCCAACCTAGACTACTACACCTATACTACTACTTGTACTTGCTCAGGTCGTACCCTTTCATGGCCATTTGTGTCTCGACTTGTGTTTGACTCAGCGCCGGGCCTGTCGCGGGGTCGGGTGAAAACAACAACCCAGTGGCACTCCAGGTAAGGATTAAAAGCACGAACCCGACCGTCGCAGTCATCCACGTCGGCGGCGCGGCGGGCATAGGCTCGCCGTTCGCGTCGACTTGTTTCCTCTTGTTATTTTCTTCAACACCCACTCCGCTGCTTTCAGCACTGCTGCTACTACTGTTCCTACGTTCCCGCCGCTTCGCAATGTCCTCCGATATCCGTTTTTCCTCCTCCTCTACTTTGGACAAAGGCTTCCCGAGCGGCTGCGGCATGCGCACGCGCACGTCAGCGCCGAAAAAAATTGGCAAAATTTCTCGAGCCTCAGCTTCTTTTGCTCTTGCGTTTTCCAACGCGTCCCCAAAGGATTGCACTTCGTCGAAATCAGCGCTGCCGTCTAGACTGCGTAGCTTCGCCAGTCGTAACGATTCCTCCGCGGTTTCCCGGTCTTTCCGTCGCTCCACCGCAGCAGCGACTCGTCGGTTAACAACCGCGAAGGCGACCAAAATCGTGACACTGGCGAACGCCGGGCCGACCTGGATTTGAGGGGCGAAATCCGTGGGTGGGTCGTAGGTAGGGGTGTTGATTTCCATGGAAGACGTGCTCATGCTGGTGGCCGATGCCGATGCCGAAGGCGCAACGTCAAGGTTGCTAGTCGCAGAGGTCGTCACGGTGACACGTCGTGTGGTGACGCGCGTGTCATTTCGCACTTTTCCACTAGGCACACGCCAACAGGATGATGACGCGGGCTTCCGCGTGGAAGCACGACCCACCGTTGTCGAGTCAACGCGCGCCGCGCACCACGCCGTACGTGGCATCGTGGTCATGTCAAACGGAAACCACCGGCACGCGCGCGATGCTGTGGCCGAGGGCACGAGTCAAAGTCGACGGTTCATGCATGATGAGTTGATGACGTGTCCAAAATAACCGATACCAAAACGTGTGCTTCATCATCTGTTTGCCATCAATCGCACCCCGATCGCGGCCACACGAGCAGCGCCCCACACGCCTCGTCCCCCGGTCGCGTTTCTCGACCCTCTTGCAACCTCGAGTATCGCAAACCCCGCTGAGATGTCCGCTGTCGCCGCGTCCCTGGTGGTCTCCGTTCGCGCCGCGCCCGCACGGTCAGGCGCCGCCAAGATTTCGCAAACGCGCGCCACTCGCGTGGTACGCGCCATCCCGCCCACTGGTCGCGGCGCTTCCGTGGTCCCCAACGCGGCTAGCAGTGACACCGGCACTGCGATAGAGCAGCTGCAGTTCCTGACTCCGAATGAAGCGAAAGCAGTGCGTGACGAGTTCGGCACCCCAACCTACGTCTACGATCTGAACCGCTTGGAAGAACAAGCCTCGAAAGCCTTGAACTTTCCAAACGCATTCGGTTTGACCGTGCGGTACGCCATGAAAGCCTCCCCGAACGCGGCGATTTTGAAAGTGTTCAGAAAGAAAGGGCTGAATATCGACGCGAGCTCGGGGTACGAAGTGTACAGAGCGGTGAAAGCCGGGTTTGAGTACGAAAACATCTCGTTGAGCACCCAGGAGTTTCCATCGTTCTTCGCGGCGCTCGTGGAAAAAGGGTTGAAGATAAACGCGTGTTCTTTGTCGCAACTGGAACAGTTCGGCAAGGCGTTCCCCGGGAAAGAAATAGGTCTCCGGTTCAACCCCGGGCTGGGAAGTGGCGGGACCGGGAAGACGAACGTGGGAGGCCCTTCCTCGTCGTTCGGGATCTGGCACGAGCTTCTTCCCGAAGCGAAGGCGCTTTGCGAAAAGTACGAACTGAACGTGGTGCGGATTCACACGCACATCGGAAGCGGAAGCGACCCGGCGGTGTGGACGAAAACTTCCGGCATGAGTTTGACGCTGTGCAAAGAGTTCCCGAGTGTCAAAACCTTGAACCTGGGGGGCGGGTACAAGGTTGGCAGGATGGCGTACGAGAAATCCACCGATCTACAAATCGTGGGAGCGCCGGTGAAGGAGTTATTCGAGCAGTACAAAAAAGACACTGGTACAGAGCTCCACCTGGAGATCGAACCGGGAACCTTTCTTCTCGCGAACTCGTGCTCCATTGTGTCCACGGTACAAGACAAGGTCACCACCGGCACTGACGGCGGTCACACGTTTCTGAAACTGGACGCCGGGATGACCGAGGTGCTCCGCCCGTCCCTCTACGCGGCGCAGCACCCGCTCGTCGCGGTTTCCGCGAAAGGCACGTCACCGACAACCACGGAGAAGTACGTCGTCGTCGGGCACTGCTGCGAATCCGGTGACCTGATGACCCCTGGGCCGGACGACGCCGAGTCAATCGCGGAACGAACAATGGGCGCACTGGAGATTGGCGACATTCTCGTCGTGGAAGGCGCCGGGGCGTACTGCGCCGGGATGTCCTCGAAGAACTGTGCGTATTGCGCGTTTCCCAAATTCCGTCACTGTTGGGCCCGATTACTCTGACTATTTACTCATATACATTACCAAAGACTGACACTTTTTGTTCTCGATCACAGACAACTCTTTCCCGGAAGCCCCGGAGGTGATGAAGGGAAAAGACGGGGTGATGCACTTGATTCGGAAACGGCAAAACCTGGAACAGATTCTGGAAAACGAGATTGAGTTGCGCGACGACGCTTGTTAACTGGTTTTGGGGAAGGTTCGTTTGGAAGAAGTACGGACTTCGCCTTGTAGGATTTTATTTAACTCACTTTTATTCAGAAAAGTTCATCGAGCAGTCTTTTGCGGACGTCCTCTGGGAAGTTTTCCATCAACCAGTTGAATACCTCCTCGTGCCTGGTTTGCGTCGCGAGCGCGTGCATCTTCTTCCGTGGATTAACAGCCGGATCCGCACGCAGGCACTTCTGGACTTCGATGTATCCGGCCAACATCCCGGCGCAATGTTCCCGGTCCCACTCCGACCACGGGCATCCGTTCTCAATCGCCCAGCGCAGAACCTCGAGGTGCCCGCCCTTCGCCGCGCCAGCGCACGTCTCCCCGTTCCACGGGCAGCCGTTCGCTCGTAGCCACTGCAACACGTATAGGTGTCCTGCAACCGCCGCGTTCTTGGTGGTGACGCAATCCCAAGGTGCATCATTCGCCCTCGCCCAAGCCAAAACCTCGAGGTGCCCGCCAGCCGCCGCTTCCTGGCACGTCCACTCGTTCCACGGGCAAAAGTGTTGGCGCGCCCACTGCAGCACCACCAGGTTGCCGCATCTCGCCGCGTTCGCGCAGGTCATGTTGCTCCACGGGCAGCCGCTTGTGTGCACCCATTCGATCATTTCCACCTTTGGACAGGTACCCGCCCCCGCACTCGTCTTTTCGTCCCACGGACAACCGTTATCGCGCAGCCACTGCATCGCCTCGAGCTGGCCGCCCTTCGCCGCGGCGTGGCACGTGTATTCATCCCACGAGCATCCAACGCTGCGCGCCCACCGTAAAACGTGGACGTTGCCAAACCCAGCAGCTACCGTGCAGAAGTGTTTCTTGTCCAGAAGACCTCGCCGTAGCAGCCGCGTAAGCGCGCTTACGCAGCCAAGCCTCGCGGCCTCCTCCTCCTCGAGTTCCTCAACGATGCGTCCGCTCGTTGCCACGGCGTCCCTTGCGTCGCGACTCACCGCGGCGAGCCGTGCGAGGTCTGCGGGATCGTCCAGAAACTTAAGCACGTGCGTGGCGACTACGTGCGTGGGGAGGCCGGGAAACTCATCCACGTGCGTCGCGGGGGGCATCGCGCGCGGGTCAACTAACTGGGTCGTTGCACATTCGTCACATCCAAGCGTTACACGAATCATACCGAAACGACGGAAAACGAGGCGCCGTTTTTCTCGGACGTTTCGAAAAAGGGGAACTTGCTTGCCGAGCTCCACTTCTCAACCGCGATTTGTACGCGCGCGCGCGCGGAGGTGGCCCGCACACGGCGAGCCGCGAGGTGCAAGTCACGACCGACGAGTCGTGACGGGACCACGACGCGCGCGATGACCGCGGTGATGTGTGACGACCCCGTGGGTGTCGTGGCGTCCCCGAAAGCCGTTAAATGTTTCCGCGACTCGGCTTCCCCGGGGACGCGTCCCGAGATTGAGACTCCTGGTCCCGACATGAAGCGCGTCCCCGGCACGCTCGGTGTGAAACCCCAAAACGCTGAGCCGGGATCCCCGGAGTCACCCGGGACTCCGGAGAGGTACCCGAAGGACATTTCGAAATGCGATGATGTCCCAGACGAGACGGGCGGCGTTCGGGACACGTCGCGTGACGAAAAAGTTTCGATGACGACGACGATGGATGCGGATGCCCTGTTCTTTCCAAGCGTAAGGACAACGAAAGACATGCCCACCAAAAGCAAAAGCAAAAAGAAACCGGCATCATCGTCCGCTTCGAAACACAACCCGATAACACGCGCGCACTGGGTTCCGGACCGGGACGCGCGGCGGTGTCACGAGCCGTCGTGCGACGTCGCGTTTTCGGCATTCGCGCGGAGGCACCATTGCCGTTGTTGCGGAAACGTTTTCTGTCGCAAATGCGCGGACGCGCGCTTGCTGCTGGACCCGGAAACCGCAAAGCCCGTGACTAGTTGCGTCATGAGGACTGACGGAGAAGCGTGTGACAACGCAATCGCCGCAAGAGTGTGCTTCACGTGCTACGGCGAGGCGTTCCTTCCGGGGGCGGCGAGGGTGGATGTTGTGGAGGGAAGGAAGCGGGACGCGCGAGCAAAAGCAAAAGACGACGACGAGCGTTCCGCGTTCCCTGTTTCGGAGGATTGCTCGGAAAGTACATCGGATGTCTCCTCTTCTGACGCATCGCGCGTATCCGATGCTTCGTGGGAAGGCATCGTGTGCAGTACCAAAAGCGCCCGCTCGACGACGTTGCGCCGAAACCCGCCCGTCGCGTTTCTCGAAGCCTTCCGGGGGAAAATCGAACCGTTCGCGATTGATCCGGCGAAAGCGGCAACGAACGACACTTTGAAAGGTACAGTTGGCACGAATTATACCGGTGAGTATCTTGGTGATACTGGTGAGTGTGTTGCTGATACGGTTGGTGAGTGTCTTTCTCCTGATACGGGTAATACCGGGGTGTTAAACCCGGTTGATACCACGACGAGCACGCCGGTACCGAAAACGAATCGCGAAACGCGCGTTTCCTTTTCCTTCGCCACGCCGGTTTCTTTGTCTTTTCGGGAGGACCTGCCGACGAAAACCGCGAATTCTACGAATTCTGAGACCGAGACGAGTTTCGAGTCACCTCGCGGCGACGAAAATGACACCACCAAGCAATCGCCCCTGGAAACCGTGGAAGCGATGCGAGTTCGCAGGGACACGGCTGATTTGCTGGCGCGCGTTCCCGATTTGCTGTTCGGGACGCCGGAAAACCCAGGCGGCGTGGACGGCGACGAGTTGAAAAGGCTGGTAACGCGGTTTACGTTTCAGTTGAAGGAACAGTCGTCGTTAACGGAAGACGCGGCGTTTCGTTTGCGTGAGCAGTTGCGAAAAAACGCCTCAACTGAAGAAGGTACGCGTTGCGCGATTCCCAAACCCCGCCTCCACGTTTGACCACCATACGATACTGACGCTTTTCTGGAAAAACTCGAAGAGCTCGCGTTGGCCCGAGCGCAGGTAAAAAGAATGGGCGCGCTTTGGGAAGAGCTTTCCAACGCGCGACGTGAGCTTGAGGCTGTGCGAGAAATCGGGACTCCTGGTGGGGGGGTTCGATACGTGAAAAAGACGTCTGGTGCCGAAAAAAGAGAGCGCGAAAAAAACATAAAAAACTCGAAAAACCTGTTAGCCACCTTCGACACGCGCTGGGTCGGCGGCGACGACTCCAAGACGAGTTGGGTGTCGTGTGTGGTGTGGCATGATGTCGGCGGGAGTGTTACGACGCAAGGATCTCCCAGCAGCTCTCCTTTCCGGGGTGTTACGTTCCAGGATCGTAACTCGGGTGTTACGCGCCGGGTCCCGCACCGGGACATTGACACTGTCAAAACCGTTTTCGAAGAAAACACGGGGCGATCGGTTTTCGTGGTTCAGATAACGGAAGGCACGAAATCGTTTTGCGATTTCGGCAGGGAAGTGCGGTGCCGAGTGGACGGCGCGGTGACCGCGAACCGGTGGGCGCTGGAGATTCGGAAACACCTCGAAAAGTAGTACGAAGGTACATTAGATTCAACAGAGATGCCTTGTGTAATTCATCCACCTCATTATTTTCGCTCGGCTCGTCCTCGGCGCCGTCTAAACCTTGTCCTCCCCGGCCTTTCTGTACAAAAAAATCCTCTCAATTCAGCTTGTACAGCCCAAGCGCGGGCCCCACTAAACGGAACAAAACCCACACAAACGCCAAGCCCCCCGCCCCCGCGTACGATCCTTTGTTCATCCAGAACATCATCCCGGGTTCGCCGCTCCAGGTGCTCCACAGTTTTTCCAGCCCCGGCTTCGCGTTCCACGCCTCTGGATCCGTTTCCCACAAACCAAGAGGGTCGTCCCCCTGTTTCGTGGGGTACGAGTCGAAGTACCCTTCTTTTGCTTTGCCTTTTCTGCCTTTCACTTGTTGCTCTCTTTGTTCGATTGGCGACAACTGACGGTCGTCATCGGGACCCGCGCGAACCACTTGAGAAAACCCGACACGTCGTTTGGTGGCTTTGGTGATGCTCGATCGTTGAGTACCGCACGTGATCGAGCGGTTAGTTGTCCCGTTTCGTGGTGTCAACCCTGCGTTGACCACAACAGATGGCGTTACACAGACGGAGACGAACATCGCGCGAAGAACGGTCGCGGTCGTCTGCGCGGCAGACGCGCGTCCGGCGAAGTGACGAACGATGACGACGGGATAAGCGCGAAGTGATTTTATTTCTGAAGGCGAGTCGAGACGAAATAGCAAGGCCGTTTTTAAAATCCTCACTGCTCACACCCGAGGAGCACGCACTCCTGGCAGGATGGCCGTTCCCGCTTCTTCGCCGCCACCCGCGAACCCTAAACCCTAAACCCGAACCTGCCGCCCGCGAAGAAGGCGAAAAAGACCGTCGATCCGCACTCCGCCATCGTAGCCAAGCTCGGTGCGCGAGACAAGAATCAGCTGGTCGGCGTGTTTCGCGTTTTGCTGGAACAGGGACATGTCAACTCAACTCTCGTGGAGTCCATCCTTCCCGCGCCTGACTTGACCCCGCTGTTGGCAGAGGGAACCCGGCTGTCGAGCGCGATCAGGAAGGCGTTGCCGAACACGCGATGGGGATCAAGCACGGACCACTACGGGTACAAGCGCTGTTCCAGCGCGGTGCAGGAGTGCAAAAAATTCATCCTGGAAAACGCCAAGGCGTTCAAGCAAGCGAAGCAGTGGGAGTGCTCACGGGACTACTGCGTGCGCATGGCCCCCGTTGCGGAAAGCATGGTCCGATTCGACGTGGAGAGCGACACGAAAGTCCGAACCATGGTCATTGAGCAACTCAAGAAGTTCAGGGAAGAAGCGGAGAAGAAGTGGATTTTTGTACCGGCGTTGTAAGTCGCGTTGTAATACCAGCAGGGCGCTACGTACCCAAACTATTTCACACGCAAACCCTCATTTCCCCATCGCGTCTTCAACCCAACCGTTCCTCCAGTCCAAGCCCGGGTCGTCCAGGTGGTCGTCGAAGTCGGTTACTTTTTTTATGGCGTCGTCCGTCGCCATCTTCGCGAGCGTCGCCGTCGCGCCCCCCGCGAGCGCGATATGTCCAGACTGACTCCCCACTAGGTCCCACTTGGTTGACTCGCCATCCTTTATAAGCATTTGGAGTACGTGAGGTCCCCCGTTCAACTCCAAGGCTTGGTTTATTTTTTCCGAGTCCACCACGAACACCACTGCGTTTTTGCCAGGCGCATTGCCCTTGACCACATCCGCGACTTTTGCCTGATTGTGCCCCAGCTGTAAATCCCCCAGCCGTTCGTTCGCCGCGTACACGCCCACTAAGTGTTGCCCAACACTTAACTCGGCGTGCAAACCGAACTGCTCAAGCGCGATCTCCACGGAGGGGGTGACACTGATTGTGCTGTGCAGCATGGGCAACACGTCAGTCACTTCCAAGTCCCCATCCCCCACAGTGCGGCCGACTAACACTCCAAACACATCACGGGTCGGGTGCTTCAACGAATGAAGCACTAGTTTTACGTACGCGCGTTCCGTGACGGAGACCTTCATGGACACGTGGTTCGAGTCTGTTTCGAGTCTCCCTGTGAGCTCCGTGACGACTCCGCGCCCCCACGACTGCGTCCTTTCGCAGCGAGCGTATGCACGACGCCGCGATCGGGGCCGTGTTTTGCCATTTCCAACTTTTTGGCGCATTTAAAAACAAATGTAGTGTCCCGTTGAGTCACTCGCCGAGTTTGGATGCATCAAGCCCGTCGCCGCAGAGAGCTCGGCGCCTGCGACCCCTTCGTGACGGGGACCGACGCCGGGGTGTGGCCGGGTGGGTCGTGGGGTCAACTTCGGGGTCAGAGGCGGTAGGCCACTGACCGGTGGTCACAGGATTGACCGGGGGGGTGGACGGACCGTGTTAAATAAGGGAAGGGACACCGCGGTCAACGAAGAACCTTTTAGCATTCGAGATTCGCGTGGGTGTCGGGTGGGGCGTACTGACCGTGGGCTAACACAGTTTGCCTCCGGTTTGCGTTTGGCCGGTACTGGGTGTACGTCAGGACTGACACACACTCAAGATGTCTCCCAGGAGCACGCTCCCTAGCGCGATGACAACCCTCGTCGCCCTGACGGATCCCCCGAACCGACTGTCTAAAATCGCGGTTGAGAAAAACACGTTGCTGCAACGAAACGAATTCAGCCGAGTGGGTACCTCCACCTCAAAAGATTCCTCGAGTCAAAACCAGAGCGGGGCGTTCGCGGTCACGCCGCACGTGATTCACTTCGGGGGCTTCACTGTTGGGAGGAGGCACACGCAGACGTTCAAGGTAACGAACGTTGGCGACCGGTCTAACCGGGTAGTCGTCATTGCGCCGACGACGGATTCGTTCAAAGTCAAATGCGGAAAAAACGAAAGCGCCAACCCCAAACCGGGAAAACTCGCCCCGGGGTCGTCTCAGTTCGTCACCGTGGAGTTCACCCCCACCGACGGCTCGCGGTACTACTACGACTGCGTGCGTTTGCATCTTCAAAACGCCCCCGGAATAGTAGTACCGATTCACGCCTACCCCGTGGCGAACGAGGTTTTGTTTCCGAAAACAATCGACTTCGGGTTGCGCGAAGTTGGGCGCTCGCACCAAATCACGAAGTTGATTAAATGTAACGTGCCGATTGATTTTGAGTTCGCCCTAGGGTTGGGTGACAAATCGGGTTTGTTTTCGGTGACCCCCGCCACCGGGATCGTCCCCGCGAACGGCTCCGTGCCGGTGACGATCACGTTCGCGCCGCAGAAATCGGCCACGGCCAACTGCGAGGTTTCCGTTTCGATTTCGCAGTTCGGCGCCGAGGCGGTTGTGTGCGCCGTGCGAGGCACCGGGTTTCCCTCCGGAAGGAATATTAAAAAGACGAAGGAAGCAGGAAATGACAACCCCCAAAACCCCTTGTCCCTCGCGTCCGAGTACCAGCACATGTACGGGTCATCGAAATACTCGGGCGGCGCGTTACAACGACCGGCGCCGCCGCCGGATCGACTCAAAAAAGAAAATTCGTCTCCGCAAACCGCAAGCGCGATCGTCGCCGCTTTTGAGTTACGAGCGACTGGGGTGGACAAGGATTTGGCGGAGACCATGGTCCGTACACATGGTTTGACGAAGGTACATAAAAAGCCTCCTGCAGGTAGCGCACCTCAAACCCGGGGTCCACGGGGACGACGACTGCAAAGCGCCAGAGGCACTAGTGGTTCGTCGCCGGAATCAAACGGAAATCAATCAGACTCGTCCGAAGACGAGCAACTCATCGACGGCGTTTTCGTTCCAAAAGTCCTGCGCAAAGGCGCGGATTTCATAAAAGTCTTAAACCAGAAGAAAGGCAAGCTCCGGGTGAAGGATATCGAAAAAGCCCTCGGCGACCGGTAAGGGCCTTTCCCACTCACCACGTTCCGCCTCTGCGATTGCCCATACAACACTGACACGTTACTTCTTTTGTTTCGTGCCAGGCACGCGAAAGTCGCGGCGGCGAAATCGTTGCGAAACTCCGCGGCGACCGCGGCGGGTGCCATCGCGAAGATGAAAGCCTCCGCCGCGGCGGCGACGTTTCGGGGTTTACTCGAGAAGACGTTGCAGGCGCGGAGACGGGACGATGGTGGGGATGGGATTGAGGATACCTCTGTGGATGGCACTACTGATGTCAATACTGAAGCTCCCCAAACCGGCGCCGCGATGGATGCTTTAAAAACCGTGTTCGACGCCGCGGCGTTCCGGTCGCGATCCGAAAACGAAGCCATGGCCGTGCTTGACGACCCGGGTTTGAACGACGAGGTTAAGGCGTTGATATTCCAACGGGAGTTTGACCGCGTGAAACGGTTCGAGAAACAAAAAGAGTGGACCGACTGCGTGGCGGTTGGCGAGTGCGTTTTATCAAAAAAAGAATACGAAGCAGCGCTGCGGCGCCGTGATCAAAACGAAGCCGCGCTGCGGTACGTCCAGGCGAGCGCGGCGATGGCGCGCTTGGCGAACGGGCAGGCCACTGCGAACGGCGCGAGGTATTACGTGGAGGATGGGGCGAATGACTTGGGAAGGATCGGTGATACCGAGACGACGTCGGATTCGACAAGCAGCACACCAGCTCCTAGTTTCAATCCTTTATCCGCGGACGACTGGCCGAAGCGAAGAGAAGCGCTGGGAAGGTTCACGCAAGCGGTCCGGTGGGTCGTTATTAGGAACCGGGGAGAGAAACGGTTGATTTGCGTCCGGAATTTGTTGCGAGCGGCGCGGGACGGAAGCGGCGCGAGCGCGAGCGCGGCGCGGGATTTAATGGGAAGCGGCGCCGATTCGTCTTCTCGAGTAAGTGCTGGATATGACTTGGGGGTAACGAAAACCGTTACGTCGGACTTTGACTTAGCTCGACAAGTAACTCGACAAAAGGAGGACGCGGAGGCGATTGGCGGCGCGGCGCGGCTCGGGCGGCTGGAGTTTCTCGGGCGCGGAACCGAAACCGGTACCGAAAAAGGGTCCCGCCTCGGTCGCCGTCCCGTTTTGTTTCCGAAAGTTTTGGGTAAAAACTTTACGCAACGAAACGCAATTCCTGGTGAAGATATACAACCCATTAGTGCCTTTGAACAGGTTGATTTGATGACCCCCAAACCTCGTTTAACGTGGAAGCTGAGGGGCTACGAAAGTTTCGCGGAGGCGCGGCCGTCGAAACTGGAGGGCGACGGTTCGCCTCCGTCGCGTGCGGAAACCCCCGCGATACGAAACGGCGCGGAAGAGGAAGAGCAAAGCGGGGTGTGTTTAGTGCCTCGGGTGCGCGCCGGGGCTCACGACAAAGAAGGTGAGCACACCGCGAAAGGGAATTCTTCGTACGAGCAAACAGTCAGAAACGCGGTCGAGTTAAAACTAGAAAGCGCGCTTTCCTTCGCGTCGGCAATCGCGCCAGACTTGTCGATCTTCGGGATCGCGACTGATCCGGTTTCAAACAAGACGCGGTTCCACCCTGAACGGTCCAACACCGCGACCCCGTCGTTCGTGACATCGTCATCCCCAGGGATTGATGACATCGATTCGAAAGTGCTTCCGGGAACGTTTGGGCTTTTTCCAGACTGTTTACTCGCCGAGCCGGTCGGGGTGAATTGTTTGCAAACGTTTTCAAACGAAAACGAACCGTTCGTCGCGAAGCGGTGGGTTTCCAAAAGAACGACGCGCGGCGGCGGCGGCGCGAGTTTCGGACGACGCCGCGACGAGTGGTTTACTCAGGATGGAAATCACCACGGAAAGGGAAAGGCGTCGTGGCTCACCGGTCCCGATCCTTTGGATTTGATGGACGACGGCGGCGGCGCGTTCGCGGCGCCCGCCCCGACGCTCGTTTCGGTGCGCGCGGAAATTTTCGCCTTGTTGTTTGGAAACAACGAAGACAATGACAATGACACCTCTGCTGACGCGAGCGCCACGGCGGTGGGTACCTCCAAGGATGACGATGCCGTCAAAAAAACAACCCAGGCACAAGTCGTCGTGCCCGGCGGCGACGAGGCGCGAAATAGTTTCACGCGCGAGATGGATTTTGCAATTGAAACGGCGCGGCGAACCCGGGTGGCGCTTGTTGCGACCCGCGCCAACGAATGGGACGCTTCGTTGACCGATCCGGGTTTGCGGTGGCGCGTTTGGGAGGGACCAGACCCCGAGGTGTACCAGGGTCGTTAAAAGTTAGGTAGCATTGAAAGATACCGATACGCCGCCTGGTACGGAAGGTTTTGATACGAGGCCCCCGTCAAAACCGCGCGTACCGCCGCACCTCACCGCCTCTGGAGGTCTTTCGTTTTTCCCTCACTTAATACCCACAGACCTCAATCCCAAGTCCTTGCTCATTCCTTGGGCGGGTCCTGCCCCACCACCTTGGCGAACTCCAGCACCTTCACCCCCATCTCTTCCATCTTGCGCAACAGTCTTGATTCGTCAACCACGGGAAATTCGCTTAGCCCGGTTGGGAGGTGCGCGAACCCTTTTTTGTAAAAGAAAAGTGTCAGTATTGTATGGGCAAACAGTGTCGGGATTTGGGAAATTCAAGACGTACCTTCTAAAACGACGTCCTTCCCGGCACGGTACTCGTCCAGGTCCGTCACGGTCACGCCGTTCACGTTGAGCAGCTCGGTGACTGATGCGATGAGACGAAGGAAAGAAAGTGTCAGTCCCTTCCGTCTTGACGTGTTGGGCGATTTACGCACAGCGGGCAAACAGTCGGGCGTACTCGGCCTCCACAGCGCGCTTGTGCGTTATTTGTAACAGCCACACGAACGCCAGTAAACGTTACGGCCATGGTGTTCCCGTACTTCCGTTGAGTGAAACGGGTGTGGACGTCACGAACGGGGCGGCAGAAACAGTGTGCCGGCCGGATTTGGGAAAGCCCACACACGAACCTTCGTTCACCACGCCTCTTTTCCACGGCACGGTCAGACGCGCGTGCCTGACGAACGGCACCAACGGCGAAGTCGCGCAGTACGGGCCTTTCATGTCCCGCGTGGTTTGCCGCGCGGCTTGGACGTTGAGGTAGTCGATGCCGTGCCCGAAATCCTTCAGCGCCAGTTCCACGGTGGCTTCATCGACGTTCGCCACGAGGAACATCTGCGAAAACCGGCCACCTAAACGCACCGATCGCGACTCCTTCACCTCGCCCCCCGTGCCGCAGATGGCTTTGTGCGCGTCACTGAAGATCTCGCCTTGATCCGTACCGCCCATGTGAATTAAAACGTTGCTGGAATAGGTGGCCCTGGCCCCAGACAAAGAGAAGGGCGAGGCGCGGCGAGCCGCGAGGGCGGACGAGACGACGAGCTTGCGGAGAGACATGATGGTGCGCGCAATTTGGAGTGAAAGGCCGGAACGCGTTTCTTCAATCCACATGCAAGATTTGGATTGGGGTGGGCACCTCAAGAATCTCAGTTTTGGGGAAAGACTCAAAGTGGTACCGCTCGCGTCGGTTGACCCCGCGCGTTATCCCCAGCACTACACATTTCCACTTCTATTTCTACGTACCTTGCACACTGCTATTCCCTTAACTATCCAAACTTTCGGCCCTCAACTTCTCAACCTCGTCGCACCGCAGTTTCAGTTCCGCCGCGACGCGCGAGAACGTATCATTCAGTTCATCCAACTCTTTTTCAGCCTCGTCCAATTCTTCCGTCGCCGCTACCACCTTCGTCTCCGTTTGCTGTCGCCTCGTTTCCGATTTCACAAGCACAAGTTCCGTCCCTATTTTCGCCCGTCGCAAACTACCTTCCAACGCGAACCGATGTTCGTCGGTTTCCGAAACACTCGTGAACAAGTCGCTCTCCGCGCGTCGTCTCCGCGCCTCCATCGCGTCCCACAGCGAATCCAACAATTTCGTTTCCTTCTCCACGAACGCCTTGGTTTCGACCAACACATTGTGCTCGTCGAACGCGGCTTTGGTTTCCGTGACTCTTTGGCGGTACACCGCCTTGAGTTCCTCTAGTCGTACCTCGTGCGCCGCGCACTGCGCCACGAAGGTTGGGGACAAAACGTCACTCACCGTGGGAAGGGACTCGTTGGCGTCGGAGTCGTCCGGATTGTCGTCGTCGTCCAATTTGAGAAAATCGCGCACATCCTTCATCAACTCCGTGGGTGTGCCTGTTACCGTGGTGTCGGTATCTTTGTCAAGACTCACAGCACCCGCTTCCGGCGACGCATCGGCCTCGTCCTGCGGCGGCGCCATCGCAAGCGGACGACGCGCGGCAGGGAGTGAGAATAGAAGCCGCGAGTCAAATGCTAGTTTCGGGGGCTCCAATGATAAAAAGTGCGTGATGAGGTAGAAGCGAAGTCCAGGAAAGTTTCAATCTGATTGGTGGACGCACGCACACCTCTTGACGATGGTCCTAAAATCCGCCGCGTCGTTCGCCTCCACGGCGTTGATTATGTCGAACCCCGTGGTCGCGGGCGTGCTGGGTTTCGTGGCCCGCCACCCCTCGTTCGAACACGCCGCGGCAACGCTGGGCATCACGCGTGATTCCCCCTACGGCGTTTTGCTCGCCGCTTGCCTAATCACGACGCTCCCGTTGGCACTCGCCACGACCGTGTTGAGGGTCACAGGGGCCCGGCGACGACGGACACTACGGTATGCGGACGACGCCGACATCAAAGTCGTCCTAGTAACAGGCGCGTCCGGCGGGATAGGCGCGTTAATCGTGGCCGCCATGCGCGACGAGTTCCCGGACGCGGTCGTGTACGGCACATCGCGAAGCGGGTGGGTTGAGGAAGGGGGTGGGTCGCAATTTAGCGAACACCAACTGCCTCTCGGCGTGTCCCCGACAGACCTAACAGGAACCCAACCGTTGCTTCAGCTGGACATCACGGATGAAACCTCCGTGCAACGGTGTATTCAGTCTATAAAACAGAAACACGGACGCCTGGACGTGCTCGTGAACAACGCCGGGTCCGTGGTGGCGACGCACGCAGGACGCACGTTTGAAAACGACGCCGCGGAACAGATCGCGACGAACTTCTTCGGCGCTGTGCGAACCGTGCGGCACTGCCTTCCGCTGATGATGATTCGTACCTGCAATGATTCAAACGGCAATGATTCAACAAGTGATACTTCGCGTAACCGTAACGCTCCAAGTTGTAACGGCCGGGTGATAAACATCGGAAGCATCGGAGGCCGAATAGGGTTACCGTTTCAATCCATGTACAGCGCGAGTAAAGCCGCTTTATCAATGTGGAGCGATGCTTTGAGGATGGAAGTTTGGACGGATGGAATTTTCGTGAGCTTAGTCGAACCCGGTGACCTAAAACCGGGAATGATCAACGCTCGGAAAGCGCAAGGGTTTGATGACGACCTAGTTGGGAAGAGGGCTACTGATATCATGCGCGCGGAAGAAGCCGTGGGGACCGATCCTAAACATGTCGCAAAAGGTACGTGTTGTATTTCCCAAATCCAAACACTGTTTGCCGACTGTCCAGAGTAATTACTCATACACATTACGAAAGACTGACACTTTTCTTTTCCAAAAAAAGTGGTTGTGAAAATATGCAAATCCCGAAAACCGGCATGCCGGTATTTAGTCGGGCCGGACGCGTGGTTGGTCACGGGGTTAACCAGACTGGTGCCGCACTCCTGGTGCGAGTACTTCCTCGCGTCGCACTACCGGGTACCTCCGCGGGAAAACGCTTGGATTCGAGTGTGATTATTACGAGGGAGGGAATAGTTGGGTGTGTTTTAACGTGTATCTGAATTGTTTGTTTTTTACTTGCTGCAATCGGGAACTCAACCAACCAACACACCTCACCGCACAGTCGACCCTGATGTTGGTGTCGTCGACCCCGAGCGTGACACTTGTGGCGCATCAACGCGTGCGCCATGTCCCTCCGAGGGTCGGGGAAGCCCAGAGTCGGTGTGTGTCACGTCCCCGCGCCGCCCGTAACGGAGACGTCTCGGTGCGCGGTTCCTCAGATGACGAAAGCAGGGCCACGTCGTCCACTTCGTCATCCGATGACGACGCGAACGAGCGGTTACGCGAAACCCTACGGGCGGCGATGGGCAGCGAGGAGGGTGGTGGTACGGATTGCGACGAGACGGGTACTACCGATGATTCGAAACAGTCGAAAGATCCTTCCGGAGACTCCGGCAAGCGGTACCGCATCACCGTCCGCGACTGGACGCTTTTCCAATACACGCTACCCAACTTTTTCCCAGACTTCAACGAAACGCCGGTTGAAGCGCGCAGGAACGCGGGGACGTGGAACGGCTTGGATAGCATGAGTAATGTCTCGTGGAATAAGAATGACGACACGGTGGATGGCAAGAAAACAAAGCAGCCCTACGTCTGGAAAAGAGGCGTCCTGGCGGGCACTGAACGAAGCGACCCGCTGGACGTCATCGCCCTTCAGCGGGAAAAACTCGAGGAGGAGTTGCGGGGGAAAGAAATGATTGGCGACGAAAAAAATAGAAGCAGCACCGACGGTACGACCACTACGTCTGCTGCTTCCACTGGAAATGAAGCACGACGGCCCATTCCTCGTCCTCCCGGGTACGTGGAGGAGACTGAGATGGGTTTCGTTTCCAAAACGCTGATGGGCGCGACATTGTTCTTTTACGTAATCGCGCTGTTCGTCGCGTCGTCCCGGGCGTTTTTAGGCGACGGCGAACCCGCACCGTTTGCGACTCCGGGTATAGATACTCCAGGCCTAGCCACAGAAATCGCCCTGACTCCGGAGAGTATCAAAGGCACCAAGGCGGGTGAGATTTGGAAAGACGCGCTTGGTACAGGTTCCCGGTAATTAGGACACGAAGTAGTCTTTTTACTTTTCCTTTACGCGAGTACGACGTGGGTCTACTTTTTCTTGATGTTTGAAGAAAAACCCCATTCGCTCGGTTTAGGGTAAAGCATTTAATACCCTACTTGTACTTCGTTGTCTGTGGTGTTTTCATGACGACATTTTAACGTCTCTCTAC
>Ga0209711_10000389_pt1 | contig 44820 bp, 31 predicted proteins | sample ArcticOcean_MG_C_7_FD_187441 | JGI IMG/M metagenome (GOLD analysis project Ga0209711, IMG submission 187441) | Marine microbial communities from western Arctic Ocean - ArcticOcean_MG_CB11_88 (SPAdes) (version 2) | ecosystem: Environmental > Aquatic > Marine > Oceanic | place: Arctic Ocean... | reverse complement strand
TTGACAAACGATAGCGCGTATGGTTCTGAGTACACTACCCGGAGTTGGCGAACGACTTGCCAAAAAAATAACCGATCATTTTGGAGGAGAGAATGAAGCAATTGCTTCGTTAAAGTCTGGAGATATTGCCCGAATTGCTGAAATTGATGGGGTCTCACCAAAGCGTGCCTTGTCGCTTGCACGGATGGTTGCCGGTCAATCAGGCTCGTTCTTAGCGACCAAAGAAGCTGAACGCTTGCACCGCTCCTTACTGCAAGATATTGTGTCCTTTGCCTCATGTGCAGCAACACGTGAACGAATGCAATTATTGATGCCCATTGAAAATCCAGCAGAACGCAGACTCAAAGTGAGTCATGCCATGAACTATGCACAAAAAAATGCTGAAGGCATGAACACCCTGAGTGGACTGTTCCATAATCTTCGACAAACTCGTTTTAACAACGAACGATATGAACGAGTGGTCGTTAGCAAAGAGCCACTTGAAACCTTCAAAAAATGGTGCAGAGTATTGCAACCTGGAGAGGGGGAAACTTGGAAAGATTATACCGTATTCAAATCAGTGACATGGATTGGTTCAGGAGCACCTGCAGATTCACCCGGTGGTTGGGTTGTACTACCGAATGCAAACAATACAGAATTGATTCTTCCCGAACGAACCATCGATTGGTTCCGACATAACATACGCACGCTTTCTGTACTCGCCGACATTGTACAGATGAGAAGAAAATCAACTGAAAAACATCCGTTCATCAATGAATTGTATGAACTGGTCGTTGGCCTTGAACAACTGCCTGAAATACTCATGAGTCTCGATGATCAAGGAGATTTGGTCATCATGGCCGATGTTAAAGACAGGCTTTGGAAGACTGCCAAATCCCTCGAAGAGCAAGTCAATACAGAAGTTGCACAAGCCATGGATGATGCAAAAATGGACCTTAGCGGTGCTGAGTTACTCGAAGCACTTTCAGATGGTGCAGCCTTCCAACGGAAATTGCAAGAAGCCACAAAGGACGTCATCACAGAAGCAATGGAAAAAGCAAAACAGACCATGGTCCAGATGCTTGAAGGCACGGGAGTTCGATGCCCTTACGATATATTCTCATCGCAATGGCCTGCCAAAATCAATCGGAAAACGATAGACGAAATCGACCATGCTTTGGAAACAAAACTGAAGATAGGTGAAATCGAACACATGCTTGTTTTAGCAAAGAAGTTAGGTCCACTCCGTGAACGGTGTGAAGAAGCGGTTCGCTCCCTCATTGGTTTTGACCAATGGGTCTGTATTGCACAATGGGCGGTCGAACGTCAATGTGTATTGCCTGATTTAGTTGAACATGGAATCTATATTGAACAGGGTCGGCATCTGCTTTTGGGATGTCAACCCGACCCTGTCACCTACGGACTTGGGTATGCTGGTGACAAAGAAGACCAACAATCACTGGCACTTCTCACCGGCGCTAATTCGGGTGGGAAGACGACGCTTCTCGAATTACTCGCCCATACCTGTATTCTCGCACACATGGGATTACCAGTGCCTGCAGATTCTGCTCGTGTTGGCCAAGTCGACGCTTTGCATATATTGGCCAAAGCAGGCGGTACGCAGAGTGCAGGTGCATTGGAGCAAACATTGGTTGAATTAGCCAATGTCGTAAGCGACCCTACGCCTAAATTGATTCTTGCTGATGAACTTGAAGCGATCACAGAGCCTGGGGCTGGAGCTCGAATTATTGCAGGAATGTTACTTGCTGCAGAAGCTCAAGACGATACAACCATGATGCTCGTGACCCATTTAGCACCGGCCATCATCAAAGCCACTGGACGTGATGATTTACGGGTTGATGGAATTGAAGCAACCGGTCTTGATGCGAACTTGGAATTAATGGTAGACCGAACTCCAAAGAGAAATCATCTGGCTCGTTCAACACCTGAACTTATTGTCAAACGATTGGTTGAGCGAAGTGAGGGCCATGCCCAAACATTGTTCCGAGACATCTTGATGATGTTCGATTAATCAACACATTCGACCGGATTCTGCACCGTAGTCATGCATTGGTGCTTGGAATAAATCTGCACATGTGCGGTTCACCAAGGGTAGAGTCATTGTTGATGCTGCCCAATTGATGCTATAGCCACCGATAGCAGCCGGAGAAGGAACGTAATCATCACCAGTTTGCGTGAGCGTAATGTAAATTGATTCACCTGCTTCGAGGAAAATATCCATCGGCATGAATTCCATTTGAGCCATGACAGTGGAGAACGGAACTATGGCTAAGTCGCCATCTCTACCACCGTCTGCAAATCTGAAATCCATGACGGCGTGTCCAAGATGCATTCCCGATTCATCGGTCATCTCAAGGAAAGCATGGCCACTGTTCGCAGTATGCGGAGTTACTGCGATATGGAAAGTAGGCATACCTGCAATGTAGACATCATGATCGAACGGCCCATAAACGAGGTCAATTGGATCGAAAGAAGTCACACCATATGAAGCACCACTTGGACTCATTTCGTCACCACGAATGGCGAGATATTCTGTATCGAGGGCAGGATAGGTTGTTTCAAATCTCCAGCCACCTCGATTATCTTGCATCTCAACACCAAGAGTTGGTGCTCGGCCTTCGCCTTTGAGATACCAATCGAACCAGTAGAGCATTTCATCAGCCCAATCCCAGCGTTGTGTGTAAGGGAATGCTTCAGCACCTTCACCGACAGGTAAGCCAGAGTGGTCTTGGCGGTCGGGATAATTGTGATTCCATTGGCCTGCGAGCGTCTTTGTTTCAATTCCTGCAGCTTCAACGATTTGATGAGTAGGGAAGGCCATGTGTGGGTCAACGTTCCAGTCTTGCATGCCTTGAATAATGTACACTGAACCGTTGTAATTCTCGACAACACGGTCGAGGAATGAACGTTCAGTCCAGTATGTATTTCCTGCATAATCTACCATTCCTCCAGAAAGGTAAGCAGCCGGTCCATTGACATAGCCTTCGAGGTATCCTTCACACAAATTCTCAGGATCTTCAGCATCTCCATCGATTCCGAAGGAACCGTAGACGCCGTTATGCATAATCATGCCACGTGCTTCCATGCTTCCGTTTCTCCACATTAATTCGTGAACACCAATCAATCCCGACATTGGGACAATGGTCGCTAAGTGAGGATTACCAAAAGTAGCGGCTTGCCACGGAGTTGAGCCGTCGTACGATTTCCCAATCATTCCAACATTGCCGTTAGACCAGGCTTGGGTACCAAGCCAAGTTACAGCGGCATCGATTCCACGTTGCTCATCCGTACCCATCAAATCCATACAATGGTTTGAATCACCGGTTCCAAAGACTGAAACTTGAGCAACACCGTACCCATGTGGAACGTAATTCTCAATCAAAAACTTACCAAGCCTGTCTGCAGGTGTAAGTGCGTCAACATCGCCATCGTTGTAGTATGGTCCAACTTCAGCAATCACTGGAACTTGGCATTCTGCCGAGAGGTTAGCAGATGTCCAGTCACATCCTTCAATCACTGGAAGCCAGAGTCCAAGATGGACTTGAGCGTCACCAGTCACACCAGAACCGCCGTCAGCAGCGGTGATGGAAGGCACTGAAACAAAGATTGATTGAACTGCATCGATGCCATAACTACCGTTGACGGACACTCGAGAGTAAATATCGGAATCTATGTATTGCATTTCACTGCGATCCCAAGGTTCTGGAAAGAGGTCATAGGGGGCAGTTACACCGCCGTCATCTATATTTTGTTCACCGAAACAGCCAGACAAACTTGTAGTCATCATGACGAATAAAATGAGCCACGGCTTGAAGTTCATGTACAGTGGGGAGCGCAGGTGTTTTTTGAACACACCGGCTGTTTGGACAGACTATGAATCTCATTCGTTCTCTTCTTGAGCCGTTTTTTGAGTTTCCATTTCGGCTCGAACTTCATCCATATTTAATTCCTTAAGTTTGGCAACTAAATCACGGAGCGCATCTTCGGGGAGCGCTCCGGGTTGCGCAAATACACCGATGCCATCTTTGAATGCAACAGTTGTTGGAATGGAACGCACATTGAAAGATTTAGCCAGCATTGGTTCGGCTTCAGTATCTATTTTCCCAAAAACCACATCGGGGAATTCTTCTGAAACTCGTTCATAGACTGGCCCGTAGGCTTTGCATGGACCACACCATTCAGCCCAAAAGTCAAGGAGAACGATAGAATTATTGTCGATAATGTCGGAAAACTCGGGTTCATGAATCTCTACGGATGCCATGAAATCGTTTCAAAATCGACGATACTTCAACCTGTCCGTCCAAGGTTGTCAAAGCGACGAGTTCATGTGCTCACTGCCAAAGGCCACATCATGCGCCTCGACCGATTGACTACTATTCTCGTCCTGATTCTTTTCCTCGCCCCCTTTGTGCCATCGACTCCAGCACCTCATGAAATGAGTGACATCTCCGAAGTCAGTGCCCGAGATTCGGCAATTGTTGTGTCTGAGTTATTCATCAGTCCGAACAACTTGGTATCGAACGCCACCTCCACCAACGTCTACGGCGCTGTGGATTGGAATAACGACGGCGAGTACAGTAAATATTCAGACCAATTTATTGAATTGTGGAATACTGGTTCATTCCCAGTCAATGTATCTGATTGGAAACTCAGTGTTACTTCGGGTAGCCCACCTTGCCAACTTGCTTGGAATACAGTGATCGATGCAGGTGGTCGTATCGTGATCTTCAGTGCTGATTCAGATATCATTCTCAGTTACTTTGACGGTGATACGGTATCCATCAGTGACAAATCTGGTGCATTGGCAGATTCGATGTCGTTCCCTCCCAAGGACTCTTGGTACGGGGAATCGTATGTCGAAGATTCTGCAGGTGCTTTAACCAAAGTCACACCAACGCCTGGTTTTGGACCAAACGACCCTGATTCAAGCGTCGCTCTCAACATGGTCAAGTGCTACAAAGTCGCAGATACCTCCTCATCCGATGCATTCATTCTCAAGGGCCGAGTCGTCACTATGGAAAGTGAAAACAGTGTTATCAATCAAGGCAATGTTTTGGTTCGAGATGGTAAAATCGATGCCGTTTGGTCATCGAGTTCTTCAGTTCCGATTACCGCAGATTTAACAAATGCTCCAGTCATTGAAACCAACGGCACAATTTACCCTGGTTTGATCGATTTGCACAATCACATGCACTACAATCACATACCATTGTGGGATTTTGAGGTTCACCTCTCAGATTCTCAGAAATCAGCAGAAGGTGGCTACACCAATCGTGGTCAATGGGGCGATAACTACGACTACCAACCGAGCATCACTTGGATGAAAAACAATGTTCAATCGAACAGTCAATGGGGTATGGCTACTGAACAAATGAAGTATGCCGAAGTCCAAGCAATAGCTGGTGGCGTTACTGCAGTTCAAGGTTCACCTTCCGGCAACGATGCATGGGACAGCACCCTTTCCCGTAACGTCGAATTGTGGAACTTTGGAAAAGACAACGCCGTCACATGTGCAGTATGCAGTTGGTATGAATCAGGCTACAACGTCAATGGCAAGATTGCTGATTTCAATGATGGTGATATTGAGGCATGGTTTATTCACATGTCGGAAGGTGTCGACCAAACCAGTAGAGATGAGTTCGATTTGCTCAACAGCAAGGGTCTTCTCGCTGAACCTACTGTTATCATTCATGGTACAGCACTTACGCCATCACAATTTGATTCAATGGGTGCTGTTGGCTCAAAGTTAGTGTGGTCACCACTTTCGAACCTCCTGTTGTATGGAAACACAACCGATGTCCGTGCAGCTGACAAAGCAGGTATCAAAATCTCTTTAGCACCAGATTGGGGCCCAAGTGGTTCCAAGAACAATTTGCATGAACTCAAAGTCGCAGACCTCTGGAACAGCGAGATCATGGAATCGTATTTCACGGATTATCAAATGGTGGAAATGGTAACATCAAACCCTGCCGCCGCTGCAGAATGGCAAGATTATGTCGGACAAATCAAGACTGGAATGGTAGCAGACCTTGTGGTCATTGATACCTTCCACGACGACCCATATCGAAACCTCATTGAGGCTATTGATGCTGATGTTCGCCTCACTGTCGTGAACGGAAAGGCACTGTTTGGTGACCAAGACATCATGACTTCACTGAAGGGTGATGACTGGGAGCCAATCAACGGCGGTGGTGTTTCAAAGGCACTTGACATCACTTCCTCAACTGTTGTTGATGGGTCACAAACTTGGGTAGAGATTGAAGCTGGCATGGCTATGGCTATGCGAAACGATGTATCCGATATCCGTGAACACTGGACTGCACCAGAAGGTGTGGCATGGAGTACTGATGCAGAAGTTCAATCGTACCTCAACACGGCATTCGACGGCAAGAATTCTGCAAATACAGGTATCTCACAACTCAGAAACATAACAGTCGACCCGATTTTTACGACTGGTGACGAGCGTTACTTCGATGTCATCAACCGTTCTTCATGGGCGAATACTCACATCGACCTTTCCCAACTTTATGCATTCTACGACATCCCGATGGATGCTGATGGTGACCGAACTGGCGTAAACGTCAACTTGGGCATTGATGATGGAACATCTGGAAACTCTGGCGCAGATAATACTGGCAACACAGGCGGTACTGACAATACTGACGGAACCGATACAACTGGCGGTACAGATACAACTGGCGGTACAGATGGAACAGATTCCACAGACGGTACAGACACCACAGGTGACACCGATCTTGATTGTCCAGCAGGCGATACTTCTGCGGCATGTGTCAATCAAGACCAAGGAGCAACTGACACAGATGCAAGTTCTTCTGATTCCGCGGAAAACAGTACCAAATATCTACTCCTCTTTGGAGTTTTGATCGTTGTGGCAGCAGGATTGGTTTTTGCTTCAAGAGGAAGAGGTGATGAACTAAATTTGAATCAAGAAGCATTGATTGAAAAGATGTGGGATGATAATACCTTGGAAGGAGCAACTCAACTGAATGAAAAGGAAGTAGGATTTGTTCCTGCTCCACCTCCAATGAAGATGAGTCCACCAACTTCAGACGAAGAAGAGTGATTCATTCGAGGGACCATGCAGGTCCATCGGGCGTATCTTTTACGACGACACCCATTGCTTTGAGCTGGTCACGTATTTCATCAGCTTTTGGCCAATCTTTGGTCGTACGAGCCTCACCTCGAGCCACTAAGAGTAATTCTACTTGATCCGCTACTTCAGCACGGCGTGGGTCTTCTTCAGGCTCTGCCAGTGCCATTTCACGTGATGGAAGAACGCCAAGAACTGCTCCTGCTGTTTCTTCAAGCCATTCGACAGCATAACGTGCAAAAGCATGACTATCGGCTTGGTCCAATCCACTGTCAAGAGCTTTACCGATTTCTCGAACTGCTCCTAAGACCTTGGCGATTGCTTCACGGCTGTTGAAATCATCATCCATCGCTTTTGCAAAACCTTCTGCCATTTTCTCGAGCATTCCCAAAGTGCGTGAAAGAGGTTGTTGGCTGGTGATGTCGGCTTTTGGCAAGTCAACTGGTGAAATTGGTAAGGTCGAGATTTTCAAAGCCCGAACATAGTTTTCAAGGAGACGGTTGTAGTTTCTTTCAGCGTCTTTGAGTATCGTTTCATTCATGTCAATTGGCGAGCGATAATGTGCGTTGATCAACGAGAAACGAAGAACCATTGCATCGACTTTTTCTAGAATTTCTCGAATCGTCCAAAAGTTTCCAAGAGACTTACTCATTTTTTCGCCATCGATGTTGACAAAGCCATTGTGCAACCAATGATGGACGACTGGACTGCATCCCGTGTGACATTCACCTTGGAATATTTCTGCTTCGTGATGAGGGAATCGTAAATCATGGCCTCCACCGTGTATGTCGAATTGAGCACCGAAGTAATCCATCGACATAGCGGTACATTCGATGTGCCATCCTGGACGTCCTGGGCCCCAAGGAGAATCCCAAGTTGGTTCTCCAGGTTTGGCTGCTTTCCAAAGTGCGAAATCCTTGTGGTCTTTCTTTGCTGAACCTGTGGCTCCGACTCTGCCTCCTGCTCCTGAGCGAACTGCTTCGATGTTTTGGCCAGTAAGTGCGCCGTATTTTTCAGGTGCAGAATCAATATGGAAATAGACGCCTTCATCGGTTTGGTATGCATGGCCTTTGTCGATAAGGTCCTGAGTGATTCTGATCATGTCATCGACGTAATCGGTACATCGTGGATAATCATCTGCTCGAAGAATATTGAGCGCATCCATGTCTTCGTAATACGTGGCAATGTTATCATCAACCAACTTTTTCCAATCTCCACCTAACTCGTTTGCACGTTGAATGATTTTGTCATCAATATCGGTAAAGTTTTGAACATAATGAACATCAAAACCTGATACTTCAAGCCAACGATGGATCAAATCAAAAGCGAGATAACAACGAGCATGACCTAAATGACAACGGTCGTAAACAGTTACACCACAGACATACATCGATACTTTCCCAGGTTCCATCGTCGTAAATTCGACTTTGTCTCTCCTTCGGGTGTCGTGCAGTCGAATGGGCATGGGATTCAACCAGTGGTGTGAACAGCCTCACTTGAAGGTTAAGACACATTACCATGTGGGGGATAGCATGAAAGAGGCCGATAAGGGCAATTCGAAGACTATTTTTGTCACCGGTGTCAACGGCCACATTGGTAATCACATCGTCCGAGACCTGCTTGAACATGGCTACAACGTCATTGGCTCAGTCCGAGACCTTTCTGACCCGATGAAAGTTGACCATGTTCGCCAACATGCAATTGATTTGGATTGCACATCCAGACTTGAATTGATTGAAGGCGATGTATTGGATGCCGATGGCTGGACAGAAAAATTGTCCGGGTGCGACGGCCTATTTCACACGGCAACGGTCTATTCAAATTCAAAAAGTGCTCAAATCATCATCGATACTGCCAATAAAGGCACGACCCATTTGTTTACAGCAGCCAAGGAAGCCAAGATTCCACGGGTGATTTACACCTCCAGTGTTGCAGCCATTGGGTCACTTCCAAAAGGCCGTGAAAAAACCGAAGAGGATTGGCAAACCCTACGCTCATCCCCCTATACGGTGGCCAAGACCGAATCAGAAAGGCTCGCATGGGAATTAGCGAAAAAGTACGACCTTGATTTGCGCGTCATTAATCCAGGTGGAGTCCTCGGTGGTGGCTTTGTCAAACCAACGCCCAGCGTTGATTATTTCCCTGATGCCATACAAGGTAAATTCCCACTTGCTCCAAAAATTCCAATTCCAGTCGTTCATGTTCGCGATGTTGCACGTGCTCATCGGCGAGCGTTCGAAGTTGATGAAGCAGAAGGACGATTCATTGTTGCGCCTCACAAAAACAAAACAATCGCCGATGTGTGTCGAACAATACGTGAACAATTCCCTGAAACAAAATCGCCAAGACATGCGATTCCTCGTTCATTGATGTTCATTGTCGTGTTCCAAGATTGGCTCATGGGGATGTTTGGAGCAGAACGCCGTATGACTCGAAAAGCCGTCAAAGGGTACTTTAAAGGAGATGCGAATCTCTCCTCAAAGAAAGCAACTGAAGTATTGGGCATGGAATGGGAATCGTTTGAAATCTGCATACGGGACACAGTGGAGGCCTTTTCTGAATGAATCTAGAGTGTGAGAATGGCATTGAAGTTGCAGGTGTCGAGATAGCCGATCATGTTCTTGCTCGAATTGGTTGGCTCTTACCTCTGCTTACTGTTTCGATTTCAATGTTGGTTCACGCTCTAAGCGGAGATGCGCGTGCACTACCCTTCTTCATATCTGAATCTGATTACCCGGGCCTCCAACGCTGGATATTCACTACGGGACTTTCTATCTGTGGTGTACTTCTTTGTATCATCGCATATCGCTTTCGATATCTCTTCAAAGATTCAGAGAAATCGAAACGAATTCACATCTCTTTTTATTCAGGAATGACAACAGGAATTTCAATCATCATTTTGGCTTTTGCCAATATGTATGATTTTCTTTTATTGCATTGTGTCGTTGCGATTACAGTCTTTGGAGGAGGATTCATTTGGGGATATTCAACCCATCTGCTTTTTGAAAAGACAGAAACCTTTGGAAAACAACTTCGCCGTATTGGGTTGGGTATGGCAGCGTTTGCCTTGGTTACAATGAACGCCATTCTCATCAGCTACATTGGTTCACATCGGGATGAACTGAATAATGGAGATTCTTTGCTGTATAGGCTTGATACGATTCAATCAGCGATTGATTATGCAGCACCAGCAGAATATATTCTCTTTCTCGGCTTGGTCATCACGCTTGCAGCATTCGAACCTGACCTGAAAGCAAAGATTCAATCAAAAGAATGAACCGATTCTGATTGAGAATTGGTTTAGTTACCGGCTCTTAATTCGAGAATTTTCCGATCGAGTGATGAAATGGCAACGGTTGCTGGGTCCCTTCCTTGTGAACAGGTACCAAGCCAAACTTGAACAAAAATATCCCTGTGAGAAAGAACATGCTTTACCTCACCAATGAATTTTAAGGATTTAATATCAATATTCTCTGCCATCTTCGGTCCCCAAAGGCCCGCAAGAATCCCGTCCTCTCCTCGTTGAACCAAAAGAGGAAGGCCAGAAGAATCGTACCGAAGTTCACACATGAGGTCAAGTCGCTTTCGCTTGATTCTTTTTGGTTCAGGATAGGATGTAGCATCGTGTTGGCCAGAGCAACTTGGGGCAATAGGACAGTCGACACACTTCGGTCGTTTTGGCGTGCATATTGTCGCACCCAGTTCCATTACAGCCTGATTCCAATCTCCAGCATCGGGTTTGAAGAGATTCTTTTTCGCCCAATGTTCAACTTCCTTTACCGAAGGATTTGTTGATTTCATTTGGCGGGCCATCACTCGACGGATATTCCCATCGACACAGGCTACAGATTCCCCATGGGCAATACTGGCAACAGCGGCTGCTGTGTAAGGACCAACTCCTGGCAACTGGAGAAGTTCTGCTGAAGTTGTAGGCAAGACGCCATCGTAGCCTCCTTCACTTGAAGCAAGACAAACCTGACGTGCCAGTGCATGCAGTCTTCGAGCACGGCTGTAGTAACCTGCGCCTTGCCAGAGGAGGAGAACTTCATCGACATCTGCCTCTGCCATCGACTGAGGTGTTGGAAAGCGTTCGACCAATTTGAGCCAATAGCCAATACCACGACTGACTTGAGTTTGTTGAAGTAATATTTCAGAGAGAAGAATCTTCCAACCATCGCTGGTGTGTCGCCAAGGTAAATCCCGTTTTGCTTCAGCGTACCAAGCGAGTAAGGTGCTTTGAGAAAGCTGCGTTGACACTGTGCCACCTCATCGGTTGCTCAGGCTTCTGCTGGTTCGACTTCAGCCTTTTTGGCTTCGATTGCAGCATCGTTCGCTTTGATTTGTTCCCAAACAATTTCTGCGATATCTTTGACTTCCATATCAGAACCAATTGCGGTCAATCCATCGGTCACCATCGTGGAACAGAATGGACATCCAACAGCGACGGTATCAGCGCCGGTTTCTGCAAGTTCTTTTGAACGGATGACGTTGACACGGTCATGGCCCTCATCCACATGCTCTTCCATCCACATTTGTGCTCCACCAGCACCGCAACAGAACGATTCCTTACCATGCCGACCAACTTCAACATCGACGCCGCCGATTGCATCACGAGGTGCATCGACTTCGCCACCAATTCGACCAAGATAACAGGGGTCGTGATAGGTGACTGAACCGTCATGCTTTGGTTCAGGTAACTTTCCTTCTTGCTGGAGGTGGCTGATGAGTTGTGAATGGTGCATAACTTCGATGTCTTCTCCACCGTAGTCTTTGTACTCTTTCCCGAGGGTATGGAAACAGTGAGGGCAGGAGGCAACGATCTTTTTCACGCCAATGTCTTCAAACGTGGACAAATTGGTTTCTGCAAGCATCTGGAAAAGATATTCATTTCCGGCACGACGAGCAGCGTCACCACTGCACCCTTCTTGCATACCGAGGATTCCAACATCAAGACCTGCTTCTTTCATGATACTGATTGTATCACGAGCCACTTTCTTGTTTCGTTCATCGAAGGAGGCTGCGCAGCCTGCGAAGTAAATGTATTCTGCAGGTTCTGCGACTTTGACATCAAGACCTTCAGCCCAATCGCCACGTTCATGAGAAGGTAATCCGTACGGATTTGAATCTGATTCAAGGTTCTCAATCATAGCCATAAGTGGCATGACCGTATCTTCAACTGATTCATCAAATTCCATCCGCTCCATCATCAAGTGACGGCGAGCGTCGGTTAATTTTGGAACATGGTCAATGTAAATTGGACAGGCTTCAACACAAGCATTGCAGGTTGTACACGCCCAAATGGCTTCTTCACCGAAGCGCGCAATGATATCTTCCGCAGGAGTTTCTCCCGCAAGTAAAGTACTCGCATTATCGTTTGCATAATGGCGAACATCGTGAATGATTTGCATTGGGTTTAGAGACTTACCTGATGCAAAAGCAGGACAAACATCTTGACATCGCGCACATGAAGTGCAAGCCCAGCCATCAATGAGATTACGCCAAGTCAAATCGGTATAGTTCACTGTTCCAAACGACTCAATGTCAAGGTCATCGAGAGGTACTGCCATTCCATTCCCACCCCGCGCAAGCGGTTCCATGACGCCCATAGGGCGCATATCGTGAAAGAATACATTCGGAAAAGCCATCACCAAGTGCATATGCTTTGAGAGAGGAATAAGGAACAGGAATATGGAAATGGCAAGCATGTGCATCCAATACGCACCTACAACCAATGTTGTACTTGGAACAAGACTCGAAGCCACCCATGAACCAATTGGTTCCCAGGTTGATGATACTGTGGATTCACCTGCTTCAACAAAGAAGGCTGTGATGGTAATGGTCATAATGAGCAAAAGAATGAAGTTACCTTCAAGTTGTGATTTACCCTTGAGTTTTTCAGGCGTGAAGATCAGACGACGGATTAAAGCAGCCACACAACCGATAAGTGCAATCGTATAGCCTGTTTCGACGACGAGATTCCAAGGACCTCGGACGATGTTTGGAAGAACATTGTGTGAAAACCAATTCGCTGTGGCCAAGTCGAACATATCTGTTGAAAGCATCAAGAAACCCCAGAACATGAGGACGTGGATACCACCTGCTACACGGTCTTTGAGAACCTTTTTCTGTCCGAGCCAACCAGTAAGAACTTCTTTGACTCTCGCCCCCCAATTGTCGAAACGATTGTCTGAAGAACCTATGAGAACCAGTCGAGTAGCCTTGACGACTTGGTAAATGAAAAAGGAGCCTGAAATACCTCCAAGAAGAAGAAGGATGACCCATCCAGAAACGGGTCCGTATGTCATTGTCAACGGGTGTTCCATCTCATCTCAACTCCGGGGAAAGATTCCCGTATTCAATGGCACGCAAGTTCAAACCTTCAATGCACCGACAATTTACTCTGTATGACCAACGACTAAGAACAAGGGATATGAAGCGAAGGGTGCTCGTGAAGACAAGGGGGATTGAATGGGACGAGTTACAGCGAGCGCTCCGGGCAAATGTATTCTCTTTGGAGAGCATGCCGTAGTCTATGGCCAACCCGCAGTGGCAGTCGCTATCGAACAGCGTATTTCTGTGTCAATCGAGACCTTGGGTTCAGCCAGTGAATCTTGGAAAATCAATGGAATGCAATTCGAACCAAAACGCCACCCCCATGTTCAAGCCTTACGAAATCGATTATGGCAACCTCAGCAAGGTGCGCCCAACCTTATCATTCGAATCAATGGCGACATTCCACCTGCATCTGGGTTAGGGTCTTCGGCTGCCCTTTCTGTTGCAGCAAGTGCAGCATTGAGAACGGCACGTGGCCGGTGGTTCAACAAAGTTGATGCATCACTCAAAATCGAATCATGGGCTGAAGGGTATTCGAGCCAATTTGAGAATGAGAAGTTGTACTCGATTGAAGACCAAGAAATCAATGCTCGCCGAGAGGGTGACTTTGGGAGCGCCAAACATTATGTCGCCGATCAAAGCGTTGTTGATGAAGATGAATGCGCCTTACTCGCTCATGCAGTCGAAGCGGTAGCGCAAGGTGGAAGAGCATCTCCAATGGATGCATCAACATGCGCACATGGAGGTATTATACTCCTTTCTGATGTACTCGAATCACAGGAAGAATACCTCTACACACGCCGACTCAAAATGCCAGAAGGTGAACGAGTCTGGCATTTACATTCAATCGACTTGCCAAAATCTACCGAAGAGGTGTTCTTGGTCATCGGCAATACAGGAGTCCATGCACCGACATCCCACCAAGTCGACAAAGTAGCTGCAACGATTGAAGCACATCCTGAACGAATGAAAGAAATTGAAACGATTGGTATGATCGCTCGTCGCGGGATTCAATCGTTGCGAGAAGGAGATTATGCAGCTGTCGGAAGGGCGATGAGTGAAAATCAAATCATGTTACAAGGCCTTGGAGTATCTTGTCCCGAGTTGGAAAACCTGATTCGTGCTGCTGCTCCAACTTCATTGGGCGCTAAACTTACCGGTGCTGGTGGAGGTGGCTGCATGGTGGCTTTGACAACCAATCCAAAACAGACAAGTGAAGCCATAGAATTGGCAGGTGGAAGAACCCTCATTTCTAAATTTGGTAACGTCGGCTTATCGATTGATGAGACCGAAAATCTACCATTATGGGCCACTCAACCAGACGCATAGCCGCAGTCGCCTCTTTATCGAGGCAATAAGTGCTACGGCGCCTGCCTTCTTTTTATATAGTCGTTATAGATGGCCCCACTATGACAACTGATGAAGAACGTCTAACTGTGGTAAATGTCGTTGCGAGTACCCGAGTCGCTGAAGAACTAGATTTGCCGGATATTGCAATCCAGCTCAATTGTGAATACGAACCTGAACAATTCCCTGGTGTTGTTTATCGTGTCGTCGACCCTAAACTTGCTATCCTCATGTTCCGTTCTGGCCGTGCAGTGTGCACTGGTGGAAAAAATGAAGCAAACATCCACACTGGAATCTCACGAATGATCGATGATCTTCGTGCTGCTGGAATCGAAACTTGGGACCTCGACCAGGTTGAAATTGAAGTTCAAAACATGGTTGCTACCTACGCTCTTCACTACCCTGAAGACTATGATGGAAAGGACAAGTTCACGAACGAACCACAAGCAGGTGTTCCTCGAAAACTTAACTTGAACAATTTGACATTTCACTTGCCTTTCGACAAGGTTGAATACGAACCAGAACAATTCCCTGGCTTGATTTACCGCCTTGACTATCCAAAGGTTGTTTGTTTGATTTTCGGAAGCGGAAAAATGGTCATCACAGGTGCCCGTCACAAGGACGAAATCCTCGAAGCCGTTGAAATCATTAAGGACGAATTAGCCGACCTTCTTTGATTTCGCCGTATTCTTCAAGAGAAGTCTTGATGTTCTATTGCGAGCGTGGCCAACCATGGGCAAAGCCTCGGTCCGACTTGCATCTCCTTTGATGCTGGTTCTGTTGTTGTGTTTAGCATCGGTTCAACCGATACTTCTCACCTCGAGTTTGGACGACGCTCCGTCTGTTCAATTCGCATCAGAAGATCCCGGGGTAAGTGACGTACCAACTTGGAAAGTTGGCGACAAATGGATCTACTCTGGAACATTTGACCCAACAAAGTTAGTCACTGATTCTGGTGTTCAAGCCACAGTTGGTGAGATCTATGGCGATACGACTGCGGAAGTCATGGCTATTACCGAACGTTCCGTCGACAACATGACTGTTCTTGCCTATACATTACGTACATCTGCTAACTTCGACAAGTCTGGTGTATCACTCGATGGTTACAGTGGCAATGTCTACATCACATTCGAACAAACTGAATATCTTCGAGTGAGTGATTTATCGTCGATGCGAAGTGACTTGGAATTGTACATCCGATTCGTACCTTTTGGACTCTCAAGTCTCGCACAAGTACTGGGTGACATTACGATTACAAACACCTACAGTCCAGTAAAGGAAGTCTATGATTTCCCCCTTCGTGCAAATGAGCAATGGACAACAACAACAACTGCTTCTTCTGCTTGGTCGGGTTCAAGCGATTACATTACGCCCTTCCCAGTTCCTTCATCGGATACCAACAGCACAACATGGGAAGTGACCAGTATTGGCAAACCTCGCAACAGTTACGGTGAAACTATTGCTTATGGTGGTTGTAACGCTTCGTATGAATTAACATCGATCAACAGTGATGGCGACCAAAGTGGATACCAATGGTATTGTCCAGAAGCCCGAAACTTTGCTTGGCTCCATACCGAAGACGACATTGGATTAGTCATCGATTTCCGCCTCAAAAGATACATCCCGCTCGATTCAACGGGCGTTGATCAATACAGTAACCCAGGCACTCGTGATGAATGCCTCGTTGTCGATTTAGATGCCGACATCACAGCGCTCAATACCGCAATGCCGGTATGGGTGAACGCCTCTTCAAATTGCTTTTCTCAAATTTCAGGAATACCATTAGAATTGCGCCATGAAGCAATGAATCAGGTTGTCATGGTAACCACTGCCAGCAACGGGAGTGCATACGCTGTTCTCGATATGGGTGATGCAAGAGATTCTTCCAGTTCTGCCCTCGATTGGGCAAGCCATGGAATTGTTGCAAGAATCCAGCCTTCGAGTTCTTCTTCCTTTGGCACTTCCGTTGGTGCAACGACATTGACATTGGATGAATATTTGATCGGACTCGATTTGATTTCAAGTGATACATTTGCCAAAGTATTACGTAATCGAAGTGGCGTAGTAACTGAACTGAATTCATTATCAGGTTGGAATATATTGCCGGGTGATGAATTGATGGTTGAAGTAGCGATTCAAAACCGTGGAATCTCTTCCAGTATTCCCACGACCATGACAATCACCCATCCGGATGGTCAAGTTTCAACCCATTTACTCCCTTCACTTGCAACGTATGAAGCTCACAAAGTGAATTTCACTTGGGTGGTTCCGAGTGACCAAGAAATTGGTATTGTCCCCGTATCATGGCAAGCAGACCCCGAACAAGTGAACAGTGCAGATGCGAATATGAGCAATAACTATGCAGATATCTCGATGTTTGTAGGGCGCCTCCCCACACCACAAGTCACCAATACTTCCGCACTTACCCTTGAAAGAATTCAACTTGTAGCGGATGGTAGTTTTGATGAAGATGGTGGAGATGTTTCTTGCCTTTTCAAAATCCCGTACGATGATGGCTCTTGGAATTGGGCTTGGGAAACAATCCCTTCAACATCATGTTTGGTCAATTGGACATGGACAAATAATGGCGATTTTCCCGTCGAAGTAACAGTGATTGACGAAGAACGAGATGAACAGAAAGCGACCATGATGGTATCGATTCAAAACAGACATCCGAACATCGGAATCATGAGTGCTCGAAATGAAGCGAAAGTGGAGCATCCAATTACACTCTATGCATTTGCAAATGACTCCGATTCCGAAGAGGTTTGGCCAGGTGTTGTCGATGTTCATTGGCCCAATGCCTTGTGTAAGGAAGGCTACTACACTCGCGTTTGCACAACAACAGCAGCAACGGAAGGTTGGCATACATTTACCGCAGTAGCCACTGATGATGACTCTGAGACAACCGTCGCTACATTTGATATTTATTTCACAAATATTGCACCTTACGGTGCATCAATAGCCTTACAGAAAAACAATCAGTTCATCGAAAGTGATGAGCAACAGATTTGGCAGTTAGATGAAGATGAAAGTGTGGTGGTAAAAGGTCAGGCTCTCGATTCAGTTGATGATTTAGAAGGCCTTACCCACACATGGTGGCCAGATGGACAACAACCTTCTCTCATGTACACCTTTTCGGGAAGAACCTCCAATTTCCCAATGCAATGGGACACATCAGGACTTCATACCATTCGTTTAGAAGTGAGTGATACAGATGGCGAAGCAAGTCGTGTCGAAGAGCGATGGATTAACATTCGAAATGTCCCGCCAACGATCGAACCCTTAGTATCCCTTTTACCAATTGCAGAAGGCCAAAGTATAACACTTGAAGGGAATTCTACCGACACCCAAAGTGACATTGCTACTTTGGTTAAATGTTGGGATATCGACCCTGGAAGAGACAGCGATGATCTTGGTGGAGCCGATGATGATTGTGACATTCGCGGAGATCTTCTTGAATATGCATGGAACAGAAGTGGTTCCCATACCATCATCTATCACGTCACGGATGACGACGGTGCGCAATCAAGTGAAGTCCTCACCGTTGAAGTTCTCAATATGCCACCAATTGTTCGTTTGAAGAACATCGAATGTATTGCTTACCGGGACTGTGTGTTAAGTGCTGAACAAACCATTGATTCGCTGAATGATTTAGAAGGCTTAACCACCGTATGGGACTTGGACATCACGATTGATAGTAATGGAGATGGAATCAAAGATAACGATGCTGATTTAGTCGGCTCAACCGTAATCCATATGTTCCGCAAAGCAGGAACTGTTCGTGTAAAAGCAATGGCATGGGACGAGAATCCTGAACGACCCGGACAGTCGACAATGGTCGTCGAAGTTGCACCACCTGAACGAACTTCTATCGAACAAGTCGGGGCTTCATTGATTGGAGATGAAGCGAATCCTTTCGCTCAAATAGGATTGCTCTTGGCCACCTTATTCATTCTCGCATCATTCACTCGCCGGAAAAAAACCAATTCAAATGAAGAATCTTGGGGACAAGGTGGTCTTGAAGGAGAGGACTTATCCGAACAGGTATTCGAAGAACAATCATTGGTTGATGAAGCACAAACACGACGCCCGAAGGCACCTCCATCAGAGCAAATGTTTGCGCCAACATTCAAGGCGCCAGAAGAACAGATTCACTCCGAAAACGAAAGGGTATCCGAATCGATACTTACTCCTGTAGACCAGATCTCTGAATCCCAAACCTTGCCCTTACCAGAGGGAGGGTTGCCAGAAGGTTGGACTCAAGAGCAATGGAGCCATTATGGACATCAGTATATTGAGGCTCAATCTTCACACCCATAATTGCCTTTTGAACGAGCAAATCGAGTATTCAAGTAGGAGAACGCTTTCGGAGATATATGATTCGCTTTCGACCTGTCGTCTTAGGATTGATTTTCTTGATGTTGGCTGCTCCGTTGACGGGCATGATTTCTCATCACACTCTCACTCTTTCAGAATATGAAATTCAATCAGCAGAAGGTTGGGATACCGACAAAGATGTCCCAACGTGGAGAATCGGAGATGAATGGGTCTATGAGACCAAATTCGATGTTGCTCAATTAATTGCTCAAGCAAATGTATCCGCAACACTCAACACACTTACTGGTGATACAACCTATACGGTAACCGATATTTTATTCACCACAACCGATGGCACTCAGACACTCGTGTACAAAGTTGAAATCGATGGTGATTTCACCTCCGGAAACAGTGGAGCAACCCTAGAAGGAGTCTCAGGCCGCCTTAACATCGGCTATGAAGGTGAAGATTTGATTCGTGTTCGTGACTTAGCACAAGTAAACTCGGAATTCACACTCGATGTGAAATTCCGCCCGTTCAATTTTGGATTCTTGGAGCAGGACATTGCTGTAATCACTTTTGATACAATCTATGAACCTCCTAAGGAAAGGAATGATTTCCCAATTCATACAGGCGACCAATGGTACATGCCGTTTTACTCTTCGACGGGTGTAAGTGGAAGTTCGGATTATTTTGACCCGTCAGAATTCGATACACAAGGGCCAGAAAATAACAGTTGGCAGATCACCGCCAATGGAGTCCCAGGTGACAGCAGTAATTCCGTATCTTACACGGGTTGCGATGACTCATACAAAATCAATGAATGGAACGAAACGGGAGTTTCTGCTGGATTCAACTGGTATTGCCCTGCTGTCCGATTCAATTCGTGGATTCGCATCTCAAATGCTGCCGGATTCACCATCGATTGGTTATTGAAATCTTACTCTCCTTCCGATTCATGGGGCGTACAAGCTACTTCAAACCCTGGTGCACGAAATGTTGTCGTCGATGTTGATCTCCAATTCTTGGCAACACTGCCAAACTCTGAGCAAACCGTTTCGGTCACCTATGAGACTTCACCAGGTAGCCAACCTCAAGGTAACAAAAACATGCAAGTTCGATATGAATCGACCGACCTCATTGCCAGCCCAACTACCGATGGTTCAGGGATGCTTGAATACACACTGAATGTCACCGATGGAATGGACAATACCCCTTCAAGCGACGATTACTCGAGTAACGGCATCATTGTGTGGGATCCTTTAACAGAGATTATCGGTGCTGCAACAGTTGTCATTGACCTCAATGTCGTGGCGATCGATTTGATTGCTCAAAGTGATTCAATCATCGTTTCACGTGATCGGAATTCAGAAGTCGTTATCTTGAACCAAGCCATTGGATACGGAGCATTGCCAGGCGATATGCTTTCATTCTCCATCCCTGCTCAAAACAGAGGTGTTCTGGCCTCACCAGCAACAGAAATCGAAGTAATTACTCCAGATGGGGTAAGTATTCGTGAATCGGTCCCTTCTATTCCATCGTACAGTGAACAACGTATTACTGTCAACTGGACGGTTCCTGCTGATGCAGCCATAGGCACCCAGACTCTTTCGTTCACGGTCGACCCTGATGAATTGGTCACAGAGGACGCAAACCGAACCAACAATGAAGCAAGTATCGATATTTTCATCGGACGTGCACCGACCGGTGTCTTTACTTTCGATGAAGGGAAATATACCTTTGAGAATATAATTCTCAACGCATCGGGGAGTTTCGATGAAGACGGTGGAGATGTTGATTGCCGATTTGAACTCGAATCAAAGCCGGGATTAATCGAAGTTCTTGATGCACCAAATTGTGTAACGCAATGGAATTGGAGCGATGACGGCGATTGGCTGGTTAAGTTGATTGTGTTTGATGAAGAACTCGATGAAGATATCATTGAAATGAACGTCACAGTCCTCAATCGAGCACCTTATCTCAATCTCAGTATGGTCGAGAGTATCGACGTCGAATCGGAAATCACTCTTGACGCTACGGACAGTGGCGATCTTGACAGTATCTCACCACCAGGGCAACAAGTCAGCGTAACATGGCCTGGTCTCAATTGTCAAGAAGGAATGACGCAACCAACATGCACCTTTACTCCGATGGGAGAAGGTCCCCTCGACATCACTGCTGTGGCAACTGATGATGATGGAGAAACGACAACGGTCACTTCAAGTTTGAATGTCTTGAATATTGCACCAACTTTGGCATATCCTGAACTTTGGTATGGTGGTAACAACCTAACTGCAGATTCAATGGGAGTTTGGGAGTTAAACGAAGACCAAGTCGCTTTGTTACGTATTGTAGGTGGCGACACACTGTCGGACCGTGATGACATCAACATCGAATGGAAACCTTCGGATTTAGACCCAAACTGGACCGAGACGACCAATGGACCTTCTTCGACCGCCACGGTTTCTTGGCCGAATTCAGGTCTTCAAACCATTCAAGTATCGGCCTATGATAACGATGGGGCTCGTTCAGAAGTACGCACGGCCATGGTCAACATCATCAATGTCGCACCAAGCATTACTGGCCTAGGATCAACCGTTCCTATTTTTGAAGATGATAACCTCACGTTGACCGTTCAAATATCCGATACTGCGTCTGACCTTGAAAGTCTTGAAGTGTGCTGGGATACCGATGTATTGGTCGACAGCAACAGCGACGGTAATTTCGTCAATGATTGTGAATCCCAAGGCATGGAACTAACCACTGCATGGACAACACGAGGAATTCGTCAAATTACTGCCACTGTCACTGATGATGATGGGGCACAAGCGATGACATCTGTGAACATCAGCGTACAAAACCTACCGCCTGCAGCATCAATCACAAACTCAAGTAACATATTTGAATTGGTGGAAGGCGATAACATTACCCTTTCAGGATTGAGTTCACGAGAAACTGCGGGTGACAAATTCACATTGATATATGAATGGGACAGTGACCTCATCGACAGTAACCTCGATGGTGATTACACGGGTGAAGTTGATTTTACTGGGTCAGAATATACGCTGACAAATCTTGAACCTGGGCAGTGGACATTCACACTCACAGTCACCGATGATGACAGTGAAACTTCGAGTACGAGTATTACCCTTACCGTTGCAGAAAAACCTGCTGAAGGGTTTGTGGAAAGCATCAGTGCTGCAATTGGATCTGTTCCAACCGCCATCATTGGAGGTCTTGCCTTTATTGTCGTAATCCTTGCAGGATTCCTACTACTCACACGAGGAAGAAAAGACGAAGAGGAGAAATACTCCTCCTTCGGAAATGTTCCTTCAATTGAACCACCAATGGCTAACGCACAATCACAGTATGCAATGGAAGCACCTGTTGCCCAAACTCAAACAGACATGTATGCTCAACAACAACCGGACATGTATGCTCAACCGGCTCCTGCTGCTGACCCCTATGCTCAACAACAACCAGACATGTATGCTCAACCAGCCCCTGCTGCTGACCCCTATGCTCAACAACAACCAGACATGTATGCTCAACCAGCCCCTGCTGCTGACCCCTATGCTCAACAACAACCAGACATGTATGCTCAACCAGCCCCTGCTGCTGACCCCTATGCTCAACAACAACCGGACATGTATGCTCAACCAGCTCCTGCTGCTGACCCCTATGCTCAACAACAACCGGACATGTATGCTCAACCGGCTCCTGCTGCTGACCCCTATGCTCAACAACAACCAGACATGTATGCTCAACCGGCTCCTGCTGCTGACCCCTATGCTCAAACTGCACCAGTTGCATCGGCATCAGATGCCTTGGCTACAATGAGTGTATTTACTGAGCCTACTGTTCAACAAACCGTTCAGCCAGTACCCGTTCAAACAGGTCCAGCCCTTCCAAGTTCAGGTCTACCCGACGGTTGGACGATGGAACAATGGCAACACTACGGAGAACAGTATCTTGCTGCGCAAATGGGCCAAAGCACTCCTGCACAGCCGGCAACTAACAATACCCCAAGCGTCTCTGCAAGTACAGATATGTCAGGACTCCTTGATGATCTCGATTTGTGAACGGTGAAAAGATGGCGAGTTTGTGGCAATTTTTTGGATTACCAGACCCTGATGGTCAACTTGACGAAAGAAAGCGCCCAAAGAAAGTCGAACAGACTGCCTTTGGTGCTGCTGATTCAAAACCAGCCCACCAACAGACGCTCAATTCAATTGAGTCCGAACAGCCGATAGTGAAGACTTCAGTAGAGCAACCGATTCAACTTGAGAAAAAAAGATTGTTGCGAAGCGAGGTGAAACCGTCACCACCAAACTGGTCTGGGCCACTCACGGCGGAAGGAGAAGCATTTCATGACCTCGGAGCTCACACGCGAGTAAAGAATTCCGTCCCAAGAAGAGCCTTGCGTTATGTCTCGCCGGATGAAATGAATCGCATCCCTACTCGAGAGATGGCAAAGCGCATACTTCAAGGCGATTCTGTCATCGTAGATTTACGTCCAATGGTACATATGGATACACACCAAAATGTCTGCCGTAGAGACCTGCAGCGTATGAGTAACGAAGCGGGTGTCGGAGTATTTGCATTGGATGCTGAAGATAAGCTCCTGTTACTACCGGGAACAGACGTTATCGTCGATGTTGGCCGTCATGAATTAGGATTGCTCTCGTTGATGTCAGAGTGAGAAGGTACGGAAAATCTCCATTGCCTCTCCTGCGATTCCAAGTACGGTTGATTCATGTCCATCAATAAGGCGAGCATACTCGCCCATTGGACCTGCTAAATCATAGCCACCTGCTTTTCCTTTCCAAGATTCACTCAAGACCAATTCAACCAACTGTTCATCTGTGAGTGAATCAAATTCAACAATGGCGTGTTCAACAAAGAATTGCCAACCACCATTGAGGTGGATTCCTGTTGCAGACCAAACTTGATGCCGCCTACCTGACAGTCGATGAAGCATCATAGCAGCTTCAACCGTATCTTTGGGTTTCCCGAGTGTTGAATCCATATCATCTGGATCGGCAAGTAAGGTATCGCAGACGATGACCATATCGAAACCGTGTCCATCGGGGACTGCTTTGGATTTTTTCTGGCAAATTGATAAGACTTGAGCGTCAACACTACCTGGCAAAGGTGTCTCATCCACATCGGTAAAGCCTTCACACTTGAGGTCTGAGAAAAGTGGTTGGAGCATTGCTGCTCTACGAGGTGATTGTGATGCCAGCCAAACTTTCATTGTCGCCCTCATGTGTGCCAGCAGAACAAATGCCTTGTCATTTTTGCTTTGAAGCGTTGAAACTTACAACAAAATGAAGGGTGAGGTTGAAGAATCAAAGGGGACACCCCCTACATGGTGCCGGCATGAGTGAAGTAACAAGAATACCAACGCATATTGAAGGATTAGATGAAAACATGCAAGGTGGAATCCCAAAAGGGCACATTTGTATCGTTGCAGGTTCTTCGGGTGCAATGAAGTCCAGTCTAACATTTTCAATGCTTTACAATGCAGTACTCTATGGTGAAACAAGCGGAATTTATGTCACCCTTGAACAAGGAAAAGATTCACTTCGTTCTCACATGTCCAACATGGGAATGAACATCGATGATAAGCGAGTCAGTAATCGAATTGCGATTATTGATCTCTCGGATTTACGTGTTCAACTTGATGAACAAGGCATGAGTAGCCGTGTCGATTGGATGGGGCAATTAATCAAACAACTTACTTCATACCGTGATTCAATCGGATTTGAACTACTTGTATTCGATTCACTCGGTGCTTTCTTTACGCTCACAAAGATGGAAAACCCTCGAGATGAAATCTTCCGTCTCTTTGAAGCGGTTCGACGACTCGGATTGACTTCATTCTTTATCTGCGAGATGACCGGCGAAGATAACAAACAATTCGGTGAATACGGTGTTGAAGACTATCTTGCAGATGGTGTGATTCATTTGGTCATGGAACGTTCAGGAGACGATGTTGCTCGAAAGATGGGTGTTGTCAAGATGCGACATACCAACCATCGACTTGGCTACAAACCGTTCAACTGGAAAGAAGAAGAACAACGGTTCTCAATCCTTTGAGATTCACTCGACGGTTACTGATTTTGCAAGATTACGAGGACGGTCGACATTGCAGCCAAGTGCTAATGCAGTATGATAGGCAATCAATTGCATTGGAATCACAGTCAATAACGGTGAAAGTAGCGGATGGACTGGCGGTATAGGAATGCTAATGTCAGCCTCAAGGGCAATATCATCGCCTTTTTCATGAATCAAAATCACACGTGCACCACGCGCTTTGCATTCATGAATCGCTGAAATTGTTTTCACCTTGACATGGTCGTTCGGAGCAATAAATATGACCGGACTGCCTTCTTCTAACAGAGCAATTGGCCCGTGCTTCATCTCTCCAGCCGGATAGGCCAGGCAGGGAATGTATGCAATTTCCATCAACTTGAGTGCCCCTTCTTTGGCGACAGGTGCAGAAATACCACGACCGAGGAAAAGAACACACTTTGCATCTTTAATCATTTCAACAGCTTCGAGAATCGGACCTTGGTCTTCGAGATACTCTTCGATAAGATGAGGAATTTCTTGTAAGCCGTTAATCAGTCGCTTGCCTTGTTCCTTACTTGTAGCACGAGAACGTCCAACCTGAAGAGCAAACATAGACAATGCTGCAACCATATTGGAAAACGCTTTCGTTGATGCAACTGCTTGTTCAGGACCTGAATGGATGTAGACGCCTTTACCACATTCACGAGCGATAGAAGACCCAACGACATTGACGACGCCGAAGACACTTCCACCTTTGAGGTGTATTTCTTTTACAGCAGACAAGGTATCTGCAGTTTCACCCGATTGAGTCACTGCAAAATGCAATGCATTTGGGTTGATGACGGGGTCATTATGTCGGAATTCACTCGAGATATGGGCAACTGCGGGTATACGCGCCAACTTCTCGATCATAATTTGACCAATTTCTGCAGCGTTGTAAGCCGTCCCACAGCCCAAAAGACGTACATGAGGTACTTTTGCTAAATCGCGAGGGGCTAATTTCAAACCTCCAAGCCGACCATTCCCTCCAACTCTATCGAGTCGCCCACTGATACAATGGCGTAAGGCATCTGGTTGCTCATAAATCTCTTTTAACATGTAATGAGGATAATCTCCTAATTCCGAGACACCCCAATCCTCTTCAAGAACGGTGATGCTTGGATTGAAGTTTTTCCCTTTCAATGTTGAAAGTTTCATGGATTTATTTGTCAGTGTCGCAATTTCACCATCTTCAAGGAAAACAACTCGGTGCGTATAGGGAGCCAGAGCATGTGGATCACTCGACACAAACATTTCATCATCACCTTGCCCAATGATGAGTGGCGAGCCATTTCGGGCACAGACAATGACATCATGGTCCAAGAATAAAACACATAATCCCCATGTCCCCCGGGCAAGGTGGAGGGTTCTGCGCACTGCGTTTTCAGGGTCATTATCGATACTGAGTTCACGTTCAATAACATGGGCAAGTGCTTCAGAATCAGTGTCACTCTGTAATTCGACACCCTGAACTGTCAGTGATGTGCGAAGTTGACGGGTGTTTTCGATGATTCCATTGTGAACAATAACGACTTTCCCATTGGCTGATTGGTGAGGATGGGCATTCGAATCATTCACGATTCCATGTGTTGCCCATCGAGTATGTGCGATTCCTATGTTCCCTGGGATTAGTGCAGGCAATATTTTTTCCAAATCACCAACTTTACCGACTTTCTTATGGAGCTGTATTGTTCCATCTTTTACTGCAATACCAGTGGAATCATACCCACGGTACTCGAGTCGGCGCAAACCATCAATCAAAACTGTAGATGCCTGACGAGGGCCTAAGTAAGCAAATATTCCACACATAATAGGACCTCAGCAATCGACCTTCACAGAACAAATTGGACAGTTGACTCTCGTAAGTGTCATGTCCTTCACAGTAAACTTCGCAGCACATTCATGGCACGTCACATCGCGTTGTGGAGGGGCAATAATTGGCAGTGGAAGAAGACCAGGAAGCGGAGGTAAGCTGCCTATAGGGAGAGGAGGTAACGGCATAGGAGCCAGTTCAGCTACTAACGGAGCCGTTTCAGGGGTGGGGAATGTTGGGAGAGGTGGAAGTAAAGTGTTCATCGATTCAACCATCTCAGTAATCTCTCGCTGTTGCTTTCGTTGCATGCGGCGGTTAAGTCGAGAGTTGCCTTCACCAGATTCATTTTTTGCTTCAAGAGAAGCGGACAAACTCAGTTCTTCATCATCGAGTATAATCGAAGCCGGACCGTCATCCATCTCTACGATCAAATCTTCAGTTTCGGTGTCAATAGCAAGCAATGGACCGTCATCACGTACAGGAACAACGAGTAATTCAAGCGCATCACTGTCCTCATTTTGGCCTGATTCAGAAGAGAGCAATTCTTCCTCACGGCGACGAGATGTACGAACAGAGAGAACAATCACCAAAAGGAAAATAACAAACAAAGTTGATGTAGCACCCAGAATCATAATTTTTGTTTCATAATCCCCTGGCAAAGGAGCGAGAAGTGTGTCGAGGAATGATGTTGAGTCGTCATTTTGGTTGGAAGAGTCTCCGATGTAAACGAGAGTTCGCATCTTAAGAGACCCACTTGCAGATGAAACAAGAAGAATACCATCTGATTCCATTCCTGCATAGCCCTTCAAGAATCCTTCAGTAAGAATGTTTGAAAGTGCAAGTGTTTGACCTTTCGAAGAATCTGACAAGAGACCGTAGCGGGTCACTGGACCGTAGACATTGATTTCATCGTAGAAGATTTGAACACCATCTGGTGAGGGGCTTAATTCAAGATGTGTTGCACCAGGCGCAGTGATTTTTTCTGCTTCATCCGACCACGAATTATCGGTAACAATGTGCGCAATCATAGCATCCTTACCTCTTCCTTCAATCCAGGAAGCAACAAGAACATCTTCGCTTCCGTTGGTGAGTACCACGAGTTGAGCCATCTTAGCATGGTCTCCGACGGAAGATTGGAATCCCCAAGCCGCATAAGTTGGATCTCCATGCGTATACATCAATCCGATTCGGTCAATACCAGTGACATCATTCCGAATCTCTTGATAGAGTATGTGCAAGTTTTCCTCACCGTAACCAATGGCGAGTGAATCTCCTTGAGATGGGCGTATTTGAACATCAGATAATACAACATTCGGTGAACTCCACGATGATTGACTATCTGGGTTCAAAGAAACTAAAGTAAAGATGGAAGTGATATCTTGCCATGAACCACCTGTTGAAATATCTCGATGATAGCCTGCTAAAACCATTTGTTCATCATGTTCTGTTAGAGAAAGTCCCCAATAGGAGCCTTCTGACAATTTGATTGCCGGCATTTGATGGTGGACTGGCGTTTTTTCTGCTAAGCGTGTGAGTGAAGTCATGGCGATATCAGTGAGTGTATAGCCATCAGGGCTGATCGTTTTTCGATTCCATGCTGCTTGGACCAATCCATCTTCGCGTAGGTAAGTGGTTAATTCACCACCCCATTTTTCCTCAAGCATAACATCAACCTGCATCACCATTTTATCGGTGACCGTACGAACGTGAAGTTCGCCATCACGGGTTGTGAATAAAAGACCACCTTCTTCCATACCAACGAAATCAACAGAAACTTCGCTTTGACTTAGAGATACACTCACTTGCGAACCAAGGCTCACATCATCGATGACAACCGTGAAACGATGGTCACTGAATTCGGATTCAACGCCATTGCCTTCGAGGAGAGCCCGATACTTAACAGGACCAATTTCAAGACCAATTTCACTAAATGCACCCGAGCTGTGCCCTGAACTGCTATCCGAGCCTGGAACAAACAAAATATTTGATGTCCCAATTTCCAACCAGCCTACTTCAGTCCAACGTTCGAGCCGCATTGTGAGTTGCGTGGCTTCAGTCTGGCCCAAGTTATCAATTCGAACATCGATATTGAAGGGAGTCTCAGGTAGCGGTACTTTCGGATTTGTCATAACTGCACCAGGTAAAAAGCGAAGCATGGCTTCAACTGGGCGTTCTTCGACTTCAAACGAGAAAGTGTACACGTTATTCGTTGGATTTGGATCTCCAAGTTGGTTGTTCGGGTCAATCGAAATCGTGACATCATGCGTACCTGCTAGAGTAGCCCACCAGTACAGCGTTACTTGCTGACTTTCACCTTCATTGAGGGAGACTCGGTTTTCACGCGGATAGGTTTCTGATTGGCTACCAGCGGCCTCCAGTTGCACAAAGACATCGTTTGCATCTAAGTCGCCTGCATTGGTAATCGTGAAATCCACTTCTAAAACAGTGCCTGCAACCGCAGAGTAAACGGGCAGGCCTTGGTCCATAATTTCCACTGACCCTTGGAAGAGGAAGTCCGGTGCAGCCGGTTGATTATCAACGGCATATGTTCGACGAACATCATCGGTCATGACGCCACTTTCGTTCACCATTCTAAACGAAATGCGGTGTGAGCCATCATCAACGGAATTCGAATTCCATGAGAAAGACCAATCTTGAGTACCGACTTCCATCGAATCTAATTCTTCACCGATAAACCAATCACCATTATCAATTCGATATTCAAGTTTGTCGTGTTCGATTCCTTCAACGTTACCACTGAATTCAACCGAGCCTTGGAGTGCGGTTCCTAACGGAGGGCCTGCGATGGTGACGGCCATTCGCGCAATATTGACCCACCGAGCATCAATTGCAGATTCATCACCATCATCGGTGAGTGCACGAGCAAGTACCAAGACATAATCTTCGTCTTGCCGGACCCAATTCTCTTTGACTGAAACATCGAGGAACCAAGATGAAACATCGCCACCTGCATCGGTCCAACTTTGCAATTCACGAACTGTTCCCGATTCGAGATGTTGCATAATTCGAATCTGAACTTTAGTATAATCATCGCCATCATCATTTTCAACAGTGTCACCTGCAATGCGAACGAAGTTTCCTTCGATCCACCAAGAACCGTTACTCGGTTTGGACATATCAACATGGTCTCCAGAACCGTTTCCAGTTGGTGGAGGCGTGATGTCACCGCCGCCTTCCAAAGGAGTACAGGCCTTTTCCAAAACCATATCAATTGCACACGAGGCATCGATCAGTCCGAAGCCCCATTCATCATTCCAACGGTCTGATACACTCGGTTCACTCGCACTACCTCGCTGTTCGGAAGAGTTGCGGAGAATGTCTTTGACTTCTTGTGGCTCGAGTGATGGATCGGCTTGAAGCATAAGAGCAACGATACCAGAGGCGATTGGAGTTGCCATGCTGGTTCCATCTTTTTCGTCATAATCTGAACCTGCAAGAGGTTTCGCCGGTTGACCTGGGAAAGAAGCACCAGTTTGCGCAGTAGCAGACATAATGGAAGAGCCGTATGAGGTAATATCGGGCTTCAATTCATCCCATTCATCATCATCAGCATCGTCGAGACGAGGGCCGGTATTGGAGTAATCTGCAACATTATCATCGGTTCGGTTGATGCTGCCTCGGTCTGTAGCAGCTCCGACTGAAATTGCACCGTCTGCACTGGCCGGTGAGGGCACTCGGTTCGACCCATCATTACCCATTGCAACAACACACACGATGGAAGCATTGACTGCGTCATTGACCAGACGTGCTTCTGAACCACTTCCATTGTCACCTTGGTCGCCTTGATTGAGTGGAGTAGAGGCTGAGCCAAAAGACATCGAAGCAACTTGAATACCACGTGTAGAAGAATTATGGCCCCAGTCGGTATCTTGGTTGTTAATCAACCATTGAATACCGTTGAGTGAAGCCTGTGAATTCGTGCCACCTGTATCGGTAAGCACTTTGATGTCGACAAGATAGGCACCTGGTGCAGTACCCATGTGAATTCGACTACGGTCACCTGTTCCAATCGCTGAACCGGCAACGTGAGTGCCGTGACCATTTCCATCATCGGGGTCTTGTGAACCATCAGGGTTTGAAGCGGAAGAGGTTGCGTCGTAACCCGCGACCCATTTGTGATCGTTGTAAGAGAGGGGGTCTTCATCAGGCTCATCACTTTCATCATCAAAGTCATTCAAAGATTCATGCTCATTGTCAACACCTGTGTCAAGCACTGCAACAACAATACCTTCGCCAATGTAATCGCGTTCATATGCTGTAGCGGTGTAAACATCCGATGGTCGAGCACGAGAGGCTTTAGCCGCAACATCATTGGATGGAATCATGACGTTTTGCATTTCAATCACTACCACACCATGTAAGGAATAAAGGTCCATAAGAGCAGATACGGGAACTTTGTCAACTGCTACTGAATCAATATCAATCAGTTGTTGGAACCACGCCCCACCTTCTTCTCCAACCCAGCCATGTGCATTGAGGACAGCCCGTAGAGTTTCGATTTCAGCGTCGTTGGCTCGCCAAGCATAATCGACAACAATAGCCACTGTCTTTCGGCCATCAGGTCCAATGATTGCAGTTGGTGAATCGGAGTCTGCTCCTGCCAACACCCGTTGTAGTCGGTCATCCATTCCATTCCAATCAAGGTCGGGGCCGTACGATTGCCACCATTGAACATCTTCGGCAGAAACACGTCCACCACGATCAATATCACGAATTGGACGTAGGCACAGTTCCTCACCACACATTAACGGCGGTAAGCCATCGACCAGTATTGGTTCAGAAAAGAGAGGTTGGTGAAGGGAATCGGGTGTAGTTGATTCCGATTCATTTGCAAGTACACCGAGGTCAGCAAACAAAAAGACGATGACCAAAAAGAGAGAAATACGTCGAGATTTCCATGATGATGAAGACTGCAAACCACCCACTCCCACATGTTGCTGTGCCGTTCCGCCTTTGAGCCTATCCTTTCTTTGCCCACTCCCAGCCCCTAAAGGGGCTAGGGAGGTCTTGATGAATCATTCTGGCCAATTGAGGTGTTCTGGTTCTACAGAACATTGGATTTGAGGACCTGAACTTCGTTCGACAACACCAAGACTCGCTTGGCAATCTGGACATTCGGCAGCATCAGCAAGATGCTCCATCCAAGCCAATCGCGTCTCGGGTTCATCTGCTGAAGCCAAAAGACTGCGCAAGGGGTCACGAATGGCACGAGGAATTTCAAGACCCTTGGCAGTCCATGGATCTACGACATTCGACATGTCAACCATGGCACTTCGGATTTGATTCAATCGTGAACGTTCACCACTGGATGATGTCGGCCCACCGTCTTCGATACCGAGCGGATATGGGCCGTTTTTAGCAATCAATGGAAGAAGAAGATAAGCCGCTAGAAAGCCACCTAAATGTGCCATATGAGCGACATCGCTTGGCTGATTCAGGCCGAGGGTCGAATAGGCACGGTAGACCTCCATAGCAAAATAAAACAAAGCAAGGTAAAGAACAGGCCATTTTCTTATCAAGATAAGAGGAAACGGAATCTCATCTTTGGGCCATCCTGCCAAGTAGGCTCCAAACAATCCAAACGCAGCACCAGACGCTCCTAAAGAAGAACTCCCAGACTCTAAATTAAATAAATACCAAGCAAACGAACCGCCAAATAAACCAATACCATAGACCAAAGCAAATCGTCGAGTTCCAAGCCGTTGTTCGAGAGGAACGCCAACTAAAGCAATCACCAAAATGTTTCCTAAAACATGGGTCGCATTTGATTGACTGTGCAAAAAACCAGCCGAAAAGAAGGTGTGGAACCAAGCAGCACCACTGATACGGTTTGGTATCAACACATAATCCCACCACAACCATCCGCCAATCCACCCGTTTGAGAATGCAAACTGACTGAGAACTTGAACCAAATAACCCAACAGCAATCCAACCGTGATGGACAGCGCCAAGGAGGTGCGATGGCGAATGGCGTAGATTATCGGCCAAACAAGGGCAATCACCCAAAGTCCAAACAACAGCCATTCGGATGTTCCGAACAAGGACATGACTGTGGCCATGCCCAGCCTAATGACGGCGCACATTTGAGTTCATGGTCGTTCCAAGTGGGAATGGGAGGTTTGATGTCGGTCTGCAATCTCGCACATCCATGCCAGCATCATTACTCAGCCTTGTGGACATCGAAGTCCGCCGTGGCATGGGCGTGGTCTTGAATGGCTTCAATCTCGAAGTTGCTTCAAAAGATGTTGTTGTCCTTCACGGAAAAAACGGTGCAGGCAAATCAACTGTTATCGAAAGTTGTGCACGATTACTGCCTTTGGAAAAAGGTTCTATTCACCACCATGGTTCGCTGGTTGTCGACTCCGAAGGACGAAGATCTCTTGCAAAACACCCCTTTGGACTCACGCTTCAAAGCAATGGCTTACTGGGTGATGAAACCGTTGAAAACCACCTCTCTACAGTCTGTTCACTCTCTGGAATGAAAACGGATTTACTGCCGCTTCTTGATGCATATGGGCTTGCTCATCGCAGATACGACCGTATCGGACAGTTATCTGGCGGTCAGGTTCGAAAAGTAGCGGTTTTAGCCGGTCTTTTACCAGCCATGCTTTCTCCAGAACCTCGTTTAGTGTTGCTCGATGAACCTGCCACCGGTTTGGACGAGAGTGCACTTGCGGCATTGAGTTTGAACATCCGTCAATTACGTGAAGCTGGTCACGGTTTTGTCATTGCTTCACACCATCCGGAAATGATGAAGTGTGCAACACGACTCCATAATTTAGAATCGGAAACGCTGCAAGAACAACCGAAAGCCCAACCTTGGCAGGCTGTCGGCGTGGTAGAGAACATCAGTTTACTCTCGACACGAACGGGGCACCGTTACCTTCGTTCTACTCGCGCTGGTATAGCGAGAAACGGACTGACTGGACTGTTAGTACTTGGTGCACTGCTCGCGTTTATCGATCCTGTATCGCTTGACAAACCTCTTCTTGTTGGTTTTGTTCTTGCTGCACCTTTTGCAGCAGGATTAGCAGGTGATCCTGTCGTCTACCTCATGCGAGAACAACGTGCTGGAGATTGGTGGAGGGCGCATGTCAATCGATTGCCTGCCGCAGATTTCTTTGCTCCAATTCTTGGATTCATTTTATCGGGACTTGGAAGTATTTTGTTCCTTGATGCGTTCAATTGGAAACTTTCATTGATCGGTGCTGCTGTACTTTGGGTGACCTTACTTTGCGTTCGATTCATAGAATTAAGCACTTTGCGATTAGCACGTCCAAACGCAGTTTTCATCAGGCTATTGCTTCCAATTTTGATCCTTCCTTGGGCCTTGGTCGTCGAATATACAGCAACCTTGTGAACACCCAAGTTCAAGAAGGAGTGACGGAGAGTTCTCACCATGCGACGCCGAATCCCGGAGGTGTTCCTTGGCATCGGGTTTATCGGCATCATGTCAACTCTCTTTTTGGGATTAAATTGGGCACCAAGTGTATCAATCGATGCTTTTGAATCACCTGCTGCACAGCGTATTTTTTACTGGCATGTCCCTTCAGCATGGGCTGCATTTATTGCTTTTGGAGTCTTATTTGTAGGCTCTGCATTGTGGTTTTTCAAACGGAGTCCCTTTGGCTGGCGTTTACATGTTGCAGGAACTGAAGCTGGATTGGCTTGCGGTTTGATGACGGTTTGGTCTGGATGTGTGTGGGGTGCTGCTGAATGGGGCACACCTTGGGATTGGACCGATGTCCGTTTGAACACCTTTGGACTTTTGACTCTGCTCGCATTATTTTTGGTTCTTGGCCGTCAAAGTCAACCTGATGGTGTAGAAACTCGAGATACCTTTTCCACTTTTGGATTGTATGGTTTTGTACTGGTGCCTTTCACCTATATTGCAACAAGAATTTGGCAAATACGCCATCCAGGACCGGTGATCGGAGCAGGTGACGATGGTGGCTCACTGCAATCGAGCATGGCTCTTGTTCTTCTTATCGGAGCACTGTCGTTCACGATCTTTATCATTGGACATATGATGATTTCAATGCGCATTACGCATCTTGAACAGCGTTTAGAACATGCACAAAAAAGACTTGATGGAGGAAATTGAAATGGAAGGTACAAATTATCTCACAGTTGCTTATCTTGGAATGATTGCTGCACTTGCCATATGGACATGGACCGTTGTCGTACGAAGCCGTTCAATAGAAACACGCCTCGAAGCCGTCGAGTCAAGTATCGGAATAGATGTGTCGCAAGCTGATGTAATCGCCACACAATCAACTGATGGCACTCAAGATGATAGCACAGTTTGAAGACGGGTACGCTCACCCAACAGCAAGAGGGATTTGATGGGAGAAGGACTTGGAAGTGAGTTTTGCTTAGTCTGTGGCGCAGAACCACCTCTTTTTGGCGACCGAATGTGTGAGCCTTGTATTCGAAAAAGGATCAAACTTGTTGAAGTTCCAGAAAACATCCCATGGGTTCGATGTGCCCGTTGTGGAATCGTTGAAATTCAAGGAAAGTGGGTTCATATCTCTGAAGAAGAAATTTGGAATGAATTGATTCAACGGCATGTACAATTCCACGTACAAGCCGAAAATATTAGCCTTGGTCTTGAAACACGAACAATGTCTGACCGGCATACACTCTTGTATTTACAAACCGAAGGTACAATCGAAGGTTTAGCATTTCAAGAAAGTCACACGATGAGAGCACGTATGGCGAACGGAGTGTGCCTTACCTGCACCCGTAGAGCAGGGAATTACTTCGAAGCAACTGTCCAATTACGTTCAACCGGGCGTCGTCTTTCTGAAGAGGAGTTTACTTCACTTCGAGCGACTCTCGATACTGTGATTGAAAATCTCTCCGATGACCCAATGTTCTTCATCACTTCAGAAGGAGCCGTCACTGGCGGTTACGACGTTGTTCTTGGAAGCAAAGGACTTGCCCGAACATGGGGTCGGCATCTTGTTTCGAACTATGGAGGCTATCTTACTGAAACCAATTCGACTGTTGGACGCAGGGATGGTATCGACGTCACTCGCTTGACACTCTTGTATCGAAAGCCAGGATATGACCTCGGAGATGTACTTCGCTGGAGAGACAAGTACTGGCGCCCTGCTTCTTGGACCAAAGACGGTGCGGTTATGTCTCGTGTCGACCGTCAAGAACGAACGGGTGCGAGTTGGAGAGATTTAGAATCCGCAAACGTCATGACTCAAATGAAAGACCAAGTCCTTGCCGATATAATCACTGAAGATTCTTCTGTAGCAGAATTCCTTGACCCCGCAAATTGGAATATGGCCTCTGTCCGGATTCCTTGGGACCATGTTCCACGACAGCAACTTCGCCTTGCACGCATCGACGGAGAATGGCTGGCATTGCATAAACTCGGTTGCGATAAAGACAAGAAGAAGGAGGAGCCAGTTTGAAAGAGAAAACACAGGCGAATCCAATGCCTGATTCCCCAGAAGCCGAAACAAAACTTGGCATGGTCGATCTCGCAAAAGCTCTCGATAATGAGGGAATGATTGGATTTACTCGCGCTTTTGTCGATGATTTACAGAAAGGTCTTACTCATGCAACTCCAGAACATTTCCCTTGGATGAAGGACATCGCTCATTCACAGTGGGACGGCATTGTGTGTCTCGGAATGGGCGGTTCAGCAGCTGGCGGAGATTTTGTATCGGCACTGTCCAGTTTCCATGGCACACTTCCAATCATTATTCAACGAGATTATGTTCTACCTTCATGGTGGAAGCCGTCATGGCTTATTCTCTCAACATCACACAGTGGAAATACTGAAGAGGCTCTTGAAGCGACGGAAACGGCTTTGAAAGCAGGAGCAACTGCCATCATTATTTCAACAGGAGGCATCCTTTCGGGTATGCCAGAATTATATCCAAATTGCTTTCTCATTCCTTCGGTCGCTGGCCAACCACCACGGACTGCATTTGGACATATCTTCAGCCGTCAACTTGGACTGCTGCGAGGTATTGGGGTCCTTCCTACACCTCGTGAAGGGGCAGATGATGCCATGTTTGCACGTTTGCAAAAAGCCTGTGATGGATTTGATATTCTCAATGACCCCGAAGGCGACGTCGCTCAGTTAGCACTCTGTATGCTTGAACGTCCAATTGCTTTACTCGGTCCGACTGAATTGCAACCAGCGTTGAACCGTTTCAAAAATCAACTCAATGAAAACTCAGCTCGATTCGCTCGAATCGGCGTCATTCCCGAAATGAACCACAATGAAAGTGTTGCTTGGGGCGGAGTTGGGTCCGACCAAGATGCTACTGCTGTTGAACATGTGTTGTTACTTCTCACATGGCAAGGAATGCATAGGCAAGTCAACAAGAGAATGGATTGGATGGTTGCTCATGCCGCTACTGACTATGCTTGGAAGATTGCAGGCGAAGGAAATTCTCTCCTCGAATCACTACTTCATCTCTGTATTTTGATGGACTGGATTTCACTTGCACTGGCTTTCCTTCACGGAAAAGATCCTGCCGCTATTGGACCAATCATGGCGCTTAAAGCACACCTTGAATCAGTTCAGTGAATCAATAAACTTCCCCTACGATCAGTCGTGGGTCAGGGAAATCAATCATTGCTTGAAGACGTTCCTCTTGTGTGACAACTCCTGGTAAATCATATCCATCGGGTGAATGAATGGAGAGTTGAAGATGGAGATGTGGAGGCCAACCACCATTTTCCTCTTCCGCACCAATAAAAGCAAGCCGATGACCTGCAGGAAATGTTTGACCTTTTTCTAAACCGTTCAGACTGTCGAGACGAAGATGACCGTGCAAAACCCAAATGGTTTGAGTCGGACTTTGTTGAGAGGACCCGACTGCGGTTGGCAGTGAAACGGTATGTTCGGTAATAATCGTCGGACCGTAGGAGCCGTCTTCACTGTTGATTCCAAATGAGTGGATCTTTCCCTCAGCAAATGCATAGACTTCTGTCCCTACGGGCGCCCCAATATCGAGTCCAACATGATGGTCACGTTCTCCATCAAACAAAGGCGTCGTATACATCCCAGGTCGTCGCTCATCATACTTCCCAATCGAATAGTCGTATGGGTTTTCGAAATCGCTTTGTGGGCCTCGTGATAAGTCAAACACCCAATACTCGTCTGGTAATTTCACAACGGGGTGAAAGTCCAACGGTGAGTTGCTCATACCTCCGTGACTGGGCCCTTTCATTTGATTGTTAGCCGAACAATGAAAACCTAAGCACCGAAGTTGAAGTTATGTTTCTCACAGCGGCCCTTCTGCTGATGGTAACATTTATCCCGGGATATGCGCTTTGCAAAGTATTGGATGCAAGCGCCGACCGCAAGAGGAAAATTGCATTATCACCTGCTCTCGGGTTGCTACTTGCTTACGGCCTTGCGGGAATATTGGTGTTGACTGGACTATGGACATGGCATCTCATGTCAGCATTACTCTTACTCCTCAATGCAATCGCCATTACACGAATCCGTCGTCGAGTTGAAGCGGGTAAGGTACTAAGTTCATGGCAAAAATTAGAACGAGCAATGCATGGTGAAGTCTACGGAACTCCTGAAGAAAGCATCAGTGATGAAGTCTCTGCACAGCGATGGCTACAAAATCAGCGAAAACCTTGGATGCTGGCACTTGCCGCTGGAGTCGTCGTGAGTTGTTTGACGCTGCCCGTGTTACAAGAGATTCCATTTGGAGTCGATTGGATTGGGTTCTCAACCCTCACCAATCAAATTGCGACTGTCGGTAATCTTTCACTTTCTGGCACCAACAGTGGTTTTTGGACCTATCCACCGGCCTATCCATCTCTTGCTGCATGGATTCAAGAAACACTCAACATATCTCCTGCAAGAGCAGTCTTTGAACTTGGCCACTACAGTTTGTTTGCCCTTGTACTTGGCGTTGGTGGAGCGATGGACCGTCATGGCGCTGGTGCTCAAGGCGTTCTAGCGATGGGTCTTGGAGCTGGTCTTTTTGCCAAGACCTTTGATTCAGGATATCCCTCGGTTGCCAGCCAACTCGGTCTGGTGGTAGGACTGCTGGTCTTGCTTCGCCCAACCTCAACACGTGGAAAGCATCACACGACCGGATTCATCCTCGCCTTCTTCAGCGTACTGTTGATTCATCCAACAGGAGCGATTTATTTGGGTATGCTCATGTTTGCTCACCTCGTCATCGGTCTAAGTCTTGATGAAAAACACGGTGCGAACATCAAAAAATTACTTTTGGCGAGTTCGGTTCTTTTGACAATTGCAGGTATCATTGCTCTGTTGATTTTGGCACCACGGATGCTCGATAGTGCCGTATTTGCGGAATACGGTTGGCAAGGTGGGCGCCCGATGTTCATGTATAATGGGATCCTCTTGGTATTGGGGTTAATCGGGGCATGGAAAATGCGAGAGAGTATCGAAGGAAGATTACTCGCCGTGTGGTTCACTGGCTTATGGGTCCTCACCGGTATTCATTTGATTGATGGTTTACAACAAATACCCGTACTTTCATTACTTTCCTATGTCTTGTATTCTATGGGATTACACGCATTCCACATACCTTTAGCAGCTATTGTGGCTCTTTGGTGGAGTGAATCGACGTGCCTTACTTCTTTAGATGAACGACGAAGTTTACTCACCATCGGCTGGGACCCACATCCACACAGGTATGTCGCTACAGGACTCTCTGTCCTCATATTCTTTGGAACTCTTTTTGGAAATGCTGTTTTGTTTCAAGTTTCTCAGCATGAGGAATTACATGCAACGACTCTTGGCGACAGAGAAATACATGAAGCATTAGCCGAATTGCCAGAAGGAAGCATTGTGTACACAGAGAATGCACAATGGGGATATGTGTACGTGACTCCGTCCAATGTAGCAACAACAAGTATACCGACACTCGGACTCTTGCACGTAGAAAGCAGTATTCAATCGGCTGCAACAACGGCAGTGTACTCTGATCTACCTTCAAAGATTCAAACACTTAACATCACTCATGCCATCTCTTCACCCTTAGGTACGGTTGGTTGGACACTGGCTCAATCGGTGTATTGGGAGCCTCTCCTGCAACGCCAAGGTAGTGTACTCTGGGCATTCGATGCTTCAGGTTCAGCGAGTTCATCACACTTCTTGAAAGTGGATTCTTCGACATGCGATGACCTGTGTTCGATGCGAAACGATCCTTGGAGCGAACATCGCTTCCGCGATACACTTCAACTCGGAAACCAGCGTGCCTTCATTCCAGAAGGCAGTGATTCTGTTGTTTCCTTTTCCTCGAACGAGGCATTTGACGGTGATGGAAAGGCATGCCTTGTCTTCGAAGCAAAAGGCAAAGTCAGTGAAGTTCAGTTGACCTTCCGAACGCAAACCAATGAAACATCGCTCCTTTCGGGATATGCTGCAGGCTGGCATTCACTTTGTTTTGAACAACAAAATATCGATTCCACCTCATACTTAGAAATCGATTGGTCGGATGACGAAAGTGGAAGTCGCTGGCTCAATCCTCTCGGACTTTCAGGCCGAGGAGATTCACTTCTTGATTCTACAGGATTAACTCTTCATTGGGTTGAAATACAACATTGAGGCATGAAAAGAGCGAAGTCATCAAAGCCAAACATGGGCTGGAAGAGTCATGAAGCGGGTAATGATTATGCTACCCACCTTGGATGAGGCACAAGGTTTGGCTCAAATTCTGCCACGCATACCAGTGGAACAACTTTCCAAAAAGGGTTGGGAAATTGAAATATTAGTGATCGATGGAGGAAGTGAAGATCACTCGAAAGAGATTGCACAATCGCATGGTTGTACGTTCATGCTTCAACAGGGAAAAGGAAAGGGTGCTGCAATGCGACTCGGATTCCATCTCTTTCTCAAATCGAAATGTGACGCATTGGTCATGTTTGACCCGGATGGAACCTATCATCCAGAAGAGATGCCCAAACTCCTTTCGAAACTGAATCATGCTGAGGTTGTCATTGGTGACAGATTGCGTGGCGCCATGGACCCAGATGCAATGACGAGAACCAATTATTTTGGAAATCATATGCTCACATGGATTGCTGTGGCACTTTATGGACTCCCAATGAATGATTTGTGCTCTGGATACTGGGCTTTTTCACGTCGGGCCGTTTCAGCTTTCAAACTCAATTCTATGCGCTTTGAAATCGAAGCGGAAATGTACACTTCTTGTGCTGTTGAGCAACTTGACGTGAAACATGTACCGATCCGTTACAGTAAACGATTGGGCGAAGCAAAGTTAGGTTCGGTCAAAGATGGATGGAATATTTTCCGGAAATTACTGGTTCGACGAATATTCTCAACTCCCCACGAGGGTCGTCTGGGTGAAGGAAACTTAACGATTCAGTGAAACGACAAGGCTCAAAGCATTCTGCCGAGAGCCCGAACTATGCGCCGAAGACCAACTGTCGTACTCGGCGCATCAGGCTTGGTCGGCCAACGTATGCAACAACGACTCTGCAATCATCCTTGGTTTGAATTGAAGGCGGTTGGAGGTCGGCAAGAAAATGCCGGAAAATCACTTGAACAGATTCCATGGAGACTCGAACAATTGCGTCCAACTTTACCTTCGGTTCCAATCTTTGACCTTTCAAGTGATTCTTTTATCCAAGACATGCTAAAATTAGACATTGAAGTTGCCTTCTCTTGCCTACCAAGTGATGTTGCTGAACGTGTTGAAAGTGAATTAGCACAAGCAGGAATTGCCGTATTTTCCAATGCCAGTTTCCATCGTGGAAAAGAGGGTATTCCGCTGGTGATTCCTGAAATCAATGCGGAACATTCCACCGCTTTTTCAACCACGAAAGGACCGATCATGTGCGGCACCAATTGCACCTTGATTCCAATGGCAGTACCACTTGCAGCGCTGCGAATGTTCGAAATACAAACGGTCCACATGCGCAGCGAACAAGCGCTTTCAGGTGCAGGCTGGCAACTGTTATTCGATGAAAATGCAAACAAAGGGGTACTCGATTCTGAAATACCTGGAGAAGCCGAGAAAGTTGCTGAAGAATTTCTTCATGTGTTTGGAACACTCGACGGAACGACAGTCATTCCTGCTAATTTTGAACTTGATATTGAATGTCAACGTGTCGCCCGCAGAGATGGACATCAGGTTTTTGTCAAAGCAACATTTGCTCATCCATTCTCTCTTGAATCGGTGCTTCAAGCCTTCACCTCACATCAATTCCCAAAAGCGGCGATGCGATGCCCCAGCGCCCCAGTACATCCTTTGCACATCGTAGAACACATTGATGTTGAACACCATCTTTGGAGCAACGGCACTACTTTTGCAGACCAACCAAAACCGAGTGAAGATTTGCAAACTGGTATGGCAATCATCGTTGGTGATGTAAAAATCATTGACACATTTACTCTTTCGTTTTCTGCATATTCGCATAATACTATTCGAGGTGCTGCAGGCGGTACAATGCTGTTAGCAGAACAAGCCGTTGTTAAAGGACACATCCCCTGAGCATCACGAAACAACAGTAGGCATAAATGCGGCGACTGCACCCTCGGTTTGGTGCGGACATGGGTATTACTGCAATGATTCCTGACATGACCATAGGTCAACTTGCCAATGAGGCTGAGTCTCGGTGGGGTGAAATCTGGGACCAAAATGCTTCTCGTATGCTCGTTTTGTTGATCTGTCCACGCAAAGAAAGGAAACTTTTGGAATTGCATGGCGATATGGTCGAACATGGCCAGCCGGTCCTCACCGTATTCCACCGACCTCGTCGAGAAGCCACATTACTCGAAGAACAAGAGTTCAATCCCCGAGATGCTTCCTTTCAATTTGTAAATTTGGCAAGTCCCGATATGGGGCCATGGATGCAACATCTCATTACAAATGAAAAGTGGATGCGAAGTTCGATAGAGATTGTATCCGTACCTTTTACCATGGATATGCCGTCTCAAAGACCGTTTGAGACGGAACGCATTCTTTGTTTTCGCCACCCATCCTTACCTCCACTTGAACGGTATTACCTCCCGTTTCCACCATCATCAATCCCTGGGAAATGTTTTGTCAGCCTACCACGTCGTCAAGCGGCAGAGTTTGCTCGCCAACAAGCAGAAGTATTGGGTGTTGGGCGTCTCGAAAAGAAGGTGAAAATCACTGAAGCATCACCAAGTGAAATGCCCGTTGCTGTACCATCTGTGGCTGAGGAAGCAAATCGAAACATGGATGACATGATGAATGACTTCTCTTCAAACCTGCTTGACAGCATGACCGAGGAGATCCTAACAGAAGAACCTGAACTGGCGTCATTACCACTGCCACCTACTGAATCAAAACCTAAAAAAGCAGATGGTGAACATGTATTCATCCCTCTACCGCCGGGTGCTGAAACTGCTGAACAAGAACGACCACCTACAGAACTTCCAGAAACCCCTGCTGAACCTGAAATGTTGGCTGAACCTTCTTCGAACAATGTACCAATACCGGAACCGGTTCCAGAACCAGAACCTGAAATGTCGAATATTGAGCGTGAGTTCCGTGAACTGGTCACCGGCCTCTTAGCAGCTGGAGTCGCTCCATCGGATATGATGGATGACCCTCGTTGGGAAAATCTCAACGAAAGAGCATCTGCTGAAGGATTTGAAACATGGCCAGTGTTCCTACAATTAGCCGCAATGTGATGAGAAGGTTCAAATTGATTCGACCGAACGATAGAATGGAGGCAAGCACATGGGGTTCTGTATCAGTTGCGGTCAACAACACCAAGATGGCATTCGATTCTGCAGATTTTGCGGTAATCAACAGCCTGGTGAACAATTACTTGCTCGACTTCGTCAAGAAGCTGAACAAATCCACTACATGCGCCTTCAAGCACAAGCTCTTGCTCAACAACAGCAGCAACAACAGCAACAATATTCTCAAAATCAATACAACCAACAGCCACGCTGGTGATGGCAATGCGACCCAAGCACTTGGCAATTGAATTGTCGAAACTACAACCTCACCCGTGTACTTCGGTTGAACTCGAACAATACGCAACTGAAGGAGACTTAGCTGCCTATTGGATACTTGGCATCGACCAAGTCGATGAGATGGAAGGGAAACGGGTTCTCGATTTGGGTGCAGGAAACGGAATCCTCGGACTCGGATGTTTACTGGTCGGAGCGCAACACGTCACTTTGGTTGAAGCAGATCCGCTGGTAGTTGAGATTGCAAAAAGCAATGCTGAACGCCTTTCGCCCCGTTGCGAAGGTACCGTCCAAGTGATTCAAGAACATATTTCGCTTCAAAGTGAACAACCTGAAATTGTTCCTGACATTGTGTTGATGAATCCACCCTGGGGTGTGCAAACGGCTAAGGCAGACCGTCCACTTTTAGAATATGCATTTTCACTTGGTGCACCTGTTGTCCATGTCCTTCACAGTGCCAAATCAAAACATGTGCAAGCACTTGGACGGGATTATGGCTATGAATCTGAAGCCATGCTCGAAACTGAATTTCGCCTTCCCCCAACCTACCTCCATCACAGCAAGAAAAAAGCGACGACAACCGTACGATGTTGGCGCTTCCATCGGCCCGGCGATGCCAAGTTACTCGAAGATGAGGATTGAAGACTCAAATTTCTCTATATGAGGGGTTGAAAAGGGGTAAGCACACCGGTTCAAACAAGCGACACAGCGTGCGACCTACCTCAGGCCACGTTTGCTACAGGAATGAAAATTATGACGCCGAGCCTCGTCACCCCCGGAACACATGTATCAACCTCAGCAGAATGCGAGGCTGGA
>Ga0209711_10000388_pt1 | contig 44823 bp, 37 predicted proteins | sample ArcticOcean_MG_C_7_FD_187441 | JGI IMG/M metagenome (GOLD analysis project Ga0209711, IMG submission 187441) | Marine microbial communities from western Arctic Ocean - ArcticOcean_MG_CB11_88 (SPAdes) (version 2) | ecosystem: Environmental > Aquatic > Marine > Oceanic | place: Arctic Ocean... | reverse complement strand
GGTCATAATTTAATCTTTTCACATCATCAATTGAACTATTTTGAGATTGTGCATTAATATTTAGACTTATGGAAAGAAAAAATAAAAGAGTATAAATTGTTTTTTTCATGGTTCAATAATTTTTTTAAAAGTAGAAAAAATATTCTAATTACAATAGCTTAGTTGATATCTTTTCTACTACAGCAATTGTTTTGTCTAAATCCTCGTATGTTAATGCATCACTCAAAAACCAGGACTCATATGAACTAGGAGCGATATAAATTCCATTTTTTAGCATTTCATGAAAAAAGATAGGAAATACTTTGTTATCACTTTTTTTCGCTGAATTAAAATCAACTACTTTTTTTGAAGTAAAATGAATTGAAAACATTGAACCTACTCTATTAGTTGAGAATTCGACTCCTTTTCTTTTTAATACTTCAGTAATTCCAGAATCTAAATACTTAGTTTTTTCTTCTAACCTTTGGTATAGTTCCTTATCATTATTAATTGCATTTAACAATGAATAACCTGCTGCCATTGCCAATGGATTTCCACTTAATGTACCAGCCTGATAAACAGGTCCATTTGGTGATAAATAAGACATTATTTTGTGAGTAGAAGCAAAGGCTCCAACTGGCAATCCACCTCCTATAATTTTTCCAAAACATACGATGTCCGCCCTTATACCATAAAGTTCTTGTGCACCACCTTTAGCAACTCTAAAACCAGTCATGACTTCATCAAAAACCAATAACAAACTATGTTTATCACACAGTTTTCTTAACCCTATTAAAAAACCTTTTGAAGGAGGAATACATCCCATATTACCCGCTATAGGCTCTAATATAATACAAGAAATCTCACCTTCATTAGATAAAATAATATCTTCAACACTTTTAATATTATTATATACTGCTATTAATGTGTCCTTAGCTGTTCCTTTAGTTACGCCTGGGCTATTAGGTTCTCCATAAGTGATACTTCCGCTTCCTGCTTGAATTAAAAAAGAATCACTATGACCATGGTAACAACCAGAAAACTTAATTATTTTATCTTTTTTGGTAAAACCTCTAGCTAGTCTAATAGCACTCATACAAGCTTCTGTACCAGAGTTAACAAACCTAATTTGATCAATATTAGGAACCATTTTAACAGCCAATTCAGCAATATTACTTTCTATTTCAGTAGGAGCGCCAAATGAAGTGCCTTTTTTGGCTTTCTCAACTATTGCATTGACAACAGGTAAGTAAGAATGTCCAAGTATCATAGGGCCCCATGAGTTTATATATTCGATGTACTTATTATCATCTTCATCAATCAAATAAGCTCCTTTTGCTTGCTTAATAAATATAGGTGTTCCACCAACAGCTTTGAAAGCTCTTACAGGTGAATTAACTCCACCTGGGATAAATTTTAAAGCGTTTTTAAATAACGAACTACTTCTTTGATATATCATTTACTTATTATTAATAGTTGACCTATAATTAATGTTCCATCTTTTAATTTATTTATTTTCATCAAATCATCAATTGCAACATTGTATTTTTTTGATAAAGAATATAAAGTATCTCCTTTATTTACTTCATGTTTAAGATAGTTAGACTTATTGTTTGTTTTTTTTTGTTTTCTCTTTTTTAAAACTATATCATCATATATAAACAGCTTATAGCTTTCTATAAGGTTTATTAATTTTTTCGGATAATTTTTATCAGTCGCGTAACCAGCTTTTTTAAGCCCTTTTGCCCAGTTTTTATAATCACTAATAGAAAGATCGAACAAATCAGAATATCTTTGTCTTGATGTTAAAAAAATAGAATGATCTCTATAGGAATATTCTGGAGCACTATATTTTCTAAAACATTCTTGCTCCTCATCATCATCATGAAATATTTTAGGACCCTTCCAGTCGTGACACTTAATTCCAAAATGATTATTTGCCTTTACCGATAACCTACCTTTTCCAGAACCGGACTCAAGAATTCCTTGAGCGAGCGTAATACTTGCAGGTATTTTATAAGTTCTCATTTCATCCATAGCAACTTGGCTAAAATAATCTATATAATCATTAACATTATTTATAACTGGAGCTAAGATTTTGTTTTTATCAGAGGACTTTAATTTCTTTGCTATATTTTTATTATTGATCTTATTTGCTGTAGAATTAATAATAACCTTTCTAGATCCACAGCTAAATATTAATAGTAGTATTAGTATTCTAAGTTTTATCATTAGATATTAATAGTTGTTAAATTTTTACTTTTCAAAAAGTTATTCATTGGCAATATACCTTGATGTCCACCTGTGTGAATTATCAGAACTTTGGATTTTGGCTTGAAATAACTGTTTTTTATCATACTAAAAACTCCATAAACAAGTTTAGATGTATAAATAGGATCCAATAAAATGTCATATTTTAATTTGAAATCATTCATAAATTCAATTAATTCTTTATTTACTTTACCATACCCTCCAAATCGGAAGCTGTCATTTATCAGCCAGTTTTTATTTGTTACAAATCTACTAATATCATTTAATAAATACTTTTTATTAATAGATGAAAATCCTATTATTTTTTGTCTATCTAAAGAACTATTAATTAAACCGCTTAATGTCCCTCCAGTTCCTACAGAACAACATATATAATCAAATACTTCATCTTCTTTAGTTAAAATTTCCTGACAACCTAAAACTCCTAATTTATTTGTACCACCTTCAGGTATTAAATAAAAATCTTTATATTTTTTTTTTAATTCAGATAGATAATTTACATCATTTTTGCTTTTGTAAACATCTCGTGATAAAAATATAAACTTCATTCCTAAGTCAGAGGAATATTTAAGAGTTGGATTATTTAAATACTTACTATGTAGTTCCTCACCTCTTATAAGTCCTATAGATTGTAAATCCTGTTTTTTTGCAGCATATGCCACAGCTGGTATATGGTTGGAATAAGCTCCTCCAAAAGTTAAAACACCCTTAAACCCTAAATCTTTAGCATTTATTAAATTATATTTTAATTTTCGGTATTTATTTCCTGAAATAATATTATGAATTTTGTCTTCTCTTTTTAAGTATAACTTAATACCATAATCGTTAATAAAAGGCAGCTTTTCATTCTTACTATTATTTAAAATTACATCCATATAATCAAAGATAATTCAAATTGCTTTATATTTGTAGTCAACAATTATTTTCTGTTAATGGAGGAGAAAAATTACTATATAACAAAGGAAGGTTATAAGTGTTTTACAGAAAAATATCATTTAAAAAGAGGCTATTGCTGTCAAAGCAATTGCAGACATTGCCCATATGGATATGACCCAAAAACTAATTAATTTATGACATTTAAAGATCAAATTAAAGAAGGTATACCTAATATTTTACCTACAAAAATAGATTTAGATCCAACAATAAACCACGCTCCAAAAAGGGAAGAAGTATTATCAATAACTGAAAAAAAACTAGCTATTTCTAATGCTCTTAGATATTTCGACAAAATTCATCATAAGGAATTATCTAAAGAATTTAGTGATGAATTAAATCAGTTTGGTCGAATTTATATGTATAGACTAAGACCTTCTTATAAAATGTATGCTAGATCCATAGAAGAGTACCCTTGTAAAACAAAACAAGCAGGCGCTATTATGCTGATGATACAGAATAATCTAAATAAAGATGTAGCGCAACACCCACACGAATTAATTACTTATGGAGGGAACGGATCAGTATTTCAAAACTGGGCTCAATACAGGCTATGCATGAAATACCTTTCTCAAATGAATAACAACCAAACTCTAGTTATTAATTCTGGACATCCGCTTGGACTTTTTCCATCGAATAATAACGCGCCAAGAGTAGTAGTTTCCAATGGAATGATGATTCCAAATTATTCTTCTAAAGAAAATTTTGAAAAATTTAATGCATTAGGAGTTACTCAATATGGTCAGATGACAGCTGGAAGTTATATGTATATCGGTCCTCAAGGAATTGTCCACGGAACGACAATCACAGTTTTAAATGCTTTCAGAAAAATTAATAAGAATCCACTAGGAAAAGTATTTGTAACTTCAGGTTTAGGTGGGATGAGTGGAGCTCAACCAAAAGCTGGAAACATAGCTAAATGTATTACAGTATGTGCAGAAGTTAATGATAAAGTTGTAAAAACAAGGCATACCCAAGGCTGGATAGATGAAGTTTTTACTGATATAGCTGAATTAATAAAAAGAGTTAAAGTTGCCAAATCTAACGAAGAGGTCGTTTCAATTGCCTTCCAAGGTAACATAATTACCATATGGGAAGAATTTTATAAACATAATATTTTTATTGACATTGGAAGTGATCAAACATCTTTGCACAATCCTTGGTCAGGTGGTTATTACCCATACGGCCTTGATTTTAATAGTGCAAATAAAATGATCTCAAAGGATCCTGAATTATTTAAATCAAAAGTAAAACAAAGCCTTCTTCTTCATGCGGATTTAATAAACAAACATTGTCAAAGAGGAACTTATTTTTTTGATTATGGTAATGCATTTTTATTAGAAGCTTCTAAAGCAGGTGCAGATGTTTTTGCTGAAGACGGAATTAACTTTAAATTTCCTAGTTACGTACAAGATATAATGGGGCCTATGTGTTTTGATTATGGATTTGGACCTTTTAGGTGGGTATGTACATCTAATAAGCAAGAAGATTTAGATAAAACAGATGAAATCGCATGTCAAGTACTTGAAAAGTTAATGGTCAATTCACCTGAAGAGACTAAAGTCCAAATGCAAGATAATATCGATTGGATTAAATCTGCTAAAAGTAACTCTCTAGTTGTTGGTTCAAAAGCTAGGATTTTATATGCGGACTCTATTGGAAGAGTGGAGATTGCAAAAGCTTTTAATAATGCTATTGCTGAAAATAAGATTGGAATTATTGTTCTTGGTAGAGATCATCATGATGTTTCAGGAACAGACTCTCCTTATAGAGAAACCTCAAACATATATGATGGATCTAAGTTTACAGCAGATATGGCAATTCAAAATGTGATTGGAGATAGTTTTAGAGGAGCTACCTGGGTAAGTATACATAACGGAGGCGGAGTTGGATGGGGAGAAGTTATAAACGGAGGGTTTGGCATGGTTATTGAAGGTTCTAAAGAGTGTGAAAAGAAGATTGAATCAATGCTTCACTGGGATGTGAACAATGGCGTAGCAAGAAGAGGCTGGGCTAGAAATAGTGGGGCGATTTTTGCTATAAAAAAAGCAATGAAATCTAATTCAGATCTAGTGGTAACTTTACCTAACGAGGTTGAGGATAAATATTTAAAAAACATATAATTATGAAAGCTCATAACAAATTTTTAATTCTATTAATTTCATTAATATTTTTATCTTGCTCTTCAGTTAGGGTAAGTACAGACTACAATAACGAAATTGACTTTTCGTCTTATAAGACCTATGCCTTTACTAAAAAAGGAATTGACAAAGCAAAAATAAATGAGTTGGATAAAAAAAGAATACTAAAAGCGTTAGAAGTTGAGTTGTCATCTATTGGTCTTAGAAAAAACTCTATTAATCCAGACATAGTTATTAGTATTTTTACTGGAGTCAATGAGCAAATAAATGTTTATAACTCATATAATTATTTAGGTTATGGGCTAGGTTCATGGTATGACTTCAATTACAATACATCAACAACTCAGGGTACACTATATATTGATATAATCGATTATAACAAAAACGAATTAGTTTGGCAAGGGATTGGGAAAGGATATATATCAGATAATGTTTCAAAGAAAGAAGAACAAATAAAGACATTTGTAAATAAGATTTTGTTACAATACCCCACGAAATAAATTAATTTCTTACATCTAAATTATCTCTTAATTTGTTTCCTAACAACATGAATGCCATAACTAACGACATTATACATATTCCAGGAATTAGCGCAAGCATAGGTTTTCCTAATATTATATAGTTATAGTGGTCTTTAATGATAGATCCCCAACTAGCCACAGGGGGTTGAGCGCCTAAACCTAAAAAACTAAGACCACTCTCAATTAATATAGATGCTGCGAAATTAGCAGCAGAAATAATTATAAGTGGTGATATAATATTTGGTAAAATATGTACAGTTAAAATTCTTAAATCACTAAATCCAAGTACTCTAGCTGCGGTTATATATTGTCTTTCTTTAATTATCATTACTTGCCCCCTTACCACTCTAGCAACATCAACCCACATGGTTAATCCAACAGCTATAAATACTTGCCACAATCCTTTACCTAGGGCTAGAGTAATAGCGATAACTAATAATAAAGTAGGAATAGACCAAGTAACATTAATCACCCACATAACTAACCTATCTATATTACCAGAGTAATACCCAGATAAACCACCTAAAAATAAACCGATAATTAATGAAATTAAAACAGAGACAAAACCAATGAAAAAAGATATTCTGGCACCAATTACTAGTCGACTTAAAACATCTCTTCCAAATTTATCGGTACCTAACCAAAAAACCCTGTTTATTACACTATTACTTTTAAATTCTCTAGGGCTTTCAACTATTAAACTATTGTCATAGGAATCAGAAAGATTTCCATATTCGTTATAATAAAAAATATCATCTATAAATACGTATTGCTGTAAAGGAATCTCTAAGGGTGGGTTTTTATCACCAAAGAATAATTTTTCAAATAAATTTTGCTCATAATTAGTAGAATTATCAATTAATAATAAATCAACTTCAAAACCTGGAGATTCAGAATGAATAGACAAATGCATTTGATTAGCATTACTGGATTTATCAGGGATAAAAAAGTATGCAAATATTGATAAAAAAGCTATCAGTAATATATACGCTATACTTATGTTTTTTATCAAAAAGGTAAATTTATTAATCTAAATTATTATAACTTATTTTAAGATCTGTAAGAACATTTAAAGCTTCGTCAATATAAAGATCTTTAGAAAGGTTTTTATGCCATCTGTTTCTTTTTAGCTTTAAAGTAGAATCTTTTTCAAACAACATAATTTCATATGGTAAAGATTTAAACTCTAAGTCTGTGTTGAAATCTTTAAGCTTATCAAAACTCTTAGCAGTTAACTCATCTGCTTTAATTTTATCATTATAAGTAAAATAATTTAAACTAAAATCCTCCGTATCTCTAACAGTTTTTATCCATTTTGCATTACTATCAATTAACTTTAAATATTCATTAGACTCAATCCTTATTTTACTTTTTTGAATTGCACTAGAGTAATCAAAGTTACTAGTCCATGGAGTATAATCTACAGGTGTTATTTTATCCCATTCAAGAGGATTATCTTGTTCCTTTTCTCCAAAATCAATATAACTATATCTGTTAGGGATCACAATATCACTTTTAACTCCTTCTAACTGCACAGAGCCTCCATTAATTCTGTAATACTTTTGAATTGTAAACTTAAAGGCCCCCATATCTCCATTAGTGTTACTTCTAATCATCCTGTTTAAATCCACTACATTTTGAACAGTACCTTTTCCATAGGTTTGATTACTACCAATTATAATAGCTCTTTTATAATCCTGCATTGCAGCAGCTAGTATTTCAGATGATGAAGCAGAAAATTCATTAACTAAAATAACTAATGGTCCTTCCCAAACAATTGATCTATCTCGATCTTTAAGTATCTCTTTCTTTTTTTCAAAAGATTGTACTTGAACTATTGGACCTTCTTCAATAAAAAGTCCTGCCATATCAACAGCTGGTTTTAGTCCTCCCCCACCATTATTTCGTAAGTCAAGAATTAAACCTTCAATACCTTGTTCTTTTAATCTGATAATTTCTTTTTTGATATCACTGGCTGCATTTCTTTCAGAGTAGTCTTCAAAATCAAAGTAGAATTTAGGTAAATTAATTAAACCATATTTAGAATTGGATCTTTCTACAATGGAAGATTTTGCGTAAGTTTCTTCTAATTGAACAATATCTCTCGGGATTTGTAAATCTATAATTTGACCATCTACTTTTTTGATAGTTAATATGACACTACTTTCAATTGGACCTTTGATTAACTTTACTGCATCTTTTATTCTCATTCCCACAATACTGACTGGAATTTCCTGATCAGTTTGCCTAACTTTGAGTAAAATATCCCCAACCTCTAATTCATTTTGCCTCCAAGCCGGTCCACCTGATATAAGCTCTACAACTGATATTTTATCCATTTTCTGTTGAAGCCTAGCCCCTATTCCAGCGTAATTCCCAGACATATCCACATCGAAATCTTCTTTGTCATCTGGGTTAAAGTAAAATGTATGTGGATCGAATTGATAAACAATAGAATTAACATACTCACTAAACCATTCTTGCCTAGAACGATCAGAGTAGTATTGGTAGATCTCATTACAAAATTCAAGAGTGGAGGCTCTAGATTTTTCTTCAAAATCTTTAATGATAAAATTAAAATCTTGATTATTTTTCACTAATAAATTTATGGAATCGTTTTCTGTTAATAAATCATTTAAATTATTTAAAGTATAATACTTAAAAGTTTTTCTCCAACGATCTGTTAATTCTGACTTAGTTGACACAAAATCCTCATCAGTACTAACCGTTAAGAATTCATCAACCTTATAGTTAAATGGTGAACTGAAGACACTTGTATATATCTCTTTGGACTCTTTAATTCTTTTTAGTAAAGTTTCATGAGTTAAATCAAAAAAAGTTAAATCAGAACTTTTAAATTGATCATCAATTAAATATTCAAATTCTTTAAATCTCTCAATATCAGATTTATAAAAATATCTTTTATAAGGATCAATCATTTCTATATAAGTTTGAAAAGCTTTAGAGGAAAATTCATCATCTAATTCTTTATCAACATAATGTCCTTCATCTAATATGTAGGAAACTAATTGCAATAGCAACTGGTCTTTATCAGATTCTTTAGAGGAGTTTGAAGTAAAACTACAAGAAGCTAATGCAAAAATTGTAGTTAGTAATATTATAAAGTATTTATTTTTCATCTTTGGATTTAAACTATATACAAATTAAATAAAAAAACCTCCTTAAAATAATTACTTTGTACTAAACTTTTGTTAAAGAATTTAATTTTATTAATTTCTATTGAAAATAATTACTTTTGTTAAAAAGTATAAACAATGAAAAAAAAGCCACTAATACTGATAACCAATGATGATGGAATAACTGCTCCTGGTTTAAGATCGTTAATTAAAGTGATGAATCAAATCGGTGATGTAGTAGTAGTAGCTCCAGACAGTCCACAAAGTGCAATGGGACATGCTATAACTATTAACAATACATTGTTTTGTAAAAAAGAAAAGATTGATAATGGCCCTCAGCAAGAATATAGTTCCTCAGGAACACCTGCTGATTGTGTAAAGCTTGCAGTTAATGAAATATTAGAACGGAAACCTGATATATGTGTTTCGGGTATAAACCATGGTTCTAATGCCTCAATAAATGTGATATATTCTGGAACAATGAGCGCTGCAATAGAAGCTGGGATAGAGGGAATTCCTGCAATAGGGTTTTCTTTGCTAGACTACAATTGGGATGCAGATTTTAGTCAATGCAATGATTACATCAAAAAAATAGTAGAAAATGTATTAAATAATGGCCTAAAAAAAGGAGTTGTTTTAAATGTTAATTTACCTAATCTAACCAAAGAGAAAGTTAAAGGGATTAAAGTTTGCAGACAAGCAAAATCATATTGGGAAGAGAAGTTTGACAAGAGGGTTAGTCCACTTGGAAAAGATTACTATTGGTTAACTGGCCAATTTGTAAATCTAGATAAGGGAAGCGATACAGATCATTGGGCTTTAGAAAATGATTATATTTCCATAGTACCAACACAATTTGACTTGACTGCTCACGATTATATTAAAGATTTAAAATTATGGAGTTTTGAGTAATAAAAAAGAAGTTTTGTTGGGAGTAATTTATGGATTTGTATCTAGTTTGATTGGATTAATCTTAGCAATATTAATTCTATCAGAAAACAGTTCAATTATAGAAAGTTTAAAGAACTCCTATTACGAAAATTTCTTAGGGAAATTAATTAGTCTTGGAGCAATATTAAATGTTGTTGTGTTCTTTGTTTTTATAAAAAAAAATCAAGACCAAAGAGCTAAAGGGATTTTACTAATGACAATATTTTTAGCAATACTTACACTAATCTTAAATTAATAATAAATTGAAATATTATATAATTGCAGGTGAAGCTTCTGGTGATTTACATGGGTCTAATTTAATCAAAGCATTAAAAAAAAATAATCCTGACGCAAGTTTCAGATGTTGGGGTGGAGATCTCATGAAAAGCCAATGCAATAATTTAGTCATGCACTATCAAGATTTTTCATATATGGGGTTTTTAGAGGTTATTTTAAATATTAATAAAATTCTTAGCTATATTTCATTTTGTAAAAATGATATTGAAAAATTCAATCCAGATCTTATAATTTATATTGATTACCCTGGTTTTAATATGAGAATTGCAAAATGGGCGAAAAGTAAAAACTATACAAATCATTTTTATATTTCACCAAAAGTATGGGTATGGAAAGAGAAAAGAGTAGAACAAATAAAAAAAGTTATTGATAAAATGTATGTCATTCTTCCATTTGAAGAAGACTTTTATAAAAAAAAGCATAATTATAAAGTAGATTTTGTTGGACACCCCTTATTAGATGCAATTGAAAGTGAAAACACATTCAATAAGAATAATTTTTTATTAACGAATAATCTTTCTGAAAAACCAATTATAGCCCTTTTACCAGGAAGTAGAAATCAAGAAATTAACAAATTACTTCCCGTTATGCTTAATGCAGTTTCAAATTTAACTAATTACCAATTAGTTATAGCTGGGGCACCAAGTAAGAATGTTGAATATTATGAGAAAATAATTCAATCTTCTGACTCAAATACTAATATCATTAAAGTAATTTCTAATCAAACTTATAACATATTACGTGTATCTACCGCAGCAATAGTAACCTCCGGTACAGCCACCTTAGAAACAGCACTATTTAACGTTCCACAAGTAGTGTGTTACAAAACAAGTTGGACATCCTACCTTATAGGAAGATTGTTAATTCAAAATTTAAAATACATTTCATTAGTAAACATAATTCAAGATAAAGAAGTGGTAAAGGAATTAATTCAAAATAATTGCAATAAAACAAATTTAGTTATAGAACTAGAAAAGATACTAGATAAAAAAAATCGATCATCAATGTTGGCTGAATATAAAATGCTTCATAATAAATTAGGAGGAAAAGGAGCTAGTAAAAAAACTGCTGATCTAATTAAAATGTATTTGAAGAATTAAAATTCTGATACAAAAGATTTCTGAAAATTATTAAAATCTTGTTGACTTTTTATATTTTTATGACTTTCGTCTTTAAATAATTTAAGCCAAATCTCAATTTGAGATGGTGTATTGTATCCTTTGAGATTATAAATAATATCAGATTTGGTATCTAAAAAAACAATTGTTGGGTAAGCCCTAACACCCAAATATCTGGTAAGCTGATGATTGCCATTTCTTCTATTTGCCATAGCTGGCTTATAGTTAGGATTTGTAAACTCTCTATCATCAAAATTTATTACTTCATTACCCTCTGCGTTAAATTTTACAGCATAATAATATTTGTTAATAAAATCTGCTACTTTTTTGTTTTGAAAAGTATTTTTATCTAATAACTTACATGGTCCACACCAATTAGTATAAACATCTATAATGATGTTTTTAGGGCTTTTCTTTTGCATTTCTAAAGCTTGCTCTAAACTCATCCAATCAATATTTTGGGCACTTATATTAACAAAAAACAATGATGATATAACAATAAATAAATATTTCATAAGACTATTTAATTCCGTGCATTAATTTTTTAATTACTGGATATAATAAAGCAGATAAAAGACCAAGAGCAAAAGCGATCGCAGTAAGAATCCAGAAAAAATAACTTAACCCTTCATTCTTAGCTATACTTTCAGAGGCTTCTCCAAATACACCTGCTAATTTCATACCTATAGCTATTGCTAAATACCAAATACCAAACATCATAGCTATCATACGACCTGGCACCAACTTACTTACATATGATAAGGCAACTGGAGAAATACAAAGCTCTCCCATTGTATGAAAGAAATAAACTAAAATAAGCCATATCATACTAACTGAGGCTGTTTTGGCTCCCGCTGGTATATCTGATGCTCCAATAGCTACACAGGCCATACCAAATCCCAATAAAACCATTCCTAATGCATATTTCATATTTGCATTAGGGTTGTATTTACTCTCCCACCACTTTGAAAACAAAGGAGCAAATACAATAATAAATAATGAATTTAATACACCAAACCAAGACGCAGGAACTTCAGTAACATCTTTCGTAAACTCTATACTTAACATCCAGATAGCTATAGCCCATATTATGACAAAACTAGTTGCTAAAAAAATATTAGATTTAGAGAATTTAGAGAATGTTTGTTTGAATAATAACCAGAGAACCCATGTAATAATACCTAAAGGAATAATTGTCATTAGAGCATTAACTATCTTAAAAATAAAAGCAGAATCACCCTCTAAAACACGCTGTGTATAATCACGTGCAAAAATTGTTAGCGAGCCTGGTGCTTGTTCAAAAAGGGCCCAAAAGAATATGGTGATAAATGCAAAGAAAATCACAGCTAACATCCTATCTCTAGTAATTTTGTCATACTTAGGGACTCTTATTATTAACAACGAAATAAATAGAACCAACGCACTAATTATTGCAAAATTAGAGCCATCCATACCAAAAACACTAAAGTTAAAAAGATTGTATACTCCTTCAGATATTTTAGAAACAGGATCATTGATAATCCAAGAAAGTCCTAATATTCCAGCAACAGCAATCAAAACTAGTTGGAAGTTTGTAAAAGGATTTAACTTTGGTTCATTGTCACTAGTATTTGATATTTCAAGTTCAGAAACAACAGGCTTAGTTCCAATATCTCCAAAAATTTCTTGCGCAAACCAGAACTGCAATAAGCCGAATAGCATAAAAATTCCTGCTAAACCAAAACCCCATCTCCAGCCAACCTGTTCGCCAATGTATCCGCAAAGTAGAATTCCCAAAAATGCACCAGCATTTACACCCATATAAAAAATAGTGTAGGCACCATCTTTTTTCTCATCTTTACCTTTGTACATTTCAGAAATTATTGATGTCATATTTGGCTTAAAAAAGCCACTTCCAAAAACTAATAATGTCAGACCTAGATAAATAAAGAAGGGAGTTTCTACCGCCATTGAACCATGACCAAGAGTCATCAAAAGAGCACCAATTAAAACTGCGTATCTGTAACCAATAACTTTGTCAGCCATGTATCCACCAAGCAATGTAGATATGTATACTAAAGACGTATATGTTCCAAATATTGCATAAGCATATTCTCTAGGCCATCCCCAACCCCCATCAATTAGTGCCGCAGTAAAAAACATAACTAGTAAAGCACGCATGCCGTAGTAGGAGAATCTTTCCCACATTTCTGTGAAAAATAATACGAATAAGGCAGAAGGATGCCCTAAAACTGTAGATTCAAAAAAATGATCAGTTGTCGTCTTGTTCATATTATTTAAAATTAATTATCATCCTCAGCTCCATGAGTAAGGTTTTCTAGCTTGGTTCTAAAAAGTAAAACTAAACCTCCAAATACAACACAAAAAATAGCTATACCAGTAAAAATAGTAAACTCTCCCATGCTTTGTGATGCTTCACCTAAAACCCCTGCTAACTTATTACCAAAACCTGTCATCGCAAAGTATACTCCCATAGTAAGAGAGGCATATTTTAAAGGAGCTAATTTTGTGATAAATGACAATGCAACTGGTGAAATACACAACTCTCCAATTGTATGAAATAAATAAGCTAATACTAACCAATACATAGCTGAACTACCTTGTGATTCATATTGTGTAGCTGCGGCAGACATAAAGAAAAATCCAGTCCCCATTATTATTAACCCAATGATCATTTTAAATAAAGATGATGATAGTTGATTTTTAAATTTTCTTTTTGCCCAATATGCTGCTACAGTAGTACCTAAAAATATAATAAACATAGCATTTAATGATTGGAACCAAGAAGCTGGAACTAGCCAACCCATTAATATTCTATCTGTTTTTTCAGAGGCATATATATTCATTAAACCTCCAGCTTGTTCGAAAGCTCCCCAAAAAACTATTACAAGTATAAAAGATAAAAATAACACAACTAATCTGTCTTTTTCAATTAATGTTAGCGGTTTTTTTAAAACATTTTCACCCTCAGAAGAATTTTTATCTCCAATAAAATTACCTACTTGGCTTAAATATTTTTGCCCATACATATATTGAATTAAACCTAAGGTCATTCCAATACCGGCTAGACCAAAGCCATAGTGCCATCCATAAGTTTCACCAACATACCCCACTATTAAACTAGAAAGGAAAGCCCCAATATTTATTCCAATATAAAAGATTATAAACCCTTTGTCTCTTCTAACATCTCCTTTTGAATAAAGACCACCAACCATTGATGAAATATTTGGCTTTAGCATACCTACACCAGCTATAATAAGGCCTAAACCAGAATAAAATGCCCACATTTCCTCGACAGCTAATATTGAATGACCTAAGACTAACAATATTCCCCCATAAAGGACTGATTTTTTTTGCCCTAGTAAATTATCTGCAATCCATCCACCTGGAATAGAAGCTACATAAACTAACATAGTGTATGTGCCATATAAGCCTAACGCTTCACCTGTTTCCCAATTTAGACCAGGATTAATTGAATCTGCAGTAGATTCAGCAACTAGATATAGCACTAGAATAGCTCTCATTCCATAATAAGAAAATCGCTCCCACATTTCAGTAAAGAATAAAACATATAATCCAACTGGATGTCCAAATAATTGCTTCTGGGAAGATAATGTGTCTGAGTTATTCATTTTATTTGTTTATAAATTCACGTCCTAAATTAGCATAATTAATATAATTAACCATAAATAATTCAAATTATATTATTAGTTAATTAATTTAGAATAGAATAGTATCTTTGAATTAAAATTTTTTTATGAAAAAACCAATTTCTGGTTTCTCAAAACTCAACAAATTAGATAAGATTGAATGGGTTATAAAAAATTCATTCTCCTCTAACAACAATATAAAAAACGTTCTTCAGCAGTACTATAATGATGACGGAAAGCTACAGAAACTTCATGATGAATTTGCAGAAAATACTTTATCAAATTTTTATCTGCCATTTGCTATAGCACCAAACTTTTTAATCAACAATAAGCTCTATATAATTCCAATGGTGACTGAAGAAAGTTCAGTTATAGCTGCAGCAAGTAAGGCTGCTAAATTTTGGTTAGAAAAAGGCGGGTTTAAAGCTGAGGTTATTTCAACAATTAAAATAGGTCAAGTTCATTTTATTTTTGAGGGTAATTTTAAAGATTTAAAAGACTATTTTGAAAATATCAAACCTAAATTACTTACAGATGTAGATTCTTTAACTACAAACATGAATAATAGAGGTGGTGGTATAAAAAATATAGAGTTAGTAAATTTAAACGACCAAATAGAAAACTACTTTCAACTTAAAGCATCATTTGAGACAAAAGATGCAATGGGTGCAAACTTTATAAATTCTTGTCTTGAACAATTTAGTAAGACTTTTAAAGATAATTTTAAAGATAGCTCCAAAATTGAAATAATTATGTCTATTCTATCTAATTACGTTCCTGAATGTATTGTAAAAGCTGAAGTTTCATGTCCAATTGAAGAATTATATGACAATAGCATAGTCGAACCAATATCTTTTGCCAAGAACTTTGTAAGAGCAGTTAGGATAGCTGAAGTGGACAAATATAGAGCTGTAACTCATAATAAAGGAATTATGAATGGAATAGACGCTGTAGTAATAGCTACAGGAAATGACTTTAGAGCAGTTGAATCAGGAGCCCATGCTTACGCCTCTAAAAGTGGAACATATAAAAGTTTGACAAAAGCTAGTATTAATGATAACAGATTTAGCTTTTCTATTGAAGTTCCTTTAGCACTAGGTACAGTAGGAGGATTAACAAAATTACATCCTTTAGCTAACCTTGCTTTAGAAATGCTTGACAACCCGAGCGCCGAAGACCTAATGCAAATAACTGCTGTAGCTGGGCTAGCTCAAAATTTTGCAGCTATAAAATCATTAATTACCACAGGGATTCAACATGGGCATATGAAAATGCACTTAATTAATATGCTTAACCAGCATAAAGCCTCTGATATTGAGAAAGAAAATGCAATTGAATACTTTAAAAAAAATACTGTAAGTCACTTAAATGTTGAAAAATTTATAAATAAATTAAGATCCAATGACTGACTTTAAAAGTAATGGAAAAATATTATTAACTTCAGAGTATGTTGTATTAGATGGTGTTGATTGTATCGCATTACCAACAAAGTTAGGACAAACATTGTCAGTTACTGAGAATAATTCAAAATGTATAAATTGGACAAGCTATGACTATAATAACAATATATGGTTTAAAGATAAATACACCATAAGCTCAAAAAATAAAATAGAATACAGCAGTAAAAAAAATAATATTTCAGAAACATTACTAAAAATACTTAAGGCTTTAGTTAAATTAAATAGTGGCAAAATTAATAATAAAATAGGCTATGATTTTGTTTCAAAATTATCTTTTTCAAAAGATTGGGGTTTAGGGACATCTTCAACACTTATTAATAATTTGGCTAATTGGGCAAAAGTAGATTCATATGAGCTATTAAAATTAACATTTGGTGGAAGTGGTTATGATATCGCTTGTGCTGGAGCTGAAAATCCTATTCATTTCAATAATTATAATAATAAAATAAGTATATCAAATTCTAAATTTGATCCAATATATAAAGAAAGTATTTTCTTTATATATTTAGGAAACAAACAAAATAGTAGAGATGGAATTAAAGACTATAAGTCTAAAAAAAACAAATTAACCCAAGATATTATAGAACAGTTTAAATCTATTAACGAAAAAATAGTGATAACAGATGAATTAAAAGAGTTTGAACAATGCCTAACTATGCATGAATTATTAATCTCTAAATTAATAGATATTGAACCCATAAAAGATAGACTATTTAAAGACTATGATCAAGGAGTGGTTAAAAGCCTAGGAGCATGGGGTGGAGACTTTGTTCTAGTAACTGGCTCGAAAACTGCAATGAACTATTTCTTAAATAAAGGGTATAAAACGATCTTTGAATACTCTAAATTAATAAAATAAGCTTCTTTTATCTTCTACATCAGAAACTTCTTTAAGAGCCTCGTAAATCTTAGTATTGAGATTGTTAAGTTTTGAAGCACTTAAGTTGTTGGAAAAAGTTAAGTAATTAGGTAAGTCTTGAGCTAGATTTAACTTGTCTAGATATATGTAAAAAACTCCACTATTTCCTAAGATAGCTTTTGAAGTTTGACCAATTTCCAATCCAAAAGAATTTCCAATAACTTCTGGCTCTTTACCAACACCAGAAAGAGTTGGACTAGATATATTTACAGCTAAAGCTGTTTGTATACTTTGATTTTGATTTGATGATATTTCAGAAAGAGTTTTACCGTTTATTCTCTTCAAAATTAATTCAGCTTTCTTTTTGTTTTTAACTGCTGGTAGAGCTGTTATAGAGGCCTTTTCATTGGACATTAACCCTGATTTATTAATTGCAGTTAACATTGCAACTACATAACCACCATTTTGTAAATTAAACCTTTTAAAGTCTCCTTCATCTGTGCTTTCTTCGTAGAGCCATCTAACTATACTTCTTTGAGCACCAACTCCTGGAATGTTTTCATCTAAATCTTTAAGAGCATTAATAGTTCGAACAGAGTAATTATTTTCATTTGCTACATCTCTAAAATTAGATTTAGAAGACATTACTTCAAACTTAGATGCAATATTAAATATACTATCAATAGTTCTCTCTGAAGATTCAACTCTTAAACCCAAGTTAGCAACTTTTACAGCTTTTCTTTTTTTAGTTTGAGATAAAATTTCAATAATGTGAAAACCAAACCCAGATTCTACAACAGATATTTTACCTACTTTGTTTTCAAAAGAAAAGTCTTTAAATTCAGGTGCAAAGCCATCAGTGTATGCAAATTCAATTTCACCTCCTTTTTCATTACTAACCTTATCAGATGAAAGACTTAATAATTTTGTAAAATTATTTCTATTTCTTTTAACTTGAATATAAATACTATCTGCAGTTTTTTTCGCTTGATCAGAAGTTCGCATTTCTAAATCTCCTGCTCTAATCGCACCAGCATAAGGGACTAAAATATGTCTAACTTTAACGGAGTCAGATATTTTTTTTGTATCAATTAACTTAGTTAACTTCATATAATCACCGTCTTCATAGGGACCGTAAATACCTCCCATTTTAAGTTTAAAAATATTGGGTGAAACTTCATCCGAAAAAGAATTTTCAAAAACATAAGAGTCATATAGCTTTATATCAGAGTATCTGTTTAAAAAAGATTCGTATTCAGATGTGTTTTTTAAACCTAGTACTTTTTCAGTTTTGTTAGTATCTGGGTTATACTGTTCTTTGTCTAGAATCAAACTAGATAATTTTTCAGAAATATCATTTTTGTCTTCTAATGAAGGTGTTTCATCAAACTTAACATATATCAAATCTCTTGATTCTTCAAGTGCATATTTTTTAGGGTTTTCTTTTATAAAACCTCTTAATTCAGCTTTTGATACTGAGATAAGTGAATCCGAAATTGTACTATATGGAAAATGAATGAATTTTATATCTGCATTATCATTTTGAAAATGATAATTTGTTTTACCATCAAAAAGAGTAGACCTTAATCCAGAGTTAATTAAATTAAAATAACTAGCCTCTAAACCATTTTGGGCAATATTACTTTCTAAGGTAATCCAAGAATCATAGTTAATTAGGTTACCCTGAAGTCCCGTAGTTTCAGGAGATATTTCTTTTAAATTAGCAATAAATTCATTTAATTTATTTTCATCAAATAAGCCATCCGTATTTATGAACTCATTAAAAGAAATTAAATTGTTTTTTAATAAAGATCTCATTTGATCTCTCTCTACTGAAATACCAATTTTGTTAAATTGATTTTTTAAAATGACACGTCTTAATTCAGAATCCCATACAAGATTCATAGATTGTATGTTTGATCTTGCTCCATTATTTTGTCTTTCAGTACTTTCAACCTTATTCATGAAATCATCACGTTCTATATCAATACCATTAACAGTAGCTACCACATTTTGCTCAGTACTTGAAAAACCATCACTATTTTTGAAAAGGTCAGCTAAAACAAAAGAAAATAATGCCATTGCTATAACTAGTATTAAAAATAATGATCTCTGTCTAATCTTGTTTAATATCGCCATTGTTGCTTAATTTATATATAGTCGCCAAAAGTACCATTTTCTTATTAATAATAAAAACAAATTATTCCTTGATCAACAAAGAAACTATATTAATTTTTGTGTTTGAAACATCCATGATTTTAAAAAGATAGTTTTTTATTAAAACCTCTTCCCCAACCTTTGGTATTTCTTCAGTAAAATTAACTATCAAACCTCCTAATGTACCATAGTCTTCGGACTCTGGTAGTTTTAAATTATATTGTTCATTTAGGTAATCTACTTCTAGTCTAGCGGAAAAGTTAAAATGACTATTTTTTAATTTGACTTCAATTAAGTCTTTTACATCGAATTCATCATCTATTTCACCAAATAACTCTTCTACTATGTCTTCTACTGTTATCATTCCTGATGTGCCTCCATATTCATCTAAAACAATAGCAATACTTTTTCTTTTTTTAGTTAATAGACTTAATAAGTCTTTTATTAAGATAGACTCAGGAACAAATTCTACTGGAAGTAACATTGATTTAATAGTTTTTGGGTTTTTGAACAAATCGTGTGAATGAACATAACCTATTATATCATCAATAGTATTCTTGTAAATTAAAATTTTAGTAAAACCAGTCGAAACAAATACGTCTTTTAGCTTTGAAATATAATCATGTATTTCTAAAGAGCATAATTCAATGCGAGGAACCATAATATCCCTAGCTTTTGAATCTGAAAAATCTAAGGCGTTTTGAAAAATCTGAACTTCACTATCTATTTGTTGATTTTTAGAAGATCCGTCAATTTGTTCATCAATATAATTTTCTAGCTCATCTTTACTAAAGAGTAATTGAACCTTATCTCCTTGTGTTTTAAAAAAGGTCTTTAAAATTAGATTAGTAATCCAAAGTATAAAGTCTGAAATAACATAAAAACACAAGTAAAAAAAATACGCAGGTAATGAAAAGAATTTAAGAAATTGAAAAGAATATATTTGAAATAATACTTTAGGCAGAAACTCCGCTGTAAATAATATAACTACTGTAGATATAAAGGTTTTTGTTAAAAGATTAAAATCTAGCAACAATATGTTTAGAAATGAGTTTTCAAATATTAATAAATAATCAAATAATGAGATTAGTAAGTCACCCATATAAAATCCGTAAATAACTAATGCTAAATTGTTTCCAATTAACATTGAGGCTATAAATTTAGATGGCTTTAAAGTTAGTTTAGCTAAGACAGATGAGCTAAATGTCTTTTCTTTCTTATCAATTTCAATAGAAATTTTGTTTGATGAAATATATGCTATCTCCATTCCAGAAAAAAAAGCAGAAAATAATAAAGAAACCACAACTATAAGGTAATCAATGTACATCTAAATTATTTATTTCTTGAGTTATGACGATTTTGAAATTTTTTTCTAAAAAAAAACATAAATACAGCTAAAAAGCATAATAATAAACAAACAATAGACTTTGTAGAATTAAGCTTAATGTTTATAATAAACTCATTAAAAAAAAGAATTGCAAAAACAAGGTAAGCATATTTAAAAAAACTTAGTTTTCTCATAAAAAAATTTAAAATAAATATAGTAATTATTCCTCTAACAGTACATAGCCATTAACATCAAGAAAGTTTATTTTGGAAAAACTAATATTTGAATCAAAGCCAATTCCAGTAATATCCTTATCTAAGGACTTGTATTTAAATGGGTGATTTGTAAACAACCATTCCTGACCTTTATTATAATATAGCTGATCTGTATAAAGTGTGTCTTTAGAGCTCGTTATAATTACCACGTTATTTCTTAAATCTACAAGATCAGTATCGTTATATGAAATTACATAATCAGCAGTAATTATACTTTCATTTTTATTTTCATCATAAAAAATTATCTCTACAGATTCAGGAAATTCAAAATATGGAAAATCCATATTAGAAAAATTATACATTTTAGGACTAATAAGTTTGGAAGAGATTAATCCTGAATCCGTATAAATTGAATTAATTTGTTTTGCTATCGTTACAGGGGAGCTGTTATAGTCTAAAGTTCTTATTTGAGAAAGTTCGTTTTTACATGAAAAAAATGAAATAATTATAAGGGATATTTTTAAATATTTCATTACAAATTTGGAACTTTAATACTTGAGCCAATCCAACAGCCTATTTTTATCAGCTCACCTTCTCTACCAGATGAAAATATTTCACTTTTCTGTGGAGCTTTAGCTAGATAATTTTTAGAGGTGTTATTTGCTGCTTTTTTAAGATTACTATCTACTTTAGCTGCTTTTAAAGCCTCATTTGACGCTAACCAGTATACTGCTCTTTGGCTAAAATTATCTGACCCACAGTTTTTTGCGCTTGACGCATACATCTGGGCAATAGCTATGTGACTTTTACCCATAGAAGGATTATATTTTAATGCTTTTCTATAGTAATTTCTAGCTTTTGAAAAAGAACCACTTTTTTTAAATTTTGTAGCTATTCTATATAAAATTTTGGCTTTCTCATATCCGTCGGTTTCTAAATCAATGGCTTGAGTATAATAATTAAAAGCTTCCTCACTTTTACCTTCTTTATCTTTGATTATACCTAGGTAATATGAGGTATCTGGATTTGGTTCTAAATTGTTTTTTTGCTGCAAAATAGTAACAAATAATTCTGTGTCAATACAGTCTTTATTTGCTAGTCTATTCATTGCCCTTTGTAGCCAAATACCTTCATTTTTATTTTCCTCATAATTCTTCTCGTACATTTTAATAAGATTCTCGCAGTTACCTCTTTCCCCTAAATCAATATCCATGCCTTTAGAGATTTGTGTGTAAGCTTTCAAAAAGCTAGTATAAGACTTAAATTGACTTTTCTGTTTTTTTGAAAGAACTGGATCTTCTCCTTCATTTTCAGGAATAAATTGATTTAACTTATTTGTGAAGTTTTTGATCTCTAATTCAATTTTTTCTGAAACCTCATCATATTTGGTAAAAAGTTGTTCCACAGCTTTCTCACCAGAATCATACAATTCAACCATTAATTTGAAGTAAGTATAAAGATTTTTAGGGTTATTGAATGTTTGTAAATCAGTCTTGTAAGCTTTATCAAATGAACTAAACAATTCGATAGTAGATATATTTAATATACTTCTGTAATCATATTGAAGTTGTGCAGTCTTGGCCATAGTAGCACCTAATGGAGCTTTTTTGGGGAAATTTTCTCTTTTTTGAATCCAAAGTAATACAAGATCATTTATAAATTGGACTTTTTCTTCTGCAGATGAGTTTTTTATTTTGTCCTTTAAAATTCTTTCTCCATAAGTATATATTGCTGAATTAAATTTTGGGTTTCTATTTCTTAATTCCATCCATGGAGCATATGCAGCATCGTAGTTTTTAGCCTTTGCATATTCACTAAAAATTGAAAGTGAATTTATATCATCTTCATTTTGTTGTGTGTAAGAAGAGGTGAAAAACATTAAAAGACACAGTAAACTAAATAACTTCTTCATAATTAATTATATTTTCTTTTAACAAACCATCTGTCATTTAAAGATAAACTCATTTTTAAATTCATAAATTTTTCTTCAACTAAATTCGCGTCAGTTGTACCACGTTTGCCCACTTCTAAAGCAAAGTTTAAATTAGAAAACAAACTCCCAACTGGAATACCTACTCCAAAAGTCATACCAAGTTCATTAATTGATTGATTGTTTATTATTAGTCCTGTTTTTTCAAAATATATACCAGATCTATAAACAAACTTTTTTAAGACGCTGTTAAACGATGAAAATTCAGGAATAAAAAAACCTCCAAACGAAATTGTAGAAGCGTCTTCATAACTACTATTATCAATATTTATTAGTTCAGACTTAAATACACTAGTCTTTACAAATGTATATTCTGTTCCAATGAACCATTTTCTAAGTTTTCCAATTCCTAAACCAATTGAAGTTTTGGATGGCATTGACAAATTTGTTTTTTTTAATCCCAACGATTCCAAATTAACATCAATATTATTTATCGGAAATTCTTCACCGATTGAGTTAATTACAATTGATGAAAAAGTTCTATTATTCTCGGAATTTAAATTATAATTAGGAGCATAAGTAAATGCTGAATGTAATTGAATTAATTCTGATATCATAGGTTTAAATGTAAGTCCTAAGTTATAACTAAAACCGCTTAAATCAGACCTATTAGCCTCTCTACTATGATAATCCAAGGGGTCTAAATTAACATCATATAAAAATTCAACAGCATTGTTTTGAATATTACCAAAGTTATAATCAAAATTTACTCCTGCTGCTAAGCTTTCAGAAAACTGGTAAGCAAATCCAAGTAAAACTTTGTTTAAACCACCCTTCCCAGAGTATTTATACTTAATTAAATCATCAATATCTAAAGATTCAAGCTTATAACCTACTGATGAATGTGGCATTAAACCAAAGCCCATTCCAAATTTACCCATCGGAATAGATAAACCTAAATAATCAAAAGAAGTTGTTGATGATTTAGCCGAAGTATTATCAGTTTTAAAATTAATATCTGTATTACCAACACTTACAGTAAACTTAACTAACCTTCCTTCATTATTAAAAGCTTTTAAATCATTCCCTGTGAACGAAGCTGGATTTCTAAAGTTCATATGAATACTATCAGTCAATATACTCAAGCGACCCATTGCTCTATTTTCAGTTGTACCGTTAAAATTCAAACTTCCGATTCCATAAAATGAGTATGGAGAAGCACTGCCTTGAGAAAAAGAATTTGCAGATAATAAGGCTAAGATTATATAAAATATATATTTTTTCAATTTGAACTATTTAGTTTGATTAAGTTATTTAGACCTTCTAATAAGAAATTTTGATTCGCAAAGATGCTAATTTTTAATTGGTTAGACAAGAAAACAGAGTTACCACCTGTTAAAATAACTGTTAAATTTTCATATTTTGCTAAATATTGGCTTATAAAACCTTCGATTTCAAAGACTACTCCATTCACAACACCAACATTGATAGAATCAATTGTTTGGTTAGCTATCAGATTTTCTGATGATTCAAGACAGACTAAAGGTAATTTTGATGTGAATTTATTTAAAGATTTATATCGCATTTTTAATCCTGGTGAAATAGCGCCTCCTAAGTACTGATTTTTATCATTTATAAAGTCATAAGTAATACAACTACCTGCATCTATAATTAATACATTTTTGCCTGGATAGCTTAATGAAGCTGATGAAACTAAAGCAATGCGATCATTGCCAAGTGATTTCTTAGATAAATACAAGTTTTCAAAAGGAATATTTGAATTTTCTGAAACAAAATGAATATTATCAAAATTATATTTATCAAGATTTAAATCCACATCAGTAACTGAACAAACTATAAAATTTTTAATAGATGGATATAACAATAAAAAATCATCTATTTCATCTATAATAAATTTCGCATCAAAGGTTTTAACAAAAACTAGTGAATTATTATAAACTGCTAATTTAGCCTGTGTATTTCCTATGTCTAAAGTTAAATTCATAATATTATATTATTACAAATTTACAAAAAGTAATTTTGCGAATTTCTTTTGGGGAATAATAAAAAAATCTATATTTGCAGACCTTATAAGGTACCTTAGCTCAGTTGGTAGAGCAATGGACTGAAAATCCATGTGTCCCTGGTTCGATTCCTGGAGGTACCACAAAATTATCCCGTAACTCATTTATAAACAATGATTTACGGGTTTTTTGGTTTTTAGAGTTGCTCAAAAGGTTGCTCCGCAGGTTTAAATCCTTGTTAGTTGGTTTGAATATGTTGAACTGAAATCAAAATAGATTGAATCCTATTGGGTTTCAATGTTATCCTATAATTGATTAAGTGTTAACAACATGTCTATAAAATCTGGAGATTGATTTAGTTTATTTTTAAAAAATAAATACTTTTACTTAATAAATTAATATTTCAGAAATGGCTTTGGAAAAAAACTATGATAATGAAGTTTCATTAGAAACAGAAAATAGAAAATTAACCATTAAATTTATTAATATAGTACACGACTTGTGGTATAACAAGTCAATAGAACTAGTTCTCTTTAGAAACTCTTTAATTGATAAAAGAGCTAGTGAAGTTTTGAATTTAATTACTTATACCAAAAAATTTATTAATAAACCTATTTCTATTATTGATGTCTTAACAATCTCTAAATCTATACAGAGTTTAAACCTTCAAGCCTCTAAATTAGATATTGGTAAACTAGTATATGAATATCATTTAGACAAAAACAAGAACTTAGAAAAGACAGCCTTTGTAAAGCATCAATTACAAGGAATAAAAAAAGTAAAAAAACAAATACCTAAAGATGTGGTTTTGTATGGCTTTGGAAGAATTGGAAGACTATTGACAAGGGAACTAATGGTTCAAATTGGTGCAGGATCACAATTACGCTTAAGAGCAATTGTTACAAGAGGTGAAATTGATCTATCTGTATTAGAAAAAAGAGCTTCACTTTTGAGAATAGATTCTGTACATGGAAACTTTTTAGGAACTGTTGAGATCGATTTAGAAAACAAAGCATTATTAATTAATGGTACTACAGTTTATATGATCTCTGCTTCAAAACCAGAAAACATAGATTACACCAAGTATCAAATAAAAAATGCATTAGTAATAGATAATACAGGAGCTTTTAGAGACTTTAAAGAGTTAAGTAGGCACTTAGCCTCTATCGGTACAGATAAAGTTTTATTAACAGCCCCAGGAAAAGGAATTCCAAATATTGTACACGGAGTTAATCATAAAAAACATAATCCAGATTTAGAGTCAATATTCTCTGCTGCTTCTTGCACAACTAATGCAATTACTCCAATATTAAAAGTTATGGAAGAAAACTTTGGAATTAAAAAAGGACATATAGAAACTATACATGCCTACACAAATGATCAGAATTTAGTGGATAATATGCACACCAAGCATCGAAGAGGTAGAGCAGCGGCATTAAATATGGTTATTACTGAAACTGGCGCTGCAAGCGCAGTTGCGAAGGCATTCCCAAAGCTTAAAGGAAAATTAAGTTCAAATGCAGTTAGAGTTCCAGTACCAAATGGTTCTTTAGCAATTTTAAATTTACAATTAAAAACATCAGTTAGTAAAGAACATTTGAATGCCTTAATCAAACAAAATGCCCTAGATGGCGAGTTAGTTGAACAAATTAAATATTCAATAAATAAGGAATTAGTATCAACAGATATTATTGGTACCACGGCACCATGTATTTTTGATAGCGAAGCAACAATTACAGATGAAGAAACAGTAGTTTTATATGTCTGGTATGACAATGAATATGGGTATACACACCAAGTAATAAGATTGGCAAAATATATTTCTAAAGTAAGAAGGTTTACTTATTACTAAACAAGTAAAAATCATTTTTATAAAAATAAAAGTAGGATATTTAAATTAAATTAATTTAAAATTATAATATCTATTAGATACTATGTCAATGGTTTAACATTATTAAAGACTAATTACAGAGTTATTATTTTTATAATTATATTAGACTATAATTATAAAAATAATGCATAAAATATTTGCAATAGAATTTCTTTCTCAACAATGGATTATAAATATGTCCATCACTATTTTTTTTACTTGTCTCTATTTCTACATGTCTTACAGAGTTGAAAATCAAAAGTTGGAGCTATTTTTAAAGAGCAGTTCTATAATTATTTTTGGTATGACCTTAGCATATCACATAATATTAGCATCTAGTGGATCTTGGACATTAAAAGAAGATTTACCGCTACATTTATGCAGTGTTAGTGCATTTATTTGTTGTATTATTTTCTTTGTAAAAAAGAAACAGTTTTTATTTGAATTTTTATTTTATTGTGGTGTAATTGGAGGTCTTGTTTCAATTTTAACTCCTCAAATCACCTTATATAATGACAACTACTTTTTTTATGTGATGTTTTATTTTAAACATGCTTCAATTATAGTGATTCCTTTGGTTATTATGTATCGATTGAAGATGAAATTAGGGAAGTATTCATGGCTTAAAGCCTTTGGAGGGATTAACGTTCTGTTGGCTATTGTTATGCCTGTTAATTCTATGCTTGGATCAAATTACTTATATGTGGCTGAACCGCCTATTGTAAAAAACTTTCTGATTTTAGGTACTGGAGAAAAAACCATTTTAGGTTTACCAGATTATGTATTTGGGTTTGAGGTAGAATTGCTAATTTTGTTATTTCTATTTTACATGATTTTTAAGCCAAGAAAATAAGAATGAGGAAATACCTACTATTAATTATTTTACTTCAAAATTGTAATAATGCAATTAAAGTTGAAAGTGAATCAAATTATAATAATGAAGATCAGTATGTTAGAAGCATAGACTCTGAAATAATTGTTCGAAAATTCACTAAGGAAGCTGAGAAAATCACTCAACAATGGGCTAATCTAAAAGAATTGCAAAATATTATTAATGGACTAGAAAAAGAGGACTATTCTGCTTTCAAAGAAAAGGATAAATATCTAGAAGAGTTTATTAATGATTTAACAAAAACTTTACCTAAAAAATTAAATAATCTACCAATAACATCTAGACTTATTGTACTAGAAACTAATATTCTACAGCTAAAATCAATATTATCTAATTCAGAATTTAAACCAAAAAACAGAACTTCAATTAAAAATAAATTAATTGAGTCATACTATAATTTTATTTATCAAATAAATAAAGTTATTGAGAAAGAATTACAAATTATTGAATAGTTTTTTGAGATAACAAGGCATCTTTACTGATAAGCGCTAAATTAAAATTAGGAGCTATAGCTAAAGCCTCATCCATAATTTCAATTGCAGAGTCAATATTTAATGATTTATTTTCTTTAAATCTAACAAGCCCTTTTAAATACATAAAAGCAGCTTTCATTGGAACTTGATATTGATTTTGAGACTCATAAAAAGTTCTCATAACATCACTTTTAGAATTAGCTATTCCAAAAGTTATATGCTTTGTAGCCCCTAATAAATCATCTAATTGTATTTTCATATCTGCTAATTCATAAGCCACAACTGGGCTAGGCTTTCTTCTGTAAAGTTCTTCGTAATGCTCAACAGACCTTTCTATCTGATTTAAGACTTGTAATGACATTGCCTTTACCTCAACCGCCATATCAGAATCATTTTCATTTTTATCTATTCCTATAGTGTTTAAGGCTTGTATATGCTTTCCTTCGTTCATATACAAAACAGCTAAAGTATCTTTTCTAGCTTGGTTAGGTGATAGTATATTTAAATGTGTTAAAGCGTTAATTACACCTTGAACATCTCCTTGAGTTCTCATTTGATTATAATATTCTTTATAATGATCTAACAATGATGTGTTTGATTGTGGGTATGCAAATAAGGATACTAAAAAAGATAAGATAAATAAATACTGCTTCATTGAGATAGATTTTAAGTGAACGAAACTAGTGATAATTTTAAAACTAACAAAAAATGAAATTTAATAATATTATAATTCATTCTAATTAACAGACTTGTCTAATTTGATACTGAAACAATTACTACTTTTAGTTCAGGATCTTTTGTAAATGAATCTATAGCAAACATTGACCTTTTAGTTCTTTTATAGTCAAATATAAAAATATGATAATTACAATCGAATCTGACAAACTAATTCAGCAATAGTAGTCTCATTTCCATAAAAATATTTTATTGACGAAACTCCTACTTGAATTTTTAGATTATTATCGTCAAAGTATTTTGAGATACCTAAACTCATGTTTTCAAAATCTCTAAGAATTGAGTTTTCATATGCATTATTAATTTCATTTGTAAATTCAGGTGAAGAAAATTCATATCTAAAATCAATTCCAATATCATTTTGGAAGATATATCCTAGCTGAAAATTATAACTGCTTCCTAAAACTAAGTATTCACTAATTTGTTGTGGAATTAATAAATTGAATGTATCAGTGTAAGTTTCATTTAAACCAGAAGCTGCTGCATCAGCATATTCAGCTAAAAAAGAAAATCCTTTATATTTCAATAATAGATCAACAAATACTTTTTCGTAATCTGGTAAATTATTGTTTGCATTTGCATCATAAAACATAATATCACCATGACCATCACCTGTTCTATGACTAGTTCCAATATTTTTACTGTAAGCAAAACCAAGCTCCATAATTAGTTTTTGTTCACCTACTAGATCTACAGACCCTTCATTTCCTGCAGAAAAATTCCCAAAAGGATACAAGTCTAATCTAGCTCCAAATTTAACACCACCTAGATCACTATCTCTAGAGTCTTCTCCGAAAGAGTTTCTACCATCACCAGATGTAATCGCAAATTTTGGAGAGAAAATAAACTTTTCTCCAAAACTAGTTTCTATAAATAGCCCAAATTCTTCCCCATCTGACCCAGTATGATTTTGACTAAGCAAACTTCTATCTGTGAATTGAAGAATATCTTCATTAAAAATCATTTCTCTATTATTTAAAAATGTATTTTTTTGACCAAAATATATGTTAACACTTTTACTTGGGTGATATCCAAGCCAAGCCTCTAATAATGGATCATTTAGACTGTAATCCATTATAATGCTAAAGCTTACTTTTTCTTTTTTTGCATTTCCAGATATTTCTAAGACAGAGTTCTTTGACTTAAATTGTCTATTTATTTCATTTATCGTACCACCATCAACAATACTAGTCATTTCATTATAAACATATGTAGGTTTTATAAAACCATTGATGTTGAAATTATAATCTCCTTCAAAGGATAATGAAACTCCATTACCAAAGTCAAAATCTGATTGATTTTGATTTGCTTGCTGAGCTCTGATAAATGTCGTAATAAATATTATTATTAAAAATGCTATCTTTTTCATGACTATGTTTTTTTAATTTATTAATCTGTATATAGGTAATATTTGGTTTATTTCTGTTTTTAAAATTCCAAAACTGACAAAACTATTTGGAGCTTCTGGCTCCAATAATTCTGTCAAAATGTTGGAAGTTCTTTGATTTGTCAAAATTAAATAAGTCCCTTGTTTTATCGTAATTTCATCTTCAACAAGCAAAGCTTTTACGGACTGTAAATTCATTTTTTCGTATTTATCAAAATTATCGTTGTAATCTGTAATTTTAAATTTCTCGACTTTCATAATAGTATCGTTTTCAACGATATTAACTTCAAGTCCTAAAACTCTTAATTTCTCGATTAATTCAATATTCTCTTCTAGTATTAAATAACCCAAAGGTCTATCTCTAACTAATGTTGGATTGGATCTTAGTGCATCTCTTATTGTAACCTCGTAATCAATAATTTTATTTGAATTCAAATCAATAGTTTGAATTATTTCCTTTTCTACAGTTCTGGAACTGGTAACTACAATATCGCTTGAATTATAGTTTAATGATTTTTTTAATTCTGATTTAATAAAATCACTATTTTCAACAGTTGTTTTTAAATATGAAAGTGCTATAGAAAAAGCTGAATTTACCCTTCTTTTAAAAGAAGTTTTTCCAATCCCTACTCCTCTAATTTCAATCAGTGTAGATATCGTGTTATTTAAGGCATATGAAGTAGCACTCGATCTAGCATTTGTTGACCCTTGATTAAATTGAATCTCTCCTAAATGTTTAGTAGTAGATATATAATCATGATGTTTTAACTCATAGTTATCCAAAATAGATCTTGCATTTTTAACAAATAAAGTATCCGTGATTACTCTAATATTTTCTGGTACATTTAAATTTCCTGAATATAAAAACATCACATCATAAAGAGAAGTTATCCCAAAATCACTCATCCTTGCAAAATCTTTTCTATAGGGTCTATACTCATGAAAATCAACAGCAATATCAGGATTGAAATTTGTATATGCTTGTTTAATATTAATAGATTCTAAAGCCATTAATTTAGTCTGATCTCTATTTAAATCCAGTCCATTTGATGCGTATCTGTTTTGCTTTATATAGCCATCAATATTTGCCATTGGTAAAATAGCAATATTTGTATTATCCGAAAGATGTTTTAAGCTACTGTCATTCAGTAATCTATCTAAAAGATACAATAAACCTTCTGTTCCAGCAGGCTCATTGCCATGTAGTCCACCTTTAAACCAAACCTTTAAATTATTTTTATTTTCTGAATTAAGAAATATAATTGGTATTTCATATCCTTTTTGTGACTCTCCTATAAATTTAATTTCCATTTTATCTGGAAATTTATTTTTCAAATTATTAAGAAAAGTCATCAATTCTTGATAATTAGTAAACCCTTTTTTCTTTTTAAGTGCTGGTGTTATTTCTAATAACTCATGATAGTCTGGAAAAAAATTACTTGTTATTTTCTTACTTTGGGGGTTAGGCTGACTACTAGCAAATAATGTACTTAGTAAAAAAATTAGTATGTATAAATATTTAACCATATTTCTTTCTAAAAAGATATTGTTGTAATTAATCTAAAAAGTAGCTCATCTTTAAAAACAGGAGCAGTAACAGTATCATTATCATGATTTACACCCAAACTGCCATCTACAAAAGTTATTGAACCTTGAATCTTAGCACCATAATTTCTTCCAAGAAGTTTACCAATACCTAAAGTATAGTAATTGGGCCTATTATAAAAAGTAGCATTGTTTAAAAAAGAGTTTTTATCTGCCTTTAAACGGGTATATCTAGAGTCAATTGTAATACCAGATTTAAACAAGTATCCCATTTGAATATTATAAGCCTCACCAAGCATCATCCTACCATTAACATATCCTTCAACGTCTTGAATATTATTGACTAAAAATGATGAAGATGTAGATCCATCATTTCTTACTCTTTCAATAATATTTGCTGGAACAGTTGAACTTGATTTGACATACTCTCCAAGGGCAGAGAAGCCATTATATTTAAATAAGAAATCAATTCCGTACTTAGTATAGTCGGGTAAACTTTGTTGACCAAATTCATCTAAATAAAGTATTGACCCACTATCTCTTCCTCTTCTACTGCTTATGCCTGAATTATGACTATAATTAACCCCGATTACAAATTTTGGTGTTAACTCTCTCATGACATCAATTTGTCTAAACTGTCCTTTATTAGTGAATAGACCGAAAGGTAAAAAATCAATTCTTCCTCCAATTTTAAGTCCACCTAAATCTTTATCAAAATTATTTATTCCATCTCCATTTGTTAAAACAAAATAGGGACGTAAATAAGAACCTTTGCCATTTAATCTAAAATTTCCACTTAAAAACAAACCAAATTCTCGAATTGATGAGAATGCAGAAGTAAGCCTGCTCCTTTCTACTAGTTGCAAGGAGTTAGAATTCATAAATAACTCTCTGTTGTCTGTGTAAGTTGACCTTTGACCAAATATAACTTTTATTCTATTTGTAATATCATAACTTAAATATGCATCTAATAAAAAATCAGCTGTAGCCTCTCCTGTTTCTGAAGACCCACTTAAATCAACCTGGAATCTATATGCGAATTTTGGATTGGAAGCTTTTCCGTCAAATCTTAATCTTAACCTTCTTAATCTAAATCTAGTAGAAGAAGAGTTTTCATCTAAATCATTATAATTCTTTATTTCAACGTGCGGTTGAGCGTAACCACTTAATTTAATCTTACTTCCATTATCCGCTGTGAAGCTAATTCCTTCTCCAAAAGAATAACTATCTAATGTAGATTGAGAATTAATATTAAGGGATATTAACAGAAGAAATAAAGAAGTAATTTTTATAATTTTCATATTAATTTTTTAGAATTTAAAAATCTGTACCATCTAATTTATGACCTGGTGTAAACAAAGCTCCGTTTGCTGTAGCAATGCTAGAGTGTTGTTCAAAAGTTTCCCCAGTTATATCTGGACTACGGGTATAAGATTCGTCTGGGTTGTTAGACAATGGTTCTATATCAAAAGTTAAAAATGTATTACCTGAGGGATCACTAATAGTCATTAAATCTCCTGCATTATTCATGTTTAAGGTCCCTTCAGAAGCAGTTTGTATTATGGAAGTTCCAAAATCACCTGATGGATTACCTCCACCAAATAAAACAAGAACTCTATTAGAAGGAATTATAGATCCAGAAGGAAAAGTGTGTCTTAATTGACTTGCATCAGAAACAGTGTAGCCAGACATGTCAATTTCTAAACCAGAATTATAAAATTCAATAAACCCATCTTCATGTGGATGTCTTGTTCCATCTCCATTAGCATCACCAGCAATTCCAGATGGTGGATCATATAAAACTTCATTTATAATAAAGCCTAGCCAAGGACAGCCATTGTTTTCTACAACACCAGTAACAAGGGGGCAGTTATCCTCTGAATCTGGAGTACCATCACCATCAGTATCTGTATCATCATCAAGTATGGTTAATACTAACTGAGAATTAGTTGACAAAAGATAATCACTATTTGCTATTAAATCAATAAGTATCTCTTCAGGACTTTCAATTCCTTCATCGTTAAGTGCAGAAATTGTAACTGAACCTGTAGTATCTCCACTATTTATTGAAATATTATTAGAACTAACTGAATAGTCAGAATTTATATCAGCCATACCAGAAAATTGCAACGGAATAGTTATATCATTAGATACAGAACCATTTAAAGTAGCAGTTAAAAGAACTAAGCCATTATCTTCAGAGATAGTTTCGCTTTCTAACTCTACAGAGACACCAGGCAAGACATCTTCAGTATCACAAGACTGAATTCCTAACAATAGAAACATTAAAATAATAATATTTTTCATAAACCTATTTTTTTTTAAATTTTTCTCTAAAATAAAGAAAAATCCTTCTATATTTAACAAAATTATACTATAAATTATGCATATTAACAAGTTCCTATTTTTTCTATTATTGTTGCTTTTCAATTGCCAAGACCAAGAGACTACATTTACACCAAATGAACCAATTGATAATAATAATAATAATAATGTAACATTAGAAGGTTTAGGTCGCGGTTTGTTTTATCAAACTTTTAATGAAAAAATCATTCCTATCTATTACTACATTCCTAACAACGTTAGTTCAAATACTCCAGTAGTGTTTAATATTCATGGAGGTGGAAGAAGTGGAGAATCAACAAGAAACATGATGGAGAGTAAAGCAGATCAATATGGATTTATAATTATCGCACCTGAAATTAGTAATGTTAATTTTCCGGGTGGAGATGGTTTTAATTTAGGGAACGTATATATAGATGGAGACAATCCAACACCAGAATCACTTAATGATGTAGGAGATTGGGCATTTTCAATAATTGAACCAGTTTTTGATGTGTTTCTAGCCAATACAAACACAAACGTTGATAAATATCATTTATTTGGGCATTCAGCAGGAGCTCAATTTGCACATCGATTTATGCTTTTTAATCCAAATGCTAGGTATGATAAAATCTTAACCTCTGCTGCTGGATGGTTTACTGTTTTAGATAATAACATTCAGTTTCCCTACGGCCTGAATAATAGTATATTAACACAAGAACCACCTTTATCTAACAATAGCTACCTAATAGATATTTTAAGTAAAAACCATATAGTACAGGTTGGAACTTTGGATAACGATCCTGATTTTCCAGGATTAAGACATAATGAATTTGCAGATGCTCAAGGTCTACATAGGGTCGATAGAGCAACTCATTTTTATAACCAAGCTCAAAATTTCGCACAAACGAATTCATTATCTTTTAATTGGACACTTAATATCATAAATGGTTTATCTCATGACACTGGTGATTCTATTGAATATGGATGTGACTTAATATTTAATTAAGATGAAAATGTCCGTAAATAAAATAGGATTTGTTTTAGGGCCTCTATGTTTTATTTTAATAATGTTGTTTTTCAATCCTGATGATTTAGAATTTCAAGGGAAAGCTATTTTAGCATGTGCATCCTGGATAGCTATATGGTGGGTAACAGAACCTATTCCGATTGCTGCAACCTCATTGTTACCAATAATAATTTTTCCTCTTTCAGGAGGCTTAGATATAAAAACCACAACGGCTGCTTTTGGGCACAAATACGTTTTCTTATTTATCGGAAGTTTTATTTTGGCTATAGCTATTCAGAAATGGAAACTGCATAAAAGAATTGCTCTAAACATCATTAATCAAGTTGGAGTAAATAAAAGTAATATAATTTTAGGGTTCATGATTGCTACAGCATTTTTATCCATGTGGATTAGTAATACTGCGACATCAGTTATGATTTTGCCTGTAGGTTTAGCAATTATTTCGCAACTTAAAGATGATCCTAACACCCCTGAAAATGAAAACTCTTTATTTGGGAAAGCTTTAATGCTTGCAATAGCTTACAGCGCATCAATCGGAGGAATGGCAACTTTAATAGGAACTCCCCCTAACATGATTTTTGCTGGAGTAATTAAAGAAAGTTATAATATTGAGATTTCTTTCTTTGATTGGTTTAAATTCGGCTTACCCTTAAGTATATTTTTTCTGTTTATTTGTTGGTTTTATTTAACTAAAATAGCTTTCAAGTTTAAACAAAAGGAATTCTCGGCTGGAAAAGAAGAAATTGTGTCTCAACTGAAAGGATTAGGAAAAATATCTTATGAAGAAAAAACTATTTTAATAGTATTTATTTTAACAGCTTTAGCATGGATTTCAAGATCTTACATACTAGTAAAAATAATTCCGAATTTAGATGATACAATTATAGCTGTTATTTCTGCTATAGTGCTATTTATATTACCTTCTAAAAAATCTACAATTAAAAATAAATTAACCAAAATTGTTGATTGGGAAGATGCTATGAAACTTCCTTGGGGAATACTATTATTATTTGGAGCTGGTATGGCTCTTGCTCAAGGATTTGACAGTAGTGGATTAGCTATATGGATTGGCAATCAACTAACATATTTAAGTGATGTCCCATTAGTAATATTACTACTAATATTAATTGCTAGCGTTAATTTTTTAACGGAAGTAACATCTAATATGGCAACTACCGCAATGTTATTACCTATTCTAGTCTCCTTAGCTGTTGTCCTTGATCTACATCCCTATTATTTGTTAGTTAGTGCAACTTTAGCAGCATCCTGCGCATTTATGTTACCTGTCGCGACACCTCCGAATACTGTTGTTTTTGGATCAGGACTATTAAAAATTGAAGACATGTTTAAAAAAGGATTATGGCTTAATTTAATCTCTATTATTACTTTGACTTTTACAATATATTATGTGCTTCCTTATTTTTGGGACTTAGTCACGCCATTATAAATATTTGTCTAATAACTTCGCTTGCTGAGCTAAAGATTCTTTAAATTCAATCTTAATATTATTAACTAACTCTTTTACAGATAAAGTATCTTGAATATTGGTAACACCCTGACCTGCAGACCAAATTGTACTCCAAGCTTTTGCTTCAGCTTTTGCAAGATCTAATTCTTTTGCAAAACTAAATTTTGATGTTAATACTTTAAAATACATTTTTAGCTTTTGAGTAAATGTTGGAGTACCGCCCCACATTTTTTCACTAATTCCCATCTTTTCTAAACTTGGTCTTAAAAAACTAGCTGGAACACCCGAAACAACTGCAGTATACACTATATCACTTGCACCACTATTAATTATCATGTTTTTATAATCGTCTGTAGCTTTACTTTCATGAGTATTAATAAACCTAGTTCCCATATAGGCGATATCCGCACCCATTTGCATAGCAGAAGCTACATCTCTTCCGTTGCTTATACAACCAGAAAGAATGATAGTCTTATCAAAAAATCTTTTGATTTCAGCAACTAACGGCATTGGGTTAATAGTACCAGCATGACCTCCAGCTCCAGCAGCAACCAAAATAAGTCCATCTACACCAGCTTCAGACGCTTTCTCAGCGTGACGTTTTTTAACAATATCATGAAAAACCAAACCTCCATAACTATGTACAGCATCAACTAAAGTAGATACTGCACCCAAAGACGTTATAATTAAGGGCACTTTATGTTTTACACATATAGCTAAATCTGCTTGAACTCTAGGATTAGAGTGGTGTACAATTAAGTTCACTCCAAAAGGAGCAGGTTTTTTTCCTGTTTCATTTTCAAAGGCTTGTAATTCTGATTTAATTTGCACTACCCACTCTTCGAATCCTTCAGTTGTCCTTTGATTTAATGCTGGGAAAGTTCCAACAATTCCATTTTTACAGCACTCGATAACTAATTTTGGACCTGATATTAAAAACAGCGGAGCTGCAATAACAGGAATAGTTAATTCACTAATAAATGATGGTTTTTTCATGTTTATTTATAATTTTAAAATTAATTTCCCTCTTTTATTTCCGTTAAATAGTTTTAAGAAAATTTCATAAAAATTCTCTATACCTTCAAAAATACTCTCATTACTTTTTAGCAAATCTTGATCAAACCATTCTTTAATTTGTTTTTCAGCAATTGAATAATCCTTTTGATAATCAAAGACGACCATCCCTTTCATAGTAGCTCTATTAACTAATAAAGAAAGATAATTTGATGGCCCTTTCATTTTAGATTTGTTATTATATTGTGAAATAGCACCACATATTACAATTCTTGCATTCATTCTTAGCTTTGCCAATGCTGCATCTAACATTTCCCCTCCCACATTATCAAAATACACATCAATTCCATCTGGGCAATATTTTTTTAAAGCTGAGTAAATATTATCGTTTTTATAATCAATTACTTCATCAAACCCTAGTTCACTTTTAACATAATCACACTTATCTTTACCTCCTGCTATACCAATTACTCTGCACCCTTTGATTTTTGCAATCTGTCCAACTAAACTTCCAACAGCACCAGCAGCAGCAGAAACTAACACTACATCTCCATTCTTTATTTTCCCCTCATTGATGATGCCAAAATAAGCAGTCATTCCAGGCATTCCAAGAGCACCTAAGTATCTATATATAGGAGTATTTTGATCCTTGATTAATTTATATCCTACCCCATTTGTCAATGAATATTCTTGTACTCCTCCCCATCCAGAGACTAAATCTCCTATTTTGAAATTGTTGTTATTATTAACTTGAATTACTTCACCTACCGTTCCAGCTCGCATTACTGCTCCAATCTCAACAGGTGGAATATAAGATTTTGTATTATTCATCCAACCTCTCATAGCAGGATCAAGTGAAATATATTTTTGTTTTATTAATATTTGACCATCGGAAAGATCTCCAACAGTTTCCTCTTCTAAATTCCATGTAGATTTATCTGGAATTCCAATTGGCCTATTGACCAATATCATTTTTTTATTTATCATAAATTTTAATTAATTAATTTCCTTTCCAATTTGGTTTTCTCTTTTCTTTAAATGCCAAAAGTCCTTCTTTACCGTCATTGGATTCTTGTGCTTTTTTTAGCATTTTGAACAAATAATCATGATCATTATTTGAATTCGAGATATAATCATATGCTTCTAACCCAAGTCTAATAGCAGTAGGAGAATTTTCCTTAAGTTCTTCAATTAATTTAGCTGTTGTTTTATGAATTTTTTCTTCTGTTGTTATATGAGATATTAAACCTAAACTATTAGCTTCATTTGCCGATATGCTGTAACCGCGAACACACCAATCTAATACTTTTCTTTGTGGCATGATTTTAATCAAACTAGCCATGACCTGCATTGGAAACAGACCTCTTTTAACTTCTGGTAAAGAGAATTTCAATTCTTTATTTGCGACTACAAACAAACAGCCTGCTAAGATTAAAAAACCTCCAGCATAAACATCTTTATTAACCACAGCAACAGTAGGCTTGTAAATTGTATTAAAAAGTTCACCAATTAAAACATCCTTTTCAGGCTGAGGGATGGTAGAGTTATTGGGTTCTATTTGCCCTATCATAGCTTTTAGGTCAGCTCCTGAACAAAATACAGAACCTGTAGATTCGAATAATACAATCCAAATAGAATTTTTAAAATGGGCATGGTGCATTGCAAAAGCAATCTCATTAATCATCTGAGGATGAAGCGCATTCTTTTTTTCTGGTCTATTTAAAGTTATTTTAAAAACATTATTGTTTTCTTCTACATTTATAAATGCAAAATGATATTTAGAAAGATCCTCTACTTGATTTTTTTTATAATAATTCATTTTTCAAAAATATTCTATTTTTAATAAATTGTATTTTTTTTAAACCTGTAAAACTCCCATATTAAATTGTTTCTTAATAGGTGAATGGTTTGCAGCTTCAATACCCATAGAAATCCAGGTTCTAGTATCAAGTGGATTAATTACTGCATCCGTCCAAATTCTTGCTGCAGAATAATATGGGGAAATTTGTTGATCGTATCGAGATTTTATTTGATCAAATAATTCAGCTTCTTTTTCTGGAGTAATTTTTTCTCCACGTTTTTTTAATGAAGCAGTTTCTATTTGGAGTAAAACTTTAGCTGCTGAGTTTCCACTCATTACAGCTAACTGAGCACTTGGCCAAGCTACAATTAACCTTGGATCGTAAGCTTTGCCACACATTGCATAATTACCTGCACCGTATGAATTACCTATAATAACTGTGAATTTAGGAACAACTGAATTACTCACAGCATTTACCATTTTTGCTCCATCTTTTATAATCCCTCCGTGCTCAGATTTACTTCCAACCATAAATCCTGTTACATCTTGTAAGAAAACTAGTGGAATTTTTTTCTGATTACAATTAGCAATAAAGCGGGTTGCTTTGTCTGCAGAATCATTGTAAATAACTCCCCCAAATTGCATTTCTCCTTTTTTTGTTTTTACTAATTTTCGTTGGTTTGCAACAATACCTATAGCCCAACCATTTATTCTTGCATATCCAGTTAAAATAGTTTGTCCATAACCTTTTTTATATTGATCAAATTCTGATTTGTCTACCAAACGTTTGATAATCTCCAACATATCATATGGTGCATTTCTTTCTTTTGGTAGAATTCCAAAAATGTCATCTTCATTTTCTTTTGGGTCTTCACTTTTTATTTTACTAAAACCAGCTTTTTCAAAATCACCAATTTTATCAACTATACGTTTTATTTTGTCTAATGCATCTTTGTCGTCAAGTGCTTTATAATCTGTAACTCCGGAAATTTCACAATGTGTAGTTGCCCCTCCCAATGTTTCATTATCAATACTTTCTCCAATAGCTGCTTTTACCAAATAACTTCCAGCTAAGAAAATACTAGCAGTTTTATCAACAATAATAGCTTCGTCACTCATAATTGGCAAATAAGCACCACCCGCAACACAACTCCCCATCACCGCAGAAATTTGTGTAATTCCCATGCTACTCATGATGGCATTATTTCTAAAAATGCGACCAAAATGTTCCTTATCCGGAAAAATTTCATCTTGCATTGGTAAATAAACACCTGCAGAGTCTACTAAATAAATTATTGGAATTTTATTTTCAATAGATATTTCTTGTGCTCGTAAATTCTTTTTTCCAGTAATTGGAAACCAAGCACCTGCTTTTACAGTAGCATCATTCGCTACCACGATACATTGTTTTCCTTTTATGTAACCAATTTTCACAACAACACCTCCAGACGGGCAACCTCCATGTTCTTTATACATCTCATCGCCCGCAAAAGCACCAATTTCTATTGATTTTGTTTTATTATCCAACAAATAATCAACTCTATCACGTGCTGTCATTTTTCCCTTTTCACGATGCTTATCAATACGTTTCTGGCCTCCACCTAATTTTACTTTAGCAAAACGTTTACGAAGATCCGAAATTAAAAGCTTATTAAAATCTTCATTTTTATTGAAGTTAATATCCATAGGGACTCATTTTTTAGCAAGTTAATAAATAATATATACTTTAGTTAAGAGTTGAAGACAAACCGGATTAATTTCATAAATTTATTTTATTGTATTAGTTAATTTACAAATAGATAAAGATTTTAAAAATATTTATAGTTTTATAATCTGATATTTTTGCTGATAACAATAAAAAAATATACCTTTTGCATAATTTAACAGTAATACGAGACACTAATATTGATCAACTAACCAACAAAAACTAATTATTATGGGTACTGAATCTAAATTTGATTTTAAATTCTATGATTGGGAGAAAAAATTTAAAAACAAACCTTTCCTAAGACAACCTTTTGGAGATAATTGGGAGGAGTACACTTGGGGTGAGGCTGGACAACTTGCAAGAAAATTAGCTACAGGGCTTAAAAGTCTAGGACTTCCTGAAAAAAGTCACATTGGACTAATGTCAAAAAACTGTAGAGAATGGATAATAGCTGATCTAGCAATAGTTATGGCTGGTTATGTTTCTGTACCATTTTTTCCAAATTTAAATTCTTCTGAAACTAAAGCACTCCTAGATCAAGGAGATGTAGCAGCATTGTTTATGGGGAAAATTGAAGATTGGGATGAAATTAAAAAAGGAATTCCAAATGAGATGCCTATGATAACTTTTCCTCATTATGACGGGTTTTCCCAAATTAATGAAGGTTTTCAATGGTTTGATTTTATAAATAAGTTTGAAGCTCAAACTGAGGATTATTCCCCAAATATGAATGATATTTGGACTATTATTTTTACTTCTGGCACAACTGGATCTCCAAAAGGTGTAGTGTTAGATTTTGAAGTAATACAGGGAACATGGGATTTATTTAATAAAGATCATAATCCACTAGAAATTAACTTTACAGGCAAAAATAGCTGGTTTTCATTTTTACCTCTTAATCATATTGCTGAAAGAGTTGGGGTTGAATATACATGTTTTAGACATGGGGGTGTAATTTCATTCACGGAATCTTTAGAAAGATTTGGTGAAAATCTAAAATCGGTCCAACCTTCAATATTTATAGGTGTTCCTAGATTATATACTAAATTTCAAATGGGTATAATTTCTAAATTCACCCAAAAAAAATTAGATCTTTTAACTAGCATTCCTATTATATCATATGTTATTAAAAAAATTATTAAAAAAGCTTTAGGTCTAAGCAACGCAAAATCAATAATTTCCGGTGCAGCTCCTATGATGGAAATTCAAAAACAGTGGTACAAAAAGTTAGGTATAAATATTACTAATATTTATGGAATGACAGAAAATTGTGCAATCTGTACTCAAATTCCAGCTACAACAACTAATAAAAAAAACTCAGTTGGATTGCCTCAAGCAGGAGTAAAAATTAAAATAAATCCTGAAAATAGTGAAATTATGATGAGTGGAGCTTTTGTAATGAAAGGCTATTATAACGATAAAGAAAGAACCGATGAGACTATAAAAGATGGTTGGTTATGTACAGGTGACCAAGGAAGGATAGATGAAGACGGTTATCTATACATTACCGGGAGAGTTAAAGATACCTTCAAAACAAGTAAAGGTGAGTTCATTGAACCTCTAGGTTTAGAGAAATTATTTGGAGATATTATTGAATTTGAGCAGACTTGTATCGTTGGTCTTGGAAATCCCCAGCCGATGTTATTAGTTGTATTGTCTGAAATTGGTCAATCTAAAAATAAAGAATCATTGAAATCAAGTCTTCAAGAAAAATTAGTTTTAATAAACAAAGACCTCATTAATTATAAGAGAATATCTACAGTAATAATTGTAAAAGATGATTGGAATCCAGAAAATGAAATACTGACCCCTACATTAAAAATTAAAAGAGGTAAAGTAAATGACAAATATACTTCACAATTTAGTGAGTGGCATGATAGTGAGGAAACTGTGATTTGGGAATAAATATAATCTCTGCGATAATAATTTTTAGCTTTATAAAAACATTACTCATTTAAACCAATGAATGAAAATTTAAAAAACAAAGTAGTCGTTATAACTGGAGCTGCATCAGGGATCGGGAAAGCTACTGCTATACTTTTAGCAAAATACGGAGCAAAAGTAATGGTTACTGATATCAATAAAAAAGAAGGCCTTTTAACAACTAAAATTATAAATGATTCTGGTGGCTTTGCATCTTTTTATAATTTAGATACATCTTCAAAAGAGCAAACAGTAATTGTTTTAGAAAGTATCTATAAAGAACATGGAGCAATTGATCTGGCGGTTAATAATGCTGGTATAGGTGGTATGGTTGGACCACTTCATACAATTGAATCTTCAATATGGGAAAAAATGATAGCTGTTTGCTTATCAGGAGTTTTTTATTCTATGCAAGAAGAAATAAAATATATGCTTATTCAAGGTAATGGTCGAATTGTAAATATTTCATCACTGGCTGGTTTAAATGGAGTATTGGCTGGGAGTCATTATTCAGCTGCAAAACATGGGGTTATTGGAATTACAAAATCTGCAGCACTAGAATACGGCAAATATAACATCAGAGTTAATTCTGTGTGCCCTGGCTTTGTTCAAACTGCCATTATAGATGATGTACCAGAAAAAGTCCTAAATTATACCAAAAACACAAGAATTCCTATGAAAAGAATTGGTACTACTGAGGAAGTAGCTGAGAGTATTTTATGGCTATTAAGTGACCGATCAAGTTATATAAATGGAGAGAGCTTAGCAGTTGATGGGGGCTTTCAGGCAGGGTGAAGAATAATAATTTGAATAAATAAATTCAATCAACAGTAGTTACTAAACTTATTCGTTATATATATCAAATAGCGTTATGTTTTATTCATTTAACTTATCTTCTTACATTTGCATAACATTTAAATATCTAATTGAATTTACACTTAAATATTAATTTATATATCAAAAAAAATAAATGAAGAAATACCTTACTGAAGAGCACGATTTATTTAGGGAGAGCTTAAGTGAATTTTTGGAAAGAGAAGTGCGACCAAATATAGAAAAATGGGAAAAAGATGGAAGAATTCCAAAGTCAATTTGGAAAAAAATGGGAGACATGGGTTTTCTTGGATTATCTTACCCTGAAAAATATGGTGGTAGTGGTCTTGATTTCTTTTTTGAAATTGTTTTTAATGAAGAGCTTGGTAAATTAAATAGTGGAGGGTTTGTTGTAAGTCAACAGGTTGTTCAATACATGTCATCTCCGTATATACTCAAATACGGAAGCGATAAGTTAAAAGATAAATACTTGCCTGGTATAATTTCTGGAGATCTTATAGGTTGTATTGGGATTACTGAGCCAGACGCAGGTTCTGATACCCAAAATATACAGACAAAAGCAATAAAAAAAGATGGGTGTTATATTATAAATGGATCTAAAACTTTTATCACTAATGCAGTTTACGGAGATTTTGTAGTTCTAGTTGTTAAAACAGACCAAAAAGCTGGATCCAAAGGAATTAGTTTAATATGCGTAGACTTAGATCAAGCTGGAATAACTAAAAATAAAATCAATAAATTAGGGTGGCATTCTTCTGATACAGCTGAATTAAGTTTTGATAATGTTAAAGTCCCTTTGGATAGTTTAATTGGTGAGGAAGGTAAAGGTTTTTATTATTTAATGAATGGGCTTCAATTAGAGAGATTAATTT
>Ga0209711_10000385_pt1 | contig 44958 bp, 29 predicted proteins | sample ArcticOcean_MG_C_7_FD_187441 | JGI IMG/M metagenome (GOLD analysis project Ga0209711, IMG submission 187441) | Marine microbial communities from western Arctic Ocean - ArcticOcean_MG_CB11_88 (SPAdes) (version 2) | ecosystem: Environmental > Aquatic > Marine > Oceanic | place: Arctic Ocean... | reverse complement strand
CAACCCCGCCCACATCCGCATCCGCGGAGACTACGCCCAACTCGGCGATATCGTCCCACGCGACACCCCGCACTTCCTCCCGCCTCTTCAGAAAAAAGGCGAAGTCCCCTCACGCATGGACCTCGCAGAATGGCTCGTTGACCAAAAGAATCCCCTCACCGCCCGCGTCGCCGTCAACCGCTTCTGGCAGCAACTCTTCGGCACCGGCCTCGTCAAAACATCCGAAGACTTCGGTGCCCAAGGCATGTGGCCCAGCCACCCCAAACTCCTCGACCACCTCACCCTTCAATTCATCGAATCCGGCTGGGACATCAAAGCCCTCATGAAGGAAATGGTCCTCTCCCAAACCTACCAACAAACCTCCTCCGGTAGCTCCGTCGACTTCGAGACCGACCCCGAAAACCGCCTCCTCGCCCGCGGCTCCCGCACCCGCCTCGACTCCGAAGTCATCCGCGACCAACTCCTCTACGTCACCGGCGTTCTCAACCCCGAAATAGGCGGCCGCAGCGTCAAAACCCCGCAACCCGACGGACTCTGGAAAGGAGTCGCCCTCCCCAGCTCCTTCCCTAACAAGTTCGTCGCAGACCCCGACCCTGCCTCCAAGCGTCGCTCCATCTACTCCTTCTGGAAGCGTGGCATGTCCCCGCCCCAAATGACCATCTTCGATGCCCCCAGCCGCGACGCCTGCATCGCCCGCCGCGAGCGCACCAACACTCCCCTCCAGGCCCTCCTCCTCATGAACGAGAGCGAGTATTTCAAGGCCGCCCGGCACAAGGCCAAAACCCTCATGGCGAAGGAAGGCACCGAAGACGAAAAACTCATCCGCCTCCACGAAACCATCACCGCCCATCCCCCAACCGGGGAAGCCCTCAACCTTCTCAAAAAAGGCCTCACCACCTTCCGCGCCGCAGGCGACGACCACTTCGCCTGGACCATGATCGTCCACACCCTCCTCAACCAAGACTCCTTCAAAAACAAAGAATAGCCCCCTCAACCAGGCGTTCACCATTCACCATTCTCCCTTCAAATGTTCGACATCCAAACTCGCCGCCAATTTCTCAACGCCACCGGCATGGGCCTCGGCGCCTCCGTCCTCGGAAATCTCACCGCCCAGGGCGCTACGGGAACACACGGATACCACCTCCCCAAGGCAAAAGCCAAACGAGTCATCTTCCTCTTCATGGCCGGCGCCCCCAGCCAGCTCGACCTCTTTGACTACAAACCCGACCTCCACAAGCGCTTCAAAGAAGCCCTCCCCGATTCCGTCACGAACGGCCAGCGCGTCACCGCCATGACCAAGGGCAAGGAAAAGCTCGTTGCCCCCTCCATGTTCAAATTCAAGCAACATGGTCAAGGCGGCACCCACCTTTCCGAGCTCCTTCCCCACCTTGGCTCCGTCGCCGATGACATCGCTCTCATCAAGTCCACCTCCACCACCGCGATCAATCACGATCCCGGCAAGACCCTCTTTTGCACCGGTACCGAAATCCCCGGAAAAGCCTCCATCGGCGCCTGGCTCTCCTACGGCCTCGGCCGTATGAATCAAAACCTCCCCGACTTCATCGTTCTCAACTCCGCCTACTGGACCGGCGGAAAAGGAAACGTCCAAGGCCTCTACTCCCGCCTCTGGGGCTCCGGCTTCCTACCCTCCAAGCACCAAGGCGTCTCCTTCCAGCCCTCCGGCGACCCCGTTCTCTTCCTTTCCAACCCCAAAGGCGTCAGTCGCGAAACCCGCCACAAGATGCTCGACCTCGTCACCAAGCTCAACGAGGAACAACTCGCCAAAGTCGGCGACCCCGAAATCCAAACCACCATCGCCCAACAAGAAATGGCCTTCCGCATGCAGGCCTCCGTCCCCGAACTCACCGACCTCACCGGCGAAAACGAAAAGCTCAACGAGAGACTCTACGGCCCCGAAGTCCAAAAAACCGGCTCCTTCGCCCGCAACTGCCTCCTCGCCCGCCGCATGGCCGAGCGCGGCGTCCGCTTCATCCAGCTCTTCCACCGCGGCTGGGACCACCACTCCACCCTCCCCACCAAAATTAAAGGCCAGGCCTTCGATGTCGACCAACCCTGCGCCGGCCTCATCAACGACCTCAGACAACGCGGCATGCTCGACGACACCCTCATCGTCTTCGCCGGAGAATTCGGCCGCACGGCCTATGGTCAGGGCACCCTCAAGCGCGACCAATACGGCCGCGACCACCATCCGAAATGCTTCTCCACCTGGATGGCCGGCGGCGGCATCAAAGGCGGTATCTCCCACGGCGAAACCGACGAATACTCCTACAACGTCGTCAAAGACGAAGTCCGCGTCCGCGACTTCAATGCCACCATTCTCCACCAGCTCGGCATCGACCACGACCGCCTCACTTTCCCCTTTATGGGCCTCGACCAAAAACTCACCGGCGTGAATCCGGCTCAGGTCGTGAAGAATATCATCTCGTAAAGAGCCAAACTTCAGCGCTTTTCCAAACTCACCCGGAAAAATAAGCGCTCTTCATTTGCCTCCTGGGTCATCTGCCAAGTTCGCTTCACCAGGCCAGCCCCAAGCGCCTCGTGGGCCACCAAAGTGAGCCGATCCCCGAACCATCCGTTCATATTTGAAGACCGCTCCGGAGTCAATTCGACATCGTCGGCACTCTTCTCGAAAAGCCCCGCTTCCTCTCCGTCCACCTCAACGACGTCCTTGTCCAAAAAAATATCTCCCTCAACGGCCCCACCCGCTCGGCCCAGCGCAAAGGCTTCGTCGCGGAAGACCACATTTTTATCCAAGGCGACCACGGCCCCATCGCCTTCTGTATGTTCAAAGCCACCCCCGAGAACTTTCCTAAATAACATTCGCTAAAAAAATCGCCCCCACTTTTCCGCCCCAAAAATCAAAGCCATCAGTCAGGAAAAATCGGTATCGTCTCGTCCCAATCCTTCCTAAATCTGTCTAAAAAATCCCTACCCCCTCCACTCCGGTCCAAGGGCGGTTTCAAAGCCCTCCCGCCAAAAGCAAATTCCTAGCATTACATCACCCACATGTCACCTTGGTGACTTTCTAATTGATGAGCTTCGAAAATCTCTGATAAGCCTCTTCCCATTCCTTGGGATGCTGCGGCTCGAAGCGCTTCGTTTCGAACGAGTTACGAATCAAATCACGACCTTCCTCAAGACTGTCGAGACGACCACTGGCCACTTCTTGCATCATGAGATTACCCGCCGCCGTCGCCTCATAAGGACCGACGATGACAGGCCGGTTGATGCTACTCGAGATGCTCATATTAAGTTGATCGTTCTGACCACCGCCTCCGATGATATGAAGAATGTCGATGGGCCGATCGATGAGCTTCTCGAGACGATCAAGCACAAAGCGGACTTTGAGCGCGAGGCTATCCGTAACCAAGCGTAAGATCTGCGCAGGGCCCTCAGGGACGATCTGCCCGGTCTCGCGACAGTATTCCGCAATCTCGGCCGGCATGTCGCAGCGACCTGCAAAGCGAGGGTCATCCGGATCAATAAATGATTGAAGACGCTCGGCACCCGCTGCCATCTTGGCGAGATCGAAATAACCCCAATCGTTCCCTTCTTCTTTCCAAACGCGGCGGCACTCCTGGACCAGCCAGAGGCCATTGATATTCTTGAGCAAGCGGATGGTATCGAAGACGCCCACTTCGTTCGTGAAGTTATATTCGCGAGCAAGTTGAGTAATGATTGGTTCATCAATCTCGACCCCGAGCAGAGACCAGGTGCCCGAGCTGAGGTAGGCAAAATTGGAGCTTGGTTCAGCAGGCACCGCCGCGACCGCCGAGGCGGTATCGTGGCTTCCAACGGTCACCACCTTTGTCTCAGAAGAGAGCCCCGTTTTCTCAACGATCTCGGGAAGGATCACTCCAAGAGTTGCACCAGGCTCGACCAACTCGGGCGCAACATCGAGGGAGAGGCCAAGCGCTTTAAAAAGCGTCCGGGACCAATCCTTCTTCACCGGATCGTAGAGTTGGGTCGTCGAGGCATTTGTGCGCTCGCACTTCGCCACGCCCGTGAGACGATGCGCGATCAAATCTGGAATCATGAGAAATTGCTCCGCCTCCGGGAGGGCGGAATCAGGATCCTGCATCACGGCACCCATTTGCGTGAGGGTGTTGATGTCCATAAACTGAATGCCGGTTTTCTCAAAAATGGTGTCAGCGGAAACCCGCTGAAAAAGGTCATCCATCACGCCCTTATTACGAGGGTCACGATAGTGGCGAAGGTCGGCAAGGAGCTTTCCATCGGCATCTAAAAAGCCGTAGTCGACTCCCCAGGTATCGACTCCAATCGAGAGAATTTTTTCCGCTCCATAACGATCCACCGAGAGCTTCAGCCCTTCAAGGATTCCTTTCCAGAGCGCTTCGAAGTCCCAGAAGAGCCCGCCTTCTTTTTGGATGGGAACATTCTCAAAACGATTAACCTCCTCAAGAGAGAGCTTCCCTTGGCTCATGATGCCCGCGATGACACGCCCGCTTCCGGCTCCAAGATCAACGGCAAGATAGATGGCTGAGGCGTCGGACATTTCTGTTAGGTGAGATTAAGGTCCGCCATCGCCTTTTGATGAATGTCGAAATAGCGGTCGCGGGCTGTGGAAATCTTGAGGTCCTGATCCCAGTTGGGAATCATTTCGCTCATGCGAGATTTTCCTTCATCAGACTCAAGAAGCTCAGGGAGACAGCGTTGAATGCACTCCAGCATGACTTGCGTCGACACGGAAGCCCCTGGCGAAGCACCGAGAAGCGCTGAAATACTCAAATCTTCACTGGTCAGTACCTCAGTGCCGTAGTGGACGATTCCCGGTTCTTCTCCAGGCTCCTGCTTAATCGCCTGCACCCGAATGCCCGCATCGATGACCTCCCAGTCCTCGTCCTTGGCATCAGGATAGAAATTGTAGAGTTCCTGCATGCGGGAGGACTTCGACTGAAGGCCCTGCTCCACGAGATACTTCACCAAGTCGAGATTGTGAATCCCAACCCGCATCAGCGAAACGATGTTACTGGGCCTCACCGACAAAGGAAGGTCGGTATGACTTCCACCATTATGGAGAAATTTTCCAGTCCAAGCCGCGAAGGGACCGAAGAGAAGGGAGCGTTCTCCATCGATTACCCGGGTATCCAAATGCGGCACCGCCATCGTCGGAGCAGCTCCAAGAGCCTGTCCGTAAACCTTGGCAGTGTGCTTTTTCACGACCTCAGGATTTCTCGTGATCATCCACTGACCTCCGATTGGAAATCCTCCATAACCTTTGACTTCGGGGATCCCGGATTTTTGCAGCAAGGGAAGTGATCCACCGCCCGCACCGATGAAAACGAAGCCCGCTTCGACCTGGCGCTTCTCGCGACTTACTTCATCGCGCACCGTGACGAGCCAACCTTTTCCCTTCTTTTCCAAGTCGACAACGCGATGCCCAAAGTGGGTCTCGCAATCATCCTGTTCGTCAAGCCACTCGCAGAAGTTGCGGGAAATCTCACCGAAATTGACGTCGGTCCCACCCTCCATATGAGTCGCGGCAATCGGTTGATTTCCATCCCGACCTTCGACAAGAAGCGGTGCCCAGGATTTAATTTCCTCCCGATTCGACGAGTGCTTCATCGATTCAAAAAAGTGGTGCTTTTTCAAGCCCTCAAAGCGAGCCCGGAGATAAGGAAGCTGCTCCTCGGTGTGAACCAGGGAGATATGCGGGAGAGGATTGATGCACTCCTTCGTGTCCTTGATGATCCCCTTTCGCGCAGCGTAGGCCCAGAACTGGAGCGAGTGCTCAAAGTCCTCGAAGACCGAGATCGCCTTGGAGACATCAACGCTTCCGTCGGCCTCCTGGTGAGGCGTATAGGAAAGCTCACAGATTCCGGCGTGCCCGGTCCCCGCATTATTCCAACCATTCGATGCCTCCTGCGAAGGCCGATCGGACACTTCGAAAAGTTGAATCGAAAGACCCGGCTGCAGCTCCTTGAGCATGGCCCCGAGAGTCGAGGACATGATGCCGGAGCCAATGAGGAGAACGTCGGTTTTCATGCGGTTCTTTTTAGCGAAGGAATGCTTCGTGAAGTCCGCCATCAACCGCCAGCACCTGGCCGGTGGTCTTCGATGATGTCTCACTCAGCATAAAGAGCATTCCGTTCGCCTGGTCTCGTGGGGTAATGGGAACCTTGGTGAGCGTGCGGTCTGCGTAAAACTGCGCAAGCTTGTCGCGGAGTTCCTCGGTGCTCTCGTTCTCGCCGAAAACAATGTCATACTTCGTCAAGGAAGCGATCACGCGATCACGGGGAAACATTCCACTTCCCGCTACGACAGTCGCCGGAGCAACGCCATTGACGCGCACGAGCGGCGAAAGCTCGATCGCAAGTTCGCGAACCAGGTGGTTCGCAGCAGCCTTCGAAGTATCGTATGCAACCGAGCCTTTCTTGGAAACGACCGCGTTAGCACTGGTCGTCACGACCATCGAGCCACGGAGCCCCTGCTCATTCCAAATCTTAGTCGCTTCATCGGCGACGAAGTAAGGTCCGGCAACGTTGATCCCAAAGGTGAGTCCCCATTTATCATCAGGGATGTGACCGGTGCGATCGGGTGGCACGAAGATTCCCGCGGTCACTGCGATGTGATCGATGCCACCGTATGCATAAACAACTTCAGCAAGCATTGCCTTGATCGCCTCACGATCGGTGACATTACAGGCGAGCCCGATGGCATTTCCACAACCGGAAATCCCAGATCCCGCGACCCCGATACCCTGACCCACTTTGGCAATGAGTTCCTCGGCCGTGGCCTGAGCAGTTTCCTGATTCAGGTCGGCACAAACAACATGCGCGCCCTGATCAATCATGACGTGAGCCATCTCCTTGCCGATGCCACTTCCGGCACCAACGACGATGACCACCTTGCGGGCAAACTCGCGCTCGGGTGGCATGCGCTGAAGCTTCGCTTCTTCAAGTGCCCAGTATTCGATGTCGAAAGCTTCTTTCTGGGGAAGCCCAATATATTCATCGATCGCTTCCGCACCGCGCATCACCGAAATGGCGCAGTTGTAGAACTCAGCGGTCACACGGGACTCACTCTTATTCTTTCCGAAAGCCACCATGCCGATGCCAGGAATCAGAACCACCGTTGGGTTCGAATTACGCATCGCGGGAGAATGAGTCTCCTTGTTCGCCTCGTAGTAAGTGGCATAGTCGGAGCGATATTTTTCAAGACCTGCGGTCAGCTTGGTGCGAAGCACATCGAGACCTTCGTTCTGAGGATCCCAATCGACATAAAGCGGCTTAATCTTGGTGCGAAGGAAGTGATCCGGGCAGGAAGTCCCGAGTTCAGCCAGTCTTGGAGCCGCGTTTGAATTCACGAATTCAAGAACCGCGTCCGTCGTTTCCACCGTCGCAATGAAACGGTTCTGCTGACTGACCTGACCACGAAGCCAAGGCAGGATTTCGGACACGAGTTCGCTCTGCTTCTCATCGGAAAGTTTGGAAAACTTTTGTCCTTCAAAGGTCTCAGCTCCCTTATCGCGTTCCTCAATGTAGCGCCCCGCGCGTTCGATGAGCTCAAGAGTCAACTCGTAGCACTCCTTGTCGTCATCGGCCCAGTTGATCAGACCGTGCTGGCCCATGTTGATGCCCTTGGCATTGGGATTCTTTTGGCAGACCTCCTGGAAAAGAAGACCGAGATCAAAGCCCGGACGCTGCCAGGACGTGTAAACGATTTCGTCGCCAAAGATCTCCTTTGTGATTGCCTCAGAATTCCTCGTCGCACAGAGCGAGATGAAGGAATTCGGGTGCATGTGATCAACATGCTTGCTTGAAATAAAGGAGTGCAGCGGGGTATCGATGGACGACGCCCGCGGGTTCAAGTTAAAGGTCGTGTGACGATACATTCCCACCATGTCATCCTCAATCTGAGTCTTGACGCCGTTCGGACTCGTGTCGTTGTAGATCTTTTGAAGGGCAATGAGTTTATCCTGATAAAGAGAGGAAAAGTTCTCAATCTTAGAAGTCCGGAGATCGCCACCGGATCCTTTGACCCAAAGCACTTCAGTTTCTTCACCGGTGAGCGGATCGACCTCCATCGCCTTGGAAGAAGTGTTTCCACCTCCCGTGTTGGTGATGCGCTGGTCGGCGCCGAGGATATTGGAACGATAAGAAAGGCGCTCGACAGCGCTCATGGAAGCGACTTTTAAGTCGTCCCAGCCATAGTTGACATGGCGGTATTCTGATGGGGAAAATGACATAGTTACAAGAGAGGTATAGGTATTCTAAAAAGGGTTGATTTACTAGGCGTATCCGCCGGCGCCGGTAATCCCAAGCTCTTTGCGTCGGGCTTTTCGGTCGGTTGAAATTTTTTCGAGATAGCCGCTTTCACGGAATGCCATGAGAGGATCGGGTGCCAGCCCACGCCCCTTGCGCCATTCGGCAATGGCACCAGAAACATCCGTTCCAAAGGCCTTCTTAAGAAGACGCTCGGCATCGATAATGCTGCCTGCCTCTTGCTCCTTCTGAAGTTGCTCATAATCCACGAGCGCGGCCTTCACATAAAGCTCCTGCGCTGCCGTCACCGTTTCAATCATCGCCTCCATCTTGGGCTTCAGATTGTGAGACTGGTCGACCATATATTCGATGGCGGGATACTTCCCACCTTGTGAAGCGGCATAGCCGTGGATCTCGCTAAAGATGCGGAAAATTTGATAAGGATCGATCGACCCCAAAGTGAGATCATCATCGGCATAACGGCGATCGTTAAAGTGGAAGCCACCAAGCATCTCATCATCGAGAAGCCATGCGACGATCTGTTCGATATTTTGCGCCTGATAGTGATGCCCGGTATCCACGAGCACCTTCGCCTGTGGACCCATTTTCTTGGCGTAAATGTAGGACATTCCCCAGTCGGCAATGTCGGTGTGATAGAAGGCCGGCTCGAAAGGTTTGTATTCGACGAGGAACAACTGGTCATCGGCCAAGTGTCCATGAAATTCACCCAGCGCATTTTCGAGTCGTTGCTTGCGACCACGAATGGAATCCTGACCGGGATAATTCGTACCATCTGCCATCCAAAGCGAAACAACATTTGAATTTACCGCTTGCCCGAGCTTGATCGAGTCAATGACGTGCTGTGAGGCCTGCTCACGAATCCTGGTATCGGCATTGCAGAGACTGCCCAGACGATACTCTTGGTTCTGAAAAAGATTAGGATTGATCGATCCAATTTGAACTCCCGCCTTTGCCGCCAAGGCCACCACCTCCTTCGGATCATCTCCCTCTTTGAAATCCCAAAGAACGTGGGTCGCAACCTTCGGACAACATCCCGTCAGCTGATTGACCTGACCTGCGTCGGCAAGCTTGTCGGCAAGATCAAGCGCTGCGCCATCTTGGAGGAATTTGCCAAACCGAGTCCCGGTATCGGCGAAGCCCCAGGAAGGAAGCTCAATTTCGAAATGATCAAGAGCTTCGTCGATGCGTTGCTGGATTTCTTGATTCATGAAAATGTGACAAAATTACTGGATGGGAAATTGGGTGGATGGAGAGATCGCCGCTATCGTCTGTCCCGATTCGGATACACAATATAACAGGAAACGTTTCATGTAAGAACTAAAATTGCTGAGAGATTGGTTCATTTTTAACATCCTTTTTGGTGGGGAGAATCTCCACCCTTTGGATCACCGGGACTTGATTTTTCTGAATCTCGGTAAAAATCTCAGATGAAAATGACTAGCGATCATGTTTGGAAAGAATTCCAATAACGATTTCCCCCTCTTCGGCATTTGGCCCCTTGCATCACGGCATTCATTCCACGACAATGCTACTTCGCAACTGCCCCAATCGATTCGCGCTCGATAAAGCGGGTCGAAAATCTCGCCTGTTGCGGCGGCTTGTTTCCATCACCTTCGATACGTTCCAAGAGGAAATCGATCGCCTGGGTCACCATCTCATCATGAGACTGGGCGACGGTGGACAGTGAAACCTGAAGGTACTCACCCAGAGGAATTCCGTCGATCCCCACAACCGAGACATCCCCGGGAATACTAAGCCCCAGATCCTTGGCGGCACGCATCACCCCGATGGCCGTCAAATCATTGAGCGCTACCAACGCCGTTGGGCGATCCTTGGACTCCAAAATCTTCCGCCCCACCTCGCGCGCTTCCAAAATATTCGGCCCGCAATTCACCACCTCACAGGTCGAATCACCAAATCCCTCGATCATTTTACTAAAAAGAGAAGGACGTCCTCCCACCCGTTGCCCCTTCGAACGCGCGGCCAAGAAGCTAAAGCGCCTGTGCCCCAGCTCATGCAAGCGCGTTGCGGCCTCGCGCAGACCCGTCGAGAAATCCGGGACCACCACATCAACAAAAGCCTCTCCCGCCCCAGGCATCGCCAGCACCACAATAGGAAAGCCCAACTTACTCTGCCGTTCCAAAAATTCGCGATGCCCATCCAGATCACTCACGAAAGCGACGACGCCATCGACATTCCGATACACCACCTCTTCGAGCAATTTCTTTTCCCGTTCCAGATCCGTCTGCCAGTTCTCGATCACAAGATCGTATCCCTTTTCTCCAATGCGATTTCCAAAAACCTGCGAAAAGTGGGTAAAGTAAGGATTTTCCAAATCCGCCACCAGAAGCCCGATCGCCTTGAAACTTCCTGACCTTAAGGCAACCGCAGCCCGGTTCGGGCGGTATCCCAATTCCTTGGCCGCCGCAAAAACCCGCCCTTCTGTCTCCTTCGATGCCCATGAATTTGGCCGGCGATTCAAAATAGTGGAGGCTGTGTTCACAGCAACTCCGGCACGCTCTGCAACGTCCTTAAGTCGAATCTTTCCTCCAGCCATTTCTCCAGTACTCTATATGTTGGACAAATGAGTGCAACTTAATGAAGTAAGATAAGAAACGTTTCATTAAATAATATTGACCCACCCTGCGTAGCCCACGAATCTTTGCCCTCAAAAATGAGGGGATTCTTTTCCTCGAACATCATTGAATCATTTCTGGTCAAGACAACTCCCTAACGAATACGAACGGAAGGTCGCACCTCATCTAAAAAATAAAAAAAGTCGGCAGAAAGTCGATCTCCCTCGCGTAAACGAAGGGGCAGTCTAAAGCCTATCATACAAGACTCGCCACCCCGATGATTCAACGCTCTCTCACCTTCGTTTTCTTCGCCGCAAGCCTCGCCCCCAGCCTTGCCGGAGAACAGGTGGGCTATAATGCCGATGTCCGGCCCATTCTTTCGGACAAGTGCTTCCTCTGCCATGGTCCCGATAAGGCGAGCACCAAGGCCGGCCTGCGCCTCGACACCCCAGAACGTGCCTTTGCCGCTCTCAAAGATTCTCCCGGAAAGCATGCCATCGTCGCCGGCTCCCTCGAAAAATCGGAAGCCTGGCGTCGTATCATTTCCACCGACCCCGATGAGGTCATGCCCACTCCAAAATCGAAGCTCCCCACCCTCACCGATTCCGAAAAACGCATCATCGCCCGCTGGATCGAACAAGGCGCTGAGTATGAACCTCATTGGTCCTTCGTGAATCTCCCCACAAGCGTTCCCGTCCCCAAAATCAAGAACACCGCTTGGCCCCTGAATGCCATCGATAACTTCGTCGGCGCAAAACTCGAAGCCGAGTCACTCGTGCCCTCGCCCGCGGCCGACCCAACCCGCTGGTTCCGTCGCGTCAGCTTCGACCTCACCGGACTGCCTCCCACTCTCTCCCAGCTCGATCAGTTTGAAAATGACCTCGCAGCCGATCCCGCAGCCGCGAAGGAAAAAGCGGTCGAGGCATTCCTCGCGACCCCTGCTTATGGCGAGCACATGACGCTCGATTGGCTCGACGCTGCCCGCTACGCCGACACTTGGGGATACCATTCCGACATGACTTTCACGGCCTGGCCCTACCGCGACTGGGTCGTGAAGGCCTTCCAAGACGACATGCCCTACGACCAGTTCGTCACCTGGAACATCGCCGGCGACCTCCTCCCCAATGCCAACCAAGAGCAGAAACTCGCCACCGCTTTCAACCGCTTCAACCGCATGACAAACGAAGGCGGCTCCACCGCGCTTGAGTTCCGCGTCGATGGCGTCGCGGACCGCGTCAATACCGTGGGCACTTCCATCCTCGGACTCACCTTTGAGTGCGCAAAATGCCACGATCACAAATACGATCCCATCCTCACGAAGGACTACTATCAGCTCTACGCCTTCTTCAATTCCATCAACGAAGACGGCCTCTACATCCACCAAAACATCTCCCCGCCACCCAGCGTCCTCCTTCCCACGCCAAAGCAGGAAGCCGATCTCGCAAAACACCAGATACGCATCGACGAACTCGAGAAACAACTCGCGCAAATCGTCGCACAAGCCAATCCAGCCTTCCAGGAATGGAAATCTAGATTAACGCCTGAGTCACCACTCACCATGGCAGACCAAACGGCCCTCGTTGACTTCAACAAATCGAACAAGAAGCCTCTCGAATCCCGAATCCAAGCGAAGGACGGTAAGCCAATCTCCATTTCGCTCAAGACTCCCAACTATGTCGAGGGGCCCGCAAGACTCGGCACCGCCGTCGCCCTCAATGGCGACTTCGGAGCCGACCTCCCCGGAGTCTTCGTCAACGATAGATACAATCCCTTCACCCTCGGTCTTTGGGCCAAAGATACCCTGCAAGCCAAGCGATCTGTCGTCATCGCCCATCGCTGCCACGGCACCGAGATTGGCTACCACGGCATCGATCTCCGCATCGAGGACGGCTACCTCTCCGGCCGCGTCTTCCGCGCTTGGCCCGACAACGGCATCGGCATCCGCTCCGTCAAACGACTGCCCAAGAACGAGTGGCACCACATCACTTACACCTACGATGGCCAAAGCAAGGCCGCCGGCCTAAAAATCTATCTCGATGGCGACCTCTTCGAAACCATCGTCACCGGGGACAAACTCTATAAGAGCGTCAACATCAAGACCTACACCGCAGGCACCTTCACCCTTGGAGCCATTTTTCGGGGACCCGGTTTCAAGGGCGGCCACGTCGATCAACTCACCACCTTTGATCGCCCGCTCACTCCCATCGAGGTTCGTCAGCTTGCCGGAAAAGAAACTGCCCTCAGCACTCCTACCGAGGAAGAACTCTTCCCCTACTACCTTGCCAACCACCACCTCGAATACCGCAAAACCATCGCGGAACTCTCCGCCGCCCATAAGAGGCTCGTTCAAACAGAAGATGGCTTCATTGAGGTCCCCGTCATGGAAGAAATGGACAAACCCCGGCCTTCCTACATTTTAGCGCGTGGCGAATTCAACGCGAAGCGCACGGAGGAAAACAAAGTCAGCCGTGACTCCCCCAGCTTCCTTCTCCCCTTCCCAAAAGACGCCCCCCGTGACCGCCTCGGTCTCGCCCAGTGGCTCACCCAGCCCAATCACCCACTCACCTCCCGCGTATACGTGAACCGGATCTGGCAGCAGTTTTTCGGCAAGGGTCTCGTCGGCACGACCGAGAACTTCGGACTCCAAGGCGACCTCCCCACCCACCCCGAGCTTCTCGACTGGCTTTCGCGAGATCTCGTGAATCACAAGTGGAGTACGAAACATCTCGTAAAACGGATCGCCCTCTCCGCCACCTACTCCCAGCGATCCGCTCTCACCCCAGAACTTCAATCACGAGACATCTCGAATGATTTCCTTGCCCGCGGCCCTTCCCATCGTCTCAGCGGCGAAGCGATCCGCGACTCCGCCCTCCTCAGCTCCGGCCTTCTTAGCACCCAACAAGGCGGCCCACCGGTGAGACCCTACGACCCGCTTTACAACGCGAAGCCCAATGCCACTCACACCAATCGCCGCTCGCTCTACTCCTTCTGGCGTCGTACTAAGCCGCAAAACAACATGCTCATCTTCGATAAGCCCTCGCTCGAAATCTGCTCCGTTAAACGCAGCGTCACCAACAGCCCGACCCAAGCCCTCGTCCTCCTCAACGACCCGCAATTCACCGAAGCCGCGCGTCATCTCGCCACGTCCCTCATGAAGTCAGAGGGCACCGATGAAGCCCGCATCAAAACCGCCTGGAAAAAAGTCACCAGTAACGAGGTCACTGATTCCCAGCTCCACCTCCTCACGGAAATCCTCAACGAGCAGAAGGCAACCTTCAAAGAAAATCCCGAAAGCGCTAAAAAACTCTGCCCCTCCATAAAAGGCGAGGACATCAATCAAGTCAAAACCGCCGCCCTAACGGTAACCTGCCAGGCCATCTATAACACCGACGCCGCAATCTGGAAGCGCTAGCCCAAAGGGGCCGAGCCATCCCGCTCTCGTTTCCTATCGCTAGAAGATCAAAGAAACATACACGGATCCTCTCTTCGAAGACTTCTCCACACGCGGATGGGCTTGGGTCTTCCTAAATTCCTGGCCTATCGACTTCGGAACGTGCCTCCACGTCAATGAGGCCTTCGTCTCATATTTGAGAGTTCCTTGATCGATCGCACGTTTTGAAGTTCCGGCGAAAGAACCTATGAATCCTGGGATACCTCATCTTGCTATTGACGAAGAAGGCCTACACGCCTGATCCGACACACAACCCTCTCAAAGAGCCTTCTTCCAACTCGAAGTGGATGTCACCACGGAAGTAATGGAAGAATAGATCCAGTTGCGTTCCCTCTTCCATTTTCCCATAAATCCCCCTATCTCCCGCGCGCGAGGGTCCTCAAAACTCTTCGCGTCTTTGCGTCTTTGCGGTTAACCTCCCGCCAGCCACCTACCATGTCCTTCGAACTCACCCGTAACTTCTCCATCATCGCCCACATCGATCATGGCAAAACGACCCTGTCCGATCGCCTCATGGAAGAAACCCAGACGATCACCCAGCGCGAGTCCCAGGCCCAGCACCTCGACTCCATGGACCTCGAGCGCGAAAAAGGAATTACCATCAAATCCCACCCCGTCACCCTTGCCTTCAAGTCCAAGGACGGAAAGACCTACAAGCTCAACCTCCTCGACACGCCCGGGCACGTCGACTTTTCCTACGAGGTCTCCCGCTCCCTCGCCGCGTGCGAAGGCGCCATCCTCATCATCGATGCCGCCCAAGGCGTCGAAGCCCAGACCATGGCCAACGTGAACCTCGCCATGGAGCAGGAACTCGCCATCGTCCCCGTCCTCAATAAAATAGACCTCCCCGCCGCCGATATCCCACGCTGCCGTAAGCAGCTCGAGGACATCCTCGCGATCCCCGGAGAACACGCCATCCCCGCCTCCGCCAAGATGGGCATCGGCATCCAAGAGATCCTCGAAGCCGTCGTCGAACTCGTCCCCCCACCCGTCGAAAACCCCGACGGTCTCCTCCGCGCCTCCGTCTTCGATTCCCTTTACGATCAATTTCGCGGCGTTATTTCCTACGTCCGCATCGTCTCCGGTGAGGTGAAAAAAGGCGATAAGATCAAGCTCTTCCACACTCCCACGAACTACGAGATCAAGGAGACCGGCATCTTCACCCCTAAGATGCAAAAAACCGAAGGCCTCAAAACCGGAGACGTCGGCTACATCATCGCCAACATGAAGTCTTCCGCCGAAGTCAAAATCGGCGACACCATCACCCACAAGGAAAAACCCTGCCTCGAGCCCCTTCCCGGATTCAAAGAAATTCGCCCCATGGTCTTCTCCGGCATCTACCCCATCGACACCTCCGACTACGAGGCCCTCAAAGTCGCCATGGGCAAACTTCAGATCAACGACGCCGCCTTCACCTTCCAGACCGAATCTTCCACCGCGCTCGGCTTCGGCTTCCGCTGCGGCTTCCTCGGCCTCCTCCACATGGAAATCATCCAGGAACGACTCCGCCGCGAGTTCGACATGGACGTCATCTCCACCTACCCCTCTGTCATTTACGAGGTCACCAAGACCGACGGCGAAGAACTCATCATCGACAACCCCTCCTACCTCCCCGAAGCCCAGACCATCGAAAAAATCTGCGAACCCATCGTCCGCATCTTCATCATGGTTCCCGGAGACTACATCGGAGACGTCATGAAACTCATCATGGAAAAGCGAGGCGAACTCGAAAACACCGAGACCATCGACGAATTCCGCGTCATGCTCACGGCCAAAGTCCCTCTCGCCGACATCCTCGTCGACTTCAACGACCGCCTCAAATCTATGACCAAAGGCTACGGCTCTATGGATTATGAGCACGCCGGATACCGCGCCGCCAACATGGTCAAAATGGACATGCTCATCGCCGGCGAACCCGTCGAAGCCTTTTCCACCATCGTCCACCGCGACAAAGCAATCGGCCGAGGCCGCGATCTCGCCGCCAAGCTCAAGGAAGTCATCCCCACCCAGATGTTCGTCGTCGCCATCCAGGCCGCCATCGGAGGAAACATCATCGCAAGAGAAACCATCTCCGCGATGCGTAAAAACGTCACCGCCAAATGCTACGGCGGCGACATCTCCCGAAAGCGCAAACTCCTAGAAAAGCAGAAAAAGGGTAAGGCAAAAATGAAGCAATTCGGTAAAGTTAACATCCCCCAAGACGCTTTCATCAAGGTCCTGAAATCGGGAGATTGATTCGATAACTTTAAAGGATGTATCCAAGATCTTTCGATACGCTTACCCATCTCACCACGTCGCATGCCTCTCATAGCACTCCGCATTTCAAAAGAGGGGAATGATGTTTTGAAATAGTTAGGAAATAGCGCTGCGCGCTGGAATCAAGAGCCGGGCGCTTTCTCTAAATGGCAGCGTTTCTTAGTCCACCTCCACCCGCAGCCATACCTTGGAAAAATCCTGCTGCCGCACATCGGCCTTATACGCCCAAAAAGAGAAGTTCCGGCTGCCAAAAATCTCCGGCGCTTCTTCAGTTTCCCTTTCATCCATCTCGTATTCAAAGAGTAAAAACATCTCGCTCTCTGCGGCCTGAATTTCTTCGAAGTTCGCCTCGTCTGCCCGGTCAGGATCCTCTCCCATGATCTGCTCACGACATCTGAAGGCATACAACGCTCCACCAGCAGCCCCGGAATACCCCCCAATGTGCCCGCACGAAGCCCCTCCCTCGTCATCTTCGGGTCCCGATTCCAACTCCTCCATCAAATCATCCGATAATTCCAGCTCTTCAAACAAGGGATGATCCGCAAAAGGGAGGGTCTCTCCTTCCTTAAAACTGAGAGGTCGGGCCTTAAAGACAAAGCCATCATTCAAATTCTTAGGTATCTCGGAAACAGCTGTGTCGCCCGCCGGGGTATCGGCGACCCATAAGACCTTCCAGCCTGCCGCCTCGGCGAGATCAGTCCCCCACGGTCCGTTTTTGAAATCGTAAAAGAAAAGGAGAACACCATCGCGTGGGAGCCAATTGTGAAGAGCCGGTAACTCCTCCAAATAAATGGTAGCGAGAAGACTCAAAGAATCGCCATCGAACTGAGGCCACTCAAATTTCAATCCCTCGGGAGGCAATCCCCCCGTAGATGAGCGAATCCCTCCCTGCACTTCCCTCATTCCAATGGCACCTTGCGCGTAGGAATTAAGTTGTTTGGGGACACTTCCAATTTTGAACATTCCAACTCTTAGTGAGTAGGTCTCCTCCCAACAAGATCTTAGAAATCTCTGGCTTCTGGAAACGGTCAGACGCTTAAGTCACCCCCCGATTTCCCAGCCGCCTTGAGGGTTCTCATCAAACTTTTCACTCCATTCCTACTCAACATCCAACGCGAGCGCATAAGGCAGAAATTTCTCAAAAAAGCTCCGGCGTTTTCTCAGGAGGATTTTCGAGATTCAGCCGCTCCTCCTCGGCCACCTTGAGATACTCGCGGAAGCCTTCCATCTCATCCATAATCCGACGCCCCTTTTTCGAGGGCCGCTTCACCAGCCTGATGAAGGTGAAAATCGATGAAATCGTGACGACTTAAGAAAAGTAAAGTCTCCGGATGGGCCATCCTACCGGGAAATCAATAAAGTGAACTGAGTCGCTGACGAATTGCTTAAAGGGTGATTTTGGATCCTTACCCTCTCGGAATGATGAGGTATTCGAGTCTGTTTGAGAATTTGCCCTTTTGGGGTCCTCCTTTTTCGTGGTAGAGTCCATACTCAGGAAGCTGTCCCCTACTGGCTCTGTTTTTCACACACACGCAATGAAGACCTCATTTCTATCAAAATCCCCGACCGCTCTCCTCAGCTGGCTCGGATCCCTGTTCCTCGCGACGTCCTCTCTGGCCGAGCAGGTCATCTTCACTGAAATCCAATACAACGCCCCGGTTGGACAGCCTGATTTCATCGAAATCACCAACAATACCGGCACTCCTTTCGATTTCGGAAACTGGTATTTCTCCGATGGAATCACCTTCACATTCCCTGACTTCGACGCTGGGGACACGGACGCCCACATTTTGCAGCCTTTTGAGCGCATTTTGGTCTCGGAAGTTGATGAAACCACTCTCCGCACGGCCTACCCCAATATTCCGGCGGCAGTGCGGGTTTATGGCCCTTACACCAACTCGCTCAGCAATTCCGGAGAAACCCTCTCCTTGAGCGACAAGAATGGAATCGTGATGACGACCGTCGACTACAACGATGGCGGAAAGTGGCCCGCTGCACCAGACGGCACCGGCCACACGCTGACCCGCATCAATCCAAACCTCTCGAACGCTGAATGGCGCAACTGGATGAGCAGCGCAGCGCCTGGGGGCACACCGGGGAGACCTTCTGCCAGCGAAGACGACCTGCCGACCACCACCACGCAGATCTTCCAGACCACATCGGTATGGAAATACGATCAGAACGTGACCAACATCGACCGCGGCACCACTTGGCGGGAGCCTGATTTTGATGATAGTGGCTGGCTTGAAGGCCCAGGTCCTTTCGGTAGAAATTCTGCTGACCCATTTGCTACGCCATGGACTACCGGTGGACGGACCACCTACTACTTGCGCCAGGATTTCCAATTCAACAATGCCTTTTCCAGCGCTACCATCAACATTGATTCCCACTTGGACGACGGCCTCGTCGTCTACCTCAACGGCCAGGAGATCACCCGCTTCAACATGCCAAACGGTGAGATCGCCTACGATACCACGGCGAGCAGCGGCCGCGAATGGGACGACCTGGCCGAAATCGCCTCCGGCATCGACATCAGTGCCGCCCTCCAGACAGGGATGAATGTCCTCGCCGTCGGGGTCCACAACGCGGCCGCCGGCAGCTCGGACATCGCTTTCGGTGCGAATATCAGCATCACCGCGGCCGCGCCACCCTCCGGCGCCTTGCCAAATCTCATCATCAGTGAAGTCCACTTCGGAATAGACGGAAATATCGATTGGATCGAACTCCATGCTCCCGGAAATTCTCCCATCTCTGCAGCAGGCTTAAAACTCTCACCCAACCGCACCCTCACTGACACGGTTGATCTTACCGGAAACATTCCCGCCGGAGGCTACCTCAGTTTCCCTGTCACTTTGCCCATTGATGAAAATGGAGACGTCGACCTCTTCCTCATTCAAGGCAACACTGTCATCGATGCCACTCGCTTGGACCGCGACCGCGGCGAGGAAGGATTCCAGTCTTATCCGGTGGGTCAGGAATGGTTTGGCGGAACGGGACACACCCGCGACGCTCCCAACGATCCGGCCTCACGACAAACCAATATCGTCATCAATGAAATCATGTATGACGCCCCCTCCGATCAAGGAACCGGCGAGTATATCGAACTCTACAACAGAGGCAGCGAAACCGTCGATATGAGCGGCTGGAAAATCTCAAAAGGAGTCAAATTTGACTTCCCCGCTGGGACTTCTTTGGTCGCAGGTGCCTATCTCGTCATCGCCGCCGATGCTCAATATCTCGTCGATGGTCACGGCACTCTTCCCGTGATTGGTAACTGGAGTGGTTCTCTCCGCGACCGCGGCGAGCTCCTCCGTATCGTGGATGCGAATGGCAACCTCGTCGACGAGGTGGATTACATGCCCGAGGGCGACTGGCCCAATTTCGCCGATGGAGACGGCAGCAGCATGGAGCTCCGCCACCCTGATATGGACAACAATATCTCCACCGCCTGGGGCGATAGTGAAGAAAGTCAAAAATCCACGATGCAGTCCTTCAGCTACACCGCTGAATTCCTCCGCTCAAAATGGCTCCCCCTCAGCTCGGGTCAGGAACTTCAGAGCCACTTGGTCGGTGACTCTCACATCATCCTTGAAAATGTCTCCGTGAAAAAAGACGGCGTCGGCTCAAATCTTGTTTTAAATGGAGGAAATATGTCCTCTAATCAAAATAGCAGCGGTGGTTGGGTCTGCCAAGGCACCCACTGGGCTAGCTTCTTCAACAATGGCCAACTGAACCTCGTCGCCGATGGCCACGGAGACAATAAGGCCAACCGCGCCGAGGTCGATATGACCGCTCCCATCGTGGGCAATAGCTACACCCTGTCCTTCGATGCCCGCTGGGTCAGCGGCAAATCGCGTATCATTTTCCAAACACTTGATCATGGCTTTGGCACCAACTTCCTGATCCCTATCCCAGCGAATCTGGGAACCCCGGGAGCAGCCAACTCGGTCTCCTTGGCTAGCGCCGCTCCCACTGTCACCGGCGTCATCCACAGCCCCGCCGTTCCGGGCACCGCTACTCCGGTCACCGTGAGTGCGCGTATTGATTCCGCCGATGCTCTTTCTTCCGCGGAGCTTGTCTACCGCATCTCCAACGACAATGGCAATGGCACTTGGGTCCGCCGCACCCTGTCAAACGACGGATCAGGCCTCTTCAGCACCGCCGTCAACAACTTCACCAACCAAGGAGATATCATCCAATTCTACGTGGAAGCGAAGTCTGGATCGACCACCACCTTCCAGCCCCGCTACGGTCCGGACCGACCTGCAATGTGGATTGTCGACGGACGCGACATGCCCGACAAACTCCTTCGTGAGCGCTTCATTGTCTCGAACTACGACCGACGTGCTCTCAACACCGGCACCGGCGGAGGCGCTGCCTTTGATTACAAATTCCCGCGCATGTCGAACCACTTCTTCAATGCCACCTTCATCGCAAACGAGAGCGAAATTTTCTACAACGCAGAGATCCGCAAAAGCGGAAGCCCCTTCACCCGCGCCACCAACTCCGCGATCGACCACGGTAAGTGGAAGCTCCCGGGTGATCGTCTTTTCCGCAATCGCCGCCGAAGTGTCATCGACGCCTCGGGAACATCACAAGGGAGTGGAACGCCACGCTACTACGATGATCGCATCGCTCGCTACTTCCTCTACCAGCTGGGTCATCCCATCAACGAAATGGAATTCGTTCACTCGGTCGTCAATGACGATGCCTTCAAGCTCCGCGAAAATCACGAGCCCATTTCCAACGACTTCATGAATCGTAACTTCCCCGGAGGGAGCGATGGCACTCTCCTACGAATCGACGACGAATGGCGCTTCACCAGCGACAATGGAGATTCTCGCCAAAGCCGCAATGCCGACTGGTCCTACAAGGGCACCGACAATCCCACCGCTTATCAAAGCGAGTGGATCATGCGCTCCCGTGAGTCAGATCACGACTTCAGCAACTTCATCGAATTCACCCGCGTGATCGCCAGCAAAGATTACGACGCAGAGACGCTAGACCGCATGGCCGACGCCAACATGATGGCCCTCAATGCCGTTGTTCGTGGATACGATGCTGACTGGGACACCATCACCGTGAATCGTGGAAAGAACGCCTACATGTTCCGTCCGAAAGAGGGTAAAGGCTGGATGCTTATCCATTGGGACGGTGACCGTGTTTTCGAAAACACTGGCCAAGCCATCATCGGAGGCAGAACAGGAGTCAGCACCTACTTTAGGGAACCCCACGTCAAGCGGTTCATGAATTACTACATGACCAAGCTTCTCAACGAGCACACCAAGGGCTCCGCCCGGACCCAGGCTTGGATGCAGGCTGAATCCGATTCCGTTTCGGGCACCGGGGTCATCATGCCCATTTCCCACTACACGAACTGGTTCAACAACCGGGAAAACATTGCTCGCAGTTTCATCGGTAACACCACCGCGAACACCTCCTTCGCCGTCACCACCAGCAATGCCGCCACCACGGATGATCTCTTCACCCTCGCTGGAACCGCCCCACCCACCGTCTTCAAGGTGCGCGTGGTAGATGCTGCGGGCACTTCCTTCACGTGGACCGACACCACCACCTGGGAGCTGACCAATATCCCGCTTGTGCAAGGATCCAACTCCCTCGCCGTCGAGGGACTCGATCACGATGGAAATATCGTAAAGCAACTCGCCTTCACCATCACCAAGAGCAACAACGCCGCACCAGTTCTCGTGATCAACGCCACCCCAAAGTCTCTCAATGTGAGCCTTGCTGAAACGCTCGATCTCGATGCCTCAAACAGCTTTGACCCCGAAGGTGATTTGCTCACCGTGACTTGGAAGGTGACTCCCGACACAGGCGCGCAAGTGACCGCTGGAGTAAATAGCGCCAGCATCGCCTTCAACACCCCGGGCTTCTATCTCGTGACTGCCAGCACAACCGATAACAACGCAAACACGAGCACCAAAACCCTCGGCGTTTCCGCTTATCGCGCTGACCAATTTTCCACCTTTGGAAATCCCGAACTCGAATCTATTTGGAGTCCCTTCAAGACGGACAAGCACGGCAATTCTCCGAATGACCCTTACTACTCGTTGCAGGATAACGAAGGTCGACTCACCATCCATATTCCGGTGAGCACAACTCCCCTCGGACTCCCCTCACTCACTCTTCCGCCCGCCGTTCAGTATATCGACTTCGGCGACGTATGGAAATATGACGACTCCAACGACGAGCTGACGGGCATCTTCGCGCAACCCGCTTATGATGACTCCCTATGGCAGTCCGGCCCCGGCTTCCTTGGCTTCGGTGAGATTATTCCCATAATAGATCCAAAAATTCCAGGCCTGCAAACCAATAACTTGCGGAGAGATCGGAATGCCGGTCTCGTGACCTACTACTTCCGCACCGAATTCGAATTCACAGGCGATCCCATCGGAGCCCAACTCATGATCGATCACCTTGTCGATGACGGCGTCCGCTATTATCTCAACGGCCAGGTAATCGGAAGCATCCGCCTTCCAGATGGCGTCATCGATTCAAACACCGAAGGCGACAAGCTTCCGCTTGAAGATATCGTGGAAGAGGGAGTCCTTACCCTCGACGTTTCAAGCTCCCTCTTACAAGGCACCAATGTCTTCGCAGCCGAGGTCCATAACGAAAGCGACGGAAGCTCCGACCTTGTCTTCGGCGCCCGCGTTAAGATCGCAGCCAATCCCGTCGGAAATAATGAGATCGATCTCGATGACTCTCTCCATCCTTGGGTCCGACGAGCTCTTCCCTCCGGCGATTGGACCCTCCAAACCGAAGTGAAGTTGGAAAAAGCCCAGTTCGGCGATTTCTACGCCGGACTCCTCGTCGAAGCCGACCAAAATGGAACTTCCTACCGCTACGGAGTGGGAATCGAAGATGGCACCAAGCTCGCGACCTTCAAAGTGAATCCTTCCGGAGTCTCAGAAACGATGGTCAGCGGCCCCGACCTCCTGAAAGGCATCGCAACCCTTCGTCTCGTGAAGAAAGAAAATCTCCTCACCTTCTACTCGGTCGACAACGGAACCCTCACTCAGATTCAGCAAATAACCCTGCCCCCAGGAACCACCTTCACCACCGGAGGAGTCTTTGCCTCAACCGAAACCGAACAGTCCCTCGAAGCCAGCTTTGACTACGCCATGCTCATCGAACCCAGCGTCGACTTCGCCGCCTGGATGCTCGAAAATGGCTTCGCCGATCCAGACGCCGAGTTCGGCAGTACTGGATTGAGCAACCTTCTGGCCTACGCCTTGGGAGCTGATCTCAGCATCGATGTGACTCCAAACGTGAACTACAATGGAGGAGCACTCACCTTCAGTCACCGACAGCGTCTACCCGTCAGCGAGCTGACCTATAGCGTCGAGAAATCAACCGACCTCATCACATGGGAAGCGGCCGGCGATCTCACTCCTCAGGGAAATATTCAGCCAAACTCAGATGGCACCTTCACCGTGAACCTCCTAAGCAATATTGATCCCGAAGTAGAGCTTGAGACCTTCTATCGTTTAATTGTGACCCTCCCCTAGCCAGGGAAGGGCCCATCCGAGGATGGGTCGCGCTTAACTTTTCATCGCCTGGCCGCGATAACTTTTAGGAGTCATCCCCGCGACTTTCCCAAACTGGCGGGTGAAGGAACTTTGATCGCTATACCCGCAGGAAAGGGCGATCTCACTGAGACTCTTGTCGCTTGATTCAAGCAAGTGACAAGCAGCCTCAATCCGACAGCGCGTAATGTATTGCTTGGTTGAAATACCAAACAGCCCCTCGATGCGCTGACTGATCTGGTAAGTCGATAATCCGGTCGCTTCAGCGAGTTCACCAAGGCGCAAAGGCCCATCAAGATGCGCCCGAATATAATTGAGGACCTTCGCCAGCGCCTCCAAATCCAGAGGACTCGATTTCGCGCCATCGACGTCTCTCGAAATTCCGGAGAGTCCGACAATCTCGCCTTCTTCATCTCGCAACGCACGCTTCCAGGTCAGGCACCATCCTTGCCGGCCATCAGGATAAATGTGGAGCTCCAACTGACTACGGATTGCCGCACCCCCTTGAAGAATTCTCCGGTCCTGCCCCTCAAATTCATCGCCCAGTGGGCTCGGAAAAACTTCTGCTGCTGTCTTGCCCAAAAGGTCACTTTTGAGCGTCTTGCCACAGCGCCCTACCAAGGTCGTATTCACGAAATGGTAACGTGCCCCGGCGTCTTTGACAAAGTAGGTCGTGTCAGGAACCTCATCGAATAGTTCGTCCCCACCCAGGGAACGATTCAGCGACTCATTCAATTCACGCGGCATAGCTGGCACCAGCACACGCCATTTTAGACAAAATAAAAAGGAAACACTCGCATTACAGACAAGACGAATGAACGCATTTTGTGCATTCTCTCCGCCATGCCCAACTCCTCTGCGCCCATCTTTCAAGGCTGCATCCCCGCTCTCATGACTCCTTGCGATGCGCAGGGAGAGATCAACTACGAGGCTCTCGTCGCCACCGCACAAGAGCTCATCTCCCAAGGAATGCGAGCCGTCGTCTATTGCGGTTCCATGGGCGACTGGCCCCTCCTTACCGATGCCCAACGCCAGGAAGGAGTCCGCCGTCTTGTCGAAGCCGGTGTCCCGGTCGTCGTCGGCACTGGAGCCCAGAATACCAAAATCGCAGCTGAGCACGCCGCTCATGCCCGTGAGGTTGGAGCTCACGGCCTCATGGTCATTCCCCGGGTCCTCTCCCGCGGCTCCGCACCTGCCGCCCAGCGCAATCATTTCAGCGCCATTTTAGAAGCGGGAGGAGATCTTCCCGCCGTTATTTACAACAGCCCCTACTACGGCTTCGAAACAAAAGCGGATCTCTTTTTCTCTCTCCGTGAGCAGTTCTCATCCCTCGTAGGCTTCAAGGAATTCGGAGGAGCATCCTCCCTGAGCTACGCGGCCGAAAACATCACCTCACTCGACGAATCAGTCATCCTCATGGCCGGAGTCGACACCCAGGTCTTCCACGGCTTCGTCAATTGCGGAGCCACCGGAGCCATCACCGGAGTGGGCAATGCACTCCCAAAAGAGATTCTCCGCTTCGTCGCACTCTGCCAATCAGCCGCAACTGGAAATCAACAAGACCGACGCTGGGCCCTCGAACTCACCGAAGCACTCACCGTCCTTTCAACCTTCGACGAAGGCCCTGACCTTGTCCTCTTTTACAAGGAACTCATGGTCCTCGAGGGTCACGGCGCCTACTTGCATCAAATCTACGGAAACGACCAGCTCAGCCCCAGCCAAAAGCAGTTCCTCCACACCCAGTGGCGTCTCTTCCGCAACTGGTGGGCCAATTGGGACGGCAAATAAAAAACGACCAAGCACCCTCCAAAGTCCGCCGTGGCTCGCAGTGCGAAGGATGACCCCTAATTCCATTTATCCCATCCCTCCGTGGTTACCCCTCAACTCCACAAAGGAGGAAGCCCCCCAACCAAGCCTTCAACGTTCCCAGCCATGACCATTTCCGTCATCGATTCCCACACTGGAGGCGAACCGACCCGTGCCGTCATCGATAGCGAGCTCACCCCACCGGAACCCGGGGCCCTCGCCGCAAGAGATTTTTTAAGCCGTGAGCACGACTGGCTACGACGCGCCCTCATCCTCGAACCCCGCGGCTTCGAAGCGATCGTCGGCGCTTATCTTTGCAAACCAACCGATCAAACCTGCGTCACCGGCGTCGTCTTTTTTAACAACGTTTCCTATCTCAACGGCTGCCTCCACGGAACCATCGGAGTGGTCGCCATACTCGCCCACACCGGAGAAATTTCCGTCGGAGTTCACCGTATCGAAACTCCTTCCGGAGTGGTCACCGCAACCCTAGCCGCGGATGGATCGGTCACCGTTAACAATGTGCCCTCCTATCGCTTCCGCGAAAGCCAGGAGGTCGAGGTCCCCGGCCATGGCCTCGTCACCGGCGACATCGCATGGGGCGGAAACTGGTTCTTCCTCATTCAAGACCAAGGGCCCGAAGTCTGCTTTTCCGAAATCGAAGCACTCACCCATTTCACTTCTGCAGTAGGACAAGCGCTTACCGAACAGGGAATCACAGGTGCCGACGGCGAACTCATCGACCACATCGAAACCTTCGGCTCACCGAATGAAGGAGTAGATGCCGATAGCCAAAACTTCGTCCTCTGCCCCGGTAGAGCCTACGATCGCTCACCCTGCGGCACCGGAACGAGCGCCAAGCTCGCCTGTCTCGCCGCCTCGGGAAAGCTCGCAGAAGGAGAACTTTGGAAACAAGCCAGCATCATTGGCACTGTCTTCGAATGCCAGTTTTTGAATCTTCCTGAAGAAGGAATGATCACCCCCATCATTAGCGGAAAAGCCCATATTACTGGGAAATCGACCTTCGTTCTCGATCCCGAAGACCCCTTCAAATTCGGCATTTCACCATGAGCGACTCCGGGAAAAATATCCTCGTCGTCGGCGGAGGGGTCATCGGGCTCAGTATTGCATACTCTCTCTCCAAGTCCGGCCATCACGTCCGCGTTATGGAGCGCGATCCCTCGCTCACCGATTCATGCTCCAGCGGTAACGCCGGCATGATTGTGCCCAGCCATTTCATCCCCCTCGCCGCTCCCGGGGTCATTTCCCAAGGACTCAAGTGGATGCTCAATCCCAAGAGCCCTTTCTTTTTGCGACCCCGCCTCGACCCCGCCCTCGCCCGGTGGATCTGGCTCTTCATGCGCCACTCCAATCAGCAACACGTCCAAAACAGCGCAGAACTTCTGCGCGACCTCAGCCTACTCAGCCGACGTCTCCACCTCGAACTCGCTGAGCAGGAAAATTTCCCACTCGTCGACAAAGGCCTCCTCATGCTTTGCCAGTCTCAGAAAGGACTCGACGAAGAAGCGGAAGTCGCGGAGTCCGCCCATCGTCTCGGACTCGAAGCCGAAGTCATCAACCTCACCCGACTGTATGAGCTCGAACCGAACGCTAAAATCAACGCCAAGGGTGGCGTCTGGTTCCCACAAGATTGCCACCTCGATCCCTCCGACTTCATCCAAGCCCTCCGCCGGGGAATTAAAAAAGCAGGTGGTGAGTTCATCGACGCCGAGGCAGAGAACCTCGACGACTCCACCATCGTCACCAAGACAGGTGAAAAGCACACCGCCGACACCATCGTTCTCGCCGGCGGAATCGCCACGCTCAATCTCGCCCGCGATCTTGGCCTCAAGCTTCCCATGCAGGGAGGAAAGGGCTACTCGCTCACTCTTCCCAAACCCCTCCGAAACCCCGAACTCTGCTCCCTTTTAAAAGAAGGCCGCGTCGCCGTCACCCCCATGGGCGATCAACTGCGCGTCGCTGGCACGATGGAAATCTGCGGAAAAGACACCTCCATCAGCAAACCCCGGCTGCAAGGAATCATCGAATCTTTCTGCTCCTTTTATCCTGAATTTCGACCCGCTGATTTCGATAACCTCACCCCCTGGGTCGGCCTCCGCCCCTGCTCACCGGATGGACTCCCCTACCTCGGAAAAGCACCCGGCCACGAAAAAATCATCATCGCCACCGGCCACGCCATGATGGGCCTCTCGCTCGCTCCCGTCACCGGCCACCTCGTCACTCAGCTGGTAAACAATAAGTCGACCTCTCTCGACCTCAGCGCGCTCGACCCCGCCCGCTTCGGTTAATCCAACAAAAGATCGGGTCGATCACTCCCACGATCGCTTGCTGGATCAATCGATCTACCTTCGTAACTTCGGAAACAAACCGTGGCATGAAGGACACTTAATTTAGCCTGCTTCAGGAACTGAACCATTGAGAAACCAACGAATGCAGCGCTTCATGGCACTGCGTGGGAGAAGCTAAAAGCTAGAGATTAAAAAGAGAGACGGCCGAACCACATTGATGATATCAAAATTAAACGGTAACAAGTGCAGCCACCCAGACCCCACGGATGGCTTCAAGATTTGGAACGGAATCATTCGTCCGACTGCTCCAACCACTTCACCACCACATCGGGAAAGTCAGTGAACAGACCGTCCACCCCGGCTTCAGTGAAAAGCAGGCTCAATAAATCATCAACAGACCTGGCAACTCCGGGCAGCTCATCCACCCGCAAGGTATACGAATGAACCACCAGGTCGATGGCATGGGCGTTTTTAACAAGATCGGTCACCCGTCGGTCGGCCGGGTTCTTGCCGGAGATCACGCTGCTGATGGGCGGGCCAATGCCGTCGGCGAATTTCGCTACTTTGGTCAATCCTTTGGGAAGCAGAAATTCGTCGCCGAGGAGCAGAAGGCGCCCCTCCCAATTAAGTTCGGTGCGCAGCCGTTTCACCTCCTCAAAGTCAAAACATTGCAGCCAGCACGGATCTTCTCTCGTGACGTAACCGCAGCGCCGAAGGATCGAGATCACGATACTGCTGATGTCGTGGCCTTGTTTACGATGCCATGCGGGTTGCTTGATCTCCGGGTAAATACCGGCGACTCGACCGCTGGATTTGTTGAGTCCCTGGATGAATTTCAGCTCCTCCTCCAAAGTGGAAATTTGGAATGGCGCTCCACCTACCGGAAAGCGATTCGGATAGACCGCCTGGTTGGTTTTCGCGTTGAATCGCTCGGTCACTCGAAGCTGTTTGAGCTCGGCAACCGTGAAATCCAGCGTATAGTAACGCCCATCTGCGCGTTTGCGCTCCGGAAAGCACGTCGCAACGTCCGTGGTCGTATCCAGGTGAATGTCGTGCAGCACCACCGGAACATCGTCTTTCGTCAGCACGATATCCTGTTCGAGGAATTCCGCTCCCTGCGCGTGCGCCATCGCCTTCGCCGCCAGCGTGTGTTCCGGCAGGTAGCCGCTGGCCCCGCGATGGGCGATGACAATGGGCGGGGACTCCCTGCCCAAAAGCGGCAGGAAGAGGGCAAAATAGAGAAGAATATGTTTCATTCCGGAATCGAGTTTCTGGTCGGCTTGTGACCCAGGGTGAGCGCACTAAAGACAATTGTCAGCAAGCAACACCCGATCATCGTGCCGAACACCCCGCCCCAGCCCCAGTGATCGGCAATCCAGCCCACCCCGCTGCCGGCGATGGCCGAGCCGAACACATACCCAAAGAACCCCGTGAATCCCGCCGCTGTGCCCGCCGCCTTCTTCGGCACAAGCTCGAGTGCGTGCAGGCCGATAATCATGATCGGGCCATAGACAAAGAACCCGATGATGACGAGTGCAGTGTAGTCGATCCATAAAGGCCCTTGACGGTTCAACCCATAGATCACGAGACCGATCAGGGTGAATCCCATAAAGAGGATAGTGGCCGAGGCGCGTCGGCCATTGAACACCTTGTCCGACATCCAGCCACACAGAATTGTACCGGGAATGGCGGCGAATTCAAAGAGCGACCACGCCAGACTAGAGTCCTTGAAGGAAAAACCCTTCGCGGTCTGCAAATAGGTCGGAATCCAGTCAACCACCCCGTAACGGACGAAATAGACGAAGGCGTTGGCCACCGCAATGGCCCACAGAAATTTATTGTTAAAGATATGGCCGAAGAAAATTTCCCGGAACGTGAACGTCCGTTCATCCGCCGCCGAATAGTCGGGCGGGTAATCATTCTTGTGAACCTCCACCGGTGGGAGACCGCAACTCTGCGGCGTGTCCCGCAGCAGTATCCAAATCACCCCTGCCCCGAGCGCAGCCCAGGCGGCGTTAAAATAGAATTTCGCACCCCAGTCGTTAAACAGCCAAACGCCGAGCAAGGCGAGAGTCGCCATAATCCCGGCACCAATATTGTGCGCGATGTTCCAAAATGCCACCGTCCGACCCCGTTCACTGGCGCTGAACCAGTGCACCATCGTCTTGCCACAGGGCGGCCATCCCATGCCTTGCACCCAACCGTTGAGCACCTGCAACCCGACAATAAGTACGAGCGAACCGTAGATCGCCTTGACCGAACCAAAGACGAGCGCGATGGCGCAGGAAAGTAGCAGCCCCAACGTCATGAACCAGCGCGGGTTGCTGCGGTCCGACACAGATCCCATGACAAATTTCGAGACACCGTAGGCAATCGAAAGTCCGGTCATCGCGGAGCCGAGAGCCGCCTTGGAATATTGCGGGTACTCGTCGAGAATGTCGGGAATCGCGAGCGCAAAATTCTTGCGCACCAGATAATACGCCGCATAGCCGATAAAGATGCCGACAAAAACATTCCGGCGGTGACGGCGGTATTCCGAGTCAACCTGCTCGGCAGGCAATGCGGGTGCGGGCGGGACGGGTTTAAGAATTGACGACATGGACAGAGTTCACCGTATCGACGGTAGATAGTGTTACGGGAGAGGCGATCATGGTATACTGCTAGGAATTTTCTTTTGGCGGGAGGGAGGTGAAAGGGCGTTGCCCTTAGTGCCCCCGCTTTTGACGTAACCTTTTCCAGTTTTGGCGAAAACAGGCTCGGAGGCAAAGCGGTCTTGAATGGCTAGAGCATCTTTCATGACGCGTCTGGAGATCGCTATTTTGGATGTCAGCGTCTCTTTTCTGCTCTAACACTAAGAAAATGTTACAAGGTAATTCGCCTTACCGCAAGGATGCGGATTCACGAAGTGGCGGTGCCTTATTTGGCGTAGAGCTCGATTTTCTTGGAGCTGTTTTCTACGAGGTCTGCCGCGAGAGAGGGCGGTTTCAACCCGGAAGTTCGCAGTCATCGCTGCCGAAGGCCCAAGGGTTGTTGCGTTTTATTCCACAGCCTTTGAAATCGGCGAAGTGTGCCGTCAGTTCGAAGTAAGCGAGGCGACCTACCATCGATGGAAGAAACAATATGATGGAGCCCAATGGAGACGGTGAAACGTCTCAAAGAACTGAAGCAGGAACCTCCCGGCCCAGATACTGGGCAAAAGCGTGAAGGCCTCGATGCCAACGCCAATGACACGATTACACTTGCGGAATATCAGGCAATTTATATGACGCCCTTCAAGGGGCGTTATACCAACACTGACGGTAAGCTGGTAGAAGGTGAAATCTGGAAAGTGAACTAAAACCAATTACCGATATGAAAAAAATCCATCAAATCTTCTCTCTCATTCCATTAGGATTTCTCCTTCTTTCGAATTTGGAATGCGCCGCGCAGCGGCCCAACATCCTCTTCATTTTTTCAGACGACTGGGGCTGGGGTGACCTCTCCTGCCACGGACACCCTTACCTCAAAACTCCCAATATCGACCGCCTCGCCAAAGAAGGTACCGACTTCCACCGCTTCACCGTCGCCAGCGGAGTCTGCTCACCCAGCCGCACCGGCGTCATGACGGGACATTTTCCGGCCCGCTATAACATCGATGGGCACTTCGCTTGGGTCCCCAGCAATGCCAAACGCGGAATGCCCGATTGGCTCGACCCCAGCGCTGTCACCATCCCCAAGCTCCTCCAAAAGGCCGGCTACGCCACCGCCCACTACGGCAAATGGCACCTCGCCAATGACATGATCCCCGATTCGCCCACTCCCTCCGAATATGGCTATGACGAATACGGCGCCTTCAACTGTTCTGGCGAGCAAATGCCCGTCCACGAAGACGCGATGCACACCAATGCCTTCATCGAAAAATCCGTCGCGGCGGGCAAACCCTTCTTCGTCAACCTCTGGGTCCACGAACCACACACCCCTTTCCACACCGTCCCAAAATACGAATGGAAATTCCGCGACATGAAGAGCCCAGCGGACGCGATCTATGCTTCGGTCCTCTCGCATGCCGATGACCGCATCGGCCAAGTTCTCGCTACTCTTGATCGCTTAAAAGTTGCCGACAACACTCTCGTCATCTTCAGCTCCGACAACGGCCCCGCCCGCGCTGGAGGTAAGAGCGAACTTAAGCTTCAATACGACACCGCCACCGGAGCAGGCTGGGGAATTGGCGCCGCCAAAGGAATCACGGCTGGCCGCAAGGGACACAAAGCCGCCCTCTTCGAAGGAGGTATCAACGTCCCCTTCATCGCCCGCTGGCCCGGAAAAATCCCCGCTGGAGAAATCGACAACGATTCCATGATCTCCGCCGTAGATCTTCTCCCCACTTTCTGCGCCCTCGCCAGTGCCAAACTGCCCGCGGACTACAAACCCGACGGCCTCGACCAAAGCCAAGTACTCCAAGGAAAAATGGAAGCCAAGCTCCGCTCAAAACCACTCTTCTGGAAATCCCAGTCCCCTTGGCCCGCCCAAAAAGCCAAACCCAACCACTGGGTTTCTTTCGCCGTTGTCCACGAGCAATGGAAACTCGTCACCAACAAAAATGGCTCCTACCACGAACTCTATAACATCGTTGCGGACCCATTTGAAAAGACCGATATCAAAGAGGTCAATAAAGACAAAGTGACGGACCTGGCCCAACTCCTCGCCGATTGGAAAAAGACTCTCCCGGCAAAGCCTACGGGCAAGGTCTTCTCAAATCTGCGCATCGAGAAAAATGAGCCTTCCATCAAATGACCTTGTGATACGGATGCACATGATCCGAGAACCATTCTAGAAGTGCTTCCTCACTTCTTTCTGCGGCCCCTCGGCAACAATCCCACGCGATAGGCCTTTGCAACCGCAGCAGGCGCATTCACAGCCTCTAACTTTTCGTAGATATTTTTCACGTGTGAAATTACGGTTGTCTCACCGATCCCAAGATTATTCGCGATCTCCTTTTTTACCAAGCCGCTTGCCACCAGTTCAAGCACTTCGATTTCCCGGTCCGTAAGAGCCTTGGTTTGATCGCCTGACACCAGCACCGCGGGGAGATTTTTCAAAATAAAACCCGCGATATGCGCGTCAAGCGGATGCCCTCCCTCAACGACCTCGCGAATCGCTCGCACAATCTGCGCCGCAGTGGCTGATTTTAACAAGTATCCCGAAACCCCCAGCGAAATCGCCTCAATCACAGCTTCTTCTTGAGCCGCTTGGCTAAGAATAATAATCTTTGCGGCCGGAGCCACTTCTTTTAGGGCGGGGATCGCAACATGACCGCTCATACCCGGCAACCCGAGGTCAAGAAGGATCACATCCGGGAGTTTTTTTCGCTGGTCTGAAGACAGCCGCCGCAGGGCCCATTCAGCCGAACCAAACTGCCACTCAAGCGCGATTTCATCCTCGTCTTCGAGCAGCAACGCGACCATCTCCCGATACTCAGGGTGATCTTCGATCATCGCCACTTTCACTGATTGTTTCATGTTTTCAGTTTGGGTAGCTTGATTTGAAGCTCAATACTAACCCCTTTGTTTCCTTCCCCGCTTGCCACAATTTTCCCACGCAGCAGCTTGGCCCGCCTCTCCAGCGATGGAGGAACGAGATCCTCCTGTCCCAAAGGAAATCCTCGTCCGTTGTCTTCCAGCTTGAGCAAAAGATTCCTGCCCTCGGCTCTCAGCAATGTCTTAAAAATTGTGGCCTCTGAATGCCTTCCCACATTGACCAAGCACTCTTTGTGAAACAGATAGAGATCGTGGAGATATGGACCGGGCAGCTGTTCCAGGCCAACCTTATCGATCACCTCCAACGTGTGCTCCACCTCTCCGGCGATCCGCCGGGCGGATCTTTCCATGTCCGCCACCAAGCCGCTATAAACTTCGTCTGAAAGTAACAATCTGGAACATCGCCGGACTGCTTCTCCGGATCTCTCGGTTTCAGAGCGAATCCGCCTCATCAGGGTTGGGAGGCTGTCTCTCTTTTCTTCGGTTGCCTTGGTCGCCAAATCGCTCAAAAGGCCGATCGTGTGCAAATTTGCACCAAGTTCGTCATGCAAATCCGCCGCGAGTCTCTCTTTCAACGCACTCAGTTCGTTCAGTCTTCTGATGCGTCCACCAACCACTGCGATCACGATCGTGATAAGAAGCCCCGCGACCACCCAGAACAAGATTCGGAGACTATGCTTCTGCAGAGAGTATCGTTGATCGAGTTGCCCGTTCACCTTTGGCAGTAATATCTCGAGGTCATGACGCCGAGCCAATTGTCCGAGCCACCCTCTCTGACCTAAGATCGTGCCGTAGAGATTTCGCCCGTCTGTCAGAGCTTCTATCTTTCTGGAGTCGCCCCATCCATCGAACTCCGCAGTGAAGGTTTTGCCCAAAGCGACATTCTCTCCTTTTGATAAAATTTCCACTTCGGCGGCCCCAAATTGAAAGGCTCCCTCCTTCACTTCACCAGGTTTTCGAGAATAAGGTTCCACGATTCTCATCCTCAAATAGCGAATCTTGGCAGACTGAAATACAAGTGGAAGGATCGGTCCTGCTTCATAGACAGACTTGACGCGAATCTCTCCCAATCGAATGACATCCTCAAAGCCTCGTGTCGTCGCACCTTCCACCACCATCCTGCGAGGTAGGCCGAAATCAGACACGGTAGACTGTGGGACGGTATCACCCAGATCTACTCTGTGGAGTGACACGCCATCAACCTCCAGAGACTCTCCCAAATCGATCTCCATTTTAGCACCCTTCGCGATCCCGACCTCACTCACAAAAGCGACACTCGAAGAGCCATCCCGAGCATCCATGAGGTAGGGCACCTGACCATCCACCAGCAGTGAAGAAGAAGCACGCTCGGACCTGACTGCTGGCGTCGAGGTCGTCACCGACTGCCCCAGTGCCACGTTCACCCCTCCCTCAAAGACCATGATCTCAGAAAGTTGCAGGATCCGGGCGTCACTCCAAAACGAGGGCGATGGAGCCTTGGCCTCCAGCCGAACCCATTCTCCCTGATTCCCCGGGCAATCAATCACCACCGGCGCACTACGGGGCAAAAGTTCATCATCTTTTGTGAAAGCGGCCACTTCAATTCCATCCTCATCTCCACTTCCCACCACGAGCCGAAATTCCTCCGGAAATCCGTCCGCCTGATACGAGGCCTCCCCGACCCGCCAGATCGAAGGCACCAGAACCACTTGGTCAATCTTACGCTTGCCACCGAGATCAATCTGAACCGAAATCGTTTCCCCCTCCTTCAGCAAGCGTGACCGAAACCCTTGCGATCCCAACCCTGTGCGCATCATCAGATTGGCCAAACCCGCCAACTCCTCTTCGATTTCATCATGTCTTTCCTCCAGAGCATCAGAAGATAACCCACTAAGATCAGTCGGCACCCCCCGGACCTGCGTGGCAGCAAGGGCAAAAACAACAGCAGGCAGCACCCACTGAAGAAAAGAAGGAAACAACCTACGAATCATAAGCAGTCAGGATATCTCCTTTTCCAAAAACAACCATCCTCAGAAATGAGGGTATTACGTTCTGCGTCCCGCTCATAGCGTCACCTGATAAAATTCGCTTTTTGTCAATCGGTGCGCCTGCATCGACAGGAAACATTTTTTAGGCAGGGCGGAGGATTCTTCCTACCTTTTTTGATCACTCAAAAAGGGGATGACTTTATCCATCTTCTTCACCTATAAGAATTCGTGATGAGATCAATTGCCCCTCTTTTGCTACTCTACGCGATCCTCTGCACTCTCTCCCTCTCGGCCAAGGACAGCTTGACTCCTTACATCAAAGCTGACCAAGTCCCAAAATCAGCCACCGCACTCTGGGGGAGCTACGATTCTACAGCGGAAGCTCTCGAGATCAAAGTCCACCATGAGTGGAAAAACGACGGCGTCGTCTCGCGTCTAGTCACTTTTAAGGTCGGCACCTTCAAGGGTACCGACGCCCGTATTTCGGCCTACTACTGCTTCCCTGAGAACGGAAAAAAGAACCCCGCCTTCGTCTGGAGTCACGGTGGGGGACAAAGAGCCGACCGAAATCGAGGCCACTACTTTGCCTCCCAGGGATTCGCCTCCGTCGATATCAACTGGCTCGGACGCCCCCTCGAAAAAGACCTCGATCCTGATAATAAATGGGGAACCGACTGGGGTAAAATTGACCCCTCCCAAGGTCCCCGTTTTTATGCAAAAGCTCTCCGCAAGGGATGGAAAAGCTCCTTGCATCCCGATGAATACAGCATTGACCCCATCATCAGCCCCCGCAACTCGAATTGGTTCATGCTCTCTCTCGCAGGGCGCCGCGCCCTCACCTTCCTCGAAAAACAAGCTGAAGTGGATCCCGCCAAACTCGGCTTCTCCGGCTTCTCCATGGGCGGCACCATCACCTCCATGACCGCCATCGACAAGCGACTCAAGGCTATCGCCCCCTTCGTCGGCGGCACCGGTTTCCTCCACGAAAATTACGCAGGAATGAAGAGCGGTAGCGTCATTCGCAACATTGGAGATATGGAACTCTACAAGAACACCATTGATCCAGGAGCCTACTGGAAGCATGTCAACATCCCCGTCATGTTCATCACCTCCTCAAACGATTTCCACTCCACCTTCCACCGCATCTACCGCTCCATGAATCTCCTCCCGCATAAAAACTGGCGCGTCACCGGAAATAGGCACGCCAACCACGGCCCCGGCCCGGAGCAATGGATCCTCCTCAACCACTGGTTCAAACAATACCTCGCAGGTGAAAACCAAAACATCCCCGTCACTCCGCCCTCCACCTTTAAGATCGAAAACAACACCGCCCATTTCTCGGTCACCCCAGCCGCCCCGGAACACCTTGCCGAAGCCGAAATCTACTACAGCTATGATCCCAATTGCATCACCCGCTTCTGGAAAAGAGCAACCGCCACCAAAGACGGAAACACCTGGAAAGCCGAACTCAAAGTCCACCCCAAGCTCCCACTCTACACCTTCGCTCTCTGCCGCTATAAGCTCACCAAACCCGAGACCCTCGAACGTGGACACACCACCGGCACCTATTCCCTAAACTCCGATCTCCAAACCCACATCCCGCAAAACATCGATCTCCTTGCCTATGCCCAGCTCCCCAAGTCCGGTCTCGTCGATGACTTCTCAAACGGTACCCAAAACTGGTCCTCCCGCGATCAAACCTCTCTTAAGACCTACAAATTCCAAGACCCCGAACTCGACACCTCCCCCGACCGCAAACTCGCTCTCACCTTCTACCTCACGAAAGACCAACCCCTCCTCCTCGGCCTCGGCGCCGAAAGCAAATTCCTAGGAGCCGGCAGAGATCTCGGCAACTTCAACCACGGTCGCCGCATCACCGGCGACGGATCCACCACCATCGTTCTCACCCCTACCGACTTCAAAAACAAAGACGACAAAACTCTCGAATGGTCGAAAATATCTACCTTCTCCATCACCCTTACCGACCAAAAGACGAAACAGAGAATCAAGCTTCCTCACCCGGAAGCACCACCCGTCCTTCAGCGGATCGAGCTGGTGAAATAGTCGAATCCTACCTGACTCATTTATTAGGAGCGAATTCATGAAAATGATCGCCGTTTATTATGAGGTGAAAATTATATTCCCGTACCCCCCAAAATGAGGGTGATGATTTACCCCTGAGCTACGTATAGTTCCGGCATGAAATGGCTCCTCGTCCCACTTTTACTCACTTCTAGTCTTGCCCTTTCCGCTGAGCCATCTCGCGGCGAGGCGATCTACAAACAGATCTGCTTCACCTGCCATGGCCCCAACCTTCAAGGAGGCATCGGCCCTTCTCTCGTCGATTCCTACTGGCACCACGGTTCATCTCCTGAAGCGATTCTTGACGTGATCAACCACGGAATCGAAGGCTCCGAGATGATCGGCTACCAGGACGTTTTTCCCGAAGCCGACCGCCTTGCCTTGCGTGACTTCCTCATCTCAAAACAAGAAGGACCTCGTGAACTTGTCCGCTCCCTTTATCCCCGCGAAGCCTTCCGCGGAAAACGACTCACCCCGGAGTTCTTCAGCACCGTCGAATCCACCTCTCAAACGCTCCTGCCTGAAAACTGGATCTCGACGGAGCGCAATACCGACGCCGTCCTTCGAGCCACCTCAAAACTCTACATCAAGACAGGTGGAGAATATAGTTTTTCCATCCGGCCTATCGGGCGCACTTCCATTTTTCTGAACGGAAAAGAAGTTCATTACTCCGACGACAAGACTCCCAAAAAACAAACCCCCAATCAATCCTTCGCCCTCAAGCCCGGCACCTATTCCCTCGAAATTCTCCACGAGGAAAAGCGAAGCCATCGCTACCGCTTCCATGGCACCCTAAACGGCCCCAGCGGAAAAACATTTCCCCTCAACGGTCGAAGCCTTCAAGGCAACATCCCAAAAATCATCAAGGCCAGACCCGGAGAGGCTCTCGTGATCCGTAAATGGATTAAGGACCTTCCGCCCCGTGCGCTCCTTTGCCTCCTTCCGAATAATGTCATCGTTGCCTACAACGCTGTCGATGGGTCGGTCCTCAAGGCCTGGCATTCGGCCGAGATCAATCAAACGCCCTCTCTTCCCGACCGAAGCCAGAAGTCCTCAGAAATCAATGGCACGCCCATCGCCGGAACCGGAGCCGCCCCTCTCGGAGAAAAAGAGCTCCGCTTTCTCTACTACAAGACTGAGGGCGATTCCGCGCTCGTCTCCTTCCAAACAAATGACGGCAAAAAGACCGTCTCAATCTCTCCGAAGGGCGCTCAGTCCTTCTCTCTCTTGATTCAGTAATTTTTCTCCACTGTTTGTATGAAATCAATCGCTCTCGCTCTTCTCGCCTTCGCCAGCCAACTCTCGGCCCAGATCCCGGTAGGCTATCGTCTCGAAACCGTCCCACTGCCCAAGGGCGCGGTGACCATTCTCGGCCTCTGCCACAAACCCGACGACACCCTCGCCGTGGTTACCTGGGAAGGTGAGGTTTGGGAATACAAAGAGAAAACCTGGACTCGTTTTGCAGAAAATCTCATGGAGCCCAACGGCATCTACTACGATGCCAAGGAAGGGGCCTACTACGTTGCCCAAAAGCCAGAACTCACACGCTTGATCGATGAGAATAAAGACGGCATTTGTGATCGCTACGAGTGCGTTACCGATGCCTTTGGCATCTCCGGCGAATACCACGAGTATCACTACGGTCCCGTGGTCGACTCCCTCGGCCGGAAGTATGCCTCGCTCAACCTCGGCGCACGGGGCGAATTCACCGTCCCTGATGGGAAACCAGTCGGCAAAGGTGGCGGGAACATGTCTTACAACGCGCCATGGCGCGGGTGGGTCTATCGATCAGACCGCCCCGGACACTTCCAACCGCTCGCCTGCGGTTTTCGTTCGCCCTGCGGCATTGGGATGAGCCCGGCGGACGAATTGTTCATCACTGACAACCAGGGCGACTGGGTCGCGGACTGTTGTCTCTATCACGTAAAAGAGGGGAACTTCTACGGTCATCCCGCCTCCCTTCCGGCACGGCCCGATTTCACCAAGGAAAAGGTGCGTTCGATGACCGCCTCCGATTTCGAAAAGCTCCGCACTCCGCCTTCCATCTGGTTCCCGCGCGAGGTCATCGCCAACACACCGGGCAGCCCGGTCTGGGACACCACCGGCGGAAAGTTCGGCCCCTTCCAGGATCAGATCTTCATCGGCGATCAACGCCAGTCGAACTACTTCCGCTGTGGACTTGAGAAAGTCGACGGCGACTACCAGGGATGGTGTGTCGATTTTCTCCGAGGCCTGACTTCCGGCCCCGTGAAAATGGCCTTCGATTCCAAAGGCCGACTTTGGTCAGCTCAGGTCGGTCGTGGTTGGTTCAGCGTCGGCGGCAAACGCACCGCTCTGCAGTATGCCGAGTGGGATGGCAACACCACGCCCTTCGCGATCCACTCGACCACGCTCACAAAAACCGGATTCGAGGTCAACTTTACTCAACCAGTGGGAGAAAAAATCACTCCTCGGGTAAAATCGTGGCACTACCACTACTACAGCACTTATGGCTCACCCCCGGTCGACGAAACGAGCCAAACTGTCACGAATTACAAACTCTCGAAGGATCGCAAAACGGTCTCCTTCGATGTGCCCCTCGCCGAAGGGAAAGTCTACGCGATCCAGTTCGCCGGTCAGCAAAGCTCCGCGTCTACCAAACTCGACTTCGACACCATCTTCTACACTCTCAACAAAAAACGCCCTGCCAAAGAACGCCGGGCCGGACGCAATGTCGGCTGGACACTCGCGGGATCTGGATGGGATCGCAATGACAAGCGCCGCCCCACCCCACCCGTGGTCGAGCCACTTCCTTTGGATAAGACCTCTCTGCTCGCTCCCACGAACGCCACCGTGCTCGATGCCAGCCAGTGGAGCAACGACTCTTGGCCTATCGATCCCAACGGCGTCATGAGTCGAGGCAAAGGGAACAACGCCACCAAATTATTTTACGGTAACGCCCGCATTCATCTCGAGTTTCGCTTCGACCCTTCGGAAGATCCCGCATGGACCGGCCAACTCTATGGAAACTCAGGCGTCTTCCTCATGTCCGGCTACGAACTCCAGGTCGTGAATAGTTTTAAGAACCCCACCTTCGCCGATGGCACCTGCGGAGCCATCTACGGCCAACACCCGCCGCGTGTAAACGCCAGTCGCAAACCCGGCGAGTGGCAAAGCTATGACATTCTCATGAAGGCTCCCATTTTCACGGATGATGGATCACTCGAGGAACCGCTGCGCGCCACTATTTTCCACAACGGAGTGCTCATTCACGACGACGTTTGGGTCTATGGAGAAGTCGGTCGTCTCTACAAGCGCCACGGAAAACGCCCCCTGATCTTACAGGACCACAAAGGCACCGATGTCTCATTCCGCAATCTCTGGATCGTGCCGGATGTCGACTACGACCAGTCGCTCGACGAATTCCGGAGCAATTTCGACAATATTCCCACCTCGTTCGTCGAACCTGACTCCGAACCTGCGATCACTCCCATCACGATTCTTCCCCCCGGTATGGTGGAGCGGATGGACAAAGATCGGAACCAGGTCATCACGGTCCAGGAGTTCGTCGCCTACCGTGCCGCACAGTTCAATCCCTTCGATAAGGACGGGAGTGGATTTCTCAGTGTGACCGAGTTTCCCCATCGAAACGCCCTGAAAGGGGGCGATAAAAATAACGATGGCCAGCTCTCCCGGGACGAGCACAGCGCATTATTCCGCGGCCAGTTTCCCAATGTCGATGTGGACGGTGATGGCGTGATCACCGGTGCGGACAAACGCAACAAAAAACCTAAATAATACCTCCTCTAAACCGGACAGCAGAGCAGAGACGCCCGAGCGCCCCGACAAACCCAATATCGTTTTGATTCTCACCGACAATCTCGGCTGACAGGACGTCGGGATTGACGGGAAACTCACAGTGAAGTCCAAACACCACTTAAATTTCGAACCCATAAAATACCATCGAGAACACTACCTGCTTGTGCAGCGCAGCTAGTGATCCCCGAATCCTTTATCCCTTACCCTGAATCACGATTCGGGATACGGCGAGAGGTTCAGTGATCCTATTTTACCCTCTCTCCTTTCGGAATTCCAGCTTCATGGACCACGGCTCAGGATTAAATCCTCACGTGTTGAAAAGAACCAGAGCGAGTCAGGAAAGAATCTTTATGAAACGACCTTTTCTTAGAACGATTTCCAGAAGATAAAGAAAGCCCCCGAGCACTTCATTCTTTTCTTTAGAAGGTCCTCTCGTCTAACTCCGTATCAACAACGTAACCAAGCGCCCATTTATGAAATGCCTTTCCCTCCTCCTCTTAATTTCCTTTTCCTTTCCACTGACAGCCATGGCGGCTGGAAAGCCTAATATTCTTTGGATTTTCTGCGAGGATCTCTCTCCCTGGATGGAATCCTACGGCTTCCCGGTGAATGCCGGCAAGACCCCCACGCTCGATAAACTCAGCTCAAACGGAGTCCGGTTCTCCCGATGCTACGTTCCCGCACCGGTGTGCTCAGCGTGTCGTTCGGCGATGATTACCGGGGTTTACCAGACCACTACCGGGACCCACCAACATCGCTCCTCGCGCAGCCCTGATGCAGCCATTCATTTGCCGGAGGGAATCAAAACACTTCCTCAACTCTTCATAGAGCACGGCTATGCCACTTTCAACAAAGGCAAGGACGATTACAATTTCGTCTACAACCGTAATGAGCATTACTCAGCCGGAAACGCAAAGCCGGCGATAGGTCAAGAGAAGGGTTTCTACGGAAAAAAAGGCAAGGCAGATTGGACTGCGGTTCCAAAGGGAAAACCCTGGTTTGGTCAAATCCAACTTGGAGGAGGGAAAACCAATACTAGAAAACTGAAGGACAAGGTCGATCCAGCGACGATGAAAGTGCCTCCTTACTTTCCCAATGAGGAACTCTTCCGCAAGGAATGGGCGCACCACTATGACACCGTTCGTGTGACCGACGGGCACGTCAAAGTGATTATGGATCGGCTCAAAGCAGACGGCTTGCTTGAAAACACCATCGTCTTTTTTTTCTCCGACCACGGGAATAATCACTCACTTCGACACAAGCAGTTTTGCTACGAAGGTGGCGTCCACGTTCCTCTCATTGTCTCCGGCCCCGGCATTCCTACGAATCAGGTCCGCAAAGAATTGACCAACACTCTCGATATCTCCGCCACCACTCTGGCCCTAGCGGGAATTGAACTTCCCAAATATCTCCACGGCCAGAATCTCTTTGGTGAGAACTTCAAGAAACGTGATCATATTGTCTCCGCCCGTGACCGTTGCGACTTCACCATCGATCGGATCCGCACCGTTCGCACCGAAAAGTTTCGCTACCTCCGGAACTTCCTCACTGATCGTATTCTTCTCCAAGCTCAATACCGTGATGGTCAGGCCCAGACGAAGCGCCTACGCGAACTCCATGCCAACGGTGAGCTTGGTGAGATTCCCGAACTGGCTTTTTTTGGAAAGCGGCCGTCTGAAGAACTCTACGATATGGAGAAAGATCCTCATCAGATCAAAAACCTCGCAGACGATCCGAAGTTCGCCGAGGAACTTAAACGTCACCGCAATTTGCTCACCACCTGGATCAAGAAAACCGGCGACAAAGGAGAACAACCCGAATCGGAAAAGAACCTCCGCGCCATTTACAAGCGTTGGGGCAATAAATGTGTGAATCCGGAATTTGATGTCTTCAAAAAAGAGGCAGCCCAAACAAAGTAGGCTCCTCACTCAATGATCAAAATTATTCAGGCAATCTGCCTGGGCGTCCTATCTTCTGCGCCCGCTCAAGGGATCCGAGAGAAGGACTCTCGCCCTCCGAACATCTTGATGATCTGCATCGATGATCTGAACGACTGGGTGGGCTTCCTTGGCGGTCATCCTGATGTGAAGACTCCGCATATGGATCGCCTTGCGAAGCGGGGTCTCAATTTTTCCAACGCGCATTGCGTCGTGCCGGTGTGCTCTCCGTCGCGGGTGAGCGTGATGTCGGGGCTGCACGCCACGACTCACGGATCTTATGATTTGGGACCTTCTTATCAGAGTATCAAGCGACTGGACGATGCGCCTTGCATGCAGGACTACTTCAAGGAGCAGGGGTATCGCACCCTTGCTGGAGGGAAGATTCTTCATCATGGGTTTACCGGTTCTCTTAAAGGAGTGATCGATGAAGATCTTGGAGGCTATGGAGGTCCTCGACCGAAGAAGCAAATGAACTGGCCTGGTAAGGCTTGGGACTGGGGTGCTTTTCCTGAATCGGATGATCAGATGGACGACTTCAAGCTCGCGAAGAATGCGGCGAGGGCATTGAAGGAGAAGCATGATAAACCTTTCTTCATGTCGGTTGGAATTTTCCGTCCTCACGTTCCCATGTTTGTTCCGCAGAAGTGGTTCGATCTCTATGACCGGGAGAAGATTAGCCTGCCGAAGACTCAGCTTTCGGACATGGACGACCTCCCGGGAAATTTTAAGGGGCGACTCAATATCGAGCCGACCCATGCCGAGGTGCTGGAGAAAGGAGACTGGCGGGGGATGGTGCATGCCTATCTGGCCTGCGTGAGCTTTGCCGACATGTGCGTGGGCACGGTGCTCGATGGTTTAAATGAGGGACCCAACAAAGAGAACACGATCATCGTGCTTTGGAGCGACCATGGGTTTCATCTCGGCGAGAAGCAGCATTGGGCAAAGCGGACGCTTTGGGAGGAATCGACGCGGACGCCGTTTATTATTGCGGGAGCTGGGATTAGAAAAGGCGGGCACTGTCGTGAAGCGGTGAGCTTGCTTGATATTTATCCGACCCTGATTGATCTCTGTGGATTGCCAAAAAGAAAGCAGCTCGATGGGCTCAGCTTGATGCCTCAACTCAACGATCCGAAGGCAGCACGTAAGGAACCGGTGATTTCAACAAGCTACTATGAGAATCACGCCATTCGCACCAAAGACTGGCGCTACATCCGCTACGCCGATGGGGCGGAGGAGCTTTACGACCATCGAAACGATCCTGACGAGTTCACCAATTTGGCGAAGCATCCCGATCACAGGGAGATGAAAGAATCACTCGCAAAGTGGCTACCGAAGAATGCGGCACCAGAAGTCAAAAAGGCTGGCGAGAAAGGGAAACGCAAGTGACAGGACTCAGACCTGTCAACTTATCACGTCCAACTTCAGTCCATCGCCTTTCGG
>Ga0209711_10000382_pt1 | contig 45106 bp, 45 predicted proteins | sample ArcticOcean_MG_C_7_FD_187441 | JGI IMG/M metagenome (GOLD analysis project Ga0209711, IMG submission 187441) | Marine microbial communities from western Arctic Ocean - ArcticOcean_MG_CB11_88 (SPAdes) (version 2) | ecosystem: Environmental > Aquatic > Marine > Oceanic | place: Arctic Ocean... | reverse complement strand
TTGGGATAGATCGAGGAAGAATTAAGCTTTCTAGAAAGGCTTTAATTGAGAAGTAATTAAATTAAGCCACCGAAAGGTGGCTTTTTTATTTATTATAATAAATTATGTCAGATAAAAAATTAGTAGAACTGGAAGAAAAAATATCATATCTTCAAAATATGCTTGATGAACTAAATATGGTTGTTTTTCGTCAGGGCGAAAAAATCGCCAAACTTAACAATCAAATTAAAGAGACAAAAGAGAAGTTAATTAATCAATCTGAACCGCAGTCTGATCAATCCGAGGTGATTAATGATAAGCCGCCTCATTACTAACTTGGGATGAAATATGAAAAATTTACCTAGTTTTTTAGTAACATTACTTTTTTTAGCCATTTCAAACTTAGCCTTTGCAGGAATATATGATGATTGGCCGGATGAAGCGATTTGCACTTGGCTTGAGCAAAAACCTGATAATGAAGAATTCCTGGCAGAAAATGAAAAAAGAGAATTAAATTGCTTTAAAAGAGAGGATTTTAGTCCTCGTAAAGATCCTATTAAAGAGGAATATAAAAGCAATGAGGGTTCTAGCTACTAAATAATAGCCTAGTTTCGCCTCATCATGAATAGTAAGGCCAATCCATTAAAACCCCAAACAAAACTTAAAAGATACATATTAAAGGTCAATCCAAGATATTCTGCCAAATAACCCACTAGAGCTGGCCCAAAAATGAAACCAGCAAAACCTAGAGTTATAAGATTCGCAACAGTTAACGAAATAGGTTCATCGGTTATTCTAATAGCCTGCCTAAGAATTATAGCTATAAAGTTTGCAGTACCAAAGCCGAATAGCAGCATTCCAAAAATAATTACATAGAAATCTCCTGTCAAAATTGAGAGGAAAAGAGTAATTCCAGCAATAATGCTTAAATAGCCTCCAATAAATTTTTCGGTAGAGTCTTTGATCATTTTGGATGCAAATAATCTTGACGTAATTTCACCAATATTAAATGCAACAATAAGTGCACCACCAAGATACAATGGAACTAATAAATCTTTTGTAAGCCAAAGTGCGGACCAATCAAGGATTATGCCCATAGTTGCATAGTTCATCATCATCAAAACACCGAAGATTAAAATTGATTTTTGAGGTAACTTAAACTTTGGAATTTTCTTAAGGCCTTCGAGCGACTTTAAAAGCCCAAACTTATATATTATTAGAGAGCCAAAAATCAACATTGTTCCTGTTGTTAAGAAAATTAAATCTGGCCTTTCTATATATTTTATTGTAAAAAATGCTGTAACAGCTCCTACTAAAGAGCCAAAGCTAAATGCAGCATGGTATAAAGGCGTTATAATTTTGGATGTTTTCTGTTCAATCATTGAAATCTGGGATTGAGCAGATGGACTAAATAAACCTACACAAAAACCGAAGGGTATAAACGCCAGTAAAAACCAAAGATAATTTGTTGATAGTATTAACAATAAAGGGCAGTAAGCAATACCTATTAAACCAAAAGCAATAGAGTTTTTTGTGCCAAACCTTGGGACAACAAGTCGACCTGATATTTGATTACCTATAAGATTTGAAATACCAAAAACAAATAACCCAATTCCAATTTCTGCCTCAGTTATTTGTAATCTTTCAGCATTCCATGGTATATACACAAAGTATATTCCGATTTGAAAAAGCACAAGAAATGCACTAAGAAAAACTGTATATATGCCGTTATTGTATAATTTACTCTCGGTCATAGTGTTTTAAAAACTCTTAAAAAAACTATTTAACCTGAAGGGCAGAAAAGTTTATTGATACCCCTTTCCATCCAGCCTTGATAAAGTTACGAATATTGATATGAGATAGTTCGTTATCTGGCTCATCAAGTACAGACTGGTAATGCTCACCAAAACATCTTGCCGCCTCAACTTCAGAAAGTGAATGCATTAAGCCAAAACAAAAAACTTTGGCTGAACCTTGGTTTTCATCTTTTGAATTAAAAAGACCATTATTATCAAAAGCAACATTTTTAAATACATACTCTTGGTCTATTAATTTAGTGAAATCAGAAAAATTCATCTTAACTTCTGATCGAAGTAACTCAAGATACTCTTTTGTTCTCATAGCTTATTAGGTGTACATTGGATTTGACTTATTAACGTCAATATCAAGCTTTTTAATTGCGCTCTTAATTACCTTAGAATCCAACAAATCATCATCAACCAAAGCATTCAATGTGGTAAATACAATGTAATTAGCATTCACTTCAAAGAAATATCTAAGCTCTTTACGAGAGTCTGACCTACCAAATCCATCTGTCCCTAGCACTTCATAATGAAGAGGAATATACTTACGCGCCTGTTCGGCATAATTTCTCATATAGTCTGTCGCAGCAATTACTGGGCCAGTAGACTTACTTAAGCACTGCGTTATGTAAGGAACTTTCTTATTTTTGCTAGTACTGAGTAAGTTTTCACGGTCAACTTTCTGAGCCTCTCTTGTAATTTCATTAAAACTAGTAACGCTCCAAACATGTGACATAACACCCCAATCTTTTGCAAGCATGTCAGCTGCTTTTTCAACTTCCCTCAAAATTGCACCGCTACCTAACAACTGAACTTCGATTTTAGATTTACCGACTGTTTTTAAAGGATACATTCCCTTAATAATGCCTTCTTCAGAACCCTTAGGGATTGCAGGATGGCTATAGTTCTCGTTCATTAATGTTATGTAATAAAAAATATTTTCCATATTCTCATACATTCGACGCATACCTTCGCATAGTATTACTGCTAGCTCATAGGCATAAGTTGGATCATAAGAGATACAATTTGGAATAGTATTTGCAACAATCAATGAGTCTCCATCTTGATGCTGAAGACCTTCACCAGCGAGCGTTGTTCTTCCGGCAGTGCCTCCCATCAAAAAACCTTTCGCTTGCATGTCGCCAGCCGCCCAAGCAAGATCGCCTACCCTTTGAAAACCAAACTTTGAGTAGTAAATATAAAAAGGAATCATTGTGACATTGTGAGAAGCATAGGAAGTTGCAGCAGCAATCCAATCCGAAATTGCTCCAGCTTCATTAATACCTTCTTGTAAAACCTGGCCTTTAATATCCTCTTTATACCACATAACCTTGTCAGAATCTTCAGGCTCATAAAGCTGCCCAGAAGAAGAGTAAATACCCATTTGCCTGAATAAACCCTCCATTCCAAAAGTTCTAGCCTCATCAGGAACAATTGGGACGACTCTTGGGCCAATCTCTTTATCTCGAATTAATAGCGAAAGGAAGCGCACAAAAGCCATTGTGCTTGATATTTCCTTTTCATCAGTAGATTTTAACAAAGGATCAAAAACGTCTAATTTTGGTATATTCAAGGATTCCAGCTCAAAACTTCTAATAGGTAGATAACCTCCTAAAGTTTCACGCCGCTCTCTAAGATATTTCAACTCCTCGCTATCTTCAGCAGGTTTATAAAAATTAAGCTCTTCAGCATCTTTTTTAGTCACTGGGATATCAAATCTTTGAGCTACCCGAACTAACGCATCAACACCTAATTTTTTCTGACTATGGGTAGTATTTTGACCTTCACCAGCTTCACCCATTCCATAACCTTTGACTGTTTTTGCTAATATAACTGTGGGCTGGCCTGTGTGTTCTTTAGCAGCCTTATAGGCTTGAAAAACTTTATTAGGGTCATGGCCACCACGAGTGAGTCCAAAAATTTCATCGTCAGACATGTGTTCAACAAGTTTAAGAGTTTCTGGGTACTTTCCAAAAAAATGTTTACGAACATAGGCGCCATCTTTTGCTTTGTAGGCCTGATATTCACCATCTACAACTTCTTCCATTCTTTGCCTCAAAAGGCCCGAAGTGTCATTAGCAATTAGCTTATCCCAGCCCCTTCCCCAAATAACCTTGATTACATTCCAGCCAGCTCCTCGAAACATACCTTCAAGCTCCTGGATAATCTTACCATTACCTCGAACAGGTCCATCTAATCGCTGAAGATTGCAGTTAATAACAAAAATAAGGTTATCAAGCTTTTCTCTGCCAGCCAATGAAATGGCGCCAAGAGACTCGGGCTCGTCTGTTTCACCGTCCCCCAAATAAGCCCAAACAGTTCTTTTGTCTGTTTTGATAATTTCTCGATGCTGAAGGTATTTCATAAAACGAGCTTGAAAAATTGCCATGATTGGACCTAGCCCCATAGATACTGTAGGAAACTGCCAAAAATTTGGCATTAGCCATGGATGGGGATAGGATGATAGTCCTTCTTGATTGGCCTCCTGTCTAAAATTAAGCATTTGCTTTTCAGTAATTCTCCCCTCTAGAAAGGCTCTTGAATATATACCAGGAGCAATATGACCTTGAAAAAATATTAGATCTGCTCCTTGATCTAAGTCATTTCCGCGGTAGAAGTGATTAAACCCAACTTCATAAAGAGTCGCACTTGATGCAAATGAAGCAATATGACCCCCTAACTCAGAGGAGACTTGGTTTGCCTTAACAACCATAATCATGGCATTCCATCGAATAATAGATTTAATTCGATGCTCAATATTGTGCTTAACAACCAGCTCAGTTTCTTTCTCTACTGGAATTGAATTTAGATAAGCTGTATTAACACCTTGGGGTAAATTCATCCCATCTTCATGGGCCATATCCATTAATTTTTGGAGTATATATTTAGCTCTGTCTTGTCCTTCAAACCTAGCAACAGATCTAAAGGCCTCTAGCCACTCAATAGTTTCTTGGGGGTCAATATCTTTTTGAGACATAAAATTTAATTTAATTCAACAGAAAATGTTTGAAATTCAACTTTTGTGGATATTATCCCTAAAAAGTTAGCTTAAAACCACCTTAATCAACTGCAAATTAAGCTTTGAGAAAAGTCCTTATAGATAATGGATAAAGTAAATAGCTACTATTATTGTTATGTCTTTTTTATTTTGCTTATTATGAAATCTTCTACCATTTTCTAAAATAAATATTTGATAAAATAACTAGATCTTTTATCCTTACAGATATTTTAATGAATATACCAAGTTCGATCTTTAAAGCCTACGATATAAGAGGAATCGTTGAAACTGAACTAACACCAGAAGTTGTCAAATTAATAGGCAAGGCTGTTGGTAGCGAATCTATTGAAAAAGGTGAAAGAGGCATTGTTGTTGGAAGAGATGGACGTTTAACGGGACCAGAATTATCAGATGCATTGATTTTAGGTCTTCTTGAGAGTGGCTGTCACGTTGTTAATATAGGAATGGTCCCATCTCCAGTTGTGTATTTTGCAACCTACACCAAAGGAGCAACATCAGGCGTCATGATTACTGGGTCGCATAACCCAGCAGAATATAATGGATTAAAAATCATGGTTGCAGGTGAAACTCTTTCAGCAGAAAGAATTCAAGACCTACTTAGAAGAATTAATGAGAATAATTTTTCTTCTGGCTCTGGAACCTCAACTTCTATAAATATTGATCAAAACTATATAGACACCATTAAGTCAGATATTAAAATTGACAAAGATCTCAAAATTGTAATTGATTGTGGCAATGGCGTAGCAGGTAACATTGCTCCTCAATTGTTTGGAGCGTTAGGTGTTAAAGTTACTAAACTCTTTTGTTTAGTTGATGGTAGGTTTCCAAACCACCATCCGGACCCCTCTAAACCCGAAAATTTACAAGATTTGATTCAAGAGGTTAAGGATACTGGTTCCGACTTAGGCCTTGCATTTGATGGCGATGGGGATAGACTTGGTGTAGTTGACAACAATGGTCAGATTATTTGGGCTGACCAGCAAATGATGCTTTACTCCAAAGACGTGTTAAGCCGCAATAAAGGCGCAAAAATCATTTTTGACGTGAAGTGTACTTCACTTTTACCTAAAGTTATTTCAGAACACGGTGGTCAGCCAATCATGTCTAGAACTGGTCACAGCTTCATTAAGCAAAAACTTAAAGAAACTAAAGCAGAGCTGGCAGGTGAAATGTCCGGTCATATTTTCTTTAAGGATCGCTGGTATGGCTTTGATGACGCTCTTTATACTGCAGCAAGGCTTTTAGAGATAGTCTCTAAAAGCGATAAGTCTTGTTCTGAAATTTTTGATGAATTTCCAGTCAATCTTAGTACTCCAGAAATAAACATTAACTTTGAGAAGCACGGTGAGCAGTTTGATGCAATGGCGAAGTTATCCAGCAACATAAATTTTCCTGGAGCAACTATTAATACTATCGATGGTGTTAGAGTTGATTATGAAAATTGTTGGGGCCTTGTTAGAGCTTCCAATACAACTCCTTGCCTAGTTTTGCGTTTTGAAGCTAATGACAATGAATTGCTTGGCGAAATAAAGACAAAGTTTATACAATGGCTTGAATTTAATAGTATTTCTACAGGCTCTTTATAGTCGAAAAATCTAAAAAAAAGGTTTAAAATACACTTTTTTATCTTTGCAAGTCTTCATTCTTGCTAAGAGTAATTAACACTTAAATTTGGAGTAAACCAATGGATGGACATGTCAACTTTACCCTATCAGACCGCTTAAGAAAATCACCATATTACGAGGCCACTCTTAAAGCTGGAGCTAAAACTTTTACGTTATACAATCATATGATTATGCCGACGTCTTATGAGGGCCCAGAGGCTGACTACTGGAATTTAATGAATAACGTCACAATGTGGGATGTTGCAGCTGAACGTCAAGTTGAAATAATTGGCACTGATGCGTATAAGTTTGTTGAATATATTACTTCTAGAGATCTCTCAAAACTTCAAATTGGTCAAGGAAAATACGCCCTTATAACCGATGAAAATGGTGGGATTATAAATGACCCAATTATTTTGAGATTGGCCAATAACCACTTTTGGCTTTCAATTGCTGACAGTGATGTTTTACTATGGACTCGTGGACTAGCCTGCGGATTAGGATGGGATGTTCAGATTAGTGAGCCAGATGTCTCTCCTTTAGCAATCCAAGGTCCTAATAATTTACCTTTAATGCTTGATCTCTTTGATGACTGGGTTAAAGACCTTAAGTACTTCTTTTTTAGAGAATGCGAATTAGGGGGTATTCCTTTAATTGTTCAGCGATCAGGCTGGAGTAAACAAGGTGGTTTCGAACTCTATCTCCGTGATGGCTCTCAAGGTCAAAAACTTTGGGATATTGTAGCTAATGCTGGAAAAAAGTATGACATCAAACCTGGAACACCAAATAATATTGAAAGAGTTGAGTCGGGTCTTTTTTCATGGGGCAATGACATGGATATCAATAGCAACCCCCTAGAGCTTCCTTTATCAAATTTTTGTCAGCTTGATAAAGAGGCTGATTACTTAAGTAGAAATGCACTCCATAAAATTCGCTCTGAAGGCGTCACTAAAAAACTAGTTGGCCTTGTTATTGATGGTGATGCATTTATTGGGGGTTGTTCCAGTCCATGGCAAGTTAAAAGCGGCAACAAAATATGTGGAAAAGTCACTAGCGCTGCATATTCACCAAGACTAAAAATTAATATGGCTATGGCAACTCTTGACAAGGGCTTCAATGAAATAGACTCAGAAGTAGAAGTAGAAACGCCTTGGGGTAAAAGACTAGGAAAGGTTTCGCCAATACCTTTTAACTAAATGAAATTATGGAATTAACTGTCTGGGTTGGGTTATTAGCATCTGCACTTTTTATTAGCATATCTCCTGGCCCTGGAGCAATTTTTTCAATAAGTCAAGGCACTCAATATGGCTTGAAGAGATCTATAATTTCAGTAATTGGCCTGCAACTCGGATTGATGAGTCAAATTATATTTCTGTTGCTGGGACTAGGCGTATTAATTGATCAGTTTCCAAGTATTTTTTCAATAATTAAAATACTGGGAATGCTTTACTTAATTGCACTAGGCGTTATGCAATGGCTTAAAAAAATTGAACAGATATCTACTTCTAAAACCTACCAAGGCAATGCTTTTAGTCCCTTAAATTCTCTTTTAAAAGGTTTTTTTGTGAACATAACAAACATCAAAGGCACCGTTTTTTTTCTTGCATTAATCCCACTTTTTGTCGATTTAACTGCCCTTAAAATTTCTACTTGTATAATTTTAACTGCAACATTAATTAGTGTTGATTTAATTGTAATGATTGGCTACGTCATGCTTGCTGACATATCAAAGTCATTTCTGTCAGATCCAAAAAAAATATTATGGCAAAATAGAGTCACTGGTTCAACATTAATTCTTATTGGTTTAATAATGGGTACTTCTTAACTAGATTTTTATGAGTGTCTTTCATTTAGCATATACAGTGACTGATCTAGAATCTACAAGAAGATTCTATGGGGATCTTTTAGAATGCCCTGAGGGAAGAAGCTCAGAAACATGGGTAGATTTCAATTTTTTTGGAAACCAACTCTCACTTCATATTGGTGAGGTAATAAAAAGTAGTAATTCTAGCTCAAGCGTAGAAGGTGTTTCGGTTCCTATGCCGCACTTTGGCTGTGTACTTGACTGGAACATTTTTTATGATTTGGTTGATAAACTTCAATCAAAAGACTTTAAATTTATTATCAAACCTAGCGTTAGGTTTTTAGGTTTACCTGGTGAACAAGCTACAATGTTTTTTGAGGATATATCAGGTAACGCTATTGAATTAAAAGCTTATCGCAACCCCTCTGAAGTTTTCACTAAATAACTATATTCAGGACTCATAAATGTTTGAATTATTAAGTATTGAAACAATAATCACTTTCATTACTGCATCTGTAGTTTTAAGCCTAGTTCCTGGCCCAGACAATCTATTTGTTATGAGTAATTCAGCCTTAAGAGGCTGGAAGATTGGCTTCTATACAACACTTGGGCTCTGCACGGGATTAATAGGGCATACAATTCTTGTTGGAATTGGTGTTAGTGTTATTTTTCAAACAAGTCCAATGGCTTTCAATGGGCTGAAAATCATCGGTGCATTCTACCTTGTTTATCTTGCATGGCTCTCGATTCAAAATAAAGAGTTAAACTTAGGGGAAGCCTCTCAAGATATTTCAAATAAATCATACTATTTAACTGGTGTTGTTATGAACCTAACCAACCCAAAGGTAGCAATCTTTTTTTTGGTTTTTTTACCCCAGTTTGTAAACTCCAATAATCACAATGTTACATCCCAGATATTTCTACTAGGTCTATTGTTTATTTGTAGTGCATTTTTTGTTTTTACATCAATTGCTTATTTATCCAGTTTTCTTGAGGGGATTTTAAAGAAATCAAAAACTGTAAACAAAAACCTTAATCTGCTTGCAGCAATTATATATATTGCTCTAGCAATCAATCTTTCCTTCATTCACTTATAGTTAGTTATGAAAAATATCTCGTGTATCACAACCAACTATAAAACTAATCATAAAAAGATATGCGAAGTAAGGTTTAAGGTTTTTGTTGATGAGCAAAACGTTCCTGAAGAGCTAGAAATAGATGGATTTGATGATGACGCTACTCATGCACTCATCTTATTAGATGATAAAGCTATTGGAACAGGAAGAATTCTGTCAGATGGCCACATAGGCAGGGTTGCTGTTTTAAAAGAATATCGCGGTCAAGGGGTAGGTAAATTAATTATGAAAATGCTCATTGAATGGGCTCAAGATAATTATTTGCAATCCTTATGGCTATCCTCTCAATGGCATGCTCGAGGGTTCTACATTGATCTTAATTTTACTTGTACTGGTGAAAAGTTTGAAGAGGCTGGCATTGATCATATAAAAATGACAAGAAAACTTTAGTTATTGCCAAATCCTTAGTCATTACTCGCCATAATAATCGTTATCTCTGCCATCGTTGAAGTCTCTAGATAGAAACTTACCAAGCCTTATAATTGACCAGAAAAAACCAAAATACATAATTAGCTTAGCAACTAAATATAAATCCTTAGAAACAAAACCAACCACTATTAAAATTAATAAAAGTAAAATAAGTTTTTTCATTTAGATATATTATTGTAATTTTCTGCACTGCACTTCCAGCAAAAATCAAATGTTTGGTCATTAACCTCATTGCAATCATTGCACTTCCAAGTAACAGGGCTTAATTCAGTATTAATTAATGCAATAATTTTTTTAGCCTCCTCTAAATCATTATCTTTTAAAAGCCAAACTTCTGGCCAAGTATCAAAGGGAGCTAATCCACCTGACGCGCTAGATGCAAACTCATTATTAAGAATTACCTCAAAACCATTATTATTTAAAACATTTTTGACATTCATAACCATTATTCGATTTTCATTAGTATATAAAAGCTTCATTTGATTATAAAAAATTAAATAAATAAAGCCGCTAAACCAAGAAAGGCAACAAAGCCAATAACGTCTGTAATAGTTGTAAGAATAACTCCTCCAGCCAAAGCAGGATCTATCTTTAACTTAGTAAGTGCTAACGGTAAGAATGCTCCAGAAAAAGCAGCAACAAGCAAATTGGTAATTATGGCAAGCGCTATGACTAAACTCAGCAGTAAATCAGAAAACCAGTAGTAAGTGATTAGCCCGATAACGATGGACCAAATTATTCCGTTAAGGCCACTAACTGCAACTTCTTTATTTATTAAAGTTTTAATGTTAGCCGAAGTCACCCTGCCTGTTGCAATTCCTCGAGTAACTATTATTAGGGTTTGAGTGCCGGCAATACCCCCCATGCTAGCAACTACTGGCATTAATATTGCTAGAGCAATTTTTTGTTGCAAGGTGGCCTCAAAAAGACCAATAAAGTAGACCGCAATAAATGCAGTTATTAAATTAACACCGAGCCAAACACTACGCCTCTTTGAGCTTTGAAAGATAGGAGCAAAGACATCCTCATCCTCATCTAAACCAACCATGGACATAACAGAGTGTTCAGCCTGATCTCGAATTACGTCAACCACATCATCAATTGTAATTCGCCCAACTAGTTGATTATTTTCGTCAATTACGGGAGCTGAAATCAAATTTCTTTGCTCAAACATTAAAGCCACTTCAGCTTCATCAGTCTCAGCATTAATTGGTTTTGAAGCATCATTGTTGATCAATGAAGTAACAATTCTCTCTGGCTCTTCAGTCAATAAAGTAGTAATCAGTAAGGAGCCTAAATAATTAAAGTCTCGATCAACGACAAAAATCTGATCTGTGTCTACAGGCATCTCTTTGAGAAGTCTTAGATATCTTATGACAGCTCTTATTGTGACATCAGGTCTGACAGTTATAAAGTCAGTATTCATTAAACCACCTGCAGAATCCTCAGGATAGCTTAGAATTTTATTAAGGCGCTCTCGATGCTTAAAATCTAGAGTTAATAAAAGGCTATGAACTGCAGACTCAGGTAGGTTTGGGACAATATCCGCTAAGTCATCCGTATCTAATTTTTCAGTAGCCTTGACTAGATCATCTACCGACATTTCTCCAATTAATTGAGATTGAACATCTTCATTAACCTCTTTTAAAACCTCACCTTGTATAGTAGTTTCTAGCCCAGGCCAAATAATCGTTCTTTCTTTTGGTTGAATAGCCTCTAAAAGTCGAGCAATTTCTCCAGGGTGAAGTTCTTTGATTTGATGTTTTGCCTCATCATAATTTGATGCTTCTAGGGCAATCATTAAATTTTTAAGACTTACTTCGAAATTAGTAAGCTCAACTTCAGCCATATTTATAATCCAATAGTAAACACTGAATAACAAGCTTGACTTGTTATTCAGCAATTACATCATATTATAATTTATATAAGCTAAGCTCTGTGGTTATGTAGTTTTTCTTTATGCTTAATTATTTGGGAATCAAGCTTGTTGATGAGCTGATCAATAGAAGCGTACATATCATTACTCTCGGCTTTAGCAAATAAATCTGCACCACTAACATGGATAGTTGCTTCGGCTTTTTGAAGATCTTTTTGCACTTCTAAAGTCATGTTAACATTCATGATATTATCAAAGTGGTGCTTTATTTTTATGAGCTTATCACTTGTATGCTGCCTGATAGAAGATGTAATATCAAGATGATGACCAGAAAGGTTTAGTTGCATTTTTACTCCTTAGATTAATGAAATAAAATTATGATTCTTTCAACTATATTGTGTCATATATCCAACATAATATTAAACTTTTTTATCATATATATTGAATAAATTACAGAAAACATGGGTACAAAAAATAGTATATAATTAATCTTTTAATTTGTATTTAAAAAACAAATGTCACCTGAATTCAACCATTTAAGACCTTACATTTCACGAAGATCTTGTCTTCAAGTGTATTTACTAATGGTGGCTAATTCGCCTTAATTTGGCAATTAACTTAGATTTAAAAGCCCCATTATGGGGCTTTTTTCATTTATCAATTGGAATTTTTTTATGTCAAACTTAATGTCCAACTACTACCCTTTAGAGGTTACCTTTGTAAAAGGTCGTGGCTGTTGGTTAACAGATACATCTGGAAATGAATACCTTGATGCACTTTCAGGTATTGGCGTAGTTAATCTTGGTCACTCTCACCCAGCAATTACAAAGAGTATAGTTAATCAGTCAAAACAACTACTTCACACTTCTAACGTTTACCGCATTGCAAACCAAGAAAAACTAGCAACACGTTTGTGTGGCTTGGCTAATATGGACAAAGCTTTTTTTTCAAACTCTGGAGCTGAAGCGAATGAAGCTGCCATAAAAATTGCTAGGCTTTTTGCTCGGACTAAAAATATTCAAAACCCAATTATTTTAACGGCGAATCAAAGCTTTCATGGTCGAACAATGGCCACTCTATCTGCCACAGGTCAAAGCAAGGTTCAGGAGGGCTTTTCTCCATTAATGAGTGAGTTTTTTCATGTTGACTTTGATGATACTGATGCTATCAATAAATTCAGTGTGAATAATAACGTAGTCGCTGTAATGGTTGAGCCAGTTCAGGGAGAAGCTGGCGTTATAATTCCTGAAGATGATTATTTAAATAAAGTTAAATTACTCTGTAAAAAAAATGATTGGCTCTTTATTCTCGATGAAGTTCAAGCTGGAATGGGAAGAACAGGCAAACTCTTCGCCCATCAACACAACAATATTACTCCTGATATCCTCTGTCTCGCTAAAGGTCTTGGTAATGGTGTTCCAATTGGAGCATGCCTTGCTAGAGGCAAAGCTGCCGAAATGCTTACCCCTGGAACTCATGGTTCAACCTTTGGTGGCAATCCATTGGTAACAGGAGTAGCTTTGAGTGTTCTTGATGTTTTTGATAGTGAGTCAATTCTTGAGAATGTAATGAAAATGAGTCAGTATTTCGAGTCAGAATTTAAGGCAAAAATAATGGATTGCAATTCTGTTAAAGAGTTAAGGATAAAAGGACTCATGATTGGTATTGGACTTGATGAAAATATCATTGATTGTAGCAAGCTTACTCAAAAAGCTCTAGAAGACCAGCTATTAATAAACATTACGGGCAACTCTATTAGACTATTGCCGCCACTTATAATATCTAAAAAAGAAATTGATATTTTAATCAAAAAGATTTTAAAGCTAATTAGCATTTAGGACTAACTATGACAAATCATTTCATCAACTTTGACCAGCTTTCTCAAAATGATTTACAAGGGATAATAGATCGAGCGATCTCTCTTAAAAAAGAACACAAGTCTGGAAGAATAAATGACTCTCTTAAAAATAAAACTTTAGCGATGATCTTTGATAAATCCTCGACTCGAACTAGGGTTTCATTTGAGGCAGGTATGACGCAACTTGGAGGCCAATCACTCTTTCTCTCTGAAAAAGATATACAACTAGGAAGAGGTGAGCCAATTACTGATAGTGCTATAGTTATTAGCTCAATGGTTGATGCAATAATGCTGCGATTATCCTCACATGAAGATATAGTTGAATTTTCAAAACATTCAAGTAAGCCAGTCATTAATGCTCTTTCAGATGAATCCCACCCTTGCCAGATACTCGCTGACTTAATGACTTATCAAGAGCTTAGAGGCTCCATCCAAGGTAAAAAAATAGCATGGATTGGCGATGGTTGCAATGTATGTCAAACATATATGCAGGCTGCAGCAATATTCGATTTTGAGCTTACAATTTCAACTCCTTCTGGTTTTGAGCCTTCTAATGCATTTATTAAAAAATATCAAAAAAACATCAGCTTCTTCGAGGAGCCTAATGATGCTTGCAAGGGGGCCGATATTATTGTTACAGATGTTTGGACTAGTATGGGCCAAGAATCCGAAATAAAACAGCGAGAACATGCGTTTAAAGGGTTTCAGGTTGATCAAAAGATGATGGATCATGCCAAAGATGATGTTATATTCATGCACTGCCTTCCTGCCTATCGTGGCAAAGAGGTAAGTTCAGAGGTTATAGATGGAAAACAAAGCGTTGTTTGGGGTGAAGCTGAAAATCGACTTCATGTTCAGAAGTCTCTATTGCTATATCTGATTGAAGACTAGTCTAATTGAGATAGTTTTAATTTAGCTTCTTGATAAAACTTAACGCCTCTTTCAATCTTTTCTCGCCCCTTTGAGACGCGCCAATTATTAGTATCCCTCAAGGAGTAGACGCATCCGCAATATTCCTGCTGATAGAAGTTCTCTTTTTTAGATAACTCTAGCATCCTAGAAGACCCCCCTTGTTTGCGCCAATTAAAATCCCAATAAGGAACATTATGAGGCTGAGAAGATCTAGCGCCTGAATCATTAATTTGCTTCATATCTTTCCAACGAGAAATGCCAAGAGTCGAAGAAATAATATCAAAGTTATTTTCAGAAGCATACTTGGCTGTTTTTTGAAATCTCATATCAAAACAAGTAGTGCATCTCTTTCCTCTTTCAGGCTCGTTTTCTTGACCCTTTGTTCTGGAAAACCATTCATCACGATCATAATCCGCATCAATAATTGGCATCCCAAGTTTTTCAGCAAAACGAATATTCTCTTCTTTTCTCAGCTCATATTCATCAAAAGGATGGATATTTGGATTGTAGAAAAAAATTGTTGTGTCAATTTCAGAGGCAGCTAAGGCCTCCATAATTTCTCCAGCACAAGGAGCACAGCAAGAGTGCATTAATAGTTTTTTTTCAGCATTAGGAGTCTCTAACTTTGGTCTATTGTATGAGTCAAGTGAATAATCTATTTGAGACATTGTTTGACCTTTTTTAAAACTTCCCAAGATTCACGCTTAAGATTTGAGTTTTTTAAGATATCTCTAGGGTGATGCATTAAAAAAATACCTGACTTACTTGGCTTATAAGAAGAGTCCATGATCAATACAACTTCTGCAAGATTATTTTTCACATACTCATCAACCTGACTTTTTTCAAGTGAAACAAGGCAGGCATTTTGAATTTTGAAATCAATCGATGAAAGCATCTTTATTAGTAAATTTTGACTAACTCCTTTTTTACAAAATGAATCTTGCGTGCCAACTTCAATTATTAAAAGCTTTAATAAAGGCTCAGTAACTTTTTTTGACTCAATTTTAGAATATAGGAAATCTGGAATTCCTAGAGCCTCAAGATATTCATCTCTTAACTGCATATTCAAATCTGTGGATGAGCCCGCTCAACATTTGCCATTACTTTATTTAATGCATTGACATACGCCTTAGCTGACGAGGTAATAATATCAGTATCAACACCCTGTCCATTTACAATTTTTCCTTCATACTCCAATCGAACATTAACTTCCCCAAGAGAATCGGTACCTTGAGTAACATTTGTTACAGAATATAACTGAAGCTTTGGATCTATATCAACCAAAGACAATATTGCATTAAAAGTAGCGTCAACTGCGCCAGACGTTTTAGCTGAGGCGCTCTGTTCATTTCCATTTATTGACAACGTTACGTCCGCAGTATTCTCTTTACCAGACTCAGCAGATACTTTGAGTGAAACCAAGTGAATGGTTTCCGATGGTTCAGTTTGAGCATCTGAAACCAAAGCCTGAAGATCTTCATCAAAAATATCATGCTTCTTGTCAGCCAAAGTTTTAAATCTAGAAAAAGCATCATTTAAGGCATCGTCCGAATCAAACTCAATACCTAGCTCACCAAGTCTAGCTTTAAAAGCATTTCGACCAGAATGTTTACCAAGCACTAATGAATTTTTATTCCAACCAACATCTTCCGCTCTCATGATTTCATAAGTTTCTCTATGTTTAAGAACTCCATCTTGATGAATTCCAGCCTCATGGGCAAAAGCATTGGCGCCAACTATAGCTTTGTTTGGCTGAACAACGAAGCCAGTAATGGATGATACGAGTCTAGAGGCTGCTAGAATGCCTGTAGCATCTATATTTGTATCTAATCCAAATACATCTTGCCTAGTTCGAATTGCCATTACGACTTCTTCTAGAGAGGTATTTCCTGCCCTTTCACCTAACCCATTAATAGTGCATTCTATTTGTCTTGCACCATTTAAAACGGCTGAAAGAGAATTTGAAACTGCAAGACCCAAATCATTATGGCAGTGTGCAGAAAAAATTGCCTTATCAGAATTTGGAATTCTCTCTATTAACTCTCTCATTGTTTCACCAAATTGATGCGGTATGTTGTAACCCACTGTATCTGGAATATTAATTGTTGTTGCCCCAGCATTAATAGCTGATTCAATTATGCGGCAAAGAAAATCAATATCTGAACGACCAGCATCCTCTGGGCTAAATTCAATATTATTAGTGTACTTTGTTGCTCTTTTTACAGAGCGTATTGCCTGACTAACAACTTCATCAGGTGTCATCCTTAGCTTCATCTTCATATGAATATCAGAGGTTGCTATAAAGGTGTGTATTCGTGCTGAATTTGCGCCTTTAATAGACTCGCCAGCTCGATCAATATCTTTATCGAGAGCTCTCGCTAATGAGCACACTGTTGAATCTTTAACTACTTTAGCAACTGCTTGAACTGCCTCAAAATCACCTTGAGAGGCAATTGCAAAACCAGCCTCAATAACATCAACTTTCATTTTTTCTAGACTTTTAGCGATACGAATTTTTTCATCCTTGGTCATCGATGCGCCAGGTGATTGCTCTCCATCTCTAAGTGTTGTATCAAATATTATTATTTTATCGGACATTGCTTGCTCCTTTTATTTTGCGAATTTTATCTTAAGTTTTGGTGATAGACTTTCGTCTATTATGATTATTATTGCCTTACGGCAGTAATCGCAACAAAGCAAAGAGCTTGCTTAGTGAAAGTATGGTGATTAAATTAAAGTCTTGATTCATAAGTGTAGATTATAAAGCAACTTAAGTTGCCTTACTCTTTTTTTTCTCGATGCGTCTTTTATTAAGACCAACTATAGTAATAAATGGCCCAGAAAGCATATATAGAAAAAATCCAGTAAACAAAACAATGTTAGGCTTATAAAGTAACACAATTAGACTAAGCACAACACCCAAAAGAAATCTAAATGAAGCCTTTTTTGAATCCAATTCTTTAAAGCTGTAATAACGAACATTGCTGACCATAAGAAGACCACATACAATTGTTATTCCAGCGCCAAGATAATAGCCTATTGAAATTACGTCGGAATCAAAAAAAGCATACGTCCAAATTTTAAGCCATATCATAGTCGCTATTACGCCCGCAGCTGCAGGCGAAGGAAAGCCTTGAAAGTATCGCTTGTCAGCAGAGCCAACTTGTGTATTAAACCTCGCAAGACGCAAGGCGGCACAAGCTAAGTAAATAAATGCAGCAAGCCAGCCAAACCTTCCTAAATCAGACAAAGTCCACTCATATACAAGAAGAGCTGGAGCTAAACCAAATGAAACTAAATCAGCCAGTGAGTCATACTCAGCACCAAACTCACTCTGGGTGTTTGTTAGCCGAGCAACTCGCCCATCCAAAGTATCCCACAGCATAGCAATCATTATTGAAATTGCTGCTGTCGTAAATTCTCCATTAATGGAAGCAATAATAGAATAAAACCCAGCAAACATGCCAAACGTAGTTAACACGCTTGGCAATAAGTAAATCCCTCTATTTCTTGGTTTTTTTTCTGTCATGACTGCTTAAAACAAAGCTGGCGTTATCAAATTTAATTAATTTTTCGTCTGATCCACTAATTTATTTTTTGCAATCCATGGCATCATTGAGCGCAAGCTCTCACCAACTGTTTCAATTTGGTGTTTACGTTGAACATCGCGGCGAGCAGGTAAGTCACCAACATTATTAATAAACTCTTTTGCGAAAGCACCACTTTGAATTTCACCGAGAATCTTCTTCATTTCAGCTTTTGTTTCATCCGTTACAATTCTTGGCCCTCTAGTTACATCACCATATTCAGCAGTATTTGAAATTGAGTAGCGCATATTCGCAATCCCGCCCTCATATAGCAAGTCAACAATAAGCTTTAATTCATGAAGGCACTCAAAATATGCCATCTCTGGCTCATATCCAGCATCTACAAGCGTTTCAAATGCAGCCTGAACAAGTGAAGTGGTCCCTCCACAAAGCACAACTTGCTCACCAAATAAATCTGTCTCTGTTTCTTCTCTAAAACTTGTTTCCAGTATTCCAGTTCTGCCACCACCAATTGCCGAAGCATACGAAAGAGCAATTTCTTTAGCACTTCCAGTTGCATCCTGCTTAATAGCTATTAAATCAGGTATACCACCACCTTTAACAAATTCTGAACGAACAGTATGTCCTGGAGCTTTTGGAGCAATCATAATTACATCAAGATCTTTTCTTGGGACAATCATATCAAAATGAATGTTTAGTCCATGCGAAAAGGCTAAAGCAACACCTTGTTTCAAATTTGGCTCAATATTCTCAGAGTAGATACTGGCTTGAAATTCATCTGGGGCCAACAGCATAACAACATCTGCCCAAGCGCTTGCCTCTTCTACAGACATAACGCCAAGACCCGCTTCTTTTGCTTTGGTGGATGAAGATGAGCCCTCTCTTAGACCCACAACTACTTCTACCCCTGAATCCTTTAAGTTGTTTGCTTGAGCATGGCCTTGAGAACCATATCCAATAACTGCAACTTTTTTTCCTTGAATAATTGAAAGGTCCGCGTCTTTGTCGTAATATCTATTCATTTTTTATCCTTAAATTAAATTAATTTTTTCCTCTGGAAATCCCAGTAACTCCAGTCCTTGAAATTTCAATAATACTTGAATGATCGAAAGCATCCAAAAATGCATTAATTTTCTTTGTTTTTCCTGAAACTTCGATGGTGTAAATTTTATCCGTAACGTCAACTACTTTACAGCCAAAGATTTCTACCAATTCTTTTAAATCAACACCATCTTTTGAGTTTGAAGATATCTTAGCCAACATTAACTCTCGCTCAACATGGTCTTGACTTGTTAAGTCAGTTACCTTAACAACCTCAATTAACTTGTTAAGTTGCTTGACAATTTGCTCTAATACTCTGTCACTACCGGATGATACAATTGTCATTCGTGACAAACTTGGATCATTCGTAATTGCTACCGTAAGTGACTCAATATTAAAGCCTCGCTGAGTAAAAAGCCCTGCAACCCTTGAAAGTGCTCCCGCCTCGTTTTCTAGTATCACTGAAATAATATGTCTCATAAGCTATACCGCGTTAAAGTCAGTTTCATCTTTTGAAACCATTTCATCTCTTCCTGCAAGCAACATCTCACTATGCCCTCCACCAGCAGGAATCATTGGAAATACATTCTCAGATGGATCTGTCACAATATCAAGAAAAACAGTTCGATCTTTTTGATTAAATGCTTCAATAAGAGCGGGCTTTAAGTCTTCTTCTTTCTCAACTCTTATTCCCAAGTGACCATAACTTTCTGAAAGTTTTACAAAATCAGGCAAAGCATCCATGTATGACATTGCATAACGCTTTTCATAAAAAAACTCTTGCCACTGCCTCACCATTCCGAGATATCCATTATTAAGATTAATTATTTTTACTGGTGTTGAGTATTGAAGCATTGTTGAAAGCTCTTGAAGCATCATTTGAATACTACCATCACCCGTAACACATGCCACATCTCTATCAGGCATTGCAAGTTTAGCTCCCATTGCAGCAGGAAGTCCAAAACCCATTGTTCCTAAGCCGCCAGAGTTAATCCACTGCCTAGGCTCATCGAATAAATAATATTGAGCAGCCCACATCTGATGTTGTCCAACATCTGAGGTAACAATTGCCTTGCCTTTAGTAACTTCATAGAGCATCTCAATTACTGTCTGCGGCTTAATGACTCCTGGAGATTTTTTATAAGCCAAAGAATCTACTTTTCGCCACTCTTCAATTTGAGACCACCAACTAGAAATATCCTCAAGTTTTTTATCTTTCATCTGATCTATTAATGCTTGAAGTACTTGCTTTGTCTGCCCAACGATTGGTATGTCAGCCACTACATTTTTTGAAATCTGAGATGGATCAATATCGATATGAATAAATTTTGCAGTAGGGCAAAATTTTTCTATATTACCTGTAATTCTATCATCAAATCGAGACCCGATAGCGACCACGCAGTCAGAACCATGCATCGCCATATTAGCTTCATACGTTCCATGCATTCCAAGCATTCCTAGGGACTGCTTATCAGTCATTGGATATGCCCCCAAGCCCATCAGGGTTTGAGTAATTGGAAATCCAAGCATACGCGTAAATTCACGAAGCTCTTTAGAGGCGTTACCAATAATGCAGCCTCCGCCAGCATAAAGAATAGGTTTTTTTGAGCTTGCTAGCATTTCAGCAGCTTTTTTAATTTGACGATTGCTTGCCTTAATAGTAGGCTTATACGAGCGCATCTCAATGGTCTCAGGATATTCTTCCACCTCCATTTGTGCAATTGTTATATCTTTAGGAATGTCAATTACAACTGGGCCGGGTCTTCCTGTAGTAGCAATATGAAAAGCCTTTTTAACGGTAATAGCAATTTCACTAATATCTCTAATAAGAAAGTTATGCTTAACACAAGATCGAGTAATACCAGTCGCATCGACCTCTTGGAAAGCGTCCATCCCAATTAATGGTGAAGGCACTTGTCCTGAAATGATAACCATGGGTATCGAGTCCATGTGAGCGGTTGCAATACCTGTCACAGCATTAGTAATTCCGGGGCCTGAAGTTACCAGAACAACTCCAGGCTTTCCGTTAGTTCTTGCGTAGCCATCTGCACCATGGGCCGCACCTTGCTCATGTCTCACCAATATATGGGTAATTTTATCTTGAGCCTCTAGGGCGTCATATATATGAAGCACAGCACCGCCAGGGTAACCAAAAACATGCTCTACTTCTTCCTTCTGCAAACAATCTATAAGTATTTGAGCGCCATTCAATTTCATTGCAAATAACTGTAATTTAAAAGTTTTTGATTATACCCAAAGAATTAAACGCAGAAAGACTTCGTTACTAGCTGTTTTTGCTTTTAAAGCGCTGAAAAATGGGAATAATTATTAACAATAGTTATTGCTATCTATAGATCGTTTTGCCAATCTTCTGAGTAAAAATGTACTGGTGAGTTACTGTCTTCAAAAGTTTGAATTTTAAATGCATTAGGCTGAGATAGAATTGCAGAAAGTAATTGATCATTGAGCATATGTCCAGTTCTGTAGCCTTCATAACTACCAATGATATTTCCACCTAATAGAAAAAGATCTCCAACAATATCCAAAATTTTGTGTTTAACAAACTCATTATGATAGCGCATACCATCTTCATTTAGAATATCATTATCTGAGAGCGCTATTGCATTATCAATACTTGCTCCAAGGGCAAGGTTTTTCTTTTGAAGCATTTCCACATCGCTCTCATAACCAAATGTTCTTGCGCGCGATATCTCCTTAAGGTAAGACTGCTCAGCAAAATCTATGCTCAACTTTTGACCACTTTCTTTAATTTTTTTATGTTCAAAATCGATTTCTAGAGTCACTTTAAAGCCGCTATATGGCGAAACCTGAGCCCAGGACTGGCCATTCTCCACTCTAACAGTATCTTTAATAACGATAAATCTTTTATGTGCATTCTGCTCTTCAATCCCAGCTGACTGAACTAAGAAGATAAATGGCGCAGATGAGCCATCCATAATTGGAACCTCAAATGAATCTAACTCAACTAATAAATTATCTATTCCGAGTGCTGAAAGTGCCGACAATAAATGTTCGATAGTTGAAACTTTAACGCCTTGACTCTCAAGCCCTGTTGACAAAACAACCTCATTAACAAAAGCGCTGTGAGCGTGAACCATTCTGCCCCCTGCATCCAACCTCTTAAAGACTACTCCATGATCCGGCTCTGCAGGAATTAAAGTTAGATTAACGAGCTTCCCGCTATGAATACCTACACCACGAGCTTTCACTGTTTTTTTAATTGTTCTTTGCTTAACCATAAATTAAAAATTAATACCTACAATATTACTTATTTTATCAATAACACCCTTGCCTCTTTTGTGCTCACTAACCTCAGTACTACTTAAATCATCCTTATACAATAAGAGACCTATTGCACTTGCAAACTTATAGTCAGTTAGAATTGTTTCTAAGCCAGAAATTCTTGAGCGCTGAATTTGACCTATTTTAACTCTTCTGGAAAAGAAATCACGAACAAGTTCTTCAATAGATTGAACTTCAGAGCCTCCTCCACAAAGAACAAAACCAGACTTAATAATTCCATCTAAATTATGGTGTTTTAACTCATTTTTTAATAGCGTAAAAATTTCACGGTATGACCTTTCTATAACTTCTGATAGCTCTAAGCTAGATAATTGGTGCTCATCATTATTAGCCGGTTGAACAAAATTAATAAAATCATCTTCATTAAGTGAAGATGATTTGGCAACCCCATAACTTTCTTTAAGTCTTTTTGCCTCTTCAAGTGACGCATCAAAGGCATCCGCAATATCCTGAGTCACCTCATCACCGCCCATTGGAATTATGCCGCTTCGCACTATCCCTTCCTCGTTAAAAACGGAGTAACTTGTTACACCAGCGCCAATATCCACTAGGCAAATCCCACTATCTCTATCTTCTTGTGACAATAATGCCTGTGAGTTAGCAAGAGGGTTAAGAACAATTTTATCCAGTTGAAGATCGCATTGCTTGATACAGCTCTCAATATTTCTTACGCTCGAGCTAGAAACAGTCACAATGTGCACTTTAGACTCAAGCACCTCTGCTTCCATCCCCATGGGGTTATCGACTATAACAGTTTCATTGATTGTGAATTTCTTTTTTATTCTATGCAATTTTTGCTTATTTGTCGGAGTAGACATAGCCATGGCAGACTCAAGAACAGAATTCAAATCTTGCAATGTAACGGCCTCATCTACTGAAACCTTCCCCTTTCCATCGGTACATGTCAGATGAGTGTCAGAAATATTTACCCTTACAAGATCAAACGTCAAATTAAAGCTTTCAACAGTTTGGTCAATTAATTTATTTATCACTCTAGAAAGAGAGTCAATGGAGCGCAAGGAGCCTTTTGTAACACCCTCAGATGAGCATACATTGTGTGCAATAATTCTGAAGTTATCTTCAGCTTCAGGTTCAGCAACCAACAAAGCGATCTTTTCTGTTCCTATATCGATACTTGCTTCGTAGTGATTGCTTGCCATATTAAATTATATGAAGAGTTTTAGTTTAAAAAATTTTACCAAACTATTAATCAATTTTAATCTCAGTTGTGCTATTTTTTTTAAATTTTAACCAATCATTTAAATGCTCAAATTCCACTGTTTTTCCACTCAACATTCTTCGAAATAATTTTGCATTACTTTCGCCATGATATAGACCCAATATATGTCGAGTCATTGACCGTATTGGAACTCCAACTTTAACCTGTTGTTTTATGTACGTCATGTATTTTATTAAGGCCTGTTCACGATCCAAAAGATTTTTATTGTTACCAAAAATTGACGTCTCAATTTCTCTTAGCATAAATGGATTATTGTAAATCGACCTTCCAAGCATTACTCCATCAACATGATCCAGGTGACTTTTAACTTCATTACAGCTTTCAATACCGCCATTTATAGTTATTTTTAATTGTGGAAAATCTCTCTTCAACTGATATACCCAAGGATAGTTTAAAGGCGGTATAGTTCGGTTCTCTTTAGGACTTAAGCCTTTAAGCCAGGCCTTTCGAGCATGAATTATAAAGTGCTGACAACCTTTGTTATGAATGCGTGCTATAAAGTCTGTAAGCTGATCATAGCTTTCCATGTCATCAATTCCAATTCGGCTTTTAACTGTAACAGGAATACCGCATTTATCAATCATACTTTCAACGCACGAGGCAACCAAATCTGGTTCTTTCATTAAACAAGCGCCAAAACTACCTAAAAGAACTCTATCTGATGGACATCCAACATTGATATTAACCTCATCATATCCCCAGTCCTGTGCAATGAGAGCGCATTTAGCCATCTCTTTTGGGTCACTCCCTCCAAGCTGAAGAGTTAATGGGTTTTCGCCTGTATTAAAGTCAAGCAAACGGTTTTTGTCTCCATTCAAGATCGCTTTTGCAGTTATCATTTCTGTATAAAGCTGAATGTTTTTACTGAACAGTCGATAAAAATATCTACAATGCCTATCTGTCCAGTCCATCATTGGGGCAACTGAAACCGCTAAAGAATTCATGAGAGTTGTGAAGAGAGCTCAACCAAAGCATAAGCATTGCTTTGTGAAACAATGTCTGACCTGGAACCTGAAAAAAATTGAGTAGTTGTTGTTACTTCGCCATCAAAGAAAAAGCCAATACAAACCATGCCGACTGGTTTTGCTGCAGACCCTCCAGAAGGCCCGGCAATTCCAGTTATTGAAACAGCAAGATTGCTATGAGATTTTTGACCCGCTCCCACCACCATTTCATGAGCAACTTTTTCACTTACAGCGCCAAACATTTCAATTGATTCAGGTTTAACTCCAAGCATATCAATTTTAGATTGATTGCTATAAGTAATAAAGCCGCAATTAAAATAAGAAGATGCCCCAGAAATTGAAGTCAACGAGCTAGATAGTGAGCCTCCAGTGCATGACTCAGCAACAGAAATTGTCAGTCCTTTCGAAACAAGAAGTTCAGATAAGTGTTTTGCCTTTAAATAGGACATTACCCTTTTCCCTTTAATGCAGAATGAACAATTTCATAAACATCATCTGACAAATCTTTTCTATTGATAATTGAGTTAAGCTCATTTTTTTGAAGTGTAGAGTATTTGTCCGTAAAGCGCCTCCAGTGATTAAAAATCCCTACAAATCTAGCTGCAATTTGGGGGTTCAAACTATCCAGCTCAATAATTACTTCAGTTAAAAGTTGATATCCCTGTTTGCAATGAAACTGGAGACTATTTCTACTAAAAGATCCAATTACCGATCGAATTCTGTTTGGATTGGTCATTGAAAATAAATCATGTTTCATGAGCTTTCTAACATCTGCAACAGAAGTGTTAGGCGAGATACTTTGAGCGCTAAACCACCTGTCCATTACCTGGACATCCGAATTATGCTGTTCATAAAATCTAGAAATAACCTCATCACGGTATGGACTTGAAGAGTCTATTAAGCACTGAAAAGCGCTGAATTGGTCCGTCATGCAGTCTGCATTATTGTACTGCTTATATGCCATATCATGCTCACCTAGCTTTGACAAATAACTTAAACATTTATTTTTTAAAGCCCTTTCACCTACAGATTGAGAAGACAAATCAAAAGCTTTTTCGTAATTTAATTTTTGATACGTTTCTAGAAAAAGTGCTTTCAAATTATTGCCAACGGAGAGACTGGATTTTTTACGCTTATGGTTTACTTCCTCAGCGTCAATTTGACCAACATTTTGATGAATAATTTGCTCTGAAGGGAGGCTTATCATTTCAGATAGTAGCGCAAAATCGAGATCTTTATTGAAAAGATTTTTAATCATGCTAAACAATTCTTTTTCTTCAACCTTTTGCGGGTTGAGGATAAAGTCCAGCCACAAGCTTTGAACACTATCCCATCGATTAAATGGATCACTATCATTCGATGAAAGAAAAATCTTCTCACTGACTGAAAGGTTAGAATGAAACTTAATTGGCGCTGAAAAACCTCTAAACCATGAAGGCGTTGGTCTACTCTGTATATTTTCAAATGTAAATGTTTTTACAAGCTCATCAATCAGAATCATTCCCGATTCAATTTCATTGCCGTCATCTGTCAATAATCCAAACTTATTTGGAATAAGAAAAGGTGTTGTTTGATTTTTTTGAGTAAAAGTAGCGCGATAAATGTTTAATTCAGAATCATACTCATCATCAACATTGACTTCAGGGGTTCCTGATTTACTGTACCAAGGCATAAAACTATCAAAATTAAAATGGTTTGCATCAGCCATGCTCGCCACAAAATCATCTATCGTAACAGCAGCTCCGTCATGACGTTCAAAATATAGAGCCATTCCTTTTTGAAAGCCCTCTTCACCCAAAATTGTATGAATCATTCGAATAACTTCTGCTCCCTTTTCATATACAGTTGCAGTATAAAAATTATCCATTGCAATATAGGATTCTGGCCTTACAGGGTGAGCCATTGGGCCAGAGTCCTCGGCAAATTGCCTCGTCTTAAGCTCATTAACGTCAGTAATTCTTTGAATTGCTCTGGATCGAAGGTCAGAAGAAAATTCTTGATCCCTAAAAACGGTTAACCCTTCTTTTAGGCTTAATTGAAACCAATCCCTACAAGTTACTCTATTTCCAGTCCAATTATGAAAATACTCATGACCAATAATAGATTCAATTCTGATAAAACTTGAGTCTGATGAAGTTTCTTGATTGGCAAGAACACAGTCGGAATTAAAAATATTAAGGCCCTTGTTCTCCATTGCGCCCATATTAAAATCATCAACCGCAACAATCATGTAGATATCCAGATCATAGCTTAGATTAAACCTCCCCTCTTCCCATTTAAATGCTTTTTTAAGAGACTCCATTGCAAAGGCCGTTTTGTGCATATTGTGTGACTCAACATATAGCCTTAAATCAACCTTTCTTCCCGTTAAAGTTTCATAACTATCTTGAAGAAAGTCTAATTTACCAGCCACTAAAGCAAACAAATAACAAGGCTTGGGAGCAGGATCATGCCAAATAACTTGAGTGCTTGTCTCATTGATCAAATTTCCATTACTAAGCAGTACTGGGTAATTACTTCTATTGGCAGTTATTTTAGTTGTAAATACACTCAATACATCTGGCCTATCGAGATAGTATGTTATTTGCCTAAAACCCATAGCCTCACACTGAGTGCAAAAATTTCCACTTGACTGATACAAGCCATTCAGATCAGTTTTACTTTCAGGATGAATTCGAACTTGTACGTCTAAATTAAAATTATCAGGTGGACTCAAAAGAAACAAACCATCGTCTTTTAATTCGTAACTAGCAGTTAAGCCATCGATTTTTATTGATATCAACTCTAGGGACTCTCCATTTAAAAAAAGCTTATTTACTTTTTTATTAACATCAGGATTTTTGTAAAACGAAATGCGAGATGAAACAATTGTTTCAGAATCACCGAGATCAAAATCAAGCTCTGTTGTTCTTATCAGATGAGAGCTAGGCGCATAATCTTTGCGATAAATAGGCTGTGGCGTTAAAGTAGAAATAATAATGCTCCTAAAAGAATTCTATAAATAACAAACGGTAAAAAACCAATTCTTTCAACCAATCGAATAAAGAAGACGATTGTGAAATATGAAGTAATCAAAGCGATTACAAACCCAATGAAAAGAAGGGGCCAATCAATTTGAGTTGTGTCTTTAGCTAAATCAAAAGCTTGTAATATAGTTGCAAGAGTTATCACTGGAATAGATAAAAGAAATGCATACTTAATAGAAAGCGCTCTTGACAGGCCAATTAGTAAAGCCGCTGTAATAGTTATACCCGAGCGAGAAGTGCCAGGAATTAAAGCTAAAGCTTGAAAGCATCCCACAATTAAAATATCAGAGCCACGAATATACTCTCTGCTTCGACCCAGAAATCGATGAAGCCAGTCTGAGAAGCCCAGTAAAAGACCAAAAAAGATAGTGGCAAATGCTACTATTTGATAGCTTCTTAAATTTAATTCAATCGACTCTCTAAATAATAATCCAACAATTCCAACCGGTATAGTTCCTAAAACAATCCCCCAAGCGAGCATAGATTCACCCTGAGTTTTTCTGGTTGCAATTGAGCCATAAAAATCTTTTGTTAGCATTACCAAAGAAGAGCGATAGTAAAAAATAATTGAACATAAAGTCGCAAAATGAAGAATGACGTCAAATGCTAATCCTTGATCTGGCCAGTCTAAAAATTTAGGAAGTATGACTAGGTGCGCCGATGAAGATACAGGTAAAAACTCAGTAAGCCCCTGAAGTATTGCCAAAGTAATTGTTTGAGTAATATCCATCTATTAATTTTAAAGCTTATTAGTAAGATCTTGCTCTTTAAAGCCATCTAATTTTACTGTTTGTTTTTTGGATAAAGCTAGCACTTTAAAAACCTCACCCATTGCACCCGGCAAAACGAGTTGCTTAACCTCTTGAGCAAGCTTAATTCTAGCCTCATTATTCTCTTCAGCCAACAGATAATTTTCAATACCCAATGAAATTAAAAACATTGCTTGAGTGCAATATCCAGATATTTTAAAACCGGCATCCATTGCACTTTCAGCAATATCTGAAAAATTAACAGAGGTTGTTATATCTTGGCTTCCAATATTACAAAAAGGATCATCACTTGATTTGTGGTTAAAAAAACACTTTAAAGTTCCATCATTTCGTTGAGGGTGAAAATATTCAGACCTATCCATGCCGTAATCAATCAACAGAACAGTTCCCTCTAAAATTAAATCATAAAGCGATTTAACCCAGGCAATAGATTGAACGTTAATTTCAGTAGTATATCCCTCATCTATTTCATCAGGAAGAGAGGCAACGTGATTCAAATAGGGCTCATTAAACTTTTTCCAATGAAAGCTTCCATCTTGAAAGTCAACTCCTAATTCTACAAAACGGCCCTTTGAAAACGTTACTCTTTTTGCAGGAATAGCATCAAGAACTTCATTAGCAATAACAACACCTTTAAAATTTTTTGGCAGCTCAGTTAGCCATTCAACTCGATTGAAGATTTCAGGTAAAACTTTTTTAATAGTTCTGATCTGTCTATCTTTAAGCTGCGCGCTTAATTCGATAATATAATATTTACCAGGAAGTGAATCCAACCTACCTAATTCGAAAAGAATTTGAGCGGCTAACACACCATTCCCAGCCCCAAATTCTAGAATATCGCCATTATTAAGAACTTGTTTGCATTGCTTAGCAAGTGTATATCCAAATAAATCAGAAGTCTCAGGGGCTGTTATAAAATCACCATGACGACCAAATATTGTTTTAATAGAGCGATAATAACCAAATACAGCATGGTACAAGGCAAGATTCATAAACACATCAAAACCAATGGGCTTGTCATTATCCTTAATGGTTTTAGATATAATATCTTGAAGGCTCATATTAAAAATTATTTTATACTGTGAATCAACCTTATTCACTCAAAAACAATTTTTACTTAAACAATTTAATTAACTAATAAAACATATGAAAACAGCTTTAATAACTGGAGGAGCAGCTCGAATTGGAGCTCAAATAGCAAAAACACTGCACAAAAATAATTTTAAAATAATTATTCATTGCAATCAATCAAAAGACAAGGCACAACTACTTTGTGATGAGCTTAACCTTTCAAAAGCAGACTCAGCAAAAGTAGTAGTTGGTGATCTTAACAATATTGACTCTATAAACTCAATTATTGATTCCGTTTCATCGATAGACTTATTAGTAAATAACGCATCTGTTTTCTATCCATTATCGGTAGACGAAAGTAACTCTGAAAATTGGAATAATATATTAGATATTAACCTTAAAGCTCCTTTTTTTCTAGCCAAAGGACTAAGTCATAAACTCACATCAAATAAGGGGTCAATAATTAACATTATTGATATTCATGCAGACCGTCCACTTAAAAATCATTCCATCTATAATATTTCAAAAGCAGGCCTTAAAATGCTAACTCTAACTCTTGCTAAAGAGCTTGCGCCGAGCATTAGGGTCAATGGAGTTTCTCCTGGCTCGATCCTTTGGCCACAAGAAGGTGCAGAAATTTCCGAGGATCAAAAAATCCTTATGCTAGAAAGAATTGCCCTTAAAAGACAAGGCTCTCCTCAGGACATTGCAGACACAGTTCTCTTTTTAGCAAACTCTAATTACCTTACGGGACAAATAATTAACGTCGACGGCGGTCGCACTCTCAATCAGTAAACAATCCCCCTCAATCTTAATGTGGTATAATGTTTCTGTCGATCATTTTTTTTCGACTAACAAGAATTTTTTTACAATTATTTCAAACTAAAAAATAGAAATTTTGTAACGAACTAATTTTTTTATGGGCTAATTGAAGCCGCATACAAAACCTTATTTAGCAATTGATGAATTTTATTAATCAAACCTTTATTCCAAATCAATACGTAGGTATTGATGCTTTGTACGTGCTCAATAGTCCAGATATTATAGGACTTAATAATGAATCATATTTTAATCAACGCAACACACAAAGAAGAAATTCGAGTTGCAATTGTCAAGGACCAAAAACTTACTGGCCTTGATATAGAGACAAGCCTCAATAGAAAGACTAAGGGCAACATATATAAAGCAAGAATTTCTCGAGTAGAGCAATCCCTAGAGGCTGCTTTCGTCAATTATGGTAAAGATAAGCATGGTTTTTTACCATTTAAGGAGATCTCTCCTTTCTTTTCTGATGGCATTAAACCCAAAGGTGACAAGTTAACTATTAGTGACGTCCTTAAAGAAGGGCAAGACATTATCATACAAGTTGAAAAAGAGGAGCGTGGCAATAAAGGCGCCGCTCTAAGCACCTATATTAATTTAGCTGGTGCCTACATGATACTCACCCCAAATAATCCAAAAAGTTCTGGCATTTCAAGGCAAATCAGTGCTACAGATCGTCAAGATTTAAAAAACTTATTGCCAAGCCTTAATGTACCTAAGCACTCTGGCCTTATAATCCGAACTGAGGGGGCTGGTAGAGGTGTTAGCGAGCTTCAATGGGAAGTAGACCACTTAACTCAGCTCTGGAAATCTATTAAAACTGCCACTAAAAAGCAAGATGATCCTTTCTTAATCTATCAAGAAAGCGACATAACTGTTAGAGCTCTACGAGACTTTTTAAGAGAAGATACCGATAGCGTCATTATTGATGACTTAGAAACCTATCAAAAAGCAAGAGACTTTATTAGTTTTGTAATGCCACATTATCTAGATAAAATCAAATTCTTTGATGTGACAGAACATTCTCTTTTTGCTCATATGAGTATAGAGTCTCAAGTCAAGAATGTCTTTAATAGAGAAGTGGCTTTGAGATCTGGAGCAACCATTGTATTTGACCCAACAGAAGCATTAACAGCAATTGACATCAACTCAGCTAGGGCAACAAAAGGAACAAGTATTGAAGATACTGCTTATAAGGCGAACCTAGATGCGGCATCAGAAATTGCATTACAACTTCAATTGAGAGATATTGGGGGCCTTGTAGTAATAGACTTTATTGATATGGCCTCAGAATCGAATAGAACAGCTATTGAAAAGTTAATGGAAAAAGCAACTGCAAACGATAGAGCTCGCGTTCAGATAGGATCAATATCAAGATTTGGCCTGCTAGAACTATCTCGCCAAAGACTAATGAATTCTGTTGCTGAGTCGACAGGAAAAACTTGTTCAATTTGCAATGGAAGTGGAACAAATCCAACTATTCCATCACTGTCATTAAGAATTATTCGTCAACTAGAAGACAACCTAAACTCAAATAAAAACGGTGACGATATAACAATTCAATCAAGTGTTGAAGTAATAACCTACTTGCTTAATGAGAAGAGACAAAACATAATTGAAATGGAAGATAAACATAATATTAAAATTACTCTTCTACCTAATCAATATATGCACTTTCCTCATTTCACAATGAATAAACAAAAAGGAGATAAAAACTCTCATCATAAGAGCTTTCAAGGTGTTTCTAAACCGCAGGAGAATCCGAATGTAATTAATTACATAGATAAGCCAGATATTCCTGCAATATCTTCCAATCACCCGTCAACAAAGATGCCTGAAAAGAAGGTTTCATTTATGAGTAAATTATCTGAAATATTTTCTTCAGATAAAAAAACTTCTTCTGAGTCAAAAACTGCTAGACCTCAAAATAGAAATCAAAACAGAAATAGAAACCAAAATCGAAATAGGAATCAAAATCGAAATAGGAATCAAGGTACACAAGATAATCAAAAGATTGGCTCAGGAGAAGCTCAAAAAAATAGTTCTAATTTGACTAATAAAGATAGTCAAGATAATAAGGCTAATCAAAACAATCCAAACCAAAATAGAAATAGAAATCAAAACAGAAATAGAAATCAAAAAAATACAGCTAACTCTAGCCAAAAGCCAACTGAGAATGTTGTAGCGAAGCCAACTGAGAATGTTGTAGCGAAGCCAACTGAGAATGTTGTAGCGAAGCCAACTGAGAATGTTGTAGCGAAGCCAACTGAGAATGTTGTAGCGAAGCCAACTGAGAATGTTGTAGCGAAGCCAACTGAGAATGTTGTAGCGAAGCCAACTGAGAATGTTGTAGCGAAGCCAACTGAGAATGTTGTAGCGAAGCCAACTGAGAATGTTGTAGCGAAGCCAACTAAAAAACCTGCTCGCAAGCCTACTAAAAAAGCTTCAACTAAAGCTGCTCTTAAAAAATCTGAAAATTCTGAAAATTCTGATGAAAAGGCTTCTTAAAGCTTTATGAATAAATATGCAGTAATTGGTAATCCAATCAATCACAGCATATCTCCCATGATTCATGCCCAATTCTCTAAGGAGCTTGGGCTTTCAATTTCCTATGAAAAAATACTTTCGCCAATTGATGAATTTGAAAATACAGTAAAGAAATTTATTGATTCCGATGGTTTGGGTTTTAACATTACTTTGCCATTTAAAATTCAGGCGCATAATCTATCAAAAAACTTAACTCCTAATGCAAAAGCGGCTGGGGCAGTTAATACTATAAAAATTGATGGTAGCAATTTAATAGGTGAAAACACTGATGGAGTTGGGCTGGTTAGTGATCTTTTAAATAATATTAAACAACCTTTATGCGATAAAGAAATTCTTATTATTGGTGCAGGTGGAGCAACTCAAGGAATTCTAAAGCCAATACTTGATTGTAATCCTGCAAAAATATTGCTAGCGAACCGTACAAAAGAAAAATCTTTAAAACTAGCAAGTAAGTTTTTAAAGTATGGGAAAGTTTGCGGCTTTGGATTAGATCAAATTAAAGCAAAACCAGTTGATATTGTTATTAATGCGACTAGTGCATCAATTGATGGAAATATCCCTCATATCCCACAAGGAGTTGTCGAGGGGGCCCTTTGTTATGACTTAATGTATGGAATAGAAACTCCATTCATGAAATGGGCAAATGAGCACTCCGCCAGAAAAGTTAGTGATGGCCTTGGAATGCTTGTAGAGCAGGCAGCACTCTCTTTTTCTTTTTGGCTAGGAAAAAGTCCTCAAACTAAGACAGTAATAAATTCAATTAGGGCGAAAGACGACTAATAACCCATTCTTCATCTTTTCGCTCGTATATTAGGCGATCATGAAGCCTACTTTCCCTTCCTTGCCAAAACTCAATACTTTCTGGAACAACTCTATACCCTCCCCAAAATTCAGGAAGAGGAATTTCTCCACTGGCAAATTTCTTTTTCATTACTGCAAACTGGTCGACCAAAATTGCTCTAGATGAAATTTTTGATGATTGATTTGAAGACCAGGCGCCTAACTGCGAATCTTTAGGCCTAGAGGAAAAATACTTTAGGGACTCTAACTTCGTAATCTTCTCAACGCTTCCAATAATTTTAACTTGTCTTTCTAGTGCAAGCCAAGGAAATAGAAGAGCAGCTTGAGGATTGTTTTGAATTTGTCTCGATTTCTTAGACTCGTAATTTGTAAAAAACACAAAGCCTTTATTATCAAAATATTTAAGGAGAACCGTTCTAATTCCAATATAATCGTCTGATGTAGCTAGACTCATAGCACTAGGCTCAACAATGTTCGCCTCAATAGCTTGTGAAAACCATAAAGAAAACTGCTCAATTGGATTAACTTTAAGGTCGCCTTTAACAATACCACTTTTGAGATATTCTTTTCTAAGATTACTTAAATCACCAGTCATATTATTTCCTTCAAAAAGGGATTAAATTACTTTTTTTCGATTCTGTAAGATGCTTTGTAATTAATGACTTGACAGGAGGGAAGCGATCTGCAAACTTTAAGACTAATTTTCTAACTTTTTTAGCAACTGCATCGTCATTCGTAAATAATGAAACAACACCATTCGTTCCAAAGTACATCAATCTAGATAAATGTATTTGTTTATTTTCAAATTCCCGTAAAACTGCATCTGAACCAATATCATTACCATTTTGAGTGGCTTTTTTTATTGCAAGAGAGAGAATATCTTGTCCTCTTAAGCCTAAATTAAAACCATGCGCAGTAACTGGGTGCATTCCAACAGCAGCATCACCAATAAGTGCAAAACGAGTGGCTCTAAATTTTTGAGCATAAACACCAACCAAAGGATAAGAATGCCTTTTACCGATTTGCTTCATTTCACCAAGACTTCCATTAAAACCTTCACTCGCAAGCGAGCAAAACTTTTTTTCATCCATATTTAACATTTCATCGGCCTCATTCGTTGGAACCGTGAGTACCACAGAAGATATGTTGCCATTTAGCGGTAAGAGTGCAAGTGTATGGCCATAATTAAAGCACTCAAGGGCTGTTTGATTATGAGATTTTTCATGAGACACTCTAGTAATTATCATTACTTTAGAAAAGTCTTTCATCGTAGATGAGATACCCATCTTTCTTCGTATTTCTGAAAAACGACTATCCGCAGCCACAATAAGTTTTGTTTTGATAACCTCTCCATTTGAAAGAGTAATTTCTGCACTAGAAGGGCTTGTACTAAGAGAATCAACAGCCAAATCATTGATAATAGTTATATTATCTGCGATTGATACTTTTTTATATAAGGCAAGCCTAATTAAATTATTTGGAACTAGGTACCCAAGAGCATCTATTGAGGCTCTATTTGCTTCAAAATTTAATAATGAATTTGAACCACCATCAAAAACCTTAGCCTCCTTGAGAGGGCTTACTTTAGTTTGATCAATTAAATCCCAAACACCGAGTTTTTGAAGTATCTTTAGCGAGTTATGGGTTAAAGCAGTCTCTCTTCCATCTGGCTTTGGATTTGAAATCGAGATATGAGGAGATTTCTCAACTACAAGGACCTTTTGACTTTGATTAGCCAATGAGCAAGCAAAACTCAGTCCTGCTGGCCCAGCGCCAACAATTATCACATCATAGTTGTTATCTTTCATACACTTTAGTTTGCAAACTAAGTAGCTTATTCACTTCTTGCTTTTTGACTCTTCAATTTTTTTAAGCCAGTATGCACTTTTTTCAAGATCCTTCTCAACTCCAATTCCATCTTGATACATTTGAGCTACTTTAATTTGAGAGTCAATATTATCTCTCCTTGCTGCAATGATATAGTATTCATAAGCTTTTTTAAAATCTTGTGAAACCCCTTCGCCTGCTTCATACATTTGAGCCAAATTATGCTGAGCATCAAGATACCCCTGCTCTGCAGATAAACTAATCCAGTTAAACGCCTTATTAAAGTCGACATCTATCCCAGCCCCTAGATAATAAATAGCTCCTAGAGTATATTGAGCTTTTGGGTGAGATTTATTTGCAGCATCTTGGATATACTTAAAGCCTTTTGCATCATTTTGATTAACGCCTACTCCAGCAATATACATGATTCCAACGGCAGTCATGGCGTCTAGGTCACCTGTTTTAGCGCCTAATTCAAAAGCTCTTAGTGCCTTCTCATAATCTTTTTGTTCTACCAATTCAATTCCTCTTTCATACAAACCATCTTCTGCATTTACTTGAGGTAGTAATATAAAAGAAAGAGATAGTAGCAATAATATCTTCGTTAGAGAAATACTGAATAGTTTGACTATATTGTTCATTTTTAGATATAAATAGTTATGTACTGAAATATAATAATTATTTTACAGTTTTTTTATATTTTAAACATCGCCTCTTGGAACAAAATCTAAAACTGTTGCATTAATACAATACCTAGGTAAACCATCAGGCCCATCATCAAATACATGGCCTAAATGAATATCTGAACTCATAGATCTAATTTCTGTGCGCGACATGCCATAACTAAGATCAATTACTTCATAAACCTCATTACGAACTGGCCTCGTGAAAGATAGCCAGCCTGACTTGGAATCAAATCGATCTGCGGTATCAAAAAGTGGCCTTCCAGATAACTTATCAATAAAAACTCCATCGGGGGTATTTTTAAAAACTTCATATTGCTCGCAAAACCTTCTATCAGTGCCTTCATTAAATGCAACATTAAAAGCTTCAGAACTCTTTCCAAGCTTAAATTCACCTAACGCCTTGTAAAAATCTTCAGCAGACAAAAGACCTTGATGAGCCCAAACCTCCTTTCCGTCTTCAATAAGAAAAATAGTCGGCGTAGCCCAGGTTTCAGTTTTAAGATCAAAACCATTAAGCGTTGAGGCTGGAGTAGAGCGAAGAGGAATGGTGCCTTGATACTTTGAGGTAACTTTTTTCTCAAACTCTAAGCAAAATAGGCAGGTCCCTTCAACTTCAGGACCAATTACGATAATTTCTTTACCACCTAGTGGGGTTATATCATCAAAAGTGCTCTCCGTTTTAATTTGCGTAAGAAAGGTGACACCAGTAGAGTGGTCAGGACAATAACCATTCGGATTTCTCAGTATGTAGTCTTGGTGGTATTCTTCGGCAGGCCAGAATTTATCTAACGCAGCCATTTCGGTGACAATCAACCCATAACCCTTTTCTGTTAACAGTTTTTGGTATGTATTTCGAGTTTGTGTAGCAATTTGTTGTTGCTCATCAGTGGTCCAATACACAGCAGATCGATAGTTATTTCCAACATCATTGCCCTGCCTATTTAGCTGAGTTGGATCGTGAATCTCCCAAAAAAATTTAAGCAGTTGTTCCGTAGAAACTCTATCAGTATCGTATGCAACCTTAACTGTTTCAGTATGGTTGATTAGAGTATTTTTAGTGGTAGATTTTTCCTCGTCAGATAATCCAATATTTTTAAGAACAGAAAGAAAACTTTCACTTTGAACTCTTCTGTTATTAAGAACGTCTTGATAGGTGGGATTCTCATAATTTCCACCAGAGTAGCCAGAAACAACATCAACAACACCCTCAATGTTTTCAAAGTTTTTTTCAACACCCCAAAAACACCCTGCAGCAAAAAAAATTTCTAGAATCACTAGCCCAACCTGTATTTAAATGAATAAATACGAGATTCTACACTTGGTAAATGAGTAAAAGGTGTTTAATATGTGAAGAATAAAGAACTTATTCAGAGGAAATAATTTTAGAATTTACATCAATTTTTAACTTAATAGAAAAAGCCTCATAAATAGACATAGCTCATATATTTTAAATGTAATTAATTAGCAACCTTTAAATAACCTTTAAGATAACTAGAAGGAATAGTGATTTTATTAGATATTGATGCTTTTGAATTAAAGTCAATTGAAAAACCTTTGGCCATATTTTCTTTCAAAAAACTCTCACTTAAATCAAATTCCACTATTTCATTATAGTCACAATCAAAAGAAGAGCAGGCAGAGGCCTTCAATGAAATTAAAGTAACATCCATTTGGTTTTCATTATCACAGCCAGCCCATTTATCGCAATAACTCGCTGAAGAGTAGTTTCTTCTTTCATCCGAAGTGTATGTAACTGAAAAATTAATCTTATGCTGAATTGAGCCATTATTATCTTTATAACCTAGCAGATAATAATCTAAATTTTCAGCCTTACCAACCACATTTCTTGATTTAGTATCAGAAATTTTTGGCCCAACAAACTTTAGATTATTGTCTGAAACTTTAACCATTTCAGCATATTTGACAACATTCTCAAGCTCTACTTGGTTATTTTCAGCCTCAATTTTTCTTTTGTTAAGCTCTTTGATTACTGCTGAAGCCATGTTGAGATCCGCTATCTTACGAGCTTCAACTAAATTTTGATCGTGGGATAAGCCCAAAGCAAGAATCTTTTCTGTTTGAACATCAGAAGGACTTGTTGTAGAGAGATCGAGCGAAGCAAGATTAATTGAAGGAACATTAATTGAAGAACAGCCAATTAAACCAAAAGATAATAATAAGATTAGAAGTATTTTTTTCATATTTGTATTATATTTAAATTAAACCTAAAAAAATAAATTCTTTTCATATAGAAAATATTTGAAGTTGGTAGTCACGGTCAGATTTGAACTGACGACTTCCACCATGTCATGGTGGCACTCTAACCAACTGAGTTACGCGACTGAAAAAGTGAAATTATACTGCTTCGAAAGCAGAGCGAATAATTTTTTGAATATTAGTTGCAGCTTCATAACGATTTTCTGCATTTTTAATTGGTCTGCCAACCACAATATAATCAGAGCCGCTCTTAAAAGCAGTTGCAACATCAACGACTCTCTTCTGATCATCGTCATTAGCGACTGGACGAATACCTGGTGTTACTGCAATAAGCTTATTGTCAACATATTCACGTATATATGGAACTTCTAAACCAGAGGAAACAATGCCATCACATCCAGCTTCAAACGCTCGTTTAGCTCTTGAAATAACTAAATCCTTAACATTACAATCAAAACCTAAATCATCTAAGTCTCCCCTATCTAAGCTCGTAAGTGCAGTAACAGCAAGGATTTTTAAATTATTTTTATTCTCGGCAGCTTTTTCCATTAGGGCTTGATTGCCATGGATAGTTGCAAAAGTAGCGCCATAATCACTTAGTCTTGCAATTGTTCTGCCAACTGTCTCAGGAACATCAAAAAATTTCAAATCAACGAATACTTTTTTATCTCTTGCTATTAACCAGTCTAGTAACTCAAAGTATTGACCTGTCATTAGAAGCTCCATACCAATTTTATAAAAATTGACACTATCATCAAGCTCTGAGACAATTTTTTTGGCTTCTGAAACTTCAGCAACATCTAATGCAAAGATTAAACGATCTTCAATTTTGATATCTTTCATGAGTTTTTAATAATTTAAAAAATAAATCTATTACATTAAATTAATGACTAGCTTTATTATATAGATAAGGGCATTAACTAGACTGAAGAAATGTATTTTTTAGTCGCATTAAATAAAATTTTTGCAGCACGCTCACCCAAATGAATTTGATCAAATAGCAACCATTGCCCTCTTGACTTAGCTATTTCATCCCATGGCTTTTTAAAAATATAGTGGTGTACCATTCCACCATAAATTCTTCTAATAATTGGAAGTGAGTTTGGATCATAATCACTTTTAATGTGATAAGTCCTTTTAGATAAATCATCCCATAAAAGTTTTGAGACTGGAATAAGGTTAATGTTTTTATTATTTGCTGTTAACTCTATGAAGTCATTAAATTTTCTTATATGCACATTAATTGCAGAATCTATATTCTCACCAATAGGTGGAAGTGTGCATATCGCAATTTTAGATGTCCCGTTTAGTCTATCAAGAAGTTTGGGTAATAATTTCTTATAGCTTTTAAAAGTTGGAATTTCGGGCAATTTATTATTCGACTTGTAACGCTCCCCTGACTTTTTATTGAAAGAAGCCATTGCATCATTAGACCCAATCATCAAGATTATTATGTCGGGACTACAATTTACAATTGACTCTATTCTGTTATTTACTTGCCAAGCCACATCACCATTAATACCTTCATTAAGGACTGTATCTTCTGGATACTCATTACGAAGGCGTTCAACCCAGCATTCCCCAATATTTCCATGCGTTAACGAATCTCCAATACAGGCTATAACTCGACCAGATTTTAAAGACAACTCCTGAGATAGATCATCAGCCCTTCCTTTTGGAGGGGTTGCTGCTATAGAGGAAACATAGAAATAAACAACTGTAATTAAAATTACAGTTGCTATTAATAAATATAAGATGAAGAGAAGCAATTAAGGCTTAAAACTCAACTAGGAAAAATTAATTACCAAGACCGTCAATAGTTACCTCAATTTTTATAACATCTTTAGAGGGTCTTCTGTTACTTTTAAAGCTAACATCACGACCAGCATAGTCCACTGTAACTAGGTAGTGACTCAATCTTTTCTCGATCACTTGCCTAGTTTTAGTCTCACAGACTTCTTGCCTAATTATTTTTTTACCAGTAGTGTTGGCTTTTTTTTCTGCATCATTCGCGATTGAAGCGCCCATAAGCGCCCCAAAAAGAGTCATAGCATCCTTTCCATCGCCATCTCCAAGTTTGTTACCTATAGCGCCTCCAAGAACAGCACCAAATAACTCATTAGTTGCACTTCCATCACCGCCGCTTTGGACTGTTTCCTGAATATAACAATCTTGATAAGGTTCATCAACTCTATAGTTTTTATAGACTTTTTCAACTGACGTTACAGTAGCAGAATCTACAAAGCTACCTGCAAAAGTCAATTGAGATGAAAGTAAAAATAAAGAAATTAGTGAACTTTTAAAGATGACTCGCATAAGTGTGCTCCAATAATATTTAACCCCTATAATATAAATTATATACTTTTTTAGTAATTCATCATTGAAATTAACTAATAATATCTTATATCATATTCATGACCCAATGTGCTCTTGGTGCTGGGCATTTCGACCAACATGGTATAAAGTTTTGAAAGCATTACCAAGTAATATCAAAGTAATCTATTTGTTAGGTGGTCTTGCACAAGATAGTGATAAACCTATGCCTCTAGAGACTCGTAAGTATGTCCAAGAAAATTGGACGAAAATTCAAGAAGTAGTTCCAGGTATAGAATTTAATTATGACTTCTGGTCTTTAAACGAACCTAGACGATCAACATATCCTGCTTGCAGAGCGGTGATCTCTGCCAGATTGCAACACACTAAATTTGAAGTTTTAATGACTGAAGGTATTCAAAATGCATATTATTTGAAAGCTCAAAATCCTTCCAATAAAGACACTTTGATTAAAATTGCTTTAGAAATTGGACTAAATAGAGAAGTATTTATTGCAGACCTTGCATCACAGAAGGTTAATAAAACTCTTCTTAAAGAAATTAATGAGGTTAAATTACTACCAATCAATGGCTTTCCATCATTAGTATTAGTTAAAGAAAACACTCTTAAAAGGATAGAAGTTGACTACTTGGAAGATAAATATATTATTAATCAAATAATAGCTTGAATAATTACTCATAAGTGGCAATAATATACCCCTTGCCTTGGTAGCTCAGCTGGATAGAGCGCTCGCCTCCTAAGCGAGGGGTCTCAAGTTCGAATCTTGACCAGGGCACCAAACTTAAAGAGCTCTTACTGTCAAGATCCCCTCGACTCGTTTTATATTTTCAATAGCAGTATCAGAAATTTCATTTTCAAGATCGATAAGTGTGTAGGCAAAATCTCCTCTAGACTTGTTGATCATATCAAGAATATTGGCCTCTTCCTCAGCTATGACCTTTGTTATTTGACGAACCATATTCGGAATATTTCTATGGGTAATAGCTAATCGCTCTTTACCATCTCTGGGCATCCTTGCATCAGGAAAGTTTACAGAATTCACAATATTTCCATTTTCAAGATAATCTTTAATTTGCTTAGCTATCATAACTGCGCAATTATCCTCTGCCTCAGATGTGGAAGCCCCAAGATGAGGAAGCGCAATAACTCTATCATGATTTTTTTTGTCATTAATTGGAAAATCAGTGACGTAATACTTCACCTTTCCAGAATCAAGTGCTTTCATTAATGCATCTTCATCAACAATTCCATCTCTTGACAAGTTAATAATTACAGATCCATTGGGTAATAAAGCAATGCGTTTTGCATTTAATAAGTTTTTAGTAGCGTCAACTAGTGGAACATGAAATGAAACAAAGTCACTCTTTGAAAATAACTCTTCTATAGTAAGCGCTTCTTCAACTTCAGCGGATATTTTCCAAGCATTTTTCTTAGTAATTGATGGATCAAAACCAATAACGTCCATACCAAGCGTATAAGCTGCATTTGCAATCTCAACACCAATAGCACCAAGGCCTACAATTCCTAATGTCTTTCCTGGCAATTCTGAGCCAGAGTATTGTTTTTTACCATCTTCAACAGTTGCCTTAAGGTTCTCAAGAGGAAGGTTGTTAACATAATCCCATGCCTGACAAATATTTCGACTTGCAAGCAGCATTGAAGAGATAACGAGCTCTTTAACTGCATTAGCATTTGCTCCAGGTGTATTAAAAACAACCACACCTTTATCGCTCATTTTTTCAAGTGGAATATTATTTACACCAGCCCCAGCTCGGCCAACAGCCTTTAGATTTTCACCAATCTCTAATTCATGCATCTTCGCACTTCGCACTAAAATGGCATCTGGATCATTGTCTCTTGTTGAAACATCATAAATATCTTTAGAAAACTTATCCAAACCTAAAGGTGAAATATTATTTAATACTTGTACTTTAACCATTATCCAAAATCCTTTTCAAAATCATTCATAAAATTAACCAAAGCATCGACACCCTCTTGCGGCATCGCATTATAAATACTCGCCCTCATTCCGCCAACACTGCGATGGCCTTTAAGCGCAAGCAAATCTACTTCTTTTGCCCGCTCTAAAAATAATCCATTAAGACTATCATCTGCAAGCAAAAATGGTACATTCATCCAAGAGCGGTATTTTATTGAAACTGGGTTTGAATAGAAATCAGAAGTGTCAATTGCTTTATAGAGAGTTTGTGCTTTTGTCTGGTTTATTTTTTGTATTGCACTTAATCCACCTTGCTCTTTCAGCCACTCAAAAACGCGTCCAGCAACATACCATGGAAAAGTAGCAGGAGTATTAAACATTGATTCGTTGTTTGCTTGAGTTGAATAATCAAAGAGTTTTGGCTGATCACTAACAACATTACCGATTAAGTCTTCCCTAACAATTACAATAGTTAAACCTGCCGGACCAATATTTTTTTGAGCACCTGCATAAATAACCCCATATTTAGAAACATCAATTTCTCGAGAAAGAATCGTTGAAGACATATCGGCAACTAAGGGAATATCAACATCAGGGATATAATCAAACTCTAATCCAGCAATTGTTTCATTTGGCGTGTAATGAAGATAAGCAGAACCAGGCTCAATATTCCAATTTTTAAAATCCTGAATATCAGTAAATTTATTTTCTGAACTATCTGTACAAACATTAACCTCACAATAACGCATCCCTTCAGCAATTGCTTTAACGGACCAATGGCCAGTATTAGCATAGCTCGCTTTAGACTTTCCTCTCAATAGGTTAATTGGTACCATTGAAAATTGTGCAGAAGCACCGCCCTGAAGAAACAATACCTTGTAATTACTAGGAATCTTCAAAAGATCTCTTAAATCCCTCTCAGATTTTTGAGCTGCCTCCATAAAATCAACCCCTCTATGAGAAATTTCCATAACTGAAGCTTTAGAATTTTCGTATTCAATCAGCTCTTGTTGAATTTTTTGAAGAACTTGAGTGGGAAGCATTGCTGGTCCAGCACTAAAATTGTATGTTTGAGTCATAGTAGATAATTTTGTTTAAAAAAATTTAAGTAAAAAAAAACGCTCAGCTGCACTTAAAATTATTAAGCCCATCTGAACGTCAATGTTTTATCAATAATAGCCTTCGTTAGCCATGAAAGTAATTATACCCAATGAAATCTGGGTTACTATTTTCCTTTGTGTCAAATTGTTGCAATTGAACATACTTATTAACTCACACTTTGTAAATTTCCAAGACTTTTTAATCCTGTAAAATTCATATAAATTACACTTTTTTTTAAAAATACTTAACTATATTAATGAAAACACTCATTATGCACAGCCAAGATTTAGTAATGGCTGAAGAGCTTTCACTGATCCTTGAAGGTGAGTTAGAGCAACGTACAAGCCACTTTCGAATACATACAAATAATAATATTAGTATTAATCAACTAAGGCTTACTCATAAAATCGATCTTAATCTATTAAATAAGGAATTTAATTTTTCAAAAGTTCGGCTTTTAGTTAGCGACATGGATTCAACTCTCATTAATATTGAAACAATTGATGAAATTGCAAAAGCAACAGGTATGTCAAATGAAGTGGCTTTAATTACCGAACAAGCCATGCAAGGCAATCTAGACTTTACCAAATCATTTAAAAAAAGAGTCTCAATCCTTAAGGGAGTTAGTATTGCTTCGTTTGAAACAGTTTACAACAATCACTTAAAATTAAATCCTGGAGCACTTGAACTCATTAATTTTTTCAAATCAATTCAAGTTAAGTCAGCAGTTGTTTCAGGCGGCTTAGAGTATTTTGCCGAGAGACTTCATAGGCAGCTTGGTCTAGATACTTTTCGAGCTAATAATGTTGAGATTGTTAATAATTGCCTTACTGGAGAAGTGTTGGGGAAAGTTATTGATGCTAGAGAAAAAGCTAATTATGTGAATGAACTTTGCAACCTCTATTATTTGGAAAGAAATCAAGTCATTGCAATTGGTGATGGTGCTAATGATTTGGAAATGATGAAAATTGCTGGACTTTCTGTTGCGTATCACGCAAAGCCTATAGTACAAGAAAACTGTAATATAGTCATTAACCATAGTGGGTTAGATTCAGTAATTGATTTTTTTGATAGCGACACTTAATTGAATAAATAAGAATATTACCTACCTTAAATTATATTTAAATTTTCATTTAAAACTCATAAAAAATTCACTAAAATCTCAACTCTGTCATCTAAAATGTTAAATTAAATTTAATTTTTAAGCTCAATTATGAAACTAAATTTCAAACTATTTACTGTATTTTTATCTCTATTTGCTTTACAAGCCTTTATAAATATTTCAAAAGCAGATGATCACTTGCATACTGTTAGTGGAACAGTTACTGGGTGCTCAACTAAAAATTCGGTCCATGTTCTTATTTATGAAGAGTCAGGATGGAAAGGTATGAATCATAGTCAAGAAAAAATTTATGAGCCTAGTAAAAG
>Ga0209711_10000376_pt1 | contig 45348 bp, 42 predicted proteins | sample ArcticOcean_MG_C_7_FD_187441 | JGI IMG/M metagenome (GOLD analysis project Ga0209711, IMG submission 187441) | Marine microbial communities from western Arctic Ocean - ArcticOcean_MG_CB11_88 (SPAdes) (version 2) | ecosystem: Environmental > Aquatic > Marine > Oceanic | place: Arctic Ocean... | reverse complement strand
ATTCAAAGTGTCAATGATGTTGAAAGCCGAGCTAAGTAAATAATAGTTATCTTTACCAAATTAATTTTTTTCATAGGATGTAAGTATTATATGAAAAAAGCACTTATTACCGGAATAACTGGACAAGATGGGTCCTATTTGGCTGAACTTTTATTGGACAAAGGGTATGAAGTGCATGGGATTGTACGTCGTGCCTCGTCATTTAATACTTCGCGTCTGGAGCATTTATATAAAGATCCACTTGTTGATGATACGAAATTATTTTTGCATTACGGGGATTTGGCGGATGCCGTCCAATTAGTAAAACTACTTTACAAATTACAACCAGATGAAATTTACAATCTTGGTGCTCAGAGTCATGTTCGAGTTTCTTTCGATATTCCTGAGTACACTGGGGATGTGACTGGATTAGGGGCGGTTCGCATTTTGGAGGCAATTAAGGAAGCGGGTTTAGTTGAGAAAGTGCGATTTTATCAAGCATCCTCTTCCGAAATGTTCGGAAAGGTACAAGAAGTTCCACAAGTGGAAACAACTCCTTTTTGGCCTCGGTCGCCTTATGCGTGTGCTAAAATGTATGCTCATTGGCTAACCGTAAACTACCGAGAATCTTATGGATTGCATGCAAGCAGTGGAATTTTGTTTAACCATGAATCCCCCCGAAGGGGAGAAACTTTCGTTACTCGCAAGATTACTCGTGCGGCAACTCGCATAAAATTAGGATTACAAAAAAAGTTAATCCTCGGAAATCTTGATTCAAAAAGAGATTGGGGCTATGCAAAAGAGTACGTCGAAGCCATGTGGTTAATGCTCCAACAAGATGAACCTGATGATTATGTGATTTCTACAAATGAAACTCATACTGTGCGGGAATTTTTAGAAGAAACTTTTTCTTATTTAGATTTAGATTACAAAGAGTTTGTCGGTTTTGATCAAAAGTATGAACGACCTGCCGAAGTAGACCTTCTAATTGGAGATGCAAGTAAGGCAGAGAACAAACTTGGTTGGAAACCGAAGGTAGCTTTTAAGGAACTAGTGTCGATAATGGTGGATGCAGATATGAAACTTGCCCAGCAAGAAAAAGCATTATCTGAAGCAGATCTTACCTAATGAAAAAGATTTTCGTAAGCGGGCACAATGGAATGGTTGGTTCTGCATTAATTCGTGCATTGGGTGAGTATGTAACTGAGTATAAGGTTATAACCCGAAATCGTACTGAGCTTGATCTAAGCAACCAACAAGCTGTAAAAGTTTTTATTTCCCACGAAAAACCAGATATGGTTATCAATGCTGCCGGTCGGGTGGGTGGTATCTATGCAAATAATACTTTCCCCGCTGATTTTATTCGTGAAAATTTACTTATTAATACGAACTTGATTCATTCTTCGTATCAATCTGGCGTAACTCGCTTTCTTAATCTAGGAAGCTCATGTATCTATCCTCGCGATGCAGAACAGCCGTTGAAGGAGAACACTCTTTTAACTGGGCCATTAGAGCCCACAAATTCTGCTTATGCACTTGCGAAGATTGCGGGTCTTGAGATGTGCAGGCATTATCGAAATCAATATGGAGTGATGTTCCATTCAGCAATGCCTACTAACCTTTATGGCTTTGGTGATAATTACCATTCTCAAAATTCTCATGTTCTACCTGCATTAATTCGACGGTTTCATGAGGCAAAAAAATCTGGAGCGACTGAAGTTTGCATTTGGGGGACGGGCAAACCAAGACGAGAACTTTTACATGCAGATGACTTGGCTGATGCATTACTTTTTTTACTGTCTATCGAGAACCCACCCGATTGGATAAATGTGGGAACGGGTAAAGACCAAACCATTCTAGAATTGGCAAATATAGTAAAAACTACTGTTGGATTTGAAGGTGAAATTACTCACGACCTTGGAAAAGCTGACGGGACACCCGTAAAAAGATTAGATGTCTCCTTACTTGATAATCTTGGATGGAAGCCCAAGATTTCTTTAGAAGAAGGAATTAAGTCGACTTATGAAGACTTTTTGAAGAGTGAAGAAGAGGGATCTTTACGAAGTTAAATCTGAATACCTTATTCAAATTGTTTACGGAAAACTTTGAATTCATCTGACAATTCCCTTAATTGATAACGAAGTGCTTCCACTTCATCCTTAAGTTCGGTAAATTCCTTTGTCATCTCCTCAACTTGATCAATTCTTTTATCTGGTCCAGGTACATAGAATGACGAACCATCATTCATTTCTTCTACAACAGGTGGCGGAGCTAGACGATGAAACCATCTTTTTCCTTTCTGTCCTGGAGCCGGATCCATATTTCCAATTAAAGAGGGTTCTCTGTCCATTAATTCTTGAAGAGAATCTTCAACATCGGTAATACCGTCAAAAGTAAACATTCTAGAGGCTCGATTATTGAGTTCCCCGGCAGTCTGAGGTCCACGATTGAGTAACTCCGCTAATAGGGCTCGTTCAGGTTTTATTAAATCGAGTTCTTTTTCTGCGTTATGTTGATACTTGGGAACCCTTGAACCGACTAAGTCAACTCGGTGGACAAGTCTTTTGATTCTAAGTTCTTCGATAACTTGTTTGACTTCATCTTCGTCTAAATCTGTGCGTGGTAACCGATTATTCTTTTGATTACATGCATTAACTAAGCCATTTAGGCTCATTGGGTAATATTCAGGAGTAGTGAGTTCTTTTTCTATCAATGAACCCAAAACCCTTGTCTCTTCAAAACTTAACTCTGCTAAGTTAATCAAATCCTCATCTGCATCTTCCATAACAAAGCTAGTAAATACAGAAAAAAGAGGTAATGAAAACTTTAAATTAGCTCGTATGAGCTAAGAAATTTTTAATTGTCTGAAACAATATTAACCAAGCGATGTGGCTTATCAAATTCAACCTTACCTGGAGTAAGGGCAAACAGGGTATGATCGCGACCAAGCCCCACATTTTTACCAGGATGGTATTTTGTACCACGTTGTCTTAAAATAATATTACCAGCAAGTACTGCTTCACCGCCAAATTTTTTGACCCCTAAGCGTTTACTATTACTATCTCTTCCATTTCTAGAAGTACCTTGTCCTTTTTTATGTGCCATATCGAAATTCTCTACTAGTTATTTTAAATCAATGGACTCAATTTGAACCACAGAAATATGTTGGCGATGGCCTTTTCTTCTTTTATATCCCTGCCTTCTTTTCTTTTTAAAAATGATTATTTTCTTATCCTTCTTGTTTTCAAGAATCTTAGCCTTAACTGTAGCACCTTCAACGGTTGGAGTGCCAAAGGTTGCTTTACCTTCGTCTACAAGCATGAGAACTTGATCAATGCTTACTTGATCACCTTCGTTTGTGTCGGGGTAGCGATTTACGAATAGTATATCGCCTTTTTGGACAGTAAATTGGCTGCCCTGTGTTTGGATAGTGGCTTTCATTATAGGAAATCAAATAACAAACCATTTTACTTTGAAATTGGCAAGCATCATCTTAGCTTTTCCCATCCCGAAATTTATGTTAAATAGATTTCCTTATAAATGGAACTTTATCACAAGCAGGTGGATGAAAAAGTAGTACTTTCTTATTTCGAGGGTAGGGCAGTGCTTGACCATTATGAAGAGGCTGCCCGACGAATTGGGTTGTGGGCATCGGAAGAGTTGGTTTTTAGAAAATGTTTTTCAGATCAAAAAACAAAAATCTTAGAACTCGGATGTGGGGTTGGTAGAATAAGTTTTTCACTCTGGATGCTCGGTTATGGTAATTTAACTGCGTCTGATGTTTCCAATAAAATGGTGAGTCGAGCCTTGAATATTCAAAAGGAGAGAAGAAGTGAGATAAGATTTCTCCAATCTGACGCGACTCAATTATCATTTGAATCAAATGCCTTTGATGGGGTGATTTTTGGGTTTAATGGATTAATGCAAATTCCTCATCGGGAAAATCGAAAAAAAGCGATGCAAGAATGCTTCCGTGTCCTGCGCCCTAATGGAAAGTTTGTATTCACTTCGCATGATCGCTCGCTGCCAAAATGGAAAAAATTTTGGCAAAATGAACGAAAAAAATGGAAAATTGGTTTACAGGATAAAGCTCTTCTTGAATTTGGGGATCGGTATGGAGACACACCAAATGGAAAACTTTTTATACATGTTCCTGACACCTCGGATATTCGAAAAGACTTAAAGGAGGTAGGTTTTTTATTGGAACGAGATGTGTTAAGATCTCGGGTTGCCGACGAATCACAAATGGTCAAAGACTTTTCAGATGAATGTCGATTTTGGATAGCTCGAAAACCTGAACCTAAATTTTAGTGATCTTGTAGGCATTCAAGATCGAGATTCATTTTAGCCACGCGAGTTGCGGGTCCGGTCATTTGGACATTAAATCCGTCGTCGATCAGGAGACCAATCTCACCACCAGGCATTTCAACTGTTATATTTTCATCACATAGACCCATTTTGCGAGCCACTGCACCAGCAGCAGAACTGCTACTCCCAGAAGCTAGAGTGTAACCAGCTCCGCGTTCCCAAATTTCAATTTTGATCCGATTTCGATCGATTACTTGTAAAAATTGAACATTGGTACGATTGGGGAAATTCGAATGATTTTCTAAAGTTGGACCTAGTTCCATTGCTAATGAAGGATTGGCATCTTTCACGGGTACCACGCAGTGAGGATTTCCAATCGTGGCGGCATAATATTGAAAACTTTTACCATTTACTTCAATTGATTCATTACAAACTTCCCTTGCTTCACCGGTAACATTTACAGGTATCACATCGCTTCGGAAACTAACCTTACCCATTTCGACAATAATTACCGATTTATCTTCGGAAACTTGGCAGGTTACGACCCCACCAAGCGTCTCAACCCGAAAGGGTTGAGTGGAAACTTTTTCAATATCCCTTAAATATCTCGCGAAAATTCGTAGTCCATTCCCACTTTTTTCGGCTTCACTTCCGTCAGGATTTAAGATTCTGAGTTTGAAATCAGCTTGATCCGAATTTGTTGGCCCGAGTAAAATTCCATCAGAACCAAGACCAAAATTCCGATGGCAAATTCTAATGATTTCCTTTTCAGAAAAAGAAATATCTTTTCCTTGTGGATCAAAGACTAAGTAGTCATTACCAAGAGCATGATATTTTTCGAATTCCATAATAGATAATTATCTTGTTTATCAATTTTTTTGAGAGGAGTTAATTCTTTCTAAAACCCAATTAGCAATCAATTGATCATCAGTTCCCGATTTTCTTATAATGCGTAAAAATTCTGCCGGATGAATATCATTGTTTGCAAAGAATGCCCGATCGCCTCCACAGCAAAACATAGTATCTGCTGGAAGTTGCCCACGTAACTTGGCTTTGGCCTTTTTAATTACTCTCGGCAACCAAACTATTCCCTCTAATAAATTAGTTTTCCCCGGGAGTGTTTGAGAATCAAGAATTTCGAGCGAGGGAATTCTTTTTTGTTCTTCAATAAAAAAATCTCGTCTTATATCATGAATAAGAAGAAAAGTGGCAAGATCGGGTGTGCCTTCACATACCCAATCTTCTACATAATCAAAAATATCCATTTTATTAAGACCAATACTTTGCAAGAATGGAAGATCGTCACGGATGGGAAATGTATCTGCAGATGTATTTCCATTTTGGTAAAGTTTTACCGAATTTTCCCAGATTCGAACTAATTCTTTTTGATAATTAAAATTCATCTAGAAGTCATTGAAAAACTTCAGGCAACTGTCAATCAAGGATGTTTAAGCGAGACGAAAATCGAGTTGCTTGTCTGATACAAAAACTTTGTCAATATGCACGCCAATTTCTTGGCCAAGTTTTAAGCGAATCTTTGGGTTTCTTCCCACTAGGGCAGTACCATTTGAAGACACTCGATACCCAAGTTCACGGGGGAGAGTTCGAATGGGAACAAAACCACGTGCCAAGGTGTCAACTAGTTCAATAAAGAATCCTCTACTAGAAATTTCGGTAATGATCGCCCGGTGCCTGACCGCAGGTCTTTTTCCCAAATCCTTTTTGTAATAAAGTAAGAGCTTGTCTTTAACTGACTCCCTTTCAGCATCTACACTATTTCTTTCTGTAGTGGATAAATGCCTTGCGGTACTCTCCAACCGAGAATGGTCTACTTTTTTTCTTTGATTCCCACGAATATGATCTTCAATTGTTCGATGAACAATTAAATCGGCATATCTACGAATCGGGGAGGTGAAATGAAGATAATCATTTTTAGCGAGCCCATAATGCCCATCTGGAGTGCTCTTGTAACACGCTTGTTTTAAACTACGTAGGAATTTAATACGAAGAACTTGAGCAAGCGGATGTTTATTCATGGCTGCGAGCATTTTAGTAACCTCTTTTCGACTGGTTAGCTCCCCACATGAAATACCAAATATTTGAAGAAATCCTCTAAGTTCTTCGAGGTTTTCTGGATCTGGGTCCGGATGGACCCGGTAGACACCAGGTAATTTCTGCTTTCGTAGCTCAATCGCAAGTCTTTCATTTGCTAAAAGCATAAACTCTTCAATCATATGGTGACTTTCATCACTTTCAGATTGTAAAATTTCTTCGGGTTCCCCTTTTTGATCCACTAAAATTTTCACCTCAGTTGACTCAAGGTCAAGCGAACCTTTTTGCATTCGTTCCGCCCGAAGTATTGCAGCAATGGATGCAATTTTACGAATATTTAACTGAAGACTTTCAAGAAGACTGTCGGAAATTTCATTCAATAATTTCCCTGGATTACCTGAATAACGACTGGGGGGTGGAGTGGCCGAACGAATCTTTTCCAAATCATTTTCTTGAAGGAATAATCCGGCTTGTTCGTAAGTGAGCCTTTTATCGCTCAAAATGACTGATTCAGCAATTTTGGATCGAACTACTTTCCCTTCGTTTGAAAAAAGAAAGAAAACAGATTTAACAAGCCTTTCCTCTCCTTCTACCAGGCTACAAATCCCACTTGATAAGCGATGAGGAAGCATGGGAACGACTTCGCCTACAAGATAGGTAGAATTGCCCCTCTTATTAGCTTCACGATCAAGGGCAGTGCCAGGTTTTACATAGTGGGAAACATCGGCAATATGAACACCAATTTCCCATTCCCCATTTTGCAATTCTTGTACGGAGAGAGCATCGTCAAAGTCACGTGCGTCTAATGGATCAATGGTTAAAGTGAAGACATTTCGAATATCTTTGCGGTTCTTAATGTCTTCCTTGGATACATGGTCTGGGCATTGCTTGGCTTCCTCCATCACTTTTTCAGGAAAAGTTCCATTTAGGCCATATTTTGCTAAAATGCCTTTGTGGTCAGTCAGTGGGTCATCACTTGGCCCGAGTACCCGAAGTATTTTACACATGGGAATTCGAGACGGTGGGTCCCAACGTACAAATTGAGCCAATACTTTGTCATGTTCGACCGCATTTCTTTGATCTCCTAAAATTTTGAAGGGGACAAAGAGTCTGGAATTCTCCGCCTGAACTAGAGAACGACCTAAATCTCTTCGCAGGTAGCCTAGAAAATCAGTGGTTCCACGCTTAAGGATTTTTCGAACTTCATAGCGAGGTTTAGGTGGCTTCCGATCCTTTTTCTTCTTATCAAACTGCTTTCTTTTCGAGGGTAATACGGTGAGTTCAACGGTATCTCCATGAATTGCAGTTCCTGAAGAACCTTTTGCTAGAGCGATGGGTTCTTTCTTGCTATCGAGTACGACCTTAGCTCGTCCTTGCTTCCCAAAATATAAAACTCCTTGGACTTTTTCCCTGCCCACAGAGCTAAAGATTTAAAAAATTATTAAAAGATCGAATGATTCTTAATCCTTTGTCATTTCCCAACCAATCGGCAAGGCTGCAGAAATATCATTAGTAGATTCAGATTTTTTATCTGCACCGTCCTCTTTATTAATTGCAGCAGTAAATACCCCATTTTCATCTTTTCCTTTAGTGTCATCGTACCAACGGATTGTACCATCACTAAAAAGGATGTGTCCACCCTCACCCGCCCACGGCGAATCAACTTTCCATTTGTCGGAACCTGATTCAAGCCCACGAGTCCAAATGATGGGGTAAGCCCCACTTTTTAAGTTACGATTAAATTTTCTGCTTTCAGCATCTTCTCCAGGAATGGCAATCGAATATCCAATCGCATCCTTCACATCATCAAGTTCTCCGTACTCACTAGGGATTTGTGATGGAATGCCTTTACCGCTTTCATCCTCATTAAAATCTCGTACTTTTTCATCATCGGGTAAAAACCAAAGTTCTGGGCGGGTGTCATTTGTTTTCTTACGATACCATACGGCAAAATCAGCCGCACTTTTCACATCATCACTCATTGGAAAAGAAAATTGGCTATTCGTGACTAATGATTCGTAAATTGTCTTCAAATTCTTTTGAGCCGCAGTTCTACCCGCTGTACCAAACACATCCCCGAATCCTACAAATGCAATACCGGCAAGAATACCAATAATAGTTATCACAACTAGAAGTTCGATCAGGGTAAACCCTTTTTTCTTGGATTTTATAATATTCATAGTTTTAAGGCAATTTTATGTTATTTGAAGGAAACAATCTAATAGGGTAAAGCAAAACCTTCGCATAGGGCAAGAGCCTTCTTTTGTGCTTCATTTACCACTGAGGTATCTTCTGGGCTTGAAAGAACAAGGGAAATAATATTAGCAATCTCTCTCATTTGATTTTCTTTCATTCCACGAGAGGTCACTGCAGGACTACCAATCCGCAAGCCACTGGTTTGGAAAGGGCTCCGTGTTTCACCTGGTACTGTATTTCGATTTAAAGTAACATTTGCTCTGTCTAAGGCAATTTGCCCTTGTTTACCTGTCATTTCTGGATGAGAGGGGCGTAGATCGAGTAACATTAAGTGATTATCGCTTCCGCCGCTCACCAAATGAAAGCCTTTGTCATTCAATGCACTTGCCAGAGCAGAAGAATTGTTAATCACTTGCTGTTGGTATTCGATAAATGAAGGCTTTGCTGCTTCGCGAAAACAGGTGGCTTTAGCTGCAATTACATGCATGAGCGGACCGCCTTGGTTGCCAGGGAAGACGGCAGAATCGATTGCCTTCGCGTGTTCTTCCTTACACATTATGAGTCCACCCCGAGGGCCACGCAGAGTTTTGTGGGTAGTGGTAGTCACGAAATCAGCATGAGGTACAGGCGACGGGTGGAGCCCCGCGGCAACTAGACCTGCAATATGGGCAATATCTGCTAAAAGTAATGCACCACATTGCTTGGCAATAATTCCCATTCTTTCAAAATCAATGGTTCGCGGATAAGCCGATGCACCCACGGTGATTAATTTGGGCTTTTCTCGATTGGCAATTTCCTCGATTGAATCGTAATCGATAAATCCGGTTTCAGGATTAACTCCATAGTTGATCACCTCGTAAAGCATACCACTACAATTCTTGGGATGACCATGGGTGAGATGACCACCATCTTGTAGGCTCATGGTTAAAATTTTATCATTCGGCTTGAGCATGGCAAAATAAACGGCCGTATTTGCTTGGCTTCCTGAGTGAGGTTGCACATTAGCATGTTCTGCCCCGAACAGTGATTTTGCCCGATCGATCGCAAGGCTTTCTGCTACATCCACATGCTCGCAACCACCGTAATACCTTTTTGCGGGATAACCTTCGGCATACTTGTTAGTAAGTACGCTACCAGTCGCTTCAATAATTGCGGGCAGGGTGAAGTTTTCCGATGCAATTAATTCGATGTGGGTCTGTTGCCTTAACTTTTCTTTCTCGATTGCGTTAAAAATTTCCGGATCTAACTCTGCGAGTGGAGTTGGGTCGAGAAAAGAGGTGGATGAGGTATTAGCAGTATCTGTATTGTACATAGTCAAAATTATAAATTTATGGAGTTAAAGGGTTTTCTCAACCCAATTTAATAAGGAGGGCAATGCTTCTTTCATACGATCTCTACATTCCCGATAAACTTCAATGTCTTGCCCGTAAGGGTCGGGTAATTCTTTTGATTCTTGATCGATGAATTCTCTCATTAAAAAAATTGAGGTACTTTCTGGTACTTCAAAATACATATTGAGCAAAGCACGATGAGATTCGGTCATGCAGAAAATGGCAGAGGCATTTTCCAAAGTGGCTCGGGTGAGTGCAGCACTTCGATGGTCGGTAATATCCAACCCCAATTCTTGACACGCTTGGATTGAATTATCCGAAGGCTGATCACCATCCATTGCCGAAATCCCTGCAGAAAAAACTCGCACATTTTTTTTAATTTCAGAGTGTGTCAAAGCATCCTCGAAGAGTTTTTCAGCCATTGGACTACGGCAAACATTAGCTGTACAAACAAATACCACTAGTTTTTCTTGTTTCCGTTCCTTTTTCTCTCGGCTTTTTTTCCCCATAATCAAACATTCCTTTTTCTCGATCTTCTTCTAAAAAGGCAAGATTGAATAAATTTAGGTCCTGGAAAATTCCTTATGTCCAATATCTTTACGGAAATATTTTGAAGTAAAGTGAACCTTATCGCATAATTCATACGCTCGATCCCTCGCTTGTTCTAAATTTTCTCCCCAAGCGACAGCACCGAGTACTCGTCCGCCTGCACTGATGACTTGCCCCTGCTCATTTAACTTGGTTCCTGCATGTATCAGTTGAGTATTCTCAGTAGCATCTTCCGGTGGGGAGATTACTTCTCCAGTCGGATAACTTTCAGGGTAGCCTTTGCTTGCTAACACTACAATCATGGCAGATTGATTTTTAATTTCAAGTTTTGCGGGCAATGCCTCCCCTCGGGCAGATTGGATCAGAACAGGAACTAGATCTTGATTGACTAAGGGTAGAATTACCTGGGTCTCAGGATCTCCAAATCGGACATTAAACTCCAAGACTTTAGGACCACTCGGAGTCAGCATTAATCCGATGTATAAGGTCCCCCGAAAATTAATTCCATCGGCCTTCAGACCAGCTAGAGTAGGGCGAACGATTGAATTTTCGTACTCGATTAACATTTCTTCAGTGACGAGTTTAGTGGGGGCATACGCACCCATTCCTCCAGTATTTGGCCCCGTATCACCTTCACCAATTTTTTTATGATCTTGGCTAATGGGAAGGGTGACATAGTTCTCTCCTGAACAAATCAAATGTAGTGAAGCTTCTTCACCCTCTAAAAATTCCTCAATTACGACCTCTCGTCCGCTCTCTCCAAAGCTCGAACCTGCAAGCATATCCTTAACTGCTCGCTCTGCTTTATTTAAGGTAGAGCAAATTAACACTCCTTTTCCTGCAGCCAATCCACTTGCTTTAACCACCACTGGAAGAGAGCTGTTTGATAAGTAATCGAGTGCGGGCTGAATCTCTTGAAAATTTCCATATGCTGCGGTCGGGATTTTATGCTTAGCGAGAAAATCTTTGCTGAATGCCTTACTTCCTTCCAAACGAGCCGCTGATTCATTCGGGCCATAAGCTAATATACCTGCAGATGAGAGGGCATCTATCGCACCATTACAAAGAGGTACTTCTGGTCCAATCACAACAAAGTCCACCTGTTCCTGTTGTGCGAGGGATATGATTTGATCATTTTTTCCCACATCGAGTGGGAAAGTGGAGAATTCCTTGGTTATCCCACCATTACCTGGAGCGACAATAACATTTTTGACTAAAGAACTTTCCGCACAGACTTTGGCCAATGTGTGCTCCCTCCCTCCACTTCCAATAATAAGAATTTTCATATTTTCTTCCTTCATACCCATTCGATTTCCCTAAAACAAGTCAACAAGTCGAGGCAATTTTATTTTTGTGAAGAACTAAATTGTGGATTTTGCTTCCCCTTCATCCAAAATTTGCCTAACTCGAATGATATGCGGGTATTTTTTATTGGTATTTGTGGAACGGCGATGGGAAATGCGGCGATTTTACTTAAGAAGCAAGGACATGAGGTCGCGGGTTCCGATCTTGGGGTGTACCCACCCATGTCTGATGTCCTTTCCAATGCGGGAATTGAATTATTTGAAGGATTTGATGAACAAGTTATGCTCGATTGGAATCCCGATCGTGTGGTGGTGGGTAATGCGGTATCGCGTGGAAATGCACAAGTCGAATTCATTTTACGAACAAGAACGATTCCTTTTGTTTCTTTACCACAATTAATTGGAGAGGATTTAATTGGCAATAGACCATGCTTGGTGGTTGCGGGTACGCATGGTAAAACTACCACCACTTCTCTCTCTGCCTTTGCCTTGGATCAGGTTGGGTTATCCCCCGGCTATTTAGTGGGAGGAGTGCCATTGGATTTGCCATCAGGCAATGAACTTGGAGCGGAGAGTTCACCTTTTGTGATTGAGGGAGATGAATATGATTCTGCTTTTTTTGATAAACGGAGTAAATTTATTCATTATCGGCCCCGCATTTTAATTTTAAATAACTTAGAATTTGATCACGGAGATATTTTTCGAGATTTAGAGGATATTTCCCGGAGTTTTTCTCACCTTCTTAGAATTGTGCCTTCCAATGGGTTTATTATTCAAAATGGAGATGATGAAAATATTCTTACTCTTCCTCCTGCTTCTTGGTGTACGACTTTTTCAGTCGGAATGGGAGAGCAGAACGACTTACAAATTAAGGACTTTCTGGAAGATGAAAATTCTACACAATTTGATCTTTTTTGGCAGGATCGAAAAATTTCCTCTATAAATTGGCAAATGCCAGGGGAATATAACGCACGAAATTTAGCGATGTCATTTTTGGCTTCCGTATTAACTCAATCAATTTGTCAGAAAAAGGAGATCGATTTACACGATCTGTTTAATGGGTTTAAATTACCTGATTATTCACTTTGTAAAGGAGTAAAGAGACGGCAGGAGATTTTAGTAGACCAGTCTAACCTTACGGTTATTTCTGACTTTGCTCACCATCCCACTGCCATTGCCGGAACATTGAAGTCATTAAGGGCAAGGTGGCCTGGTCGAAAGATTATCGCCTGTTTTGAACCTCGTAGTAATACCGCAGTAACTAATATTTTCCAGGATCGTTTTGCAGATGCCCTATCCCTAGCCGATGAAGTTTTGCTAGGTGCGGTTCATCGGGCAGAGAAAATACCTATTGATCAAAGGATTAATACTCACGCGATGATTGAACAGATCAAAAATTCTGGCAAAGAAGGGTATTCTTTTACCCGAAATTCTGAACTGGGGGATTTTTTGAAATCAAAAAATAACGAGGGTCAATCCGTTTTGATTGTATTCTTTTCTAATGGATCATTTGATGGGGAAATCGAGCGTTTTGCTAGTTTTTCAAATCAATCTGAGGATTTATGAAAAAACTGGTAGAAAAAGTGATTGCTGAGGCAAAACTGGCGAACAGTTCAATTCATGGGGTCTCTCATTGGCAGACTGTAGAGAGAAATGGTACTTATCTCTGCAATTTCAATTCAGCAGATATCGAAGTGGTTCAATTATTTGCCTTGTTCCATGATTCTAAAAGAGAAAACGATCATCGTGACTTGGAGCATGGACCAAGAGCCGAATTATACCTTAGAGAAATAGAGTCCTTGGTTCCTTTGAAACCAAATCAATTTGAAAATTTATGTATAGCCTGTCGTACTCACACTGTGGGGGAGGTTGCTGTAAATGAGACGATTGCCACTTGCTGGGATTCAGACCGCTTGGATATTGGTCGAGTGGGGATCAAACCGAATGAGAATTTTTTATCCACAGTGGAAGCAAAAAGAATTGCGAGAGAGGAAAACTTTCAAGTTTTAAAGAATTTTCAATTTGAGGGAATTATTTAGCCTGATTGATATTTTATTTCTTCGATCCATTTACGATGGGGGCCCGATAAAGTAATTTCCTTTATTTTATTCCATTTTATCCATTCCAATGCATTCTTTTTCAGATCACTTTTTGGATTGAGAGTGCATAGAAAAATCGATTCTTCGTAGTCGACCTGCCCGATGGTTCTTTTTTTAACAGTAAGAAGTTTTCCTCGATTGAAAATTTCATTCTCGATTAACTCAGGTAATTCAAAAATCCCCGTCAATCGATTTACCCCGTCTTTGGGTTTTTGAAGGAGTAGGGAGTCTGCCAATTCAATCCAGACCCGTTGGATTTTTTGAAAAGATTTTTTCTTCTTGGCTAGAACAGGAAAGTTTCCTGGATCTCCTCGTTGTCCACTTTTACAATATCTTAGGACTGGGCAAGTAGTACAAGCGGGAGATTGACGATGGCAAACCGTCGCACCGAGCTCCATAATTGCCTGATTGTAATCGCCGGGTCTTTGAATGTTTAGAAGTTCGCGAGCGAGGGGCTGTAATTTTTTTTGAGCAACGGAACCGTCTTTGAATAGTTCACCATGGGCAAAGATTCGACTAAGTACCCGTACTACATTTCCGTCGCAAACTGCTTCGGGTTGATTAAAGGCAATACTGGTAACTGCGGCTGAAATATAAGGTCCAATTCCTGGAAGTGCCTGCCACGACTTTGCATCCTGGGGAATTAATTTCCAAGAACTCACAATTTTTGCAAGTTTGTGAAGGTTTCGAGCCCGCGAATAATAACCTAATCCTTCCCATCCTTTTAGAATATCTTCTTCATTAGCCTGAGCAAGGGAGTGAAAATCAGAAAATCTTTTAATCCAATTCTCAAAATAGGGTAAAGCTGTGGAAACACGGGTTTGTTGAAGCATGAATTCTGATACAACCGTTTTATAAAGGGATGAATTGGTACGCCAGGGAAGCTCTCGTTTATATTCATCATACCATTCAAGCAGGTCGATTTGAAAGCCTTCAAGTTCCTTCGATTTCTCAAGAATGTGCTTTGTGAGTAAATTATTCATGGTTGGCAGTTGCTTTTTCCTTTGGTCTTTTCCATTGATAATTTAGATATGGCAAGCAAAGCTTTAAATTCAGAAGGGGAAGAGAGAAAGAAAAAAAAATCCTACACCCTAAAATTATCAAACGAGCAAATGGACAAACTTGGGAATTCTCTAAAATCTAGGGATTGGCCTACCCGAACTGTTCAATATGCCCGATATGCATTCGATGGCGAATTGGTAAAAGTAGTTGTCTACGAAAGTGGAAAACTCGTTGTTCAAGGTAGAAAGACGGAGGATTTTGTAGCCAATATTCTCGAACCCGAAATTACCGGAGAATTTTTACTGGGCTATGAAGAGGTAAATAATCCAGAATGGTTTGAAACTCATGCGGGATTGGATGAAAGTGGGAAGGGTGATTTGTTCGGGCCTGTGGTAACTGCTTGTGTCGTTGCAGATGGCGATATGGTTCGAGATTGGATGAATTCGGGGATTAGGGATAGTAAGACAATTACAGATGGAGCGATTTTGAAAATGGCCAAGCAAATCAAAGAAACAAAAGGGGCAGTGGTCAAAGTGGCTTACACCAGCATGATTAAATATAATGAACTTTATTTAAAATTCGACAGCAATTTGAATAAGTTTCTTGCTTGGCTACACGGACGATCGCTCAATGATGCAATTGAAGAAAAAAAACCAGCCTGGGGATTGCTTGATCAATTTACTAAACAACCACTCGTGCAAAAGTATGTGGAGGGAAAAGACTTTGAGTTACGTATGCGCACGAAAGCGGAGTCGGACCCAGTGGTTGCGGCTGCTTCAATTATAGCCCGTGCTACTTGGTTGCAACAGATGAAAAAACTAAGCGAATTGGCGGGGGGAACCTTACCCAAGGGGTCGGGATCTCAGGCTAAGGAAAGAGCGATGTCGCTCTATCAGCGAGTCGGGGAGGAAGGATTGAGAGAATATTGTAAACTTCATTTTAAAACCGCCTATGAAGCTATGGGCAAGACACCACCCGCCAAGCCAAAGTGGAATTCGAATTGGCGAAAAGGGTAGGGTTACTCATTTCGGAAGATGGTCAATCCACTTTGGACATTTGATCGGAAACGATCGAAGGGTTTTTCTGGAATTATTGGTGTTGATGAGGCAGGACGGGGTTGCCTTGCCGGGCCTGTGGTTGCTGGAGCCGTCTTGTTACCGGGTGGATTCTTTCAAAAAGCAAAAAATCGAAAAGTATGCTTAGAGGTTAATGATTCAAAGCAAATCAAAGAGCAAAAAAGAGAGGAACTTTTTGAACAGATTATAAAACTTGCGGAAGCAGGAGAACTTTTTTGGGCTGCAGGGCATTCTTCCGTGGAGGAGATAGAATCTGAAAATATTGTGGGGGCAACCTGCCTCGCAATGAAGCGGGCAATGGAGCAAGTTTCCAAACTTTCTAAGGATATTTGGAAACCTATATCTAAGAAAGAGGATGATCTCTTTTCTGAAGAGATCTGTTCGGAGAAAAATGTCTGGATTGTCAGCGTAGATGGCCGACTTATGAAAAAACTTCCGTATCAACACGAGGGTTTAATCAAGGGAGATACTTTTTCCTTAGCAATTGCGATGGGTTCGATTGTGGCAAAAGTAATTCGTGATCGGTTGATGAGAAAATTAGCTCTTGAGTTCGAGGGTTATGATTTTTCTTCTAATAAAGGTTATGGCTCGCCCAAGCATTTGGCCGGTCTTCATAAAAATGGACCCTGCGTGCACCACCGACCTAAATTTCTCCGTAATTTATTGAATGTGGGAACGGAGAAAAAAACAATCGAAGAAGATAAGCAAAGTCAGTTGAGTTTCTCTTAAAAAAAAGATATTTCTAATAACTTATGATTATGTTGGGAGTAAACATCGACCATGTCGCAACTTTGCGACAGGCTCGCTATCGCGATGAAAAGAATACCTTTGGCGGGTTTGTAGAACCTGATCCTGCTCAAATGGCATGGATTGCAGAGGAAGCAGGGGCTGATGGAATCACTATGCATGTAAGAGAAGACAGGAGACATGTACAAGTGGAGGATGTGCAGCGATATCAGGAAAAGATGAAAACCCGCTTAAACTTGGAAACATCGATGTCATTAGAGATGGTTCAATTGGCTCAGGAAATCCGTCCCGACAGCGTTTGTTTAGTACCAGAAAATCGTAAGGAAGTAACCACAGAGGGCGGACTTGATGTTCGGGGCAACATGGAACGTGCAAATGAAGTGGTTCGGGAATTAATCCAGAATGGAATTCCCGTGAGTATGTTTATTGATCCCGATCCTGACCAGTTGGATGCTTGTGCAGAGATAGGTGCTCCTTGGGTTGAATTACATACCGGAAGCTTTGCTCGTGCGTGGTACGATTCCGCTCAGAGAGAGCAAGAACTCAATATTTTAAGGGAAGGCATGCGGATCGGAGTGGAACTTGGGCTACGAGTCAATGCCGGACATGGAATCAATTATGAAAATGTCGAAGGAGCGAAGACTTTAGATTCAATTTACGAATTTAATATTGGGCATAGTATAATTTCTCGTTCATTAACCAATGGCTTGGTGGAATCGGTACAAAAAATGCGCTCACTTATAAACCAATGACATCGATGCCGGAAATTCCCTCGGGGACTAATGTTATTGGTGTTGGGATTGATACTATAGAGGTCTCCAGAATCAAGGATTCCGTGGAACGACACGGAGAACATTTTCTAAATAAGATTTTTACTTCTAACGAACAGGCTTATTGTAATGACAAGTCAGATTCAGCTCCTTTTTACGCCACTCGATTCGCGGCTAAGGAAGCCATGGCGAAAGCATTTCGTACCGGAATTGGGAAGGATTTTGGATGGTTAGACTCTGAGATCATACATGGCATGGAGGGGGAGCCATTTATTAAGTTAAGCCAGTCTGGCCAAGCAATGCTTAATCAAGTCGGTGCATCCAAGGTGCTAGTCAGCCTTACTCATTTGTCAACAGTTGCCTCGGCAGTGGTAATTCTAGTCTCTTAATGATGACCCTGCCTAGCAATCCCATTTTGAGCTGCGAGGAGGCACTTGCATTTGAAAATAAGTACTTTGGCGGGGATCAAGAGCAAGAATGGCGGGTAATGAATCAGGCGGGCGAAGCGTTGGGCGATAGTCTTTTACGCGACATGCGCGAACTTCGGACCATTCCCCACCGTCCACGTATTTTAGTTTTGGTGGGTAAAGGTCATAATGGAGGGGATGCTCTCATTGCGGCCAAACGTTTACTCAAGACTATTCCCACAGCCCGTGTCGTGCTTTGGCAACTTTGTAAATGGCAGAATTGTAGGCCTCTTTGTCAAAGGGCTCATGATGAATTGATCGAGTTGGTTGGTAATCGAGTGGAGGAAGTTGAGATTTTGGAAAATCTTTCAGGAAGAGAAGAGATTGAAAATGTCCTCGCTGGTTTAGTTAAAGATCGAGATTTCTCAGCATTGATTGATGGCTTGCTCGGTATGCAGGCAAAACTCCCTCTTCGTTCTCCAATTTCTGATTTAGTTTCAGTTATCAACCAATGTGATGAGATTGCGGTGCGTGCTTCTGTGGATATGCCTACAGGTATTGGGCCGGGTCCTAAAAGCGAAGCATTACGGGCAGATTTTACTTACGCCACAGGCATTGCGAAGAGCCTGATTATCGAAGATGAGAATCAAAAATGGACGGGTCGGTTACGCTATTTAGATCTTGGTTTTTTTAAAGATAGTTCTAACAAAAGCCCTTCAGTTTCAAAGACGGAGGTTCTATGTGGTTCCGCTTTAAAGAAGTTGCGTAAACTAAGGCCTGCAGTCTGCGACAAGCGCTCCAATGGTCATTTATTTCTGCTCGCGGGTTCAAGGGAGCTAGGTGGAGCCGCAATGATGGCTGCACAAGCCGCCCTTAAGGCAGGGGTCGGTCTTCTCACCGTGGGGATTCCCGAGTCTCTGCATGCTTCTTTTGTTGCCCAGCGACCCGAAGCGATGTGGATCCCTTTGCCCGAAACTCCCAATGGAGGGTTAGCTCTTGAGGGGTTAGGTAAGTTACGCCAATTTTTGAACAAAGCCACCGCTTTGGCGATTGGTCCAGGACTGGGCGCGGAGGGTGAAACTCATTCCCTGATACGTGAAGCTTTGAACTTATGGAAAGGCCCGGCAATTATTGACGCGGATGCCCTTCGCCCTGAGATTCTGGATAAGATCCCGTCACCAGATCGATTGATCCTCACTCCGCACGCTGGTGAATTTGACCGTTTGGCCGGTTCTCAATCTCTTGATGAATATTCATCTAGTAGAGGCTCCGTAGTAGTTCTGAAAGGTGCTCATTCTCAAATCGTGTCTCCCAAAAAACATCTTTTTTCATTCTCGGGTAGCTCACTTCTTGCACGAGCTGGAAGTGGCGATTTACTTACGGGTATTCTTGGATCTTTACTTGCGAAGGGTGAGCATGATTTGTTTTCTACCGCGGCACTTGGCGTGTTGTGGCATGGTCGGGCAGGGGAGGTTCTCGCTCGCCAACATGGACAGGAAGCAGTTTATGTAACTGATATTTTAAACTATTTATCCTTCGCAATACGAAATGACTTCTAATCAACCCACTCTTCTCGTTCTTGCTGCAGGCATGGGCACCCGCTATGGCGGGCTTAAGCAACTCGAATCTATTGGTCCAAGTGGGGAAACCTTGATGGACTATTCAATTTACGATGCTCGAAAAGCTGGCTTTGAAAGAGTTGTATTTCTTATTCGAAAGGAAATGCAGGAAACTTTTGAGGAACAAGTGGGTAGAAAGTATAAAAATATTTTGGATGTGGAATATGCATATCAGGATAAGGATGATTTACCCAATGGATATTCTTGTCCAACAGATCGGCAAAAACCCTGGGGAACAGGTCATGCAGTATGGGCAGCTAGAGAAGTTTTGAGCGATTGCTCTTTTGGAGTTATTAATGCCGATGATTACTACGGAGCCGAAACATTTTTTCAACTTATTGATACCTTTTCTCCCGTTACCCGGGGAGATGAAAAATTATCCTGTGCAATGGTTGGCTTTCAATTATCTGAAACTCTCTCAGAATATGGATCAGTTTCTCGCGGGATTTGTAAAACCCAAGGTGATCGCCTTTTGTCTGTAGAGGAATGGACTGGTATTACTGGTCAAAATTCGATATCAGGAAAGAATTCAAAGGGACAGGAAGAATCATTGAAGGGAAATGAAATTGTATCAATGAATGTCTGGGCATTTCCCAAAAGTGTCTTTTCTTATCTTCAGACCAGTTTTGAAAATTTTCTTTCTACTCTCTCAGATCCAAGTAAATCAGAGTTTTACCTCCCCGCAGCGGTGGATGAATGGATACAAAGTGGAAAAGTTGAAGTTATAGTTCGCTCGGCAAGTTGTGAATGGATTGGGGTCACTTACCAAGAAGATAAACCTCGTGTGGTTAAATCTATTGCTGGATTGGTGACTAATGGAAAGTATCCAAGCCCCTTACTTGGATAATTATTAATCAGTTTTCAATTGAGGTGAGAGGGGAAATTACCATCAATAATAGAAACAATTTACAACTAAATTTTATTAGCTGAAGTCAGGTGTAATCTCAATTTTTTCCCCAGCTTTTATTTGTATCTTACCAGATTTATCAGGATCGTTATCGTTCCGATAAAGTTGTACAGTTAAAGATGCGTTTTTACGAGGCGGGGACCATGCCCATTTGCCTATTTCAATGAAGTTCATTGGAACTCCCTCATCCCAATTAAGCCCCGGTCCTTCTCCTCGAAGGTAGGGTTTATTACCAATCCCAATCATGACATTTGCAACGACTGAAGTGGTGCCAGTCTGGGAAATTTTTGGTTGGTTCGGTTCTTCTTTATCTGCAAGAGGAGTCGTAAAGTTTTTTGGATCAGTTTCCTGAAGAATTGCATCTACTTTTCTGATTGTTTCTTCAGGGTCAGGTAATCCTAGATCGAGTTCTTTATCGTAGGCGTCTTCTTGGGTATTAACTTCTTGGGGTTCGGTTTTTTCAGATTGATTATCGATTTCTCCAAGTTCCTCCGTATTTTTATTGCGGTTTTTTATCTCCTCCTCTTCAATTTCAATCTCTTCTTCTACGGGAGCGAAGTCATCTTTATCGGGCCCTAAATCCTCTTGCTCTGTTGAATCCTCTGATTGATCGAGTTGGGTTTCATTAGTGTCTTGAGTCTCGCTTACTTGATTTTCTTCACTAAAAACAAGGCCTTTATCCGATTCGTTTAAAGAAGTTTCCTCTGTAGGTTTAGGAGTTAAATTTTCCGAGTCCAAACTTGAGGGCAGGGTTTCATCAATTTGTTTAGTTTCCTGATTCTCGTCTTCCATTCTTAAGGAAGTATTAACTTCTTTTTCGATAAAAACCGGTTGTGGAAATTCAGTAGGTAATTTACCTACAATTTTATTAAGATCTTTAATTTCTGATGTTAATGTATCAACGGCTTTTTGGAGGGAGGGGATAGATTGAACAGCTTGGTCGAGAATGGGGTTGGGTTCAGGTAGGAGAGGAGTTTGAACAATAAATTCTTCTAAATTGGTAATTTTTTGTATTAGGCTGTTTTTAATTTCTTCCAGGTTATTGGGAATTTGATTAAGAGCCGGGTCAAATTCCGAATCTTTTGCTAATGCTTCAGAAATAATTTTGTCTACCAAGGTCGGAACTTTATCGACTTTTACAGAAAAAGCTTCGAGTTCACTTCTCATTTCTTTGATATCAAAATAAGTCTTGCGATGAAGTTCCTCGTCTTTTCTCTTTGAGGGGTCAAAAGCAATTGCAAGAAGACGATCGATCAGGTGGGGTATGAAAACAAGAATGGATGCCAAGCCAGAAGCTAGAATACATGTAGTGAGCTGCCACTGGTCGAGGGTTTCACTTACTTTCAAATGAAGATAAGCAAATCCAAGAACTAATGTAATAATAAACAAGGCTGCCAAATAGAAAGGCCATTTGGTTACCCCTTCTTGATCATCTTCATTATCTGTATAATCCATCACTAATTTATAAGTCGAAATATTTTCTGTTTGTTTTTATTGAAAGAACCAAGCGAAAAATTAAAAAGTCGCTCATTTATGTCCGTTCTCGCTCGATAAATCCAACTTTTCTATATACTTTGCCCAGCATTTTATAGGCTCGCTTTTGAGCTGCATCAGCTCCTTGGGAAAGAACTTTTTTGAGATAACTTTTATCCTGAATCAATTCGTGGTATTTTTCACGAACAGGTTTGAGGGAATCGCTTATCAGTTCGGTCAATTCAGTCTTAAGTTCGCCATATCCTTTTCCCGAAAAATGTTCTTCGAGTTGCTCGGTATTCTGACCTGAAAGAGCTGAGTGAATTGTGAGAAGGTTTGATATACCGGGTTTTTCTGAAGTGGCCTTAATTTCAGAACCAGAATCAGTAACTGCAGAGGAGATTTTCTTTCTGATTAAGTCTGGCTCATCAAGAATAAAGAGAGTTGCCCGCTCATTTTTATCAGATTTTGACATTTTACGATTCGGGTTATCAAGGGACATAATTCTAGAACCGATCTTAGGAACATAAGGTTTTGGAATGGTAAAAGTTTCAGAATATTGATTATTAAACTTCTGAGCAAGATCGCGGCAAAGTTCAATATGTTGGCGTTGGTCTTCACCTGCGGGTACTAAGTCCGCATTATAAAGTAAAATATCGGCTGCCATTAGGACTGGATAGCAGAGTAATCCCGCATTAATCGAAGCCTGTGACCGAGCACCATCATGAGTGAATTTTATTTCATCATTTTTCTTATCTGATACTTTGAATCCAAGCTTTGCGGATGCATCCTTAAATTGGGTCATCCTTTGTAGTTCTCCAATTGGCGTAATACAAGTAAGGATCCAAGCTAATTCAGTATGTCCAATCACATGGGATTGAACAAATTGATGGCATTTTTCAGGATCAAGTCCACAGGCGATATATTGAGCCACGCAATCAAATACTGTTTGACGAAGAATTGCCGGTTTTGAAGGTGTAGTGATTGCATGAAAATCAACTATACCAAAAAAGCATTCATGATTCTCAAGCATCTCAGTCCAATTACGAACTGCTCCTAAATAATTGCCTAAGGTTAATTTTCCAGTTGGCTGTGCACAGGTCAGAATGACTTTTTTTTGATCTCCTGAATTCATAAGATTTTCAAAATAAATAGTTTGTGGACATGATATTTATATTTTATATATATATTTTAGAAATAATCACCCTAAAAACATATACCCCCATCAGTTATGGATAAAAAATCCACCCAATCGATTCATGAAGATTTGAGAGATCTTCTCAAGCGTTGCCCAGCAGGGACATATGAAGCTGCAATTGCTTTTCGTGTTGATAAGGATGTCTCGCAAATTGAGAAAATTGTCTTGGGTATAATTGATAGACACCTTGAACCAGAGCAAAGAGAAATCCTTTTAGATAGTGATGATTCTCTTAGAATGTACGAAGACTTGGGTATGGATTCACTGACAATGCTTGAGATTGTCATGCTTATTGAGCAAACTTTAAAAGTGAGTATTGATAATGAAGAACTTCGAGATTTAAGAACTTTAGGAGATGTTAAAGCCTACCTTGATGCGAAAGCCCGTGGTCAGGAACCACCTAAGCGGTCGAAGAGTTATCGTATTGAAGAGATTGCGTCACTGATGCCTCATAGAGAACCTTTTCTATTTTTAGAAACGGCCAAAATTGATGGTAAAGTAGCAACCGCTACATACAAAATTTCAGGAAATGAGTATTTCCTAGAGGGTCATTTCAAAGAGAATCCTGTATTTCCGGCGTCGATCATGATCGAAGCACTTGGGCAACTTTGCGTATTTTTTCTTCTCAAAGGTGATAACAGTTCCTTGAGTTCCAAGGTTGATCCTAATACGATCTTTTTTACCTCATGCGATGGAGTTAAATGTCGAAGAATATGTAAACCTGGCGACAAATTAACGATGAAGGTACAAGTTTCTAGAATTCGACATCCGTTAGCTTGTTTTCAGGGAGAAATAACAGTTGAGGGAGAAAGGACTGCACATGCAGAAGAAATCAAGTTAGCATTTGATTATTTTCCGATAATTGACGCACAAAATGAAGATTCCATTGGGCAAACAGCACAAAAGAAGATTTCCTCCAACGGAAAGATGGGACTCGCTACTAATGGGAATACTGGAGGTAGTCAAATTCCAGACCGTTTTATTAAATACGATCCAAAGTCTTAATTAAACCTTGGGCTTTTGCTTCTCCACGATAAAATAGAAATTGACTAGGGTCGCTTTTTTTTACGCAACCTTTCCTCGTCCAACGGAAACTTTCGTGAGACGAGAACTCCGTGCCTTCAAACAAATTGGTTTCGATCCAGATTTGTATTCAATTTGGAAGGGCCATTCAAAGTGGGAAGGCAAGCAAGTCTATCGCTTTAAATTTGCCAGATTGCTATCTTTGTTTTTTTGGATTCCCTATTGGAGTTGGATAAGGCCTGGAGCCTTTAAGGAAATTTTAACTGAACTTTTAGCAAAGCCATGTCCAAATTTACAAAACTGGAACGAAACATTTCTGGCATTGGGCTTTGCATTAGTGGAAGCACGTGATTTTAAAGTCAAAAAATATTCACTAATTCACGGAATATGGGCAACGATGCCTGCAACTGCTACACTGGCTTTAAGTAAATTAATAGATGTGCCCTTTTCTATGGGGGCACATGCTTATGATGTTTTTAGGACAGGAGGAGACTGGTTACTTGAATTAAAATTTCGAAATGCAGTATTTATAAGAACTTCTTCTCAGTCAACGGTCAGAAGAATTGAGCAGATCGGAGTGTTACCGGGAAAAGTTAAACTAATTCGAAGAGGTTTGGCAAGTTGGCCTGTTAGAAACAATTTTCTGTTGATTGATGATTCTCGATTGGAATTATTAAGTGTGGGTCGATTAGTTGAGAAAAAAGGGTATTTTCATCAATTACAAATTGCAGCCAGCCTTCTTGAACGATCTATTCCATTTCGCTTACGAATTGTAGGGTCTGGCCCATTAAAAAAATTTCTTCTGAAAGAAATAAATCGTTTAGGTTTAATTGAAAATGTCATTGTCCTAGGCAGTAAATCTCAAAAAGAAACTAGAGAGATTTACTTGAATTCAGATGCATTTATTTTTACTGGAATAATTGCGAAGGATGGTGATCGAGATGGCATTCCTAATGTGATTCCAGAAGCAATGTCAGCCGGTTGTTTAATTTTAGCTTCTAGTCACGCAGGTGCATCTGAAGCTTTTATTGAAGATGTTTCAGGCTTCTCATTAAATCCTAAAGATACACAAATGTGGGTTTCTATATTGAAAGAGTTTTGGGAAGAACCAGAATCATTTCAATTGATGAGAAAAAGGGCAATTAAACATACCAAGCAAGCATTCGATGTTTTACAAACCGCTCATTCTTTTCATTCAGTAATCGAAAAAAATCTTGATTCATGACTGAAGAGAAACTGTTCATCAGCATAATTATTTCAGTTTATGGTCAATTGGAATACACCAAGCGTTGCCTGCATGAATTAGAAAAAACCTTGATGGGAAAAATTCGATATGAGGTTATCATCATTGATGATGCGAGCAAAGATGGAACGAAAGAATTTCTCCAATCACTTGAAAGCTCATTTCGCATCTTTCTCAACGAGAGTAACCAAGGATTCGCGAAAAATAATAATCTGGGCGCACAAGAAGCCCAAGGAGAATATTTGTGTTTTCTTAACAACGATGTTTTTGTTCAGGGAAATTGGTTATTGCCTATGCTTCAAGTCTTTAAAGATAAACAAGATGTTGGAATAGTAGGGAATGTGCAGAAGTTACTGGGCTCAAGATGCTATGATCATATGGGGGTTGTTTTTTCTCCTCAGGGAAATCCCAGGCATTATGGTCAAGGTTTCTATCATCGTCCATTTAAGGGAAAGGTTAAAAAATGGAGTGCGGTTACTGCTGCATGCTGCGTAATGAAGCGTGAACTATTTTTAAGCGTAGGAGGTTTCGATGAAGTTTATTTAAATGGATGCGAGGATGTTGATTTATGCCTCCGCCTAGCAGAGCAAAATTGCTGCAACTACATCGTGCATGATAGCGTAGTTCTCCATGTCAAATGTGCGAGTGAGGGCCGTAAACTATTCAATGATCAGAATGCTCAAACCCTCTTAGAAAGATGGAAAGATTCAATTCTTTCCACCCAATCAATCAATGACCAATATTGTCACTCAAGGACATACTTATTTCGAGGCTTAGTTAGACCTTGGTCAATCAGTCTGAGCAAAATAATCGAAGCGATTTTGATAATTTTGCGATTTAAAAAAATAAATTAAATTTTCGACTTAGCGTAAGTCATTGCTTCTTCAATACGATCAAGATCTTCTTCGGTATGGGCAGCGGAGATTGCAGTACGTATTAAGTCTTTGCCTGGAGGTACACCGGGTGCAATCGAAATGATCGCGTAGATTCCTTTTTCGAGAAGGGCTTTCCAAAAATAGTAAACTTTTTCTTTCTCCCCCAATACAATCGGAATCGCTGGAGTTTCACTCTCCCATGTGTCTAATCCTAAGTTTTCTAGAATACTTCTATACCTTGCTAGATTTTTAAACAATTTTTCTTGGTGTTCAGGTTCGTTTTGCATGATCTCAAGAGCAGCTTGTGCACAGGCACAGGAAGCTGGCGAGAGGGCCGCGGAAAAAATAGTTTGCTTAGAATGACTTCGCATATAATCAATTGCTTCCCTTGTTGAAGCAACAAACCCACCCGCTCCCGCAAGGGATTTTGAAAAACTCGCACAAAGAACATCGACTTGATCGGTCATTCCAAAATGATCCGCTGTACCTCTTCCGTTTTTTCCTAAAACACCAAATCCATGTGCATCGTCGAGAATAATAAACGCTTTATGTTTATGTGCGATTTCAACAAATTCGGGCAACTTTGCAATGTGTCCCTCCATTGAATACACACCCTCGAGCACAAAGATATTATTTTTTGATTCTCCGTACCCTAAAATTTCAGAGGCATGAGACGGATTGTTATGGGCAAATCGTTCGCAACGAGCCCCGCTTAATTGTATTCCACTCCAAAGCGAAGAGTGTAAGTTCTTGTCAGCTAAAATAAGATCCTTACGCTCTGCAAATCCGGTTATTGCTGAAGCACATGCCAAATATCCTGCAGAAAAGACATGGCATGCTTCTTTCCCCAAAAAATCGGCCAGTTTTTCCTCCAATTCTTGGTGGAAAATCCTGCCTCCGTTAGCAAGTCGCGCTCCTGTAGTGCTACTGCCCCATTTCTTTATTGCCTCGATACCGGCTTCTTTGATTTTAGGGTGGTTAGATAAGCCAAGGTAATCATTGCTTGAAAGCATGATGAATTCCTTACCATTCTTGAATACCCGAGTACCCTCCTGTTTATCAAAAATGTGATAATAGGTATCGTATTTTAGTCGTAGACGCGTGGAATCATCAGAACGAATTCTTTTCCATAAGGGAGAACTATGGGATTTTGAAAAAGGGAATGGCATTTAATCTTTCTTACAACCTAAACTATTTAGTTAAAAGAAAAATAACCTAAAGTTCTAAGAAAGAAAAACTTATTAGTAGATTTACTATTCAGTACGTTTGATGATATGAAATCCAAAACCTGTTTCCACAACCTCTGAAACGCTTCCCACTTCTAGAGCGAATGCAGCCTCAGAAAATTCCACAGCCATAAATTCAAATTTAAATTTTCCTAAGTCTCCACCTTTGGACTTACTTGGTCCATCAGAATGTGCCCTTGCCATTTCGGCGAAATCCTTCTTCTGATTAACTATAAGACCTCGAATCCGCTCCGCTTCTGCTTTTGCTTCGTTTTTAGATCGTGTAATATTTGCATCTGCTCGATCTGCTCCCTTGAAAGAGATTAAAACATGAGAAGCTTTAATTTCTTCGGGCATTTCAGAATTTTCATCTTTGGTTTTTACGAATTCATTTCTTTCTAGCCTAATCTTTTTAAACACATCGTTTGAAATAACATAATACCACTCGGCCAAGTTTTCATTGAGTTCATTAACTCGTTTTTGTGCTTTTGCGACTTTTTCATTAAATTCTCTTTGCTTGTTCGCATTGGAGGAATTAATTCGTGCAATTTCAGAATCACGTTCCGCTTTTTTCTTCGTGAACTCTGTAGGCTCTTTTACTTGGCTATTGGTGTTTTTCTCTGGAGTTACGGGTTTATCTTTAGCGACCACTGGGGGTAGGGGGGGGATAGTTGTTGGTGGGGCGGAAGAAGGTATGAAGTTAGGCGGTGGGCCAGGAGGTGTAATAGATGGTACCTTAGTCTTAGCTTCTGTGCCATTCTCTCCGGAGTCTCCTTTGGCTCCCTTATCCTCTGAGGAATTTTGATCTTTTAAGTTAGAGGAGCCGGGTTCAATTAATGGTTTGGGTACAGATTCCAGCGCGAGTGAATCTAGTAAACTTTGGTTCACTCGAGCAAAGGCGTAAATGTAACGACTATCTCCAGAAGAATTTTCATCCTCTTCTGGACCTCGGTAAATATCTCCGAATCGAAGTACATATTCTACCCCGTCTTTCATCCCTACTAGAACTTCGCCCTTATTGGATACGACTTTAGGAACTTGTTTACCTTGAGGGTTTTGAACTGCAACCGTGTAAAACCCTTTTTGTTGAAGTGATTGTACGACAGCCTGATTTTTTTGGTCTTTAAGATTATTAAAGAACTCGTTTCCTTGTTTTAAATTACTCACTAGAATTGCTGGTTTACTTTCCACATCGATAATTTTCAGGTCGTCAAGAGCATCTTTCAGTGCATCAAGTTTATCTTTATCAAGTTCTTCTTTTTCGGTGAGAGTAGATCCGCTCAATTTCCATTCTGAATTATCATAATCAAGTACAAGTGGCTTGTCTGTACGATTTAACTGACCTTGAGCGAGGTTCACTTCATAATTATCAAGAGTTATCTGTTTAATGTTCCATTTGTCTAAGTCGAGGAAATCCTTTTCAACCCAATCAACAAATTTGGTTGAGACATCGTTGGCATTTCTAACTTCTGCAGTGAAAACGGTGTTTTCTTCGGGTTTACGAACATATCGAGTACTTGATAGCCCTTCCACTTCATTACCAATTATAAGTTGAGCAAGATTTGATCCGGAGTTATTTTTTAAGGCAATACTTTTCCCTACACCAGAGTCCCCCGGATTTGCTCTGCTTGGATCGAGTACACCATATTTTGCGTGTTCACCCGAACCTTCGGAAGCCACATCGAGTATTCTGAGATCTAAGAGTATAGTGGAAACATCTTTTACTTGATTATCAGCATTAGCAGGGTAATCAGGTTTTTGCGGACGGCGAATCCACCAACCCTTATCGGTTTGGGCGATTTCAATCGATTTAGCCTCTAATTTTTCTGCGTCAATTTCTACAATCTCAATTCCTGTCGCAGATCGCGTATCAAAGGTTTCAAAAAGGGCTTGTCCCATTCGATTTCCCTTGCTGGTGGGATCAATTTTATTTGGGGTGGAGGTTATCGCAAGTGCTACAAAAGCAGCGGCTGCACCAATAAAGGCAATGGATTTTGTAATTTCGTTCATAGGTCTAAATTTTATTTTGAATCAACTTCGGTGGATGAACTAAGATCTAACTCGGGAAGTAATTGCACCGTCAATCTCGGCTTTTCTTTTCCTCGAAAACACGATAAAGGCAATAATGAGAAGGGGTATGGGAGGCAAGAAAACCGACATAGTTTGAATGTATTCCTGCTTATCATTTATCTCGCGATCTCTTTGTCTCTCTGCCGCTTTCACTTTGGTGTTAGTATCTTGGCGAAGTTCTCTTTCCCGTTTAGCTAAGTTTTTTTGCAATTTAGCTGCTTCAGTTTGAAGCAACTGCATGAATTGGGCCTGTGTCATATTACTCTGACTATTTTGAACTTCGGCAAGTGCTTCATTTAATTTACGATTTTCCTCCTGTAAAATAGTTTGAATAGAACTTTCTGCATTTTGAATAGTGTTAGTCGCGATTTCTCGAGCCTCTTCTATGCTTTTCTCGAATTCCTGAAGAGTACGATGAAGTCGACGACGATTGCGAATTTCGAGCAAACGATCTTCTTTCGCCAAACTATCAATTAAGTTTAGTGAAAGCGTTACATTATCAACATCAAGAGGAAAGTCAGACTCTGGTCCACGGCTTCTTATGTTGAAAAATGGATCTGCAAGGATGTCTATGTCTGCAACAAGAATTACATTGATATTGTTGGTTTGATTACCGTCCTGGATAGTGCCCCCGATAGAAGCTCCTATTGTTTCGGAACTGCTTGATCCGTTATAAAGAGTTCGATCAGGATTGAAACGACGAGGCGTTCCAAATACTCCTCCAGTCCAAAAATTGTCTAGACTAGTTGTCCCCGTCCGAGCACCTCCTCTTGTCTGAAGGAGAGGTTCAAAAGTGAGCGAGTCTTTCGGGTTTTCATAGAGCGATCCTGGGCAGGTAAATAAACAATATTGAAGCTCTGAGGTCACCGGGCCACCACGGAAAGAGTTTTCGGTTCCTCCCACATAGATAAATTCATCCGGGAAATTTTCAGAACGAGGAATTTTGGGTGTTGGGTTGTAAGGGTCTCGCAAAATGCGCTTTTCCAAGCCCTTTAATTTAGTATCAACAGGGTCGAGGAGTTTTTGCTCGATGAAATTGCGAATGGGGTGACCTGAGTCTAATCCGTTGATTGAGTCTCTTAGGCTAGTAAGTTGTAGGCTGTTCCAATCATTAGATGAGAGTGGCGCATTGGCATTCAATCTAGCTTCGTACTCTGAGGCCTTCTTGATTAAATCACTTAGTTTAATAAAGAAATTGCCAACTTCAGGAAATCGTCCTCTTGCAGGGGCCAAGCTTCTATTTGCACTAGTTTGAAGTTGAAGAAGTTCTTGCTTAATTGAATTTAATCGATCCTGCGGGTTTACATTGAAGTGGACACCCAAAAGATCCCATAATTTGGACAGATCGCCTTTTTCAGGGGCAGGAGGAGGAGGTTGCCCGGGACCACCTCCCTGTTGATTGTTCCTTCTTGGCTCATAAGTTCCAGTAACACTTCCTTGGATAAGGGGGAGGGGATCTTCGAAAATGGCTGTGGGGACACCTGCTTTGATTGCAGAGATAAGATCATCTAACTTTGCATCATCGAGTGTGGAAGGTTGGACAACCATAATGGCATCATAATCGCCTTTTTTGATATTTCCTCCAGTCACCTCTTGTACATCATATTGCTTGCGAAGTTCGTTAACAACTTCCCATGCAGGGGTGCCTCCTCCCATATTGAAACCCATAATTCCCATGCCAGCCGAGCCCATCATTGGTGCATCGGTGGCAAAAACACCAAGCTTTTTCTTCGCTTTTGAACCACTAACCGCACTAAGAGTTCGCATAATCTCATATTCTACGGGAAGGCCCTTGTAGACAAATGGAATGGTCTGCTGTCCACCGCTTCCCTTAAAAACTAGGCCAAGGTATAAGTCTTTCTGCCAAGGCATAAATCGACCGTCTTCCTGGACGAAAAGAGGGGGGGTTATTCCATTTTGATTTTCAATTCCGTATTTTTCAGCTGTTGTCGAAGCATTATCCTCGGCAGTGATTTCATGAATGTCGACAATTACCTGGCTCCCATGACGCTCTATTTCGCGTAAGGCGGTGAGCAGATTGATACGAGTTTGCACATATTGTTCGGGCATTGATCCGGCAGGTGAGATAAAAGCATCAATCTCTACTTGTCCTTCTATCTCCTTCAGCAAATCTTTTGAACCTTGAGACAAACTACTTAATTGTTCAGCTGTCGCATCAATTCTAAGAAAGTCATTGTTACGAAAGATAAAAGTGAGGGAATATGCGATTACGATTGAGGCAATAACCCGAGACGCATAATGAACGCTTTTAATCATACCAGTGGGGCTTCCAACCCAATGCCTGCGTCCAATTAAAATCGAGCAAAGATAGAGCATAGCCACTGCGAGACTAATGAAGAAAGCCATCCCTGAAATACTGATAGTTCCACGACTAAAGTCTAAAAAGCTAGCGGATAGCCCCCAGTTTGTGTCCGGGAGAAGTGCTAAAGGAGCATTAAAGGCAACCCCGAGGACAAAAGCGATGGTAAGGTTGGGCGTAAGGAAAGAAGCAACCATTCCAATCGCCAACATGCCTAAGCCGACAAAGAAATAACCAATATAAGTAGACAAAAGTAGTCCGAAGTCTGGATTCCCGAGTTGAGAAAGAACGAAATAATTGGCTATTAAAGAAAAGAAAAGTGATACGGCGAAAATCGCCACCGCTGCGAAATACTTTCCTAGAACCACATCAAAGTCACTCCCTGGCAAAGTTAGTAGTAGTTCGTCCGTCCCCTGCCTACGTTCGTCTGCCCAAATACTCATAGTAATGGCAGGAATAAATCCCAAAAGAATATGGGGAAGAAATTGATTCAACTGATCAAGGTTTGCCAAGTTTGAATCAAAAAATTCTTGTGGCCAAAAAGCAGCGATGCCACTGGCGAGTAGGAATGCACAAATAAAAACATATCCACTCGGACTTCCGAAGTAGGAGGCGAGATTACGTTTAAATACGGCGGAAATAGCTTTGTAATTCATATTGATAAATTAAATAAAAATTAGGCAGTTAGACGATTAAACCAAGAGTCTAAAGAGGGTTCATCTTTCAAGTCAGCGGGTGTCCCTTCAAAAACTAGTCTGCCCTGGTCAATCAGAATGATACGGTCGGCCATTTCTGGAACTTCCTGTAAAATGTGAGTGGAGAGAAGGATGGTCTTCCCTAAATCTTTAATTGTTTTTCTGACTTCCAAGACTTGGTTGGGGTCAAGGCCAGCAGTCGGTTCATCCATAATTAGAACATCTGGTTCGTGGAGAAGCACATTGGCCATGCCCACTCGTTGACGGAAGCCTCGGGAGAGTTTTCCAATTGGTTTATTTAACACCGTACTGATTGCACATTGTTCAACTACCTGATTAATTCTTTCGATTTTAGTGTCTTTGTCCATGCTTCGTGCGTCTGCAAAAAAGTTAAGAAGTTTATGAGGAGTCATCTCATCATAAAGAGGACCATTTTCTGGAAGATAGCCAATTCGATTGGCTACTTTTTCTCGATTGTGGGCAACCTCCATTCCACAAATCTTCGCCGTTCCAGAAGAGGGAGCTAAATAACCAGTCAGCATTTTCATTGTAGTGCTTTTACCTGCTCCGTTCGGACCGAGGAAAGCAACCACTTCGCCTTCGCGAATGGTAATGTTTAAGTTTTCTACAGCGATGAAATCACCGTAATATTTACTGAGACCTTGTGTCTCGATCATTATTTCTGAGGATGAATGGTCTGACATGTGAGGTTATGTTTGATAAGCAAACTAATTAAGAATGCATGTTAATAATTAATTGAGGAAGAAGAAAAACAAAGCTTTAGCGATTTCAAAAACATTTTTTGTTTAAAAACCCAAAAAATCGCAAATTTCGAGATGAGCAAGAAGAAAAACTTTGCAAACCTCTAATAAAATACTCATATTTGAAAAAGATGTTGTTATGAACACTAATTACAACAATATATTTATCTTATATTTTGTTTCTTTGATTTGCCAAGGAGGCGTATCTGCGAAAGTGTTTTTAAGCGAAAGAACCGTTGAAGTAATGGATTCTTCAGTATGGTTTTCTCCTATTCGCAAAATTGCCCAAGATGGCTCAATGATTGTAAGGATTTCCAGAAAAACAACGGCAATGCCTCTCTTTTATCCAAAACTTGTATCAATTTTTGAGTTTATAGACAAAGAAGATTCTACATTTTACACTCTTGAGCAACTTGCCAAGAATCCACGACTTGTCCCAAGACCAAAGTTTCGCCAGAATGTTAAAAAATTTCCTCGGTATGAAACAAGCATCGTCGAGGAGGAGAAGGTCGTAAATTTGGAAAATCGTCTTAGGGAATTGGAGGAAAAATTACTCGAGGTTCAGGCTAAACCAGTCCATCGAGCAAACGATGACGAGTTGAAAGCCTTTATCCTTGAAGGAAATGAACATTTAAGCTCCGAAGAAAGGTTGGAGTATTTAAGTAGAGTTATTTCTGAAGCGAAGCAAAAGACAGATGCTGAAAGTGCTATTTTTGTTAAACAAGCTGAGGTCAAAATCCCAGAAATTCCTTCGTTTGAAAATCATTCTTTAAATCCAGATTTTTTGTCGATTCCCTTGCCTCCAACACTCGAAGAATCTGATAAGAGATTTCCTGCTCAGCCCTACAATTCAAGATTGGCAAAGTCTAGTTTGAGGTTTAAAGCTTCCGTTCCCACGTCTCAGGGAACAGAACGGCCGGCGCAGGCTTCTGAATTCTATTTAACCACGCAAACTCTGCAGGATTTACTTAGCGATTTGAATTTAGATAGTGCATTGGCAGGAGAAGTGAGGTCAGTTGCAGAATTATGGGCTGATGCGGAGAAAGGTTCCTCGACCAACCCTGAAATTGCACTTGGAGTGAAATCAATTTTACTGCAGGCAAAAGTTGGAAAAGCACGCACAGATTCCCTCGGGAAAGCTCAGTTGGATGATGTATCGCCTGATGATCAGTATTTTTTAATAGGTATAGATAAAGACGATCAAACGGGAGTGATTACCATTTGGTCTAAGCATGTTGAAGTAGGTCCGGGAGAAAACATGGTTGAGTTGACTGCAAACGATGTTATTTACCATAAGTGAAGATTCACTTTTTTATCCATTCTTCAAATTCTCCCAATTATTCATTTAAAGTAAAAAATTCTTATGGCATTGCAAAATATAGAAATCCTTCAACAGGCAGCCAATCAAGCTCGAGGCTTAGCGATTGACGCCGTTCACGCATGTAATTCCGGGCATCTCGGACTTCCTCTTGGAGCCGCGGAGGTTGGGGCTGTTCTTTACGGACATGACTTACAGGTTGATCCTGCCGATGCAGATTGGTTAAATCGCGACCGTTTTGTTCTTTCAGCAGGACATGGAAGTATGTTTTTGTATGGCTGGCTACATTTGGCGGGCTACGATCTTTCTCTCGAGGAGGTAAAAAACTTTCGTAAACTTCATAGTAAAACACCTGGGCATCCCGAATTTGGAGAAACCCCTGGAGTTGAATCCACAACTGGTCCACTTGGACAAGGAGTGGGCAATGCAGTAGGTATTGCGATTGCTGGAAAGATGGCAGCGGCTCATTTTAACACATCAGAACATGAGATTATCAACCATCAGGTGGTCTGCCTAGTAGGGGACGGATGCCTCCAGGAAGGTGTCGCCGCAGAAGCGGCTTCTCTCGGTGCCCATGTGGGTCTTGATAACTTGACCATAGTTTATGATTCAAATGATGTCACATTGGATGCAATGGCGGATGCCAGTCAGAGTGAAAGCGTACTCGATCGTTTTGCCGCTTATGGTTTTAATGTGATCCGCCTCGAAGATGGTCATGATTTGAACGCGATTGCGGACGCCTTATCTCAGGCTCGATCAAATAACAACGGAAAGCCGACTTTTATTGAATGTAAAACTTTGATTGGGAAAGGAATACCTGAAGTCGCTGGAACTGCTGCAGGTCATGGTGAGGGAGGAGCAAAGTTTGCTGATTCTGCTCGTCAGGGACTTGGTCTTCCCGAAGAAAAATTCTTTGTCTCTGAAGAAGTTCGTTCCTATTTTGCGTCCCTTAAACAACAACGAAAAGAAAATCGTCAGAATTGGGATCAGATCTTTACCGCGTGGCAATCAGCCAATCCGGAAAAAGCAGCCCTTCTTCAAGCTGGATTAACTCGGGAATTACCAGCCGATCTAATCGATCGCGTACAAGTTTTTGCAGAAGATGCAAAAGTCGCCACTCGGGCAGCCGGTTCGCAAATTATAAATGATTTAGCCAAAGCCCTTCCGCTTTTGATCAGTGGCTCTGCTGATTTGCATGGCTCCACGAAGAACTATCTAAAAGATTTGGGTGATTTTTCCACCGAAAATCCAGCAGGACGTAATCTTCTCTTTGGCATCCGTGAGCATGCGATGGGGGCAATCGTAAATGGAATCGGATATTATGGAATCTTTAGACCTTCAGGTGCTACTTTTGCTGTATTTGCTGATTACATGCGTGGAGCCGTTCGAGTCTCTGCCTTGGCTAATTTACCCATTTTTCATATCTGGACCCATGATTCTGTTGGAGTGGGAGAAGACGGACCAACCCACCAACCGGTGGAAACGACAAGTGCCCTTCGTTTAATTCCTAATTTGGATGTGATCCGTCCCGCCGATCCCGAAGAAACCGCTGGTGCTTTCGTTGCAGCTATAAAAAGAAATGATGGTCCGACTGGTCTTATTTTGACCCGACAGAATGTACCTAATCTTTCTCAAATTCCTGTATCTGTGCGTCGTCAAGGTGTTCTTCAAGGTGGTTATATCGCCCGAAAAGAGGAGGGAGAACTGGAATTAATTATTTTAGCTTCCGGAAGTGAAGTATCCTTAGCCTTAGATGCGGCTGAAAAGCTTGGACCGTCTGTCCGAGTTGTTTCCATGCCTTGTATGGAACGCTATGATCGTCAGGATGCTGATTATAAGGAATCGATTTTACCGAAGAAATTTCGTAGCCGACTTGCTGTAGAAGCAGGCGTAGGAGATCTTTGGAGAAAATATGTCGGTTTAGACGGCGTAGTCGTAAGTATTGACCGTTTCGGTATCTCCGCACCCGGGGACATCGTAATGGCAGAGCTCGGCATTTCCGTGGATAATGTGGTCAAGAAAGCCGCATTGGCAGGCTTGAACGCATAACTTCTGATCGTTTATCTTTTGACTAAGGCTTACGCGGTAAGCCGTCAGTCATTGGTATTGTTAGTTGATTGAAAATGGCACCCAGTTGATCCCCAACGCTCTCTCCTTTACTGGTAATAACGGCAAGTAATAACCCGTTGATGAATCTTCGCACAAACCATCTTGCATGGTTCTCGGGTCGTCTTAATTATCTAATCGCTTAAGCACATCCTTGGCGACAAGTTCGGCTAAAGCTTGGGATCCATGTGCATGGTAATGGACATTGGCCGGCTTCATCCAATCTTTCATATTCTTTTTGCTTGGAGTAAACAGGTCGAGGGTGGGAATGCCATGCTTTTTCATCACCCGAGCCGCCGCCTGGTTATATTTTATTGAATCTCCCACATATCGACCCGCTGATCCCGGGGGGATTGGGGTGGTGTTACGCCAGACCAATTTCGTGGTCGATTTTTTCATCCGAGCGACCAATTTATCTAAATTCTTTTCATAGTCTGCCAAGGCGACCTGTTCCTTACCTCCTTTATCTTTGGGATAAAGGTTTTGTCCCTTTGGTCCCATGTACTTGAGATCGTGGAGTCCCCAATTGAAGTGGATCAGGTCCCATTTTCTTTCACCGAGCCATTTTTCGATCTCGGTAATCCCTTTAGTGGTGGGTCCGCCATTGGTCGGAATTCGGTGGAGATTAACTTTTCCTTGGAGCAATACCCGGGTGGGGAGGGTGTAACCGATACTAATTGAATCACCGATTATCAATACATTGGGCAGACCGGCAACCTCGTCAATCTTTGCCAGCGGATTTAATTTCGCGGGCTTTTTGGCATGAATTGAAATGGCTATTGCACCAGAAATAAGAGCAAAAATTATCAGATTTAAATTTTTCATTGATGCCGATTGAAAACGAGAATTTGATTCCAATCAAGAAAGATTATACGATTTGATCAATGAATTGTTTTTAGGTGATCGTTGAGAATAATTCCTGATCAAGTCTAATTATTTATTTATCTTTTTATTGTTGGTGTTATTTGACCATCATATTATTTTTCATTTCAGTATTTTAATGAACTCAAAACTTCCAGGACTTTCTTTATTGTTTCTCGGATTTAATCTTTTCATCTTTGGTCAAGCGGAACAACTTTCAGATCTTCTCCAACCTTTTGTGGATAAGAATGCTCTTGCAGGTGTTGTGTTGGTCGTCGCAGACAAGGAGAAGGAACTCTTTATTGACTCATATGGACACGCCGATCGAGAAGAGGAAAAGCCCATGTCTCCCGATTCAATGTTTTGGATTGCTTCACAAAGTAAACCCATGACCGCGGTGGCCGTGATGACCCTCGTGGATCAGCGAAAGATATCCCTTGATGATCCGGTAGAGAAATATTTACCGGAATTTCGCAATCAGATGGTGTTGGTAGAAAAGTCGGACGAACGAACGATTCTTGCGAAACGGTCCCGTTCGGTAATCATTCGGGATCTGCTTTCTCATATGTCTGGATTTCCATTTAAATCCGCAATGGAACATCCAACCCTGATTGTTCTTTCCTTGCGCTTGGCGACAGGAAGCTTTGCCTTGACCCCGCTGCAAACCCAACTCGGAATGCACTACCAATATTCCAACGCCGGAATTAAGACGGCGGCCCGTGTACTTGAAGTAGTCTCGGGAATACCTTACGAGGATTATATCAATCAACTGCTTTTCCAACCTTTGGCGATGAAGGATACCACTTTTTGGCCAACGGACGAACAGGCGGAGCGAGTCGCAAAGTCTTACCGACCCAATCAGGATAAGACCGGCTTGGAGGAAACAAAAATCGGTCAACTTCAATACCCTTTGCAGGATCGAGGCAAGCGCTTCCCCATGCCTGCTGGTGGACTATTTTCAACGGCTCAGGATACGGCCCGTTTTTGCCAGATGATGCTCAATCGAGGGGTGTGGAAAGGAAAGCGATTTTTGAGCGAGGACGCATTTGAGGCTCTAACGAGTAAGCAAACTCCCGAATCGATTCAAAATAGTTACGGTCTAGGCTTCTCTGTGGGCAAGGGAACTTTTGATCATGGCGGGGCTCATGCTACGAATATTGAAATCCGTATGGAGGAGGGATTGATTCTAGTTTTGATGGTTCAGCATGCGGGTTCCCCATGGATGGAAGCAAGGCACAGGGAGTATTTAAAAATTGGGCGATTAAAGAGTTTTCAAGAAAGTAAGCATGTGATTATTTCCTGATGGGTAAGTTTTTCTTTTTTCTTTTTTCCTGTTTCCTGTTTTATGGGACGGGGGTGGCCGCTGATTTTCCCGATCTCCCCAATACCGAGACATCCACGAATGATGGACCGCCACCAGCAAGCGAGGCAGTAAAGTGCTTTTCCCTGTCCAACGGAATGGGAGTCTCGGTTTGGGCCAGTGAGCCCAGAGTGCAAAATCCGATTGCGATGGCATGGGATGAAAAGGGACGGATGTGGGTCGCGGAAAACTATACCTATGGAAGCCGAAAAGTACGATTTGATTTGAGTCTGCGCGATCGGGTGATCGTACTGATGGATAAGGACGGAGATGGTGAGGCGGAGTCTCGTCAGGTATTCACGGACCAGGTTCAGATGTTGACCAGTGTCGAGGTGGGGCACGGGGGTGTCTGGTTAATGTGTCCGCCCCAACTTCTTTTCATTCCGGATCGTGATGGTGACTTGGTCCCCGACGGAGAGCCCGAGGTGATGCTTGATGGGTTCAATGTGGCCAAGAGCAATTACCATAATTTTGCCAATGGCTTACGCTGGGGTCCGGATGGATGGCTCTATGGGAGGTCCGGACATTCCTGCCCCGGCAGGCTGGGCGTACCGGGGGGATCAGATGATTTGCGTATCCCAATCGATGGTGGAATCTGGCGCTATCATCCCAAGAGAAAGGTGGTGGAGGTCTTGGCTCACGGAACGGTTAATCCATGGGGTCATGACTGGGATGAACATGGTGAATTGTTTTTCATCAATACCGTGGTGGGGCACTTGTGGCATATGATTCCCGGGGCGCATTACCGGGAGTCTGGGAGTGGAGCGTCTCAAAATCCCTTGGTTTATAAACGGATGCATCAGCATGCGGATCATTTTCATTACGATTCCAATCTGGCCTGGCATAAATCACGCAATGGAGCCGCCAATGATTTTGGAGGTGGGCATGCTCATGTGGGAATGGGGATCTATCAGGCTGATCATTTTCCGAAGTATTGGAGGAATAAGCTTATGACTTGGAACCAGCATGGAAGAAGGCTCAATATTGAAAAATTGCAAAGGAAGGGGAGCGGGTATACTGCGAGGCACGAACCGGATGTGTTTCTTAATTCGGATGAATGGTTTCGTGGAATGGAAGTGAGTGTGGGGCCGGATGGGGCGATTTATGGATTGGATTGGAGTGATACGGGCGAATGCCATGATCATACGGGGGTTCACCGAACCAGTGGAAGAATTTACAAGTTTTATCATCAACAGAATCCGGTGGCGGATCTTTCAGCTCTTGAAAACGCGGCCGAAGATCCGGAAATGCTCCTGCGCCATCCGAATGCATGGTTTGCCCGTCAATGGTTGGGTGCACTTTCCGAGCGAAGGCTGACTCATCACAAGAAAACCATTCAGGTCTGTGAAAAGATTTTGAGCGATAAAAAGGAAAAGGCCTCGATCCGACTGCGGGCGATGTGGGGTCTGCACATGTTGGGATTGGCAAAGCCGGAAGACTTTTTGAATGATCCGAATGAGCATATTCGAACATGGTCGATCCGTTTGTTGACCGATAAATCGCCGATTGATTCTCTCTTCGGACCGATGGAAAAGTCTCCTCCTCTCGAAAATCCAAAAAATTTAGAAATTTTCTTAGCGATGGCCCAGAAGGATGATTCAGGGTTAGTACGGCTCGCTCTCGCCTCTACGCTTCAGCGTTTACCGGTTTCCTCGCGTGGTAGGTTGGCGCAAGCACTGGCAGGGAGGGAAGAGGATAAGGGGGATCATAATCTACCAATGATTGTCTGGTATGGAGTCATGCCCATGGTTGAAGATGACCCAGTCGGGTTGCTTGATGTGGCCAGGGGCACTACTTGGCCTACTTTGAGGACCTGGATCGCCCGGGCTTTGACCGAGCGGTCGAAGGACAGGCCTGAGGGGTTGGATGCTCTGCTTGAACTGGTGATGGAGCAAACCGAATTGGCTGATTCGCTCCTTGCGGGAATGGAGCGGGCGGTTCGGGGTATGAAGAAGGTTAAGAAACCAAAGAGGTGGAATGCGGCAAGTGCAAAGCTCGGCATTAATCCAATGGTTATGAAGATGAGTGTTTTGTTTGGGGATGAGAATGTGATTGAGGAGATGGAAAACGCCGTTTTGGCCAAACAGGGAAAGCCCGTTATGCGAAATCAGATCCTGAAGGTATTAGTGGATGCAAGTTCGCCTAATTTGAGGAAAATTTGCGAAGGACTGCTCGAAGATCCAGAACTTAATCTTCAGGCTGCCTATGGATTGGCCAGATTTGATGATCCGAAAATTGGCAAGATTTTAGCGGAGGGCCTTTTGAAATTTCAGGACCGGTCACGGGAGTCGGTAATCGAAATTCTTTGCGGTCGGAGAGAATGGGCGAATGCTCTTCTCGACCAAATAGAAAAGGGAAGGGTTCCAAAGTCGATCATCTCCGCATATCATGCCTCTCAAATCTTTTCCTTACAAAATGAAAAACTTAAAAAAAGGCTGACCAGTTTATGGGGATCGATTCAACAGTCCCCCGAATCTCTAAGTAAGAAAAAGGAGGAACTACGCCGAGAATTAAAGCCGTCTTTTTTGGTAAAGGCTAATCTTAAAAATGGAAGTTTCTTATATGAACAAATTTGTGCCGGTTGTCATGTCCTGTACGGAAAGGGAGGAAAACTGGGGCCTGACTTGACTGGTTCGGGGCGATCGAACCTAGATTATCTTCTCGAGAATATCGTTACTCCAAGCTCCGCGGTATCGGCCGATTATCAGATGACAATTTTACGCCTGAAAGATGGACAGGTTTTAAGTGGAATGATTGCCGGGCAGGACCGGAATTCCCTGACCTTGCGGATGCCCGGTTCGGAAAGGATTGTCAGTAAATCTTCCATTGAATCCCGCGAAGCACTCTCCAACTCAATTATGCCAATGGGTTTGCTCGATAATCTTAGCAAATACGAACGACGAGACTTGATCGGATACCTGATGCATCCGGTGAAGATGATTGAGTGAGTGTGGAGTATATAATCAGTTATTTTATGACACAGGAACGGGTCGACTTGAAAAATGAAAATATTAAAGGTTGATCTGACTTGGTAAATTTACATTAACTTAATGCTCAACCCTTTCCCCTAAACCTCAATCTATCTCCCATTCTACGATTATGAAACTTGAAACTCAATGTCTTCACGCGGGTTATTCACCCGAATCCACCACTAATGCCTGTGCTGTTCCTTTATACAAGACCAGCTCCTTTGTTTTTAATAACACTGAGCACGCAGCAAATTTATTTGGCCTTCGTGAATTAGGGAATATTTATACCCGCTTGATGAACCCGACGACTGACGTCCTGGAACAACGGGTGGCCGCATTGGAAGGTGGAGCCGCTGCTCTGGGCATTGCCTCGGGAACGAGTGCCGTTTTTTACTCGATTATTAATCTTGCCCAAGAAGGAGATGAAATCGTATCAGCTAATAATCTTTACGGGGGAACTTACACCCAATTTAGCGATATTCTTCCCAAATTTGGAATCAATGTCAAATTGGTTGACCCGAATAACCCGGCTAATTTTGCGGCCGCCATTACGGACAAAACCAAGGCCTTGTTTTGTGAATCAGTAAGTAATCCAGGCTTGGATGTGGCGGATATTAGAGCGATTGCTAATGTGGCCAATGATCATGGTATTCCCTTGATTGTGGATAGTACTTTTTCCACCCCCTACTTAACCAACCCGATTGAACATGGTGCTTCGATTGTGATTCATTCCCTGACCAAGTGGATGGGCGGGCATGGAAACGGGATCGGAGGCATTGTGGTAGACTCGGGTACTTTTGATTGGAAAAATGGAAACTTCCCTCTCTTTGATAATCCTGACAATAGCTACCATGGTCTAAGGTGGGGTCATGATCTCCCCGAACCTTTGGCTCCGGTGGCTTATATTTTAAGAATGCGTACTGTTCCCTTGCGCAACTTGGGTGCCTGTATTTCCCCCGATAATTCTTGGCAGTTCCTTCAGGGTATTGAAACATTGCCTCTGCGCATGGAACGTCATTGTGAAAACTCTCTTGGAGTCGCGAAGCATTTACAAGCACATGAATCAGTAGATTGGGTACGTTTTCCCGGTTTAGAAGGTGATCCGATGTATTCTCTTAATGAAAAATACTTGAAGGGAAAAGGTGGATCGATGGTAGTCTTTGGAATCAAAGGAGGAGCGGAAGCGGGGACCAAGTTTATTGATAACCTTCAACTTCTTTCTCATCTGGCCAATGTGGGGGATGCCAAGAGCTTGGCGATTCATCCGGCCACCACGACACATTCCCAGTTAAATGAGGAACAGCAAAGAGCCGGTGGAATTCCTCCGGAAATGGTTCGTCTGTCCATTGGAATTGAGCATATTGACGATATCCTTGCCGATATTGATCAGGCACTTGCTTCGGCTTCTTCCTGATTGGAGTTTGTACCAAGCTCGGGTAAGCTAGGGTTATGAAAATAGCCTTTACTTACCTGCTTGCCCTGACCCTCATTATGGCAGGTGCCTTGGCGTACGGGTTCATCGTGGGCGATTTCTGGCAAGACGGGGTAGAGTTATTGGATAATCCATGGGGAATTGTTTCCCTGTTCGATGTTTATGTCGGATTCTTTTTCTTTATCGGCTGGATTTGGTATCGGGAATGTTGCCCGGGAATGACATTGATTTGGGCAATTGCAATCTGCGTTGGGGGCAATGTGGTCGCTGGTATTTATGCGATTATCGCTCTCTATAAAAGTAAGGGTGATGCCACTGTTTTCTTTATGGGCGATGGTAAACCCTCTTGTTCCCCAAAAGAAAAAAAAGCCTAGTTTTTAAAAAGTTTGCTCTGCACCGTTTTTCATCGCGAGGGCGTAAGCCCGAGGCGATCCACTATGAACCAGGAGCGAACTGCATCACTCGATCCCCTCCATTGCATGCAGTGGATTGCCGCGTCCCTCGCTCCACTCTTTCCTCGCAATGACAAAGATCGCTATGTAGCCGAACCGCTCACATCACTCCCCTTCACCTTGTCATCGCGAGGGCGTAGCCTGTGGCGATCCACTGTGAACCAGTAACCGAAGAGACAAGTCATCCGTGCCACCCCCGGGACACAATGGATTGGCGCGTCCCTCGCTTCGCTCTTTCCTTGCAATGATAAGTTGAAAGCAGGGAGATAGAGAGTTACTGATCTTTACTTGAAGAAACCGAGGAGATGCTTTAGCTTAAAATCATGAAAATCAATTTTACCTACTGGACGGAGGAGGATGGCACTGTGTTGGGGTATTTGAATGATTATCCAGATCATTGGACGCAGGGCGAAAATTTTGATGACCTTAAAGAACATCTACTCGATTTGCACAAGGAATTTTCTGATGATTCATTGCCAGGCATTCGTAAGGTCGGGCAGCTTGAAGTTGCGTGAAAAGGGTTGATCTTGTAAAGCGTCTCGAGAAGGGAGGCTGCAAGTTGTTAAGGCATGGGGCAAAGCACGATATTTATTTTAATCCGGATAAGGGGTTATCCCAACCAGTGCCCCGTCATCGTGAGATCAATGAAAGGCTGGCCAAAAAGATTATTCGCGATTTGCTTGAGCGTTAATTTGTATAACCAGAGTGCTTGTATTGCCCTGCAAATCAGTGTGAGCTAGTACGCGAGCTCCATCATCTGCTCGCAACCCCGAAGCCACGATAGATTGCCGCGTCCTTCACTTCGTTCTCTCCTGGCAATGACAAGAGCGTGTTGTAATCGAACCGCACACTGCATCACTTCACATCTTGTCATCGCGAGGGCGTAGCCCGTGGCGATCCACTGTGCTCCAGGAAGCGTACAGGCTAACCGGATCGTCTCCCCCGAGACACGATGAATTGCCGCGTCTCTCACTTCGCTTCCTCCTCGCAATGACAAATTGTCTTAATTTCATTGTAAGTGCTAAATTAAGCGCTATATTTAGTTTAAATATGAATACATTATTTAGTGCTTTTTCGGCTAGTGTTTCTGAACTTAAGAAGAACCCCAGTCAATTGATTGAGAAATCTGAAGGCGAATCAATTGCGATCCTGAATCATAATAAACCGACTGCTTACTTAGTGCCTGCCGAGAAATACGAACGGATGATGGAGGAGTTGGATGATTTGAATATTTCCCGCATCATTCATGAGCGAGAAGAGGAGAAGAAATTGGCCAAGGAAGTAAGTCTGGATGACTTATAAGCTAAAGTTTCTTCCAAGTGCTTGGGAGGAGTGGAATAAAATAGGAGATGTTATCCGGGAACAGTTCAAAAAGAAGCTTGGTGAGCGAATCGTGAATCCAATGGTTCAGGCTGATCAACTGAGAGGTTTTAAAAATTATTATAAGATCAAACTCCGATCCGCAGGGTATCGACTGGTCTATGAAGTGGATCGAAATGAAATCGTCATCTATGTGATTACTGTTGGGAAGCGGGAAAATGATTTAATTTACAAGAAGGTACAAAAACGAACGCGAAAAGAGTAGGGATACGCTGTTCCTCATTAACCGAACTGCATTCT